>Ga0228698_1000417_pt1 | contig 34509 bp, 24 predicted proteins | sample McNCre117_Aug_MG_FD_178015 | JGI IMG/M metagenome (GOLD analysis project Ga0228698, IMG submission 178015) | Freshwater microbial communities from McNutts Creek, Athens, Georgia, United States - 1-17_Aug_MG | ecosystem: Environmental > Aquatic > Freshwater > Creek | place: USA: Georgia... | reverse complement strand
GGGCGGGAACTGACCGATCCACCGGGCGCGTCCGGCCGGCCAAGTTTCTGTTCGACAAATCCCGGCCCGGCTTCTTCTGTTCGGGCATGGCCTCGCCTGAGAAAAAGCCTTTTTCCGTCGTCACCCTCGTCATCGACCTGGCACTCACCGCCGGCGCCTTCGGCATCTTTTACTGGCTGGTGAATTCGCATGTGCCCTCCCGCGATCCCCTGATGATCAGGCTCTGGGGCGGCCTCGCCGCCGGCTGCATGGCCGGCGTGTTCTGGCTCGCCTGGCAGATGCTGAAGGTCGTGTTCAATTTCCAGCGCGATTCGCGCCGGTGAGGCCGCGCCGCCACGGCGGGGGCATCTGACCGGCGCGCCATGACGACCTCCCGGCTCCAGCACATCGCCGTCATTGGCGGCGGTTTCAGCGGCACGCTGACGGCCGTCAACCTCGCCCGCCTCAGTGCGGCGCCCCTGCGCGTCACGCTGCTCAACCGCGGCGCGCCCGCCGGCCGCGGCGTCGCCTACGGCACCCGCCGCCCCGAGCACCTGCTCAACGTCGCGGCCCGCAACATGTCGGCCCTGCCCGACCACCCGAACCATTTCCTCGACTGGCTCCGCACCCGCACCGAATACGCCGGCGTGCCCGACACCGAGCTGCGCGAGGCGTTCCTGCCGCGCCGGGTCTACGGCGACTACCTCCGCAGCCTGACGCAGCACTACGCCCGGCCCGTCGACCCGCGCGCCTGCGTGGAATTCACCCTGATTGACGACGAGGTGCTCGGGCTCGAGGCCGCCGGGGACCGCGCGCGGCTCCGCCTTGCCGGCGGCACCACCCTCGAGGCCGACAAGGTCGTCCTCGCCACCGGCAACGAACCGCCCGCCGGCCTGCCGGGCAGCGACACCGTCGCCACCCACGCCGCCTGGTGCGCCAATCCCTGGCTCGACTGGGAATCGCGCCTCCCCGCCACCGGCGACATCGTGCTGCTCGGCACCGGCCTGACCACCGTCGATGCCATCGTCACGCTCCTGGCGCTCGGCTGGCGCGGCACCATCCATGCCGTCTCGCGGCACGGCCTGCTCCCGCAGCCCCATTTCAAGGGCGTCGACGACCCGCACTTCCCGCCCGCCGGCGTCGACCTTGCCACCCTGGGCCTGGCCGGCCTCGTGCGGCTGATCGAGGAGCACTGCGCCCGCCTGCGCGCCACGGGCCTCAACCCGGCCATGGTGGTGGACAAGATGCGCCCGCACACGCCGCGCATCTGGGGCGCCTTCACCGATGACGAGCGCCGCGAGTTCATCGCCCGGCACGCGGCGCGATGGAGCGTCCTGCGCCACCGCATCGCCCCGGCCATCCACCAGCAGGTCGCGGGCGCGCTCGAGGCCGGCCGCCTCAAGGTCACCCGGGCCACCGTGACCGGTGTGAAGCCGCTGGGCGGAAGGATCGGGGTCGAACTGCGGGACGGGGACGGCACCGCCTCCCTGCTGGAGGCCGCGCTCGCGATCAACTGCACCGGCCCGCACACCCGCTTCTCGGCGACGCGCTCGCCGCTGCTGCAACAGCTGCTCCGGGACGGGCTCGTCCAGCCGGACACGATGGACCTGGGCATCCGCGTCGAGTTTGACTTCGCCGCGGTCGAGCGCGCCGGCCGGCGCTCGCCGTTCCTCCACGCCATCGGCCCGCTGCTGCGCGGCACGCTGTGGGAGACCATCGCGGTGCCCGAGCTGCGCGGCCAGGCGCTGCGGATCGCGCAGACCCTCCTCGATGCCGGCGCCCCCGCGCCCGCCGAGGAGGCGGTCCTCGAGTACCAGATCTGAGCGCCCGGCGCGCCGGCTCAGAGCGAGTTGTCGAACTTCAGCGGATCGTCTTTCGTCCTCTTGGCCGGCTGGCCGAAGTTGTAGAGCAGGCCGACATAGATGATGCGGGCGCTGCGGCGGCGCGTGAGTTCCTCGCGCAGCAACGGGGTGTCGAGCACGACCCGCTCCTTGAGCGAGTTGAACAGGTCCGACGCCGTGAACACGATTGCCGCCCGCTTCCGCCAGAAGTCATGGCGCAGGCCGAGGTTGGCGACCCAGGTCGGGCGCCGTTCGCCCTGCGGGGTCAACCGGGCCGAGGAATAGTTCGCATTGAGCTGCAGCTGGGTCTCGCGCGGCAGGTGGAAGGTGACGCCAAGCTTGGCCAGCCAGGAGAGGTCGGACTTGCCCGCGCTGAAGCCGAGGTTCGAGGCGTCGATGGTGTTGTGGAAGGTGTTCGAGCTGAAGTTGAGCGTCACGAGCGAGCCGAGCTCGGTGCCGGCCGTGAGCTCGAGGCCGGCGGCGTTGCTGGTCGCGAGGTTGGCGTGGGTGGTCAGCAGCACGCCGCCACCAAGATCCGAGGTAACGTTGGTGAAGCCGTGGTAGATCCGGCGGTCATAGAGCGTCGCCGTCAGGCTGGTGGAACCCTGGTGGTAGCCGTAGCCGCCCTCGATGGAATGGATGTCCTCGGGCCGCAGGTGCGGGTTGCCGGAGCGCAGCGTGAACGGGTCCGTGACCTCGGTGAACGGGTTGAGGTCGTCCGTCTCCGGCCGGCGCACGCGGTGGCTATAGTTGAGCTGGAACTCGTGCCGGTCCGTCAGGTGGTAGGCGAGGTGCAGCGTGGGATAGGCGCGGCCGTAGTCGTTGGGCACCGTCGTGCCGGTGCCGAGGAGGCGCGACCTGCCGCGGGTGAATTCCGGGCGCAACCCGGCCATGAAGCCGAAGGCGCCGAAGGCCCGCGTATACGTCGCGTAGAATGCGTGCACTGTGCGGTCGTGCCGGAAAAGACTGGTCTTCGTCGGGTCGGTGACAAAGCGGCCTGTTACCGGGTCCAGAACCTGCCGGAGGAAATCCGCGGTGAACTGCTCGTCGGTCAGATTGTAGCCCGCCTCGAGCCTGGCGCCGGCGCCGAGCGGCCGGATGTATTCGAGGATCGCCTCGGTGGTATCGGCGGTGTTCTTGATCCGGTTGTTGTCGAAGGTGGGCGCCTGCACCGGTGTCCGGAAGAAATCGGCGTAGTGATTGCTCTCTTGCTCGTCAGTGCGGGAGTGCTTGAGCTCGAGGTTCAGCTCGTGGTCCTCGGCGAAAGTGTGGCGGTAGGTGCCGGCCGCCTCCACGTCCTGCTCGTATTCCGGGTCGTCCCGCGTGCGATCGTAGTCGCTGGTCACCGCGCCGGCCCCGCTGGCCACCAGGTTGCGGTCCGTGGCGAGGCGGTGGAAGGTCCGCCGGTTGTAGCTCGCATTGAGGCCGAGCTGGTTTTCCTTGTCCGGTGCGTAGTCGAAACCCGCGCGGGCGATCCGCGTGAAGGGCCGGGATTCCTCGACCGTGTGCTTGTCCGCGCGGATCACCGCGCCGCTGACCGGGTCGGTGATGACACGGACATCGCTCGCAACGCGCGGCCGGTCGTCCTGGCGCACGCTGATGCTGCCGGAGAGGTTCCACGCCCCGGGATGGTAGTTGAGGGACGCGCCGGCGTTGTAGCGCCCCTGGTCGCCGCCGCTGGCGTTGACCGTGCCGGACAGGCCGCCCGCGCGCTTCTGCTTCAGCGCGATGTTGATGATGCCCGCCGTGCCGTCGGGCTTGTATTTGGCCGAGGGGTTGGTGATGACCTCGATCTTCTCGATCTCGCTGGCGGGGAGCTGCTGGAGCACCTCGGCCCGGCTGCGGCCCATCAGCGCGGAGCTGCGGCCGTTGATGAGGATGAGCACGTTCTCGGAGCCGCGCAGGCTGACGTTGCCGTCGATGTCGACATCGACGGACGGCACGTTCTGCAGGAGGTCGCCCGCCGAGCCGGCGGTGCTCGAGATCTCCTTGCCGACATTGTAGACCTTGCGGTCGATCGAGTTCAGGAACTGCTGCGACTTGGCGCGCACCTCGACCTTCTCCAGCTGCAGGATGCTGTCCCCGGGATGCAGGGTTCCGAGATCGACGCGGGGGTGGGCGGCATCGACGGTAAACGGCGCCGTGACCCTCGTCTCCAATCCCACCTCGCCGTAAGCCAGCCGGTATTCGCCCGGCGGCACCTGCTCGAGCAGGAACTCGCCCGCCCGGTCGGTGGCTGCGTGCTGCACCACGGTGCCATCGGTTTTCTGCAGCGCCACCGCGACGAACTCCACGGGCCGGCCCGAGGCAGCGGCGGTCACCGTGCCGGCGACGACGCCCGCCGGAGCGGCCGGGGCCGCCGGCAGCGCCAGGCCGGCCGCGAGGGCCGCCGTGAAGGTGAGCAGAAAACGGGAGAGCGGAGGCGGCATGAAGATGTTCGGGGATAAAAAGAGGCCCGTATCCTGCCAGCGCAGGATCACGGGAAGGTGAACTGACGGTTAATCTTCCTTCAGGTTACGCCCAGACGTCCGCCCCGTCCGGCGGGACCGGCCGTCAGACGTTGGTCACGTCCGAGCGGCGCTTGCCGAGGAAGGAGGAGACGATGATCGCCGCCTCATAGAGGACGATCAGCGGCACGGCGAAGAGGGTCTGGTTGAACGGGTCGGGGGTCGGGGTGACCACCGCCGCGATGATGAAGATGACCACGATGGCGTGGCGGCGGTATTTGCGCAGCGTCGCCACCTCGATCAGGCCCATGTAGACCGCCAGCACCACGAGCAGCGGGAACTCGAACGCGCCGCCCATGCCCAGCACGATCCACAGGAGCAGGCTGTAATACTTGTCCGCCGTCCACATCACCGTGTAGCCGAGCAGCTGGTTCAGCTCGAACGACACCCGGATGGTGCTCGGCACGAGCAGGAAATAGCCGAAGGCCGCACCCCCGAGGAAAAGCAGGAAGGCCGTGAGCGCCGTCGGCACGACCACCTTCATCTCCCGCTTGGTCAGCGCCGGGGCGATGAATTGCCCGAGAAAAAAAAGAAAGAACGGCAGCGAGAGGATCAGGCCGCCCAGCAGGCACATGTCGATGATGACGGTGAACACCGACATCGGGCTGTTTGTGACCAGGTCGGTCTTGAGGGCCGGATACTCCGCCTGCACCAGCTGGAGGGGCCGGATCAGCAGGTGCGAGGCCGTGTCGAGCTGATAGGCGATGACGGTGACGAAGAGGCCGAACACCACCGCGCACTTGATCAGCGTCCAGCGCAGTTCCTCCAGATGGTCGAGGAAGCCCATGGCCTTGCCCGGGGGCGGCGGAGGCTCGGCCCCGGCCGGTGCATCGGGCGGCGGCCAGACCTGGTAGGATGCGGGTTCTTCGCTCACGGAGCCCTGTTGGAAGCAATTTCCCGCTAACCGCGCAATCCCCGTATTTTAGCCGGCCGGGACCGGGGCCTCCCCGCCCCCTTTCCGGGCGCCTCCCCCGGGCCCCCGGGCCGCGCCCGGCGCGCAATTTTGGCGTGTCATAGGCCTCCGCCGTTGACACCCCCGCCCCCGCCCGCTCCGATGACCATCCCTATTGTTTCTATTTCCCATGGCTAAAAAATCCTCCGCTAAGAAGTCCGCCAAACCGGCGGCCAAGAAAACCGCCAAGTCCGCCAAATACGTCTACACGTGGGGCGCGGGCAAGGCCGACGGCAACGGCTCCATGAAGGCCCTCCTCGGCGGCAAGGGTGCGAACCTCGCCGAGATGACCCGCATCGGCCTCCCGGTGCCCCCGGGCTTCACCATCACCACCGAGGTCTGCACCTATTTCTACGCCCACAAGAAGACCTACCCGAAGGAACTCCAGGCCCAGATGGCGGCCGGCGTCGCCAACATGGAGAAGATCATGGGCACGAAGTTCGGCGCCACCACCGGCACCCCCCTCCTCGTCGCCGTCCGCTCCGGCGCCCGCGACTCCATGCCGGGCATGATGGATACCATCCTCAACCTCGGCCTCAACGACCAGACCGTCGTCGCCCTCGTCAACGCCACCAGGAACGAGCGCTTCGCCTGGGACTGCTACCGCCGCTTCATCCAGATGTATGGCGACGTCGTCCTCGGCGTGCAAAAGAAGGAAGGCGAGGACCACGAGCCGTTCGAGACCGTCATCGAGGGCTACAAGCACGAGAAGTATCACCGCGACATCGTCGACTCCGAGCTCACCGCCGCCGACCAGCAGGAACTCGTCAAGCGCTTCAAGGCCCTCGTGCTCGAGCGCACCGGCCGCGTGTTCCCCAACGACCCGTGGGACCAGCTGCGCGGGGCCGCCGGCGCCGTCTTCGGCTCGTGGATGAACGACCGGGCCATCGTCTACCGCCGCAAGTACAACATCCCCACCGAGTGGGGCACCGCCGTCAACGTCCAGGCCATGGTGTTCGGCAACACCGGCGACACCTCCGGTTCCGGCGTCGCGTTCACCCGCAACCCCGCCAACGGCACCAACGAGTTCTACGGCGAGTTCCTCATCAACGCCCAGGGTGAGGACGTCGTCGCCGGCGTCCGCACGCCGGAGCCCGTCCTCAAGCTGAAGGACCAGATGCCGAAGTCCTACGCCGAGCTCCTGAAGGTCCGCGCGACCCTCGAGAGGCACTTCAAGGACGTCCAGGACATCGAGTTCACCATCCAGGACGGCAAGCTGTTCATGCTCCAGACGCGCAACGGCAAGCGCACCGCCGCCGCCGCGCTCAAGTTCTCCATCGACATGGTCCGGGAGAAGCTCATCGACTGGAAAACCGCCGTCACGCGCAATCCCGCCGACCAGCTCGAGCAGCTGCTCGCCCCGATCTTCGACCTCGCCGAGGTCAGGAAGGCCACCGTCATCGCCAACGGCCTCCCGGCCGGCCCGGGCGCCGCGACCGGCAAGATCTACTTCAACGCCGACCGCGCCGTGCAGGCCGCCGAGAAGGGGGAGAAGGTCCTGCTGGTCCGCGTCGAGACCTCCCCCGAGGACCTCCGCGGCATGATCGCCGCCGAGGGCATCCTCACCGCCCGCGGCGGGGTCTCCTCGCACGCCGCGCTCGTCGCCCGCCAGATGGGCAAGGTCTGCGTGTGCGGCGCCGCCGCCCTGCAGGTCGACTACGACCGCAAGACGGTCACCGTCTCCGGCGCCACCTACAACGAGGGCGACTTCCTCTCGATCGACGGCACCGCCGGCACGGTCTACGCGGGCCAGATCAAGACGGCCCCGTCCGAGATCATCGCCGGCCTCATCAACGGCGACAAGGCCGCCCAGGCCACCGAGAAGTTCAAGAGCTACGTCCAGCTCATGAAGTGGTGCGCCCAGGCCACCAAGCTCTCCGTCCGCACCAACGCCGACACGCCCGAGCAGGCCGCCCAGGCCATCGCGTTCGGCGCCACCGGCATCGGCCTCACCCGCACGGAACACATGTTCTTCGAGGGCGACCGCATCGACGCCATGCGCGAGATGATCCTCGCCGACTCGCTCGGCGCCCGCGAGGCCGCCCTGGCCAAGCTCCTGCCCTACCAGCGCGGCGACTTCTACGGGATCTTCAAGGCCCTCAAGGGCTTCCCGGCGACCATCCGCTTCCTCGATCCGCCGCTGCACGAGTTCCTCCCCAACTCGAAGGAGGCGCAGATGGATCTCGCCCGGAAACTCAACGTGCCGGTCGAGAAGATCATCCACCGCGTGCACGAGCTCCACGAGTTCAACCCGATGCTCGGCTTCCGCGGCTGCCGCCTCGGCATCAAGTATCCCGAGATCACCGCCATGCAGGCCCGCGCCGTCCTCGAGGCCGCCGCCGATGCGACGAAGGCCGGCTTCAAGGCCCGGCCCGAGATCATGATCCCGCTCGTCGGCTTCAAGCGCGAGCTCGACCTCCAGGTCGCGCTCGTCCACGAGGTCGCCGCCCAGGTCCAGGCCGAGAAGAAGGTGAAGATCTCCTACTCCGTCGGCACCATGATCGAGATCCCGCGCGGCGCCCTCACCGCCGACGAGATCGCGTCCACCGCCGAGTTCTTCAGCTTCGGCACCAACGACCTCACGCAGACCTGCCTCGGCATGTCGCGCGACGACTCCGGCTCCTTCCTCGGCGCCTACCAGGAGTCCGAGATCATGAAGAAGAACCCCTTCGCCTCGATCGACCAGACCGGCGTCGGCCAGCTGATGCAGATCGCCATCGAGAAGGGCCGCCAGACCCGCCCTGACATCAAGCTCGGCATCTGTGGCGAGCACGGCGGCGACCCGGACTCGGTCAAGTTCTGCCACAAGCTCGGCCTGAGCTACGTGTCCTGCTCGCCTTACCGCGTGCCGGTCGCCCGTCTCGCCGCCGCCCAGGCGGCGATCGCCGACCTGAAGAAATAATCGGCAGGGGCGGTTGCCCTCAATCGCCCGTTCTTTCCAGCCCCGGTCCGCAAGGTCCGGGGCTTTGTTTTGCCGGAAAGCGGGGCCGCCGCCGGGCTACGGCTTCGGCCGCAGGAACCGGTCCGCGAAGCCGAGGAAGGTCTTCCAGTCGAGCGGGCTGATGATATGCGGGCCGTCGTGCTCCAGGTAGGCCAGCGTCCCCGCCGTCACCGGCACATCGAGCGCGGGCATCTCCGTCGTGCCGAGGTCGGGTTGCCCGAGCAGCCGCCAGACCGGCCCGGCGGCGACGGTCGCGAGGAACTGTCCCCGCGGGTCGGACCACAGGTCGCCGCTGCCGGCGCTGATGAACACCGGCCGCGGCGCGATGAGCGAGACCAGCAGGTGCCCCTCGTGGGGCATCTCGTTCCAGCGGCCGATGTATTTCTGCAGGTTGCCCGCGAACTGGTAGCCGTAGTTGGTCGCCATGTCGTCGACCGTCTCGCCGAAATCCCGCCGGGACAGCGCCGCGCCCATCTCGCCCGACTGGCTGGAATAGATCAGCGCATAGCGCGGGTCGGTCGCGCCCGACCAAAGCACGGTCTTGCCCAGCCGCGAGTGGCCGACGAGCGCCACGCGCTTCGCATCCACGGCCGGGTCGGTCGCAAGATAGTCCATGATGCGGCTCAGGCCCCAGGTCCACGCCGCGATGGTGCCCCACTCATCCGGCGCGGGCTTCACCTGGCCGGGGGCCAGCGCCAGGCCGATGACGCCGCCGGTGTAGCCGTCCTTGTTGTCCGCCTGGATCTCGCTGTACCGCAGCACGGCGTAGGCGTAGCCGTGCGCGAGCACCTCGGCGACCGGGCCCATGTCGTTGAAGCGCCGCGGCGGGGTGGCCCCGGGCGCCAGCGGGGCGGGCGGCGGCGCCAGCAGCGGGTCGCCGCCAAAGGTGATGTGCAACACCAGCGGCAGCGGCCCCGTGGCCTTGGCCGGCCGGTAGATCATCACGTTCACCGCCGGGCCGCCGGGCTTGTCGCCGAAGTGCCCGGTGACGCGCTGGCGCACGGCGGTGCCGTCGAGGGCGGGAACATCCCGTTCGACGACCTCGAACCGCACCCGGGGCGCCGTCGCCGGCACCCGGCCGTAGATTTCCGCCTCGTAGAGCGCGAGGATCTCGGGGCGGCGCTGGCCGAACCAGGTGCCCGCGTCGCGCACGGGCCCGCCGCCGGCGAGCACGAGCGGATCGGGCAGCGTGTAGGCGGCGACCTTGTCCTCGTAGTAATTCGTGATGTGCCCCGTCGGCGCGCGGCGGAGCGTGCGACCGTCGGCATCCTTGAGCGGCGGCGGAGTGGCGGGGCTCGCGGCGGCGGCCGGCGCCGCGGTCTGGGCATGCAGCGCCATCGTCGTGGCAAATATCAGCACCGCGGCGGCACCCGTGCGAAAATTCGGGGTGGAAATTTTCATAGGTGAACCAAACCAGTGAAAAATTCCCCGCGCAACGGCGAAACCCCGGCTGCCGGATTGCATCTCCCCTTTATTGGCCCAGCCTTGCGGCGTTACCCACCCTCCATGCGTTCAAGGATGAACTTCCGCCCGGCGTGCCTGCTGGCCTTTGGCCTGCTCACGGTCGCCCCGGCCGCGACCTTCAACGTGCGCGACTTCGGCGCGACCGGTGACGGGGTCGCCAAGGATACCGCCGCCTTCCAGCGGGCGCTCGATGCCTGCGCCGTCTCGGGCGGCGGCGAGGTCGTGGTGCCCGCCGGCAAATATCTCCTCGGCAGTATCCAGCTCGGCACCCGCACGATCCTCCGCCTGGAAAAGGACAGCGTCATCGCGGGCAGCCCCGACGCCGAGGATTACCCGATGATGGACATCCGCTGGGAGGGCCGCTGGCAGCCGGGCCGGCGCGCCCTCATCTACGCCGGCAACGTCGACCACACCGGCATCATCGGCCCCGGCCGCATCGAGGGCAGCCCCGCCGTCGCCGCCCCGCAGAATCCGCGCGGTGTGGTCGTCCTCGAGCCGATCAACTGCACCGACGTGCGCTGGGAGGGCTTCACCGTCACGCAGGGCGGCAACTGGGCCACGCACCCGACCTACTGCACCGACGTCGTCATCCGGAACCTCACCATCCGCGGCAACCGCGACGGCATCGACATCGATTCGTGCCGGAACGTCCGCATCGAGGGCTGCGACATCGAGACGGGCGACGATGCCATCAGCCTCAAGTCCGGCCGCGGCCTCAACGGCGCGCGCATCGGCCGGCCCGTCGAGGACGTGCTCATCACCGGCTGCAACCTCCGCGGCACGCGCTTCGCCGCCATCGGCATCGGCAGCGAGATCTCCGCGGGCGTGCGCAATGTCCGCATCGAGCACTGCTCGTTCACCAGCCGCACCCACGCCATCTACCTCAAGACCCGCATCGGCCGCGCCGGCGTCACCGAGAACATCACCGGCGACGACCTCGAGGTGCTCGGCGGCGGTTTCCTGCGCATCAACCTCACCGTCGGCGGCAACACCAACACCGCGGACGACCCCGTGCCCGGCCTCATCGGCTACCCGGAGGCGCGCCACCTCGGTTTCAGCAACGTCCGCCTCCGGAACGCCACGGTCCTCCTTGAGGGCGTCCAGGTCGCCCCCGAGAAGCCCGTGCTGGGCCTGACCCTGACGAACGTCACGGGCACCGTCGCGAAGGGCATCACGCTGCAGCATGTCCGGGATGCGGTGCTGCGCGACATTCACGTGACGGGTTTTACCGGCGCCCTGCTGGCCACGGCCGATGTCACCGGCACCGGCCTCGAGGAGGCCGTACCCTACACAACTCCCCCTCCCAACCCCGCGTCTGTCCCCGGCACCCCCACGAAGTAGTCCCATGAAATCACGTCTCCCCGCCCTGCTCGCCGCCTGCGCGGCCCTCGCCACCATGCTCCCCGCCCAAACCCAGCCGGCCGCACCCGCGCCCAAGCTCACGTCCGCCGTTTACGACTGGGCGAAGATGCCGGTCACCCCGAATCCCAAGGGCGTGCGCCGCGACGTCTTCGACGGCGCGACCACGACCCTCGACAAGGCGCACTGCCACATCACCACGCTCAATCCCGGCGAGAGCAGCGGCGAACCCCGCCTGCACCTCCAGGAGGAGTTCATCATCGTCAAGGAGGGCCTCGTGGAAGCGAGCATCGACGGCAAGGCGCAGGCCGCCGGCCCGGGCTCGGTCTTCTTCATGGCCGCCCACGCGGTCACGCGCCTGCGCAACGCCGGGACCACGCCGTGCACCTACATTGTCTTCTACTACTACACTCCCCTGACGCCGAAAGGCTGATCCCGGACATGCAATTGAAATCCCTTTTGTTGCTCCTTCTCTGCGGGCCCGCGCTGGCGGCGGCCGCGCCCGCCGCCGTCAAGCTCACCAAGCTCGCCGACCGCGTGCGCGTCGAGATCGATGGCCAGCTGTTCACCGAATACGTCTACGGCGACGGCGCGACCCGGCCCTATTGCTACCCGATCCTGTCGGCGGACGGCACGCCTCTCACGCGCGATTTTCCGATGAAGGACACGCCCGGCGAGGAGACCGACCATCCGTGGCACCGCTCCATCACGTTCACCCACTCGATGGTGAACGGCGTCGACTTCTGGAACGAGGGCGCCGGCGACGCGGGCCGCTCGCCCAAGGACAAGGGCCGTTCCACCCATGAAGCCTTCGTCGAGGTCAGCGACGGCGCCGTCGGCGTCATCACCACGCGCAACCGCTGGACCGCGCCCGACGGCCGGCTGATCTGCACCGACGAGCGGACGCTGCGCTTCTTCGCCACGCCGGCCGGGCGCTTCATCGATTTCGCGATCACGGTGCACGCCCTGCCCGGCGAGGCGCTGCTGTTCGGCGACAACAAGGACGGCACGATGGGGCTGCGCCTGCCGCTCTGGATGACGCTGCCGCACAAATACAAGAACCAGCCGGTGGACGGCGCCGGCCATCTTCTCACCAGCACCGGCATCCGCGACGCCGACGCCTGGGGCAAGCGCGCCGACTGGTGCGACTACTACGCCCCGCGCAAGGGCACGACCTACGGCGTGGCGATCTTCGACCACCCGTCGAACCTCCGCCACCCGACCTGGTGGATGGCGCGCGACTACGGCCTGTTCGCCGCGAATCCCTTCGGCCAGCATGACTTTGAGAACCTCAAGGATCAGCCGGCCATCGGCAACCACACCATCCCCGCCGGCGGCAGCCTGACCATGCGCTACCGCTTCTACTTCCACGAGGGCGACCCCGCAGCCGCGCAGGTCGCCACCCATTACGCCGACTACACCGCCGGCCGGTAGCGGCTCCCCCCACTCAGCCCTCAACTCCTGATGAAACTCAACCGCCGCACTTTTCTCAAAACCAGCGCCCTCGGCCTTGCCGCCTCCGCCTTGTCCGCCCGTTCCTGGGCGCAGGTCGCCGGCGCCAACAGCGAGATCCGCGTCGCCGTCCTCGGCCTCAACGGCCGCGGCAAGAACCACCTCACCAGCCTGGCCAAGGTGCCGGGTGTGCGGGTCGTCGCGATCTGCGACCCCGACCAGCTCGTGCTCGATCACACGGCCGCCGAGCTCGCCAAGACCGGCGTCGCGCCGGCCAAGTTCACGGACATCCGCCATCTGCTGGCCATGGACGGCCTCGACGCCGTCACCATTGCCACGCCGAACCACTGGCACTCGCTTGCCGGCATCTGGGCCTGCGCCGCGGGCAAGGACGTCTACGTCGAGAAACCCGTCTCGCATAACATCTGGGAGGGCCGCCAGCTCGTCGCCGCCGCGAAGAAATACAACCGCGTCGTGCAGGCGGGCACGCAGATCCGCTCGGGCGAGGGTATGCAGCAAGCCGTCGCCTGGGTGCGGGCCGGTAATCTCGGCAAAATCACCGCCTCGCGCGGCTTCTGCTACAAGCGCCGCGACAGCATCGGCCAGACCGACGGGCCCACGCCCGTCCCGCCCAACATCAACTATGACCTCTGGTCCGGCCCCGCGCCCGTCATCCCGCCGCACCGCAACTCGAAGAAGAACGGCCCGGTCCACTACGACTGGCACTGGATCTACGCCTACGGCAACGGCGACGTCGGCAACCAGGGCATCCACCAGATGGACGTTGCCCGCTGGTTCCTCGGCGAGCCGGGCCTGCCGCGCCACTCGCTCAGCCTCGGGGGCCGCCTCGGCTATGTGGACGATGGCGAAACCCCGAACACGCAGGTCGTCATCCACGACTACGCCACCGCCCCGCTCATCTTCGAGGTCCGCGGCCTGCCGGCCAGGCCCGACGCCGCCCCGGCCGCCGCCGCGGCGATGAACTCCGCCGAGGCCGCCACCGCGGCCGCCGGCACGATGGACAAATACCGCGGCGTCAGCATCGGCAACATCGTCGACTGCGAGGGCGGCAGCATCGTCATCAACAGCTATTTCGAGGCCCGGGCGCTCGACCGCACCGGCCGGCTCATCCGGGAGTTCAAGGGCTCGGACCGCCACATGGCCAATTTCATCGACGTCATCCGCAGCCGGAAGACCGCCGACCTCTACGGCCCCATCGAGGAGGGCCACATTTCCAGCGCCCTCTGCCACGTCGGCAACATCTCCCACCAGATCGGCCGCGCCGCGGCGCCCGGCCCGCTGCAGGACGCGGTCAAGGGCGATGCGCCGCTCGCCGAGGCCTATGGCCGCATGGCCGAACACCTCGCCGTCAATGGCGTGAAGCTCGACCAGACCCCGCTCACGCTTGGCCAGCCGCTTGCGATTGATGCGAAGGCCGAGCGCTTCACCGGGGCCGGTGCGTCGGCCGCCAACGATCTCCTCACCCGCGATTACCGCGCACCTTTCATCGTCCCCCAACTCGCCTGACCCTTATGAAAACCCCCGGTTTGCCCGCATTGCTGCTGGCGCTCGCGCTCGCCGCCCGCCTCACCGCCGCGTCGGTGGACCTGTCCGCCCTCGAAAACCTCCGACCCGCGCGGCCGGTCATCCCCGACCGCACCTTCACCCTCACCGACTTCGGCGCCGTGGGCGACGGCAAGACGATGAACACCGAGGCCTTCAAGCAGGCCGTCGCCGCGGTGGAAAAGGCCGGCGGCGGCCGGCTCGTCGTGCCCAAGGGCGTTTTTGTCACCGCACCGTTCAAGCTTTGCTCGAGCCTCGACCTGCACCTCGCCGAGGGCGCCGTGATCAAAGCCCCCGAGACTTTCGCCGCGCTGGGCCTGCCCGATCCGGCGTCATTCAAGACCCAAGCCGAGGCCAATGCCGTCTACAAGGTGCCCGACCCGCTCATCACCGGCAGCAAGCTCCATGATGTCGCGCTGACCGGCCCCGGTACCATTGACGGCAGCGGACAGCATTGGTGGGAATGGTCCGAGCGCGCCGCGCGCAACGTCGCCAAAACCTCGCCGGGGCGCATCGTCTACCGCCGGCCGCACCTGGTGGTCATCGACCGCTGCGAGCGCCTCCTCGTGGCCGACCTCACGCTGACCAACTCGTCGATGTTCCACCTCGTGCCCAAGAACATCACCGACCTCACCATCGAGCGCGTGAAGGTCCGCGCCCCGTGGGACGGCAGCGGCCCCAACACCGATGCCATCGACCCGGGCCCCGGCACGAACTTCTGGATCCACCACTGCGACATCGACACGGGCGACGACGACATCGTGATCAAGTCCGGCGGCACCAACATCCTGATCGAGGACAATGCCATCCGGCACGGCCATGGCATCTCCATCGGCTCCGAGACCAGCGCCGGCATCAACCACATGCTCGTCCGCCGCTGCACGTTCGAGGACACCGACAACGGCATCCGCCTGAAATCCATGCGCGGCGCCGGCGGCCTCGTTGAAAACATCCGCTACACCGACCTGAGGATGAAGCACGTCGAGAACGCCATCGTCCTCCAGCTCGACTACGTGGACAACAACCGGCCGGACTTCAAGGGCGACCCGACCAGGATTCCCGCCATCCACAACATCCTGCTCGACCACCTGACGATCGAGGGCTCGCGCCATGCCGGCATCATCCACGGCCTGCCGGACAGCCCGATCACCAACATCACGCTCTCGGACATCACGCTCCAGGCCGAGACCGACCTCGACGTGAAGAACGCCGACAATCCCAGCTACATCCGGGTGACGCGCGACATCCGGGCCGGCGTCGCACCGCCCAGGCGGCCCGGCGAGCACTGAGCCGTCCCGCGCTTGCCTGACCGCCGGCCGGCTGCTGAACTGCGTCCACCATGCGCCGCTTCCTCTCCGCTTCGCTCCTCGGCCTGATCCTGGCCGTTCGCGTTTTTGCCGATGCCCCGGCCGTCGCCGGCCAGCGCGTCCTCTTCCTCGGGGACAGCATCACGCAGGACGGCCGCTACGTCAGCTACGTCGAGTATTACCTGCACGCCGCCGGGAAGTCGTGCGACCTTGTGAGCATCGGCCTCTCCAGCGAGACGGTGTCCGGCCTGACCGAGGCGTCCTCGCCCTACCCGCGCCCGTGCATCCTCGAACGGGTCGACCGGGCGCTCAAGGCCGTGAAGCCCACCGTCGTGTTCGCGTGCTACGGCATGAACGACGGCATCTACCATCCCTCCTCGCCGGAGCGCCTCGCCGCGTTCACCGACGGCCTGCGCCAGCTCATCGCGCACGTCCGCAATTCCGGCGCCGCGCTGGTCCTGCTCACCCCGCCGGTCTTCGACCCGGTGCCGCTGGCCGGCAAGACCGTGCCCATCACCGCGCCGAGATTCGGCTACGGCAGCACCTTCTACGCCGGTTACGACGGCGTGCTCGCGGAGTTCGCGCGGGCCGAGGTCGCGCTCGATGTGCCGGGTGTGACCGTGATCGACCTTCACACCCCGATGGCGGAAGCCCTGGCTGCGCGCCGAGCGAAGGACCCGGGCTTCGTCTTCGCGAAGGACGGCGTCCATCCTGGAGACTTGGGCCACCTCGTGATGGCCCACGCCGTCGCCACCGGGCTGGGCTTGCCCACCCCGGCGGATCTCGACGCCGAGCTCGCCCGGCTTTCGGCCGATCCGGTCTTTGCCTTGGTGCGGGAGCGGCGCGAACTGCGCTCCGAGGCCTGGCTGCCCTTCGTCGGCTACACCCTCGGGACCGCCTTCAAGGCCGGCTCCGTCAAGGCCGCCGAAAAGGTCGCCGCCCGCCTGCAGGCCGAGATTGACGCCACGCGGAAATAGCCGCGGCGGCTAGCCGTTGACCGGGGCCGCTGCCTGCGCTTGGCCCCGGGTCATGCCGCCCATGATCCGGCCCATGATCCGCGTGCGGAGCGGACGCGGTGCCGTCATCAGCGACCAGGTCAGGAATTTCGACAGCATTCCGGGCGTCACCGTCATCCGGCGGCCGAGCGCCTTGAGCGTGGCACGGGCGACGGTGGCGGGGGTTTCCGCGGCGCCCATCCTCATCCGGGCCCGGGCGCCGAAACCGCTGTGCACCGGTCCCGGGGCTGACACCAGCACGTCCACGCCGCGCGGCGCGAGCTCGACATGCAGCGCCTCGCCGAGCGTCTGTACGTAGGCTTTTGTCGCCGCGTAATGCGCCGCCGTCGGCGCTCCCTGGAAACCCACCAGCGACCCGAATAGGATCAGCCCGCCGCGACCGTTCGTCGCAAAGCGCCGGCCGAAGTGCAGGCTTTGCGCCAGCACCGCGCGGCAGTTGAGGTCGAGCATGGCCGTCTCCTCCGCATAGTTCGCACCAGGGAACGGTCCCGAGGTGCCGAAGCCCGCCGCCAGCACGACGAGGCCGACATCCAGCCCGGCGGTCGCCGCCTCCACCGCGGCGAGGCCCGCCGGCTGCGCCAGGTCCACCGCCAGCACGCGGGGTTGCCGGACGTGCCGGCCGGCGATCTCGGCCGCGAGCCGCTTGAGCTCGCCCTCCCGCCGCGCCACCAGGACGAGGTCCAGCCCGGCGGCGGCCAGCTCCCGGGCCATGGCTTCCCCGATGCCCGATGACGCGCCCGTGACAACGGCCCACTGCCCGTAACGGGCGAAAAACTGTTCCTGCTGGTATTGGTTCATAAAATCTTCGGGGTGGCGTCATTTCGGAAAACACTTCCCGAACGCCCGCAGGGTGGCGACCGAGCCGCGCACCCGGATTTTCCGCGTCAGCAGCGCGCCGACGATGCCCCGCTCGCCCCGGAGGTACTCGAGCCACGTCGGCGCGTCGGCGGTGACGGTCACCTGCGCGGTGCCGTGCAGCCCGTCCCGCACGGTGAGCTTCTGGCCGCGGATCTCGACGGTGGCCTCGACCGGCGCGGCACCGGGGGACTCGATCAGGCGGAAGTGGAGCACCGCCTCCAATCCGGCCGCCGGCCCGCGCTGGAAACCGTGCGGCATCCCGCGCAGGAAGCCCTGCACGCTCCGCGGTTGCAGGGTGCCCTGCACGTGCCGCACCCGCTTGTGCGGATAGCGCTTCCTCACGTGCGCCTCGGCATCCGAGCCGCGGATCACATAGACCGGCTCCACCTTCTCCTGCAGGGGCTTTACCAGCTCGCGCGTGTGGCGGCTCTTGTTCTCGCGGTAGGCCGCCACCACGTCCGTGCCCGCCGGGCAGACCGCCAGGCAATACGCCGCCTTGTAGCTCGGCCCGAAACCCAGGCTCTGCCAGAGCGAGACGGTTTCGGCGGCCGTCACGCGCCGGCGGTAGTCCGCCCGGTTCCGGCTGTCGACGACATGGCCGACCCAGTCGGTGAAGCCGCCCATGAACTCGCGGTAGTTGTGATGGTAGCAGGCGGAGAAATCAAAGGCCCCGTCCGGCGCGATGGCGCCGACCGGGCAGGCCGCGACGCACAGCTTGCAGCCGAGGCAGGGGTTGAAATCGATCGGCGCCGCCTGCCCGTCCAGCTCCGTGTCAAGCAGCACGGTGCCGAGCAGGATGAAGCTGCCGAACTGCGGGTGGATGACATTGCGGTGGATGCCCATCTGCCCGAGCCCGGCGGCCACCGCCACGGGCTTGTGGCTGACGATCCACATCTTGCCGCCCCAGTTCTCCGCCTCCATCGGGAAGCCGGCCGGCGGGTTCAGCGCCCGCACCCCCTGGCGCTCGAGGGCCGCCACCACCGCGCGCGCAACCTCGTTGACGTGGTCCGTCGTCCCGTGGAACTCGGTGTTGGCCACCGAGCGGTGGATGCTGCGGATCGGTTCGCGGTTCATGCGGCACACGAGGCTCAGCAGCGTGCGGGTCGGCGGAAAACAGCGCAGGATGTCGGCCCGCTGGCCGTCCAGCTCGGGCCGGTCGAGCGCCACGCAGCCGGCATCGTCGGCGCCGCATTCCAGCGCCAGCCGGCGGAGCTTCTCCGCGGTCAGTGGGAGGGGGGTGGTTATGCTGTGCATATACACATAATGCGGCGTGCGTTCCCGGCCGGCCGGGCGGTTCAGTTCTGCTCCAGCCGGGCGGCGGCGGCCTCCATGGCGGCCATGAATTCGCGCCACCGCGGGCCGCCGAAGGCCGCCATGACCTCCGCTTGCACCTGCTCCCACGCCGGCCGCAGCTCGGCCAGCCGGCGGTGGCCGGCGGCGGTCAGGCTGAGCTCCAGCCCGCGCCCCCGTGCCGCGGGGCCGCGGGCCACGTAGCCTTCATCGATCAGGGGCTGCACCGTGCGCAGCAGGGCGCTGCGCTCCAGGGCCAGCCAGTCGCTGAGCTCCGCCATCTTGGCCGGACCCGCGGCGAGCCGCGCCAGGATCGGCGTCTGCGTGAAGCGCATGCCGGAGGAGCGCAACCGGCGCTCGTAGTACTGGGTCACCAGCCGGCTGAACCAGCGCAGGTTGAAGCACACGCAGTCGCCGTAGCGCCGGATCTCGGCCGGGGTGATTCGCGGGGTTGCCATTAGCTGTGTATATGCACATATAATGGCCGCCGGCAAGCGGGAAATCCCACGACCCCGCTTACAGTGTCCGCCCGAACCAGGCGGCCGTCGCCTCGACCGCGCGCTGCGCATGGCCGAGCCCGGGCTCGAACACCCGGAAGATGTGGTCGGCACCCTCGATGATCAGCTTCTCCGCGGGCCGGCCCGGCGCGATCTTCAGGAACGCGTCGTCGTGCTGCGCGAGCATGTCCTGCGTGCCGCGCACGGTCAGGAACGCCCCGGGGTATTTCGCCAGCGACTTGTCCAGGTCGATCCCCCGGAAGCTCTCGTAGAACTCGCGCCTGGTCGTGATCTTCTTCCAGCCGGGCACGTCCTCCGTCGCCACGCCGTCGCGCAGCGCCTTCCGCGCCGTCTCGTCCGCCGCATACATGGCAAACTGGTCGCCGCCCGGGCTCGACCACACGGCCATCGTCCTGAACCACTCCGGGTGCCGCGCCCCCGTCTCGATCGCCGTCGAGGCCCCGAGGCTGAAACCCAGCACCCCGACGCGGCCCGCCTGCACGCCGCGCTGCCCGGCCAGCCAGGCATGGGCCGCCGCCGTGTCCTCGAGCCGCGTCCCGAAGGTGGATTCAATGCGGGTGCGCCGGGCGTCACCCTCCCCGCGGAAATTGATGCGCAGGCTGGCAATGCCCCGGGCGGCCAGCGCTTCCGCCACGCGCCGGAACATGCCGCCGGCGTCGTCCATGTCGGAGGCGAACCCGTGCAGCAACAGCACCGCGCGTCCGTCCCAGCCCGTGTCGGGCACGACCCATGCGCCCCTGAGCTCCGGGGTGATGGCAACCGCGCTCTCGGCGGCGCGAACCGTGCCCGCCAACAGCGCGACCACCGCCATCAGGCTCCAGCGAAGGTATTTCATCCCCTCCTCATCGCAGGCGGACCACCCGCCGGCCAGTCATTTTACCGGACGAATTATCCGGGCGTGTAATCTGCGCGGCGTTGGTCTCGTCTCCCCGGGTTACCCGCCCCGTTTGTCCCGCCGAAGCCCCTCGGGCGCAAAGGCGAGCCTGCTGGTCCCACCCCCCTGCCCCATGCACTTCCGTCCGCTTCTTGCCTGCCTGAGTCTCTCCATCGCGCTGGGTCACGCCGCTCCCGTGCAACCGGTTCCGGTCAAGTGGCTGGGCGGCACGCCCGCCCCGTTCAGCACCGGCGTCAGCTTTGGCGTGCCCTGGCCGCGCGGCGCGGTCCAGAAGACCCAGGCCTTCGCGCTCACCACCGCCGACGGCCAGAACCTCCCCGTGCAGACCTGGCCGCTGGCCTACTGGCCGGACGGCACCGTGAAGTGGACGGGCGTCGCCACCGTGGCGGGTCCCTCCGTGCAGGGTGAAATCAAGCTCACCGCCGCGGCCGCCATCCCCGCGGCCCCCGGCGCGACCGTCACCGTCCATCGCAGCGACACCGCCTTCCTCATCGACACCGGCCGGGTGCAGGCCGTCATCCCCCTGCACGGGGACCGGATCATCGACTCACTTTCCGTCGACGGCCGCGAGGTCGCCCGGGCGGCGCGGCTCGTGTGCATCCTGCAGGACGGCCCGGACGGCGACGCGGCCGACGCCCCGCCCCGCGAGCGCTACGGCACCAAGGTCAACCAAGTGACGCTCGAGCAGTCCGGTCCGGTGCGGGCCGTGGTGAAGATCGAGGGCCAGCACCTCGCGGCCAAGTCCGGCCGCGCCTGGCTGCCGTTCACGGTGCGCCTTTATTTCTACGCCGGGCAGGAAGCGATCCGCCTCGTCCACTCGTTCGTGTTCGACGGTGACGAGAGCCGGGACTTCATCCGCGGGCTCGGGCTCGTCTTCGGCGTGCCGCTCCGCGAGCAGGTCCAGAACCGCCACGTGCGCTTCGCGGGCGAGAACGGCGGCCTGTGGGCCGAGCCCGTCCAGCCCATGATCGGCCGCGGCGGCCGGTTCGTCGCCGACCCCAGCGGCGGCGCCGATCTCTATCCGCAGCAACTGGAAGGCCGGCGCGTCCCCAATCGCGAGCAGGTGAACGCCCGCGGCCAAGGGCTGCTCGCCGACTGGGCCGTCTGGGACGGTTTCAAGCTCGTGCAACCCAACCCGGACGGCTTCACCGTCGTGAAGCGCACCAACCCCGAGAGCGCGTGGCTCGCGGCCGGCGCCGGCCGGCGGACCCCCGGCCTGGTGTTCGCCGGCGATGTCAGCGGCGGCCTCGCGGTCAGCCTCAAGAATTTCTGGCAGTCCTGCCCCGCGGGGCTCGAGGTGCAGAAGATGACCACCGGCGAGGCCGAGCTCACCGTCTGGCTCTGGTCGCCCGACGCCCCGGGCATGGACCTGCGGCACTACGACACCAGGGCCCACGGCCTCGAGGCCGTCTACGAGGACGTGCAACCGGGCTTCAGCACCGCGCACGGCGTGGCCCGCACCAGCGAGCTGACGCTGTTCCCGGCCGGAGCCGTGCCGGCCCGGGCCGATACGGTGCAGCTGGCCGCGGTCGGCGCGGCGCCGCCGCTGCTGCTCTGCACGCCGCAATACCTGCACGACACCCGCGCCTTCGGCGACTGGGGCCTCGAGGACCACTCCACCCCGGTGAAGGCCGCCATCGAGCAGCGCCTCGCCGCGACGCTGGACTTTTATCTCACCCAGCCCGGCCAGCACAACTGGTACGGCTTCTGGGACTTTGGCGACGTCATGCATTCCTACGATGACGACCGCCACACCTGGCGCTACGATCTCGGCGGCATGGCGTGGGACAACTCCGAACTCGGGACCGACATGTGGCTCTGGTACAGCTTCCTCCGCACCGGCCGGGCCGACGTGTTCCGCATGGCCGAGGCCATGACCCGGCACACCGGCGAGGTCGATTGCTACCACCTCGGCCGGTTTGCGGGCCTCGGCTCGCGCCACAACGTGCGCCACTGGGGCTGCGGCGCCAAGGAGGCCCGCATCAGCCAGGCCGGCTACCGCCGCTTCTACTACTACCTGACCACCGACGAGCGCGTGGGCGACGTCATGCACGAGATGCTCAACGCCGACTACAAGACCGTCGACTTCGACCCGATGCGGCTGGCCCAGCCCATCACCGAGGCCGAGAAGAAGGTCGCCCCGACCCGCGTGCGGCTCGGACCCGACTGGTTCGCCTTCCTCGGCAACTGGATGACCGAGTGGGAACGCACCGGCGACCCGCAGTGGCGGGACAAGATCCTCGCCGGCGTCGAGAGCCTCAGCGCCATGCCGCTCGGCCTCCGGACCGGCAAGAACCTCGTGTTCGGCTACGACCCCGCGACGGGCAAACTCTACCAGCTGAGCGCGGAGCCGGGGGTCTACAACCTCGCCACCATCATGGGCGGCGCCGAGGTCGTGTTCGAGCTGAACCAGATGCTCGACGACCCGCGCTGGCGGAAGCTCTGGCTGCAATACTGCCGCCTCTACAACGCCCCGAAGGAGGTCATCGAGCGCGACATGAAGTCCGGCGCCGAAGGTGGCGACGCCGCCTTCGTCCGCGACGGCCGGCTGGCGTCCTACGTTTATCACGAGACCAGGAACGAGGCCTTCCTGAAGGCGGGCGTCGACGCCCTGCTCCGCACCGGCCGCGGCGGCCGCAACCGCCCGCTGCAGCACATCGCGGGGGCCGCGGCGCTCAATCCCGTCGACGAGGGCCTGGGCAACACCAACGGCGCCGCCCAGAGCGGCCTCGAGACCATCGCCATGCTCGGCCTGATCGGCGAACACCTGCCCAGGGAATTTCCGCCGCAAACCGAGGACGACCAGGGGCCGCGCGGTCCGCGCCGGCGCGGCAACAATCCGCCGGCGGACCAGCCGGCCGCACCCCCGGCCCGGCGGCCGTGACGGGGGCGCCGGCGGGCTTACTCCTCCTTGCCGTGTGATTTCATCTTCGGCGGAGTCTCTTCCTTCTTGGCCTTGATGATGACAAAGATCAGCACGGCGAGGCTGATGAGGATGCCGAACGCGGATACGAACATGAGCAGGCGCATGAGGGTGTTCTCCGTTTGAGGTTTACTTGGTGGTGGCCGGGGCCGCCGGGACGGTCTGGCGGAGGATGGTGCCCATGAGGGCGTCCGCCGTGCCGCCGCTGCCGGCGCCGGTGACCATCACCTGCGGGGTGATCTGGACCTTGCCCTCGACGACGAGCTTGAGCAGCTCGAGCTGGGCGACCTGCGACTGGCCGAGCGTCTCGACCAGCAGCTTGTAGGCCTTGGCCCGGCCCTCGCCGATGATGACCTGCGACTCGGCCTCGCCCTTGGCGCGGGCGACCTGCGACTTGGCGTTCTCGCCCTCGACGCGGACCTTGTACTCCGCGGCGGCGAGCTGGCGCTGCTGCTCGGCCTCCTCCTGGGCGCGGACAAACTTGGCACGGGATTCCTCCGCCTGTTTCTGCTGGTCGTAGAGCTTCTGCTGGTTCACCGCGACCTCGCGGTCGGTCTGCGTGGCAAGGAGCTGCTGGCCGGCGGCGCTGGCGTCGAGATGGATGTTGCCGACGTAGACGCCGTCGCACGTGACGCGGTAGCGCGCGAGCTCGGTGGTGATGCGCTGCGTGGCCAGCGCCTCGATCTCGCTGCGGCGGTTGACGAATTCCAGGGCGTTCATCGTCTCGGCCACGTTGCGGAAAATCGCGCGGACCGCGGGCAGGATGATGCGGGCCTCGAGCACCTCGAGTTTCTCGTCCTCCTGCTCGTCCTGCACGACGGAGTCGGGGTCCCCGAGCAACGCGACGAGATAGGGGGCGTTCTTGGCCTCGACGGCGCAGGCGACGCGCACGTCGACCGGGAAGGAGAAGCCGTCCTTCGAGCGCACGGAGACGGACCAATCGTTGCCACCGCCCGCGGCCGCGCCCCCGCCACCGGCACCGGGCGCCGCCTTGGCCATGGCCCGGGCCGCGGGCGCGACCGGGACGGCGGGCTTGGTGAAGTTGGACGCCTGGTAGGTGTAGGTGCGCTGGGTGGTCTTGACGATGGTCGGCACGTAGGCGTGGGTGTTCAGGTAATAGCCGCCGGGCGTCAGCGGCTCGGCCCACACGCCGATGTGGTCGCGCGGCACCAGCGGCACGCCGTTGACGAGGTCGCCCTTGCCATCGGCCGGGGTCCAGCGGAGGCCGGAGTTGCTCTTGATGACGGCCACGGTGCCCGCCGCCACCTGCAGGGCGGGAATGGCGGTGACCTCGTGCAGCGCCGTGTTGTAGCGGTAGGTGCCGGGCGTGAGGATGGTGGTCTGCGGGCCGCGGCGGCCGCCCTTGGCAAGGAAGATGACGGGGTTGAGCATGTCCTGCGCGCTGGCCCACACCGGCGCATACATCTCGTTTTCGGGCAGCGGCTGGCCGTCCCGCGCGGTGACAAAGCCGACCTGGCCGGACGGCACCGTGATGACGCGGTCGATGCGCACCTGGTAGGTGAAGGGGTAGTAGCCGAAATGCCAGCCGGGGCCGAGGATCTCGGCCTGCGGGCCCATCTCGCCGTCGCGGGCGATGATCTGGCCGGTCGGCAGCGGCTTGCCGAAGAACTGCTTGTGGACGATGCCGACCTCGTTCTCGTCGATCACCACGGACGAGCCGACCACGAGGCCGAACCCGAAGAGCGAGAAGGCGAGGACCATCAGGGCGCCGCGGCCGGCGGCCGGCAGCGTGACGACAAACGAGGCGCCCAGCGCGACGATCGCGAGCACCGTGAAGAGGAGGATCAGGGCCATGTGTGTGCGGAGTTGAGGTTCTGCCCGGATGGGCGCAACAGGCTGTAACGGCCCGCAGCAAAGCGGACCCCGGCCCACCAGTCCAGCCCGGACGGGCCCGGACGAAACGATCCGCGGATTTGTAACCCGCCTACGGGGCGGAGGCGCGCGCCGCCTCCAGCTCCTCCCAGCGCGCAAACGCCGTGGCGTGTTCCCTTTCCACGGCCTCCAGGCGCTTCTTCACCTCGGCAAACTTGGCGGCTTCCTTCCTGTAGAACGCCGGATCGGCGAGCCTGGCCGTGAGTTCGGCCTGCTCCTTCTCCAGCGCCTCGATCTTGGCCGGCAGCGTCTCGAGTTCCTTCTGCTCCCTGCCGGAAAGTTTTTTGGCGGGCTTGCCCGCGGCCTTGGCCCCCGGGGTGGACTTTTCCGGCGCGGCGGCGAGCAACGCGGCCCGCGCCGCCAGCTTGGCCTTGTCCTGCATCCAGTCGGTGTAGCCGCCGGCGTAGTCGCCGAGCTTCCCGTCACCCTCGAACACGAGCGTGCTCGTGACAACCTCGTCGAGGAACTCGCGGTCGTGGCTCACCAGCAGCAGCGTGCCCTGGAACTCCACGAGCAAGTCCTCGAGCAGGTCGAGCGTCTCGGCGTCGAGGTCGTTCGTCGGCTCGTCGAGCACGAGCACGTTGGCCGGCTGGGTGAAGAGCCGCGCCAGCAGCAGGCGGTTGCGCTCGCCACCCGAGAGCACGCGGGCCGGCGTGCGGGCGCGGGCGGGCTCGAAGAGGAAATCCTGCAGGTAGCTGATCACGGCCCGCGTGCGGCCCTCGATCGTGACGGTCGCGTTGCCGTTGGCGATGTTGTCGGCCACGGTCTTGTCGTCGTCGATCTGCGCGCGCAGCTGGTCGAAGTAGACGACCTCGAGGTTGGTGCCGTGCTTCACGCTGCCGGCGGTCGGCGCGAGCTGGCCGAGCAGGAGCTTGATGAGGGTCGTCTTGCCGGCGCCGTTGGGCCCGAGGATGCCGATCTTCTCGCCGCGGCGGATGACGGCGGAGAAGTCGCGGATGACGGCCTTCCCGCCGGCCCAGGCGTAGGAGACGTTCTCGGCCTCGATGACCTTCACGCCGCTGCGCTCGGCCTCGGCGAGCTTGATGGTGGCCGTGCCGGTGCGGTCGCGACGGGCGCGGGCCTCGGCGCGCATGGCCTTGAGGGCGTTGATACGGGCGGTGGCGCGGGAGCGCTGGGCTTTCACGCCGCGGCGGATCCACTCCTCCTCCTGCGCCAGCTTCTTGTCGAACAGCGCGCGCTGCCGCTCCTCGGCCTCGAGGACCTCCTGCTTGCGCACGAGGTAGGTGTCGTAGTCGCAGGCCCAGCCGGCCAGCCGGCCGCGGTCGAGCTCGACGATGCGCGTGGAGATGCGGCGCAGGAAGGCGCGGTCGTGCGTGACGAAGAACAGCGTGGGCTTCGTCTCCAGCAGGAATTCCTCGAGCCAGAGGATGGACTCGAGGTCGAGGTGGTTGGTCGGCTCGTCGAGCAGGAGCAGGTCGGGCTGGCCGGCGAGGGCGCGGGCCAGCAGCGCGCGGCGCTTGAGGCCGCCGGACAGCGCGGAAAATTCCTGCGCGGGCGGCAGCTTGATGGCGTGGATCAGGTCCTCCACGCGGACGTCGCGCTCCCATTCCTCCTCGTGGTGGTCGTCGTTCGGCCGCAGGCCGCCCTGGACGATGTCGTGCACCGAGCCGGCCAGGTCGGCGGGCACCTCCTGCGTGAGCCGGCGGTAGACCGCCCCGGACGGACGGAAGACATCGCCCGTGTCCGGCTTCATCTCGCCCGCGATGACCTTCATGAGGGTGGACTTCCCCGCGCCGTTGCGCCCGAGCAGGCAGACGCGCTCGCCCGGGTCGATCTGGAAGTTGATCTTTTCCAGGATCGCCGGGCCCCCGAAGTGGAGGCTGACGTCGAGCAGGTTGAGCAAAGAAGCCATGGGAACGGGCGAACCTACGCCCCCGGCCCGCCGGTGCAACCCAAAGCTGGCTGCGGCCGCGGATTGACTTGGCCGGCGGGCCCCCTGCACTCTGCGCCCCGTGACTCCGACCGCCCAACCTCCTTTCCACCAGACCCTGCGCTGGCTGGCGACCCATGCCCGGTTTCCCGCCCAGCGCCTGCCGGAAAAGGCGGAATTGCTGGTGCTGATCGCCACGGCGGCAGCCACCGAGGAAAGCAACGCGGCCGGGACGCCCGCCAACGCCGTGCTGATCAAGAACAAGAATTTCGCCGCGCAGATCCGCAATTACACGGCCATGCGCCGGCGGGTGCACATCACCTCGGACAACAGCGCCAAGACCTGAGGCGGGATTTCGCGCCCGCGCCCAGACAAATCCGCCGGCAGGCGGCGCTTACAGGCAGCGCGGCCGACCGCGCCTGCACCCCCACCCTCAAATGGATCTCCTCACGTCCGCCCTCCGGCAGCTGCGCGCCCATGCGGCGTTCAGCGGGCTCATCATCGCCCTGCTGGCCCTCGGCATCGGGGCCAACACCGCCATCTTCGGCGTGGTCGATGCCGTCCTGCTGCGGCCCCTGCCCTACCCGTCGCCCGGCGACCTCGTGATGGTGCGCAAGATCCCGCGCGATGCCAATGCCCAGGTCCCCGGCAACGGCGACATGATGCCGGACAACGAATTCCTCGCCTGGGTCGAGGCCGTGCCGAAGTCCTTCCGTGCGCTCGCCGGCTACCGCAACAACGCCGCCACGCTTTCCCGGGGCGACGGCGCCGTCCGCGTGCCAGCCGCCAGCGTCACCGGCGGGTTCTTTCCCCTGCTCGGCGTCAGCGCGTGGCGCGGCCGTTTGTTCGACGCCAACGACCTGCAGCCCGGCGCCCCGCCGACCACGGTCCTCAGCTACGCGGCCTGGCAGTCGCGGTTCAACGGCGACGACGCGGCGCTCGGCACGGTCGTGAAGCTCGACGACGTGGCGCACACCGTCATCGGCGTGCTGCCGCCCTCGTTCGAATTCACCGACCCCGTGCAATTCTGGCGTCCGCTGCCCATCGCCCCGGGCGCCCCCGGCCAGCTGCGCATCCAGATGATCCGCGTCTTCGGCCGCCTGCTGCCCGGCACGGCGCGGGACATCGCCCAGCGCGAGCTCGACGGGCTCTCCGAACGTTTCTGGAACAACCTGGTCGCCAGCTTCGGCGGCCCCGGCCAGCAGCGCGTTGTCACCGGCGGCCCCGGGGCCGGTCCCGTTCGTCAGGTGACCGCTGGCGGTCCCGGCGGCCCGGGCTTCCGCCCGCCCTTCGCCGACTCGGCCAGTTCGCTCGTCCCGCTGCAGGAACAGCTCGTGAAGCAGTCGCGCACGACGCTCTGGCTGCTGCTGGGCGCCGTGGGCTTCGTGCTGCTCATCGCCTGCGCCAACATCGCCAATCTCCAGCTGGCTCGCGCCGCCGGCCGCCGGCGCGACTCCGCCGTCCGCGCCGCGCTCGGCGCCTCGCCCTTCCGCCTCGCCCTGGAACTCCTCGCGGAAAACCTGCTGCTCGCGCTCGCCGGCGGCCTGCTCGGCGTGCTGCTGGCCTGGTGGGGCACGCAGGGGCTGACCGCGTGGCTCGCGGATTATCTGCCGCGGATCAACCCCGTCGGCCTCAATGCCTCCGTGCTGGGCTTTGCCGTGCTGCTGGCCGTCGTGGCGGGCCTCGGCTTCGGCCTGGCCCCCGCCTGGTCGGGCAGTCGCGTCGACTTGCTCGAGACCCTCAAGGAGGGCGGCCACCAGAGTTCGCCCGCCGGCCACCGCTGGCGGCAGGGGCTCGTCGCCCTGGAGGTGGCCCTCGCCCTCGTGCTCGCCGTCAACACCGGGCTGCTCGTGAAGAGCATCTACCAGCTCTATGCCACCGAACTCGGCTACCGCACCAGCGACGTGCTCACGGCGAACCTCGCCCTGCCGCGCCGCTACGGCACGCCGGTGCAGCAGCGCGAGTTTGCGGCGCGCTGGCTGGAGGCCCTGTCGGCCCTGCCGGGCGTCAAGATTGCGTCGCTGACGGACGCCGCGCCGCTCTCGCCCTACCAGCAGGTGGTTTTCTCGTCCAATGTGCAGCGCTCGACCGCCAACACCAACGCCTCGGTCAACAGCGCCCCGCGCCAGATGGCCGTGGCGAGCGCCACGCCGGATTTCTTCCGCGCCACCGGCATCGCGCTGCGGCAGGGCCGTTTTTTCACCGGGCAGGACGGGGCCGACGCGCCCGCCGTCGCCCTCGTGAACGAGGCGTTCATCCGGCAAAATTATCCCGACGGCAAATTCACGCTCGGGGCGATGGTGGATCAACCCTTCGCCGGCGGCCATGGCGGCCCGCCGCCGACCGCGGCCATTGTCGGCGTGGTGGCGGATGCGCGCCCGCGCGGCTTTGAAAGCTCCGCGCAGCCGCTGGCCTACTTCCCGCTCGCGCAGCAGCCGCGCACCCGGCTTTCCGCCGTGCTGCAGTTCGAGGGCGACCCCGCCGCGCTCGGGCTGGCTGTCACGCAGGCCACGCACAAGCTCGACGCCGAGCTGGCGCTGGACCAGCCGTCCACCCTGGAACAGCAGATTGCGCGGCAGACCGCCCCGCGCCGCGTGACACTTTACCTGACGGGGGCGTTTGCCCTGACCGCCGTCGTCCTCGCGGCCCTCGGCATCCTCGGCGTCATGAGCTACACCGTCACCCAGCGCACCCAGGAGATCGGTGTGCGGATGGCGCTCGGCGCCGACACCGGCAGGATCCTCCGCTGGATGCTGCGCTACGGGGGCGCCGCGGTCGGCGCGGGCCTGGCCGCCGGGCTGGCCCTGACCTTTGCCACCCACAAGCTGCTGACGACGCTGCTCACGGGCGTGACCGCCCTCGACCCGGCCGTGATCGCGGCGGGCGTGGCGGGCCTGGGCCTCGTCGGCCTGGCTGCCTGCCTGCTGCCCGCCCGGCGCGCGACCCGGATCAACCCGGTGGACGCCCTCCGGAGCGAGTGAAGCAACCGCGCTCGCCCGGGCGGCCCCGGGGCGCGCCGGGAGGTTTACCGTCAGGCTAATGGGGTCTCGCGCCGAAAGCGCGGCCAGGCTTGGCTGACCGCACCCCGCCATGTCCCATCTCCCTCGCCTGCTTTCCGGCCTCTCCTTCGCGATCCTGTCGGTTTCCCTGCTTGCGGCGCCACCCGCCGGACAGTCCCTCGCCGGCGAGTGGCGTTTCGCCCTCGACCGCACGAACGCGGGCGTGAACGAGCAATGGTTCAACCGCGACCTGCCCGGCCGCATCGCGCTGCCCGGCATCCTGCAGGCGCAGGGCTACGGCGACGACATCGCCCCCGACACCCCGTGGGTGCTCGGCCTCGGCGACGCCTGGTGGAAACTCCAGCCGGCGGCCCTGCGCGAGAAATTCTCCCAGCCGGGGCGGGTCGAGGTCCCGTTCCTCGCGCAGCCCCCGAAACATTACGTCGGCCTGGCCTGGTATCAGCGCGACCTCGACATCCCCGCCGGCTGGGCGGGCCGGCGCGTGGATTTGTTCCTCGAGCGGGCGCATTGGGAAACCGTCGTCTGGCTCGATGACCGGCGGATCGGCTCGAACAACAGCCTCGTGGCCCCGCACGAATACGATCTCGGCCCCGTCACCCCCGGGCGGCACCGCCTCACCATCCGCATCGACAACCAGCAGGTCGTGCGCGATCCGCAGAACGACGGCCACCAGGTCGACGCCCACGCCGTCACCGACGGCCTCGGCGCCGCCTGGAACGGCCTCGTCGGCCGCCTCGAGCTGCGCGCCACCAGCCCGGTGTGGATCCACGACGCGCAGGTCTTCCCCAACGTCGCGAAAAAATCCGCCGTCGTCCGCGTCACGGTCCGCAATGCCACCGGCCGGCCCGGCGCCGGCACGCTGACCGTGGCCGGCACCACCGCACCGGCGGGTTGGGACCGCGCCGGCGGGCTCGCCGAGGTCGAAGTGCCGCTGGGCGCCGCGGCGCAGGCCTGGGATGAATTCCACCCCGCGCTCCAGCACCTGACGGTCAGGCTGGCCGGGGACGGCGCCGACGATTCGCGCGACCTCACCTTCGGCCTCCGCGAGATCGCCGCCAAGGACAAGGATCTCGTCCTGAACGGCCGGGTCATCAACCTCCGCACCACGCATTCCGGCGGCGACTTCCCGCTCACGGGCCATCCCGCGATGGACGTCGAGTCGTGGCGGAAGATCATCCGCGCCTGCCAGGCGCACGGGCTCAACGGCATCCGTTTCCACTCGTGGTGCCCGCCCGAGGCCGCGTTCACCGCCGCCGACGAGCTGGGCTTTTACCTCCAGCCCGAGCTGGGCTTCTGGGCGCCGTTCAATCCCGGCAGTGTCTACACCCAATACCTGGAGGAGGAGACGCCGCGCCTGCTGCGGGCCTACGGCAACCACCCGTCGTTCCTGCTCCTTTCCCCGAGCAACGAGCCCTCCGGCAACTATGAACAGGTGACGCCGCAGTGGGCCAAGGCCGCCTACGCCGGCGACCCGCGCCGCCTCTACTCCGCCGGCACCGGCTGGTTCCGGCGCGGCCAGGTCGAGGGTGGCGCGCAATACGCCGCGCTCGTCCGTTACGGTCCCGACCCGCGCAACCTCGTCTCGCTCCGCAACGCCACCGGCTGGTTCGGGCGCGATTACCGCGGCGCGCTGGAGACGGTCCATATCCCCGTCCTCGCCCACGAGATCGGCCAGTGGTGCGCCTATCCCGATTTCGACGTGATCCGGAAGTTCACCGGCTACCTGCGGCCGTCGAACTACGACATCTTCCGCTACATCGCGGAGCAGAACGGCGTGCTGGAATACAACCACGCCTTCGCCCGCGCCTCGGGCCGCTTCCAGCTCATGTGCTACAAGGAGGAGATCGAGGCCAACCTCCGCACGCCCGGCCTCGCCGGCTTCCAGTTGCTCGACCTCCACGACTACCTCGGCCAGGGCACCGCCCTCATCGGCCTGCTCGACGCCTTCTGGGAATCGAAGGGCTACGTCACGCCGGCCGAATTCCGCCGGTTCAGCGGCCCGACCGTCCCGCTCGCCCGCCTCGCCGCGCGCACTTTCACCACCGCCGAGACGCTCGGGGCCGACGTCGAGCTCTACCATTTCGGCGAGAAGCCGCTCCGGGCCGCCGTTCCCTGGTGGAAGATCACCGATGCCGCCGGCCGCACCGTCGCCGGCGGCGAGTGGCCCGCACGCGACATCCCCATCGGGAAAAACCTCCCGCTCGGCCGCGTCGATGCCGCGCTCGTCCGCCTGCCTGCTCCCGCCGCTTACCAGCTGGTCGTCGGACTGAAGGGCACTGCGGTCGCCAACGACTGGAATTTCTGGCTCTATCCCGCCACGATCGACCCGGCCGCGCCGGCCGGCGTGCTGGTCACGAGCTCCTGGGCCGAGGCCGAGGCCCGGCTCGCCACCGGCGGCCGGGTCGTCTTCACGCCCGGCGCCGCCAGCCTCGACCCGTCGCGCAGTCCGCCCCTGAAGCGCGTGCCGGTTTTCTGGAACATCCAGATGACGGTGCGGCCGCCGCAGAACCGCACCCCGCGCTTCGATGCCATGCTCGGCCTGCTCGCCGACCCGGCCCACCCCGCGCTCGCCGGGTTTCCCACCACCGACGCGTGCGACTGGCAGTGGGCGCCGCTCGTGGACAACGTCCGCTCCGTCAACCTCACCGACGCCCCGCGCGGGCTGAAACCCATCGTCGCGGCCATCGATGACTGGAACCGCAACTGGCGCCTCGGCGTGATCTTCGAGTGCCGGGTCGGCCCCGGCCGGCTGCTCGTCTCGGCCATCCCGCTCGACGGCCCGGAGCCCGGCGCGCAGCAGCTCCGCCGTTCGCTCCTCGACTACGCCGGCGGCGAAAAATTCGCGCCCCCCGCCACGCTCGCGCCGGCACAGGTCCGGGCGCTCTGGGCCGGCGGCGATCCCGCTGCGGCCTCAGGGCCGCGCGCCTACGATCCCGATCTCGACGACGGCACGAAACGCCCGCCACCAGCAAAACCGTGAACGGCTATTTCTTGTCCACGCTGAACTTGCCCGCGCCGGCCGCGAACAGCACCAGGTAGCCGCCGAAATACAGCCAGGCCAGTTCCCCCTTCGCCAGGGCCGCGCCATTCACCACGAAGAAAGCCACGCCCATCGCGAAGGCCAGCACGGCGGCCGCGAGGCGCGTGAACACACCGAATACGATCAGCACCGAGCAGACGACCTCGGCAAAGATGACGAGCAGGAAGCTCGGCGTTGACCCGAGGCCGATCGGGTTGGGGAATGAGGTCTTGCCCGCGAACAAGGCCATCAGCTTCTCCCAGCCGTGGAGCCACAGCATGGAGACGCCGAGCAGGAGCCGGAGCACGAGCAGGCCGAGATCCGGGCTGTTCGCGATGAATTCGAGTCGGAGGATCTTTTGCATCGGAGGATAGGGGCGAGAAAACCGGATTACGCCCCGGGTGCAATCCCGATGCAGACCGGCCGGGCGGCGGGCCGGGCATTTGATTGCATATGCAACTATTTACTTGTTTCCCCGCGCCGCGTGGCTAGCCTGCCCCCATGTCCGCTTCCCTCGCCTCCCCGCCCATCGCCGCCGGCACCCGCATCGGCCACGTCCACCTGAAGGTCGCCGACCTGGCGCGCGCCCTCGATTTCTATGTCGGGGTGCTCGGCTTCCAGCTCATGCAGAAATACGGCGCGCAGGCGGCGTTCATCTCCGCGGGCGGCTACCACCACCATATCGGGCTCAACACCTGGGAAAGCCTCGGCGGCACGCCGCCGCCCCCGGGCCACACCGGGCTGTATCACACCGCCATCCTCTACCCGACCCGCGCCGCGCTGGCCGACGCCCTGCGCCGGCTCATCGCCGCGCAGGTCCCGCTCGACGGCGCCTCGGATCACGGCGTGAGCGAGGCCCTCTACCTGCGCGATCCCGACGGCAACGGCGTCGAGCTCTACCGCGACCGGCCCGAGGCCGAATGGCCGCGCGACGCCAAGGGCGGCCTTGCCATGGTCACCGCCCGGCTCGACCTGCCCGGCCTGCTCGCCGAGCCGGCGCCCTGACACACTCCGGGCTGGCGCCCGAACCGGCCGGCGCCAAGCTGGCCGGCCATGCACCCCACCCCGACGCGTGAAGCCACGCGCCTGAGCGAGCTGACGCCCCTCCAGTGGAAGTCCGGCCTCGCCGCGTGGCTCGGCTGGCTGTTCGACGGACTCGAGCTGCACCTTTACACGCTGGTCGCCACGCCGCTGGTGATCCAGCTCCTGCACACCGTGGCGACCGATCCCGCGGTGAAGGAAAAAAGCGCCTACATCCAGGCCGCCTTCCTGCTCGGCTGGGCGGTGGGCGGCGCGTTCTTCGGGCGGCTGGGCGACAGGCTCGGCCGCAGCCGCGCGCTGGCGCTGACCGTGCTGACCTACGCGGTCTGCACCGGGCTGTGCGCCTTCGCGCAGACGTGGTGGCAGCTGATGATCTTCCGGTTCATCGCGGCGCTCGGCATCGGGGGCGAATGGGCCGTCGGGGCCTCGCTGCTGGCCGAGACCTGGCCCAAGGCCTGGCGGCCGTGGCTCGCCGCGCTGCTCCAGACCGGCGTGAACCTGGGCGTGATCCTCGGCGCCGTGCTGGTCGGCCTGCTCTCGCTCGTGCTGCCGCCGGGCTCGGAGCGCTGGGTGTTCCTGCTGGGCGTCATCCCGGCCCTGCTCGTGTTCTGGATCCGCCGGCATGTGCCCGAGCCGGAGGCCTGGGCGCAGGCCGAGCATCAGGCGGCGGCCAAGCCCGGCGTGCGCGACCTCTTCCGCGGGGCCATCCTCCGGACGACGCTGCAGACCACGCTCGTCTGCGCGCTCGGCCTGTCGGGCTGGTGGCTCTTCCTGTTCTGG
>Ga0228698_1000416_pt1 | contig 34605 bp, 34 predicted proteins | sample McNCre117_Aug_MG_FD_178015 | JGI IMG/M metagenome (GOLD analysis project Ga0228698, IMG submission 178015) | Freshwater microbial communities from McNutts Creek, Athens, Georgia, United States - 1-17_Aug_MG | ecosystem: Environmental > Aquatic > Freshwater > Creek | place: USA: Georgia... | reverse complement strand
GCCATGAAAGTCACTACACAAAGCAAGAAGGTCAACAAGGCTTGGCTGCACGATCACATCAATGACCCCTACGTCAAACTGGCGCAAAAGGAAGGGTTCAGGGCCCGTGCGGCCTACAAGCTCAAGGAGCTGGACGAGGTGTTTGGCCTGCTTCACCCTGGTGATGTGGTGGTGGACCTTGGTAGTACTCCTGGTGCCTGGAGCCAATATGTGCGCCGCCGCCTGGCTCCTAAGGGGGCCGCCCAGGGCGCATTGGACGGAGTGATCGTGGCCATGGATTTGTTGCCCATGGATTCCATTGAAGGGGTGAACTTCATTCAAGGCGATTTTCTGGAAGACAGCACGCTTCAGGCATTGAAGGAATCCTTGGCTGTTTGTGCACCGGGCCGCCTGTGCGACGTGGTGGTGTCGGATATGGCCCCCAATTTGTCGGGGATTGCCTCGGTGGATGCGGCGCGCATTGCCAACCTGATTGAATTGGCGGTGGACTTCGCTGTCCATCACCTCAAGCCCAGCGGTGCCTTGGTGGCCAAGGTGTTCCATGGGAGCGGTTACGACGAGTTGCTGAAGCTGTTCCGGGCGAACTTCAAAACCGTCAAGGCACACAAGCCCAAGGCTTCTCGCGACAAATCGTCCGAAACCTATTTGGTCGGTTGGGGTCTGAAGGGGTGAAGCTTTTTTTCTGTATCGCTACTCGCTAGCAAGGGCATAGATCCAAGTCAAGTCTGGCAGGGCTTGAAATGCCTAAAATGGGTCTTACATAGGCTATTCGCTCAATCCTCAGGAGTTTGTTTTGAACAATCAGTGGTTTTCGAAAATTGCGGTATGGGCAGTGGTGGCCATGGTGCTGTTCACTGTTTTCAAGCAATTTGACGGGCGTGCCACGGCTGGCTCCGGCTACATGGGGTACTCGGATTTTCTGGGTGAGGTGAAGGCGCAGCGCATCAAGAGCGCCACCATTGCCGAAGGTGCTGGCGGCACAGAAATCCAAGCCGTCACCGTCGATGACCGGCGCATTCGAACCACGGCCACTTATTTGGATCGGGGTTTGGTGGGCGATTTGATTGCCAACGATGTGAAGTTTGATGTCAAACCCCGCGAAGAAGGCTCGCTGCTGATGACCCTGCTGGTCAGCTGGGGCCCTATGCTGCTGCTGATTGGCGTGTGGGTGTATTTCATGCGGCAAATGCAAGGCGGTGGTAAAGGCGGGGCATTCAGTTTCGGCAAGAGCAAGGCCCGCATGCTGGACGAAAACAACAACTCCGTGACTTTTGCCGATGTGGCCGGCTGCGACGAGGCCAAGGAAGAGGTCAAGGAGGTGGTCGATTTCCTGAAAGACCCGCAGAAATTCCAGAAACTGGGTGGCCGCATTCCCCGTGGTCTGTTGCTGGTCGGTCCTCCGGGCACCGGCAAAACCTTGCTGGCCAAGGGTATTGCCGGTGAAGCCAAGGTGCCGTTCTTCAGCATTTCGGGCTCAGATTTCGTGGAAATGTTCGTGGGTGTGGGTGCAGCCCGCGTGCGCGACATGTTCGAGAACGCCAAGAAGAATGCGCCCTGCATCATCTTCATCGACGAAATTGATGCGGTAGGCCGTCAACGCGGTGCTGGCCTGGGCGGTGGCAACGACGAGCGTGAGCAGACCCTCAACCAGATGCTGGTGGAGATGGACGGTTTCGAGACCAACCTGGGCGTGATCGTGGTGGCCGCTACCAACCGCCCCGACATCCTGGACGCCGCGCTGTTGCGCCCCGGTCGTTTCGACCGTCAGGTATATGTCACGCTGCCTGACATCCGCGGTCGCGAGCAAATTCTGAATGTGCACATGCGCAAGGTGCCGGTTGGGCAGGACGTGAACGCCGCCATCATCGCCCGCGGCACACCCGGCATGAGCGGTGCCGATTTGGCCAACCTGTGCAACGAGGCGGCATTGATGGCCGCTCGTCGCAATGCCCGCACCGTGGAGATGCAGGACTTCGAGAAGGCCAAAGACAAAATCATCATGGGCCCCGAGCGCAAGACCATGGTCATGCCCGAGGAAGAGCGCCGCAACACCGCCTACCACGAGGCTGGCCATGCTCTGATTGGCAAGCTGCTCCCCAAGTGCGACCCGGTGCACAAGGTCACCATCATCCCGCGTGGCCGTGCGCTGGGCGTGACCATGAGCTTGCCCGAGAAGGACCGCTACAGCTACGACAAGGAGTTCATGCTGAACCAGATCAGCATGCTGTTCGGTGGCCGCATTGCCGAAGAAGTGTTCATGAACCAAATGACCACTGGGGCCAGCAACGACTTCGAGCGCGCCACACAAATTGCGCGTGACATGGTCATGCGCTACGGCATGACAGAGGCTTTGGGCCCCATGGTCTATGCCGAGAACGAGGGTGAGGTGTTTTTGGGCCGCTCGGTCACCAAGACCACCCACATGAGCGAGCAGACCATGCAGAAGGTGGACGGGGAAGTTCGCCGCATCATCGACGACCAGTACACACTGGCACGCCGCTTGATTGAAGAGCACAGCGACAAGATGCACGCCATGGCCAAGGCCCTGCTGGAGTGGGAAACCATTGACGGTGAGCAGCTGGATGACATCATGGCTGGCAAGTCTCCACGCCCACCCAAGGATTTCACACCACGAACGCCTCCTACATCAGGTGGAAGTGGCGGAGCTCCGGCGGCTCGACCACCCGAAACCACGACCACTCCCAACGCGGCCTGACGCAACGGCGCTGGCCTTAAACATCATTCCCGCAACCGGAGGTATAGCCTCCGGTTTTTTTTGCCTGTTGTCCATGACCTTGAACGCTGTTTCAAAAGTCCCCTGCGCTGCCTGGCGGGCAGGGCGTTTTACGCTGGATGCGACTCGGCCGCATGTCATGGGCATCGTGAACGTGACGCCAGATTCGTTCTCTGACGGTGGGTTGCACCACAGCCCAACTCAGGCTCTCAAACATGCTGAGCAGTTGTTGGAAGATGGGGCCTGCATTCTGGACCTGGGGGCTGAGTCCACTCGACCTGGTGCGCCGCTCGTGCCTTTGGAGGAGGAGTTGCGTAGACTGCGCCCGGTGTTGGCGGAGTTGGTGAAATGGCATGTTCCCATTTCGGTAGATACCTACAAACCGGAAGTGATGCAGGTGGTGTTGGATTTGGGCTGCGACATCATCAATGACATCTGGGCCCTGCGTCATCCGCCATGCACTGACGGAGCCCCCGATGCAGGCCGTGTGGTGGCCGCGCATCCCCATTGCGGGGTGTGTCTCATGCACATGCACCGTGATCCTCAGTCCATGCAACTTTCACCGATGGATGACTCCCATGTGATGGAATCTGTTATTCAATTTTTGGAGCAAAGAATTGAATATGCTCAATCGATAGGCATTCATTTAGATCGAATTTCTATCGACCCCGGCATTGGTTTTGGCAAAACCCCACAGCAAAATTTGAGTCTGTTGGCTCGACAAGCAGAGTTATTGAAGCTGGGTTGCACGGTGTTGGCCGGTTGGTCTCGTAAAAGCACGCTCGGTTGGGTATTGAATGATGGAGGCCCTCAGGCGGCACAGGCTGTTGTTCAGGAGGGGCGCCTCCAGGCGAGCGTGGCTGCTGCCTTGATGGCAGTGGAGCGAGGTGCCATGGTGGTGCGTGTGCACGATGTCAAAGCCACCGTGCAGGCGCTGACCGTGTGGTCAGCGGTACAGGCACATTCCATGCAACTCAAAGGAGAACTGCAGTGACACGGCAATATTTCGGTACCGATGGCATCAGAGGGACGGTGGGTCAACCACCCATTACCCCGGATTTTGTTTTGAAGCTGGCCCATGCGGTGGGGCGGGTCCTCAAACGCACCGAGGCGCATCCAACGGTGTTGATCGGCAAAGACACACGCATTTCTGGCTACATGCTGGAAAGCGCGCTGGAGTCTGGTTTCAATTCTGCGGGCGTTGATGTGGTGTTGCTAGGGCCCGTTCCTACGCCGGCTGTGGCCTATCTGACACGCGCCCAGCGTGCCAGCTTGGGTGTGGTCATCAGCGCCAGTCACAACCCGTTTGCGGACAATGGGATCAAATTTTTCAGTGCCCACGGTACCAAATTGCCAGATTTGTGGGAACAGGACGTGGAGCAAGCGCTCCAGGAGCCCCCTGCGTGGGTGAATTCCTCGGAACTCGGAAAAGCCCGTCGGCTGGATGATGCGGCAGGGCGCTACATCGAATTTTGCAAGAGCACGTTTCCGACCGATTTGACGTTGAAAGGGCTCAAAATTGTGGTGGACGCTGCCCATGGCGCTGCTTATCAAATCGCGCCGAAAGTGTTTCATGAGCTAGGGGCAGACGTGGTTTCCATCGGGTGTTCACCAGATGGGCTGAACATCAACAGGGAGGTGGGGGCGACCCACCCGAATGCGCTGGTGGCGGCGGTCAAAGAGCATGGTGCCAACTTGGGCATAGCCCTGGACGGGGACGCTGATCGGCTTCAAGTGGTTGACGCGGAGGGTCGGCTGTACAACGGCGACGAGCTTTTGTACGTCATGGCGACCGAACGATTGCACCGAATGACGTCGCGCGGCCTGAAGCGCGGCCCCGAGTTGATGGGAGTGGTAGGCACTCAGATGACCAACATGGCTGTGGAGCTGGCCTTGGCCAAGAATGGCTTTGAATTTGAGCGTGCGAAAGTGGGTGACCGTTACGTGCTGGAAGCCCTGGAAAAGCGAGGGTGGATACTGGGTGGGGAGGGGTCTGGACATTTGCTGGCGTTAGACCGGCACACCACGGGTGACGGATTGGTTTCTGCGCTGCAAATTTTGATGGCTATGTCGCGCATGGAAAAGACTCTGCCGGAGTTACTCACTGAAGTGATCTTGTTTCCGCAGGTGTTGGTGAACGTCAAATGGCCCTCTCAGTTTGATTGGAAAGCAAATGCGGCGCTGAGCCGTATGACAGAGGCTGTGACCCAGGAGTTGGGTGTGGAGGGGCGGGTCTTGATTCGTGCCAGTGGCACCGAGCCGTTGTTGCGTGTCATGGTGGAGGCAAAGCAAGCGGATGTTGCTCGGCAGTGCGCCGACCGACTGGTGAAGGCCGTTCAAGCGGCGTTTTGATGGACATTGCTCTGATCATCCGCTTCAAAATTTGATGATCATTTCGTTTGGAAATACGGTGGCTGGTTTTGAGGCGCTATAATGCAAGGCTTGTCGGGGCGTAGCGCAGTCTGGTAGCGCATCTGCTTTGGGAGCAGAGGGTCGCGAGTTCGAATCCCGCCGCCCCGACCATCCATTCGGCAAAAAGCCAACTGCAGTGAGTTGGCTTTTTTTTCGCCTGTACGTTTTTGGCAACTAACTGTCCGTAGCTCAGTTGGATAGAGCAACAGCCTTCTAAGGGGTCGATCGGGCAAGGCACATTCCATGTCATAGCTGGAATGTCGTTGATATCAAAGGGATTTCCTCGATATCGAGCATCGGATTCATCAAAAAACGATGGAAAAATCCCGCCACAGCTTGGGATAAATTTGGGATTCCCAGCTGGCTCCCAGCACGGGCTGGCTAACAGGCATTGCCGGTAGAATTCGAAGACGCGCAGCCAGTAGCTCATCAGGATAGAGCACGAACCTTCTAAGTTCGGGGTAGGGGGTTCGAGTCCCTCCTGGCTGGCCAAGAAAGGCGCAAATGGGAGACAGGCAAGCCATCCTTGACGGGCTTCTGGCGGATTACAACGGCGCCAAGGTCCTCTATGCGAAAGATGTCGCCAAGGAGCTGGGCAAGCCCTCGGCTGCTGCGGCCCGCGCGCTCATGAACAGCCCCGGCTGCCCGCTGCCTGTGAGGCAGGTCGGCGGCAAGCCCGCCGTCACGGTTTTCGACATGGCCTCATGGCTGGCTGGAGAGCCGATCCAAACCATCGAAGTCCCCCAAGGCAAGCCGCCAGCCCAAACGGCAGCCAAGGCAGCATCCAGCCCTGCGAAACAATCCATTCCCGCCCATAGGCCGCCAAGGGAGAGCCTAGGCAAATATCTAGCCTTGCTGCGGGGCCAGCGCCTATTCCTCGAAGAGCTGTATGCGGAGCTGGAAGCCATATCCGTCGCAGAAGAAGCCAAAGCAAGGGACGGAGGCGAGCTGCCAAAGCCCCCATTGGCAACCCGAACGGACATTATTTAGGCGTAGCTCGGCAATGGCGGGAATTCCTCTTGAAATCAGAATGAGTGAATTGCAGCGCCACGGCGATGGATCAAGCAATTCCAAGCGGGGAGCGGCATTTGAGATGCCATTCCCTATATCGGCCCCGCGCTCGAAAGGCTCGGGGCTTTTCTTTGTTGAAAGATAGGGAGCAAACCATGGAAGAGATCACGGCGGACCAATTCAAGATGATGATGCTGACGGCGGAAGGCCAGGAGCGATACCAGCCCTTGGAGGGGTTCAAAAATCTGCTGGCCGGGGCGGTGGAAATGGACAGGCAAATGAACTTTTCCAGGCCATTCCAGGTGAAGTTCGCCAAAGCTTTCCAGGAAGGCGGCTTCGATGGAGCGCTGAACTCCTTGATCGCCGACCAGATGGACAATTACATACTCAGCTCCTTCGCAGCGTTTCAATTGGATTTGGACCGGAGCAATCCACTGGTCCCCTACGCGGCGCTCAACAAGAAGCACTATCAAGGATGGCACGGGGAAGTTTCCAACCTCAGAGCCCTGCTGTTTTTCGGATTCGATCCAAATGCCCAAACCTCGGGCGATGAATACACAGCCCTCCATAGCATGTGCAACCTTGATTGGCATCCATACGCCCATCCCCTGGGCGCGCAGGCGCTCTTGTCGTTCGGGGCCGATTGCAACTTGAAAAACGCCGGAGGCGACACGCCCATGACTTTGTTGGCTGGGTCTCAAAATTGGACGAAAGAGGCGCACTTGATTTTCTCCATGATGCTCGACCACGGAGGCAATCCATTCATCAAGGCCAACGACGGCATGACGGCGTTGGATGTGCTCAAAGAAAACCAAGCAGGGAAGTTCGCGAGCGAGGCGCGCCAGGCCCTCATCGACAAGCTCGAGCTCATGGATGGCACGCCCATGCCAAAGCCCGCCCCCAAAGCTTCCCGCATTTGATTGGAGAGAAACATGTCATGGAGCGAACCAAACAGTTCAAGGACCAGTCTTTGAACCAATACTGATCACAGCCTGCGCAACGCATCCTTGTATTTGCCGAAGAGCTCTTTTGCTTTTGCCGCATCTTCCGCAGAGGGCTCCGCAAAACCGGATCGCCCCCCGCCTGAGCGATCAGTTTTTGCGTAGGCTTTGAGCAGGCCGCTCGACAACGATTGGCCGAACGTCCGCCTCTGCCAATCCCTTATCTTGAACCTGCTAGTCGATGCGTTGAGAAAGACGCATTGCGTCAAGTGCAAAACAAGGGCTTGGCGCCAACGCCTGCGAAGGCCGCTTGCCTCTCCCATCGCCTGCCTGAGGGCAGTCTCGTCGCCACTATCGGCTGCCTTGCGCACCGCTTCGCGGGCCGCCAACTCCATCGCGCAGTAGTTATTCCGCAATGGGTTTGCCGCCAGGTGCCCATTGATGGCCTCAATCGCCTTGGCCCACTTCGCCATGCCGCTCTCCCGATGTTCCGATACTGGTATCCATACCAAACAGGAACCAATATGCAAGGGGAAGGCCGCAGCCTCGTCAGGCGGCTTTCCCCTGTTTGGCCAGCCTGGCCGGCTGGGTGATTGCCTTCAATGCGCCGGCCAGCTCGTCCACCTGCTTTCGGAGACGGTCGAGCTCCGCCGCCCGTTCGTTGGCAAGCTCCCTGGCGTGTTCGGCGTTGGCATCGGCGACGGCCAGCTTCGAAGCCATGTCCGAGCCGGATTGCCGCAGGGACGTCAACTCTTTGCCCGCAGCTTGCGCAGCCTGTCGGGCCTCGGCGAGCTCGGCGGAAAAGCCAGCGAGCGTGGCCTCAGCATCGGCAAGCTTCTTGCGCGTTGCCTCATGGCGCTCCAGCTCCTCATCGCGGGCCTTGGCATCCCTGGCCGCGGACTCCTTCGCATCGCTTAGCCTGGCGGCCAGCTCCCCGAGCTTGGCCTCGCTCTTGCCGGCGTCCGCGATGGCATCCGACTGGCCCCGCAATGCCTCGTCCAACCGGCTCTGCAAAACGCCAAGGCGAGTTTCCGCTTCTATGCGCGCTGCGGCAGACTTCTCCCGCTCAGCATCGAGCTCGATGGCCAACTGGTCCGCCAGCTCCGCCGCCTCGACGCTTGCGGCCTCGAATTCAACCCTGGCGGCCTCGAGGCCCGAGCGCTCGCGGGCGAGCCTCTCATTGGCCAAGGCGAGGGCGGCGGACCACAGCTCGGCGCCAAGCTCGTCGAACCGGCCCTTGATGGATTCGGGGGCGGGCGTTTGGATCGGGGCTTTCGGGGCCGACGCATCGCGCCACTCCTTCACAGCTTCCGAAATGGTCGTGAAGCTGCCGCCCCCCACTTTCTTCCTGATGGCTGCAAGCGTGGGCGACTCGCCCGACGCCTTGATCTGGTCAGCCGCCTTGAATATGTCTTCCTTAGTGATTGCCATGCTGCCTCCGCTGTATGTTGTATGTAGTAGTAATCGCTACATACAACATACAAATTGGCCAGGCGAAGTCAACGGCGGCGTAAGTCGTTTTCAAAAAAATCGCTACATCAATTTAATTTAGCTTTCCTTCATGGGAGACGCCCTTGCTTGAACGAGTGGCGTTCCGAGGCGATCGGTGGCGGTTCTGCATACTTTTTGCGGTGGATCCAATCGCTGACTGTCACCTTCCCCTCTGAAGGGCCTCGATCCGCGCGTCTCGGAGAGCCCTATTTTTGGGGGGGAAGTATGCAGAACCGCCATAGTTCCAACCTTGATGGCAAACGTTGGCTCATGGTTGCCATCGATTGTCGCGACGACGAAATTGCATACCTTTTGCGTCAACCTACCTTGGTGAACTCTCCGTTCCCATGACAGTCCAAGGGAAGGCGAGGGCCTTCATGGGCGTGGGTAGCCCAAAAGCATGCAAAACCGCCAGCTTCAATCGTCGAGCTGCACAGTTGGACTGGAGGTGGGGCATCGACGAAAATTCCACGATGGCCAAGCCCACCATCGAACAGCAAGCTGCGGAGCTCGTCCGCATGAGCCCGCACGCGGCATTGCTTCGCCGCGAGTTCGATGGCCTTGGCGGTCGCAGCCAGGTCGGCAAGGCCTTGCGAAACCTCATCACCAACGGCGTCATTGTCAGAGTCGGCCTCGGCATCTACGCCAAGGCCCGCCGGTCAAGCTTGACTGGAAACTCCATCCCCGATGCCCAATTGCTGTCGATCGGATTCGACGCATTGCGCAAGCTCGGCATCGACGCTCAGGAGAGCCAAGCGATGCGGGCCTACAGCTCAGGCAAGAGCCGCCAAATGCCCATGGCATTGGCCATTTCAGTCGAACGCCCTGTTGGCCGCAAGATCACCTTTGGTCCAAAGAGTATCGTTTTTGAAAGGCGTTGAAATTGGCTTGTTGTTAACGTCAAAATCCTGCGTTGTTGAAATCTCGGAAATAACGAAAGGCGCCATATGGCAATGATTGAAGTTCAGGAGTTGCTCGGCGAGGAGCTCAAGAAGGGTTGGATCAACGATCAGATGATTACGTTCGTTCGAGCGATCGAAGTTGAGAACAAACCGCACTTGCAGGTATTCATGGATACATGCGTTCAACAATCAGTGATCATCTTGGACGATGGGGTTCTGAGGGCTGCCCTTGGAATTCAATGACTGATTGCTAATTTCCGCCAATTTTTCCTTCGCTATCAATGCCAGCTCCGACCTCAAAGCAGCAGTCAAAGACCGGATGATCATTTGGTCTTCAATGCTGTAGCCAGACACGCAATTAGCAGCATCGTCAAGTGATTTGATGGTTTCTGCAAGAGCGCGCACTTCCCGCAATTCACTCTGATTGAAGATGGTCATTGCTCGCTCCCTGAATTGCTTCTGTTGCCAGGGGCCGCAATGTCCTGGGACGCCAGCGGCGTTGCGCTTGCGGCCTCGCCTGACGAAGCAGCGGCAGGGCTCGCGATTGGCTTTGCCCCGATTTTGGCTGCCGACTTCTTTCGAGGGGCCGATTTCTTGGCAGCCGCTTTCGGCTTGGGGGCGGCCTTGCGGCGGCCAACCGGCATCCGCTTGAGAGCAGACTCGACCACTTCCGCAATGCTCCAGTTGTTGGCCTGAGCGACGCTTTTCAAGCGGGCGGCCATTTCCCGAATGGCAGCCGCGGATTCCTTGTCCGGAGCTCGGAGGGCGACGGCCACGGTGGTGGCCCGGCGACGTTGGTCGTATTCGCGCCTGCGGCGATTGCGCTCTTCCTTTGACATGACCTCCTTTTTCGCGCGCAACGCCGCGATCATGGGGGAGGCCATTTGCTCCAATTCTTCAATGGACATGGCGGCGAAGTCCACCTCCGACGATTTTTTGCCGCTTGGTTTTTTGCTTTCCACGAGACCTCCACAAAAGCGCTGACGACAGCCACCTTCTCAAAGAGGTGCGGGCCTGTAAAGGCCCGTGTGTCGGCCGCGAGCAAAGCGAGCGGCCGACCGAAATTGCAGCAGCGGCTAGCCGCCGAACGCGCGGACCCGATGCGCCTTTCACCAAGCCGCCTAGCCCCCCAGTTGTCATACTTCTTTCGGCCTGCCGAATACTCAGCCTTGGCTAGCCGTTTCCCAAGAAGTGGCAAGCCCATTTCGAATTGGCCGGTTAGCCAGAATTTTGCAGCGGCTCAACCGCCGTTTGCATATGCGATGGCCGACATGGAAAAGTCGGCTGGCCAACTTCCCATTTTTGGCTAGCCGACAAGAAACAGGGACTTTTGGAGCTCAGCCATTCGATGGCCAAGGGCGCTTTTCCCTTCGCAGCGTCGCCGATCCGGAGCAGCCACAAGTGGCCATGGCATTCCGAACAGATGAGGGTAAGCGCACGCCATTCGATATCGCACCTTCAAAACGATCCGATATCAAGTTGCACAAGCATTGCATTTGCATAGCCAGGAGCCAAAAATTTGGCGCCACTCGTCGGATGGGTCAACTGGAAATCAGGACGGGCCAGACATCGAACGGATGCAAAAGGCAGGCATGCAGAGCACACAAAAAGCGATGGGGTGGCAAATAGGAGGCTGAAGCCAATTCAGCACCCACCACACACAAAGCGATCCGACCAAGCCAAAAACAGGGCATTGCGGCGGCAATGCCGAGGGCTCGGAACATGGAGCGAGCTCCATGCCCCTCGCGTGGCGAGCCGCGAGCTCGCCAAAAAATCCCAAACAGCCTTTTTGCCATACACAGAACCCCTATCGGGACCTGTAATACCGCGCATCGAACAACACTGATTCGCCATGGACTTCAGCCGCCGTCCTCGCCAGACTGGATGCAGAACAACCAGAAGCGCCAGGAGGCCGCCGCCATGCCCGAATTCCGCACAACCATCTTCACCATGAAGCTCACCCCGACCGAGCTCAAGACCATCAAGGCCGTCGCCGCCCACCAGGGCATCACGCCCTCCCAACTGGTCCGCGATGCCGTCGCCGACCGCTTCGACAAATACTTCACCGCCCGCAAGCTCCAAGCAGCCAAGGAGGCCGCCAAGGCCCAGGAGGCAGGTTTGCCGTGATCTCGCTGTCGCTCGACGCCGCCGATTTGCTGATGGCCGCCGCCACGCTCGTTTGCGCGGGCTTGGCGGCCTGGGCCTTGCACTTGCATGCGGTGGCCAAAGCGAAGGCAGGGCCGGCCGCGGCGCTCAAGAAGCTCGCCAAAATTTCGCGCTCCCGCCTGGCCGAGCTTGAAAAGATCAGGCCGATCGCGCAGGAGACTCCGAATTTGGAAAGGCGTTTGAAAGAGGTTGGCCGGCAGTTGCGTTCAGCCTTCAAAACGATCGACGAACTCAATGCCGAAATCGACTGTCTCCGGACGGACGTGAGCGAGCTGAAAGAGGTGGTTCTTTGGCTGGAACAGGAAACAAAGCAGCCGGCCATTCGCGACAGGAGCGCCTTGAAATCAATTCCGCCCACTGAATGGTCGGCGGCGGAGCTGGAGGATGCGATTCGCGAACTCGACGAGCAAATCGAAGAGCTTGAAGCGATGGACAAGGCGGAGAAGCCGCCAGCGAGCCCGCCCAATGGCGGCAGGCCTGGGGGAGGCTTGAAGTGATCGGGCAAATCATCGCGTTCAAACCCAGGTCGCAAGGCGGGGGCAGCCAGCTGAAATATCTCGCTGGCGAGGCCCACGCCCCGCAGTTCACCGACTACCACTCGAAGGACGCCTTGGGCGTCTGGCGCATGGGCGACGGGCTCGAAGCTCTGGGAATGTCCACGCTGGACCCGTTCAGCCAAGAGGCCACCCGCAGGCTGGCGGAAGGCTTCCATGCCAAGACCGGCGCGCCGCTTTGCCGCAACGCGGGCGCCGAGCATAGGCAGGGCTGGGACATCACCATTGACGACCCCAAGGACTTCTCTCTGATCCACGCCTTCGGCGACGAGGCGGCCAAGCGTGACTACTACGAGGCCCGCCGCGAGGCCTGGAAGATTGTCGTCGGCGAAATCCAACGCCTGGTGCAGCCGAAATACGCAGGGCACGAAGGGCCGGTCAGCATCGCCATGGAAATCTTCGAGCATGACGACAGCCGGGCGGGCGACCCGCACAAGCATGGACATGGCTTCCTTTTCAATGTAGGCGTCCTGCCTGGCGGCAAGACCTGCGCCATCGATGTCTCGCTGGTTATGGCCGCCAAGGCCTACCTGGGCCAGGTCTACCAAAGCGAGCTCGCCCGCCAGTTCGCCCAGCGTGGCAGGGCCGTCGCGTTCGAGGACCGCGAAAGCACCGACCAGCGAAAGAAGACCCGATACGCCACCGCCACCATCCCCGGCATCGCCACCGCCGAGCAGCTCGAAGCCTTCTCCGAGCGCTCGAGCGACATCGCCGAATCCTTGGCGAAGGAGGGCATCCGCAACACGGTCAAATCCAAGAACGCCGCGGCCTTGAAGTCCCGCGATGCCAAAACGCTCACCCGCCAGGAGCTGCTGGCCAAATGGGACCAAAAGGCCAAGGCGGTCGGGCTGGACATCGAGCAACTCCACCGCTCGCTTGGCGGCCAGGCTTCGGTCGAGCTCTCCAACGACGAGGCTCTTGAGCGGCTTGTCAGGGAAATTGGCGATGTCGGCAAGAAGGCCGTCGATGGCAATGGCTTGGTCAACGAGCATGAGATCGCCTTCGCCGCCGCGCGAGCGCTTCGAGGCTGCAGCCTCGAAGCCATCAAGGCCGCCGCAGAGCACATCCAGAAGGCCATGATTGCCGTGGAGGAGAACCGGCTGGGCAAGACCTTCACGACCCAGGAATGCCTCGACCTCGAGGCGCGCATGAAGCGCCAATTCGCGCAGATGGCCCAGGCCGCCCCGGCCAACGCCATTGGCCAGGAAGCCGTCGATGCCGCCTCCGCGATTTGGGAAGCCAAGAGCGGCCACAAGCTCACCGCGGAGCAGCGTGTAGCGGCCAGCCACATCGTTTGCGGAGCGGGCCTTCTGGCCAACATCGAAGGGGAAGCCGGCACCGGCAAAAGCACCCTCATGGAAGTGGCCGCAGCCGCTTGGAAGGCCAATGGCATGGCGGTGATCGGAGCAGCCCCGACCGGCAAGGCCGCAGAAGCCCTCGCGATGAGCCTGGGGGAAGCCCAGACCTGCGCGAAGATGCTCTTGGAGCTGCAATCCGGAAAGCTCAAGCTCGACGCCAAGACGGTGCTGGTCATCGACGAGTGCGGGATGCTGGCCACCCCGGCCTATTCCAAGCTCGTGAACCATGCGGCCTTGGCCGGCGCGAAGCTGGTGTGCGTGGGCGATCGCAGCCAGCTCGCGGCCATCGGCATGCGCGGCGGCTTCCATGCCGCGATCGAGGCCGCCGACATGGCCTCCATCACCGAAAACCGCAGGCAGATGAAGGCCAAGGCGGTCGGCAGCCCTATCGGCAAGCTCTTCCGCCAAGGCAAAGCTGCGGAGGCCCTCGACATGATCGAGAAGGAGGGCCGTCTGAGCGTGGCCTCCAGCGAGTCCGACATCATCAAGCAGCTCGCCGCCAAGTGGATCGCCGACGCCTCGGCGCCCATGGAGAAGATGGTCCTGGCCGAGCGGGTCGAGACGGTGGCGGAGCTCAACGCGGCCATCCGCGAGGCCCGCAAGCAGGCCGGCCAGATCGGCGAGGGCCAGCAAGTCGTCCTCGAAACCAAGGATGGGGACAAGTTCTCCCAGGAGCTTGCCGAGGGCGACAAGATACTCTTCCTGCAAAACGCCACCAAGCAGTCGCGGGTGATCGACATGGCCACCGGCCAGCCCTGCTGCCCCAAGAACGGCGTGGCCGCCCAAATCGAAGAGATGCTCATGGCGGGCGAAGACTCCATGCTCTTGACCGTGCGGACTGAGGATGGGCGCAGGCTCCAGTTCGAGACAGCAAACTACGCTTGCTTCGGCTTGGGCTACGCGCACAGCATCCACAAGAGCCAAGGCTCCACCGCGACCAATGTCTACGCGGTCGCCGAGGGCTCGCAAGTCGCCGACTTGGGGCTCGCCTATGTCGCGGCCACCCGGCACAAGAACGACTGCCACATGTTCGTCGAGGAGGAAGTCCGCGAGGCCTGGATCAAGCGCGCGCAGACGCTTGCCGACGCCCGCATGGTTTCCGAAAAGCTCAAAGGCCAGGCCGCCACGCCCCAGCTCACCATGGCCCAGGCTGCCGCCCTGTCAGCCGACCAGGCCGCGCCCAAAGATGCCCTCGCGAAGCCTGCCGAAATCGCCGCGCCAGCCCGTCCGATTGCCGCCGAGCCGGAGAGCCTGGAAGCGAAATTTGCCAAGGATCGCAAGGCCGAAATCGCGAATTGGATCGCAGCCGCCGCATCCGCGCCCAAGCTCGTCCGCCAAGAGGCCGCGCCGGCCGCCGCCAAGCCTGCGGCTCCCGCGAAGTCTCCCAAGACCGTCGCCGCCAACGTCCTCTCGCTCGAAATCGCCCGCAAGCTCGCCGCGAAGCACGCCAAGGAAGAATCCGAACGCGGAGGCAAAGGCAAGGGCAGCGGCGGAGGGCGCGGCGCAACGTCGCCACTCAAGGCGGGACACGCCGTGGCATTCGAGCCGGGGCAGCGGGCGGCGATGGATTTCGGCAAGGCCGCCCAAGTCGGAGACCTCAATGCGATGCGCGCCGTATTCCAGGCTGGCGTGGATGTGGATTTCGCGCATCAAGGATGGGCTGCCGCGCATCGGGCCGCAATCGCGGACAAGGGCGATTCGATCCGCCTGCTGGTCACGTTCGGAGCCGACCTCGACATGCCGGGCGGACGGCATGGCATGACCCCCCTCATGGCCGCCGCAACCAAAGGGCGGGCTGCGGCATGCCAAGCCTTGCTGGAGTGCGGCGCCGACGCATTCGCAAAGGACTCATCGGGCCAGCGCGCGTCCGAAATTGCCGAGGCGCAAGGGCACAAGACTCTGGCGGAATTCCTGCGCCATTACGAGGCGGCATTCGCTGCCGAAAATGAGCGGATCGCCAAAGACGCGGCCATCAAGCAGGCTCGGCAGCCCGCAGCCGTCGAACAGGTCGATGGGCTAAAAGAGCAGCGGGAGCAGCTCAGGCAACTGCTGCTTGCCAAGCAAGAGGCGCAAAAAGCATCGCAGCAAGCCGCAGACGAAAAGGCTGAGCAGGAACGGCAAAGGGCCATGAAGTCGCCCAACTACATCAAGCCGCCCACTCAAACGCTCACGCCACGCCCTCCAAAGCCAGACCTTGGCCTCTCCCGTTGATCTTGGCGCGCGCCAAGAAGGAGCTGTGCTAGTCCTCGAGTGGCGTCCGGCCCCCATTTATTTTCTTTGCATATCCATGCACTGCTCCAGCCCGTGGAGAGGGCGGGAATTTCGCACGCTTAATCTCTTATGCGTGGCAGCCCGGTCGGGCTGGTCATTTCTGCTCTATAGCTTGATTCTTAATGCTCTAGAAGCTTGATTTGTATTCTGTTATGCAGTTCGCTAAGAACTGCATCAACGCTTTGCCAGGGAACCGGGAAAACGCTGCCCTACCCGTTCTGTCCAGACAGTTCAGGGTGAACCGCTTTCGAGATAGGTATAGGAGCCTTCGCACGGCCCCGACTAGATCGCCAGGTATACCGGGGAGAGTTCGACGGAAGCGACCCTCATCGAGCGTTAGATTCTTCCGAATCCCGCAGGCCGATCGCTCTTGGCTCGGCGCGGCTTTCCTGCGTTCCAACTAGCCGCTTTCACTATCGCCAGGCATTGCTGCCTGCATCACTTGCTGGTTTGTTCGTCCGTCCAACCCGTGTAGCGAGCCTCACCGAAAACATACCTTTCTTGACTGCGATGAACATACCAAGCCGATTTGAAAATGCAAGCCCAAAAATGCAAGCAAAATGGCAAGCACAAAAGGCGAAGCCCCGAGAGTTGGAGCTCGGGGCTTCTGGAACCGCTCAGTTCCAATTGTCAAGAAAGGTTTCGGCGGCAGGATCAAGTTAGCGCTGGGATATCGCGTTGTCAACAACCTGGTCCCAAAAACGTAGCATCTTCAAAATTGAGTTAGATCGCTTAACTTGCCACCGTGAAAGTCGCCTGCTCTTCTTGATAAGGCTGGTGTGCGGCGGCCATCTCCAAGGCTGATCGCACCAGGCTTGCGATGGCCGCAATTTGTTCGGGCCGGCCGCCTGGGGCCAAGTCGAAGGCTCCCACGCTGGGAACTCGATGCAGCGATCCGCCCCCCAAGGCCGATGGATGCCTGACGAAGAGATTTGGGCGGGGCTCATCGACGCGACCTCCAGCGGAGTCGCCTGGAAAGAGCACATACGCCCCGCGTGTGCCCAAGATGCCATCACGGTAGGTGTGCATCTTGTAGAGGTCATCTTGCTTGTGGACGCGGGCTAGCTCAGCCTCGTAGTCGCCGGTAGCGGCATCCTGCGAGGGCTGCGAGTCGTCAGCTGCATCCGCCTCCTCGTCGGCATCAAACAGCTCTTCCGCTTGCTTTCGCTCCAACCGGTATTTGGCGTCGAAGTGCAGCCAATGTTGGTTCGATGGGTTGGACTCAGTCGCGATGACGATGCTGAAATCAGGATCGAACATCGCCGTGTAGCTTCCGCTCCAGTCGCTCTGCGGCTTGCGGGCGCGCCGGAACCGCTGGTTGTAGAACAACGATGCCAAGACTCGATTGCCGTTGGAGGCCGTGAATTCGAAACGGCATTCGCTGCGCTTGCCCTTGGCCAACTCGATCCTGAGCCCATCCTTGGCCATTGAGATGAAGTTGCCACCACCCGCTTCCGTGCACATGCCGAGCAGGGTCTCCCGCAAGACAAAGAAGCACCAGTATTCGTAGATTTGATTGACGGGCCTGATGTCTCCAATCAACCCGTCCGCCAACTCAGCGCCTTGCCGCCATGCGAGCGACAGACTCATCCGCAAGGCCAAGTCGAATCCGAATAGTTCCTTGTAACCTCGTTTGCGCAGCAGGGCCTGCGAGTTCGCAGGGATATGCCCAAGAGGGCCGACTCCTCGCCACATGCCATGCTGCAAAGCCTCATCGAGAGCCACCGCCCAGGCCTGCGCTTCGCGTTGGGACGCTCTGCGCTTTCTCGCCCCCATGCGGACATCTAGCTGGCGGGCAAGCAGGCTGCAATGCTCCAAGAATGCCTTCGCATACCGATTCTCAGGCGTATCCAAGGTCTCGAATGATTCGCGCTGGGGGAGGGCAGTCGGAGTGAATCCCTTGAACATGCGAGCCAGCGGCCCGCCTGCGATCAGCTCGGAGGCTTCGAAGCCATCGCAGATCAGCTCCGCATCGGCCTCTTCGACTTCATCAATGCGGACGAATTCGATGCGCTCCAGCAGCTTCGAATGCGGCGAGGCAACGATCTCTTCGATAGCCAGCGGCAGCTTCGAGCGGGACATGATGTGGCGCATCAAAAAGTGCAACGCCGCATCGTTCTTGGCCAAGTCCCCGGATGGATCGAACGACAGGGAGACGGGGCTGTCCAAGGACAGCAGAAGCTCGGCAGCCTTCTCCGCGAGGCTATCGAGCAGCTCCTTGAACTCCTCGAAATATTTGAGCTTTCGGCATGCGACTTCGGCCATGAGCTGCGCGCCAAAGCCCACGCCAAGATCGACCACGCCAGCTTGCGAGCGGAGCCTGAGCTGGCCGGTGATGACGGCTGACTTGCGTCCGCCAACTTCTATCTCCTTCCACCGCCGAGAAGGATCGCGCTTGAACACGTTGGCCAGGCGTAGGCCGAAAGGCCAGTGGGGGCCGGCGCTTGCGCGCGCCTGCGCCTCATCCAACGGGATAGGCAGCGTCACATCGACAAAATAGTCGGTGTCTTCCCGGAGCTGAAAGCGTTCGAACAAATGCCCAGCTTCGCGCCAGCACATGGGAAGCATCGATCCCGACGCCACAGAAGAGGCCTCGAGCTCCAACTCAGCGGACACCATGCCCGGCTCGCCCCAATCCGGCTCGACAGGCTGTCCGCGGCCGAGAGCCGCTTCAATGTCGATCGAAGCGCCGGAGCCCAGGTCAAACCGGACCCGATGGAGCGCGACAAAAGCGGTCACTTCACGAACGAGACGTGGTTGCGGGCGATCAGCCTGCCATGCATCGCCAGCAGCTTCTCGCGGCATTGCTTGAACTGGCTGCCGGCAGGGATGCTGAGAGCCTCGCCCGGGTCGATCTCCACGACCGTTTCGGCGCCGATGTCATATCGGGCGGGATTGGCGCTCTTGCCATGGGAGCCATCCAGGAACGCGGCGAGCGCCTTGAGGCTGTCGCCGAGAGCCGAGCGGTTGCCATGAATCTTCGGCAGCACCTTTTGAAAGATCGCCCGGTCCAGGCCATCGACCCATTCGGCCATCGCTTCGGCAGGTGTCTTGCCCGTCGCAAGTTGGGCCTTGATCCAGACATGCATATAGCCGTGGACCTCTTTGACGACGCGAAAGCCGAACTCGAATCCAGCCGGCCCCAGCAGCTTGAAGCAACCGTCCAACGTCTTCAATGTCAGCTCTTTAGCCTTTGCGAGCTCGACTGCGTCAACGCCGCGCTTGGACGACAGTAAGTTAAGGATGGCTGCCGGATTGGAGCCCGCCGCCTCATCAGCCTCGCGATCATCGATAGCCTCCCGCAGCAGGTCGTTGGCCAGGGCAAGGTCGATCGATGGCCCATCGCCGGCGCCAGCGACGTATTGGCTCGGCGAGAGCGCTTTGACCTCTAGCACATGCGCCCGGTCCAAGACCTTGGGCGAGAACATGTGGGTGGTTTCGTCGATGTTCACCGTGCCCACGTAGAACAGATTGGGCGGCAGCTTGAGCGGCTGGCCGTTCTTCACCAAGAGCTGCGCCGATTGGGCCTCCATCGAATCCTTGTTTTCGACATCGAGCAGCTCGCTGATAACGGCCAACGACTGGCGATCGACGATGGGGGCGTTTTCGCTGTCTTCCAAGATGCTCGACGCTTCCATCAATGAGAGGAAAGGAGCGAAATAGCGCTCGACATGCGAGAGGTTCATCTCGTCGAAGACCAGGAAGTGGGGAATCTTAGTCGAGTTGGGATGGCAAGCTCGCAGGATGATCCGCAGCGTTTCGGTGATCTCGTAGCTTTCGTTCGTCTCCGTCCCGTCCGATCGCTTTCGGGACTGGCCGAATGGGGTCCGAAATCCCAATAGCTTCTTCGGAGATGTCCAGTCTGGGCCAATGGCGACGAGCTGGAAAATTTGTCCATCGACTTGGCCCGCATACAGCTCTTGAAGGCTTTCAGCCAAGCGCAATGTCGATCGGGACTTGCCAGTTCCCGACGTGCCTGTGAGGATTGCGAATGGCTTGGCGGCCAGCGCGGCGACCAGGTCGAGCGAGCACTGCTTGCCCGTAGCCACCGTAGCTGCTGCCGTCGTGGCGGGAGCCGCCAAGCCTTCTAGATAGTTCTCGGGAAGGGCGGCATCCGCCTGCAGGCCTGCGTCCTCAATTGAGCCGCCGCCAGTCTCGAACAACTCAGCGATCTCGGCGGGAGTCAGGTCGTAGTCAGTGGCAAAGCGCCTTTCAAGAAGCTCGAATCGCTTGCCCGGGTCGGTCTCGCTGCCCAGGATTGCGTCGATGTCGCGGTGTCGGAAATTGAAGATCGCCACATCGCCGAGCTTCGGCTTTGAATCGCTGCCCGATTTCAACAAGAGGTTTTCAAGGCGAGCTTCATAGCCAGAACGAAGGCTGGCTTGTCGAGGGTCGTCGGAGGAGAGCTCGATGACGGTCTGCCACTGGTTCCCGCTGATGGTCGAGCCGGTGCCATTGGAGATGTATTTGCCGTTGCGAAACCCCTGCTTCTTCTCCTGGGAGGAGAAGACGTTGAAGATTTCCTTCTGCGCTTTGACATCAATCTTGGGCCTGTCCGCTACGCCAGCGAGTTCGGCGGTGGCTTGGATGTAGGCCGCCTCCCCTTGGACGATGGCGACGCTGGGCTGACCCTTGATGGCCAGCGTCCTCTTAATGATGAGGAAGTCGAGGAGGGCGGCTTTGCCCCGGGTGTCGGCCAGCGCATCGATGCTGGCTTTGATTCGTTGAGCGGTCAGAAATCGCGGCATGCCTCTCCCCTGGGTTTGTTGTGTTTTTAGTCGTCTGCGTTCAGCCCATCGACCATCAGTTGGCAGAACTCGGATTTAATGTCGATCCCGATGGCCCTAAAGCCATGCTTGCGGGCAAATCGAAGGCTCGTTCCGCTGCCTCCGAACGGGTCGAGGACCACGCCACCTCTGGGCGTGGTGGACAGGATTGGAATTCGGACAAGCTCTTCGGAAAAGCGAGCTTTGTGCTTGTGAGAGCTGCGGGCGGGAGCAATTTCCCAGGTGTCGGGAGGTGGAAGCAGGCTGCCGGTTTCCGAAGCACGGCCCACAACGTCCTTGTTGAAGTAATACCAGCGCGACTTGACCAAGTGGAAGACGTATTCATGCGACATCGAGCAGCGGTCGCGAACTTGGTCCGGGATCGGGTTGGGCTTCACCCAAACGTTGTCATTTCGAACGATCCAGTTGGCATCCTGCATGGCGATGGCAAACCGGTGCGGGATCAGCAGCAATTGCTTTGGCTTGCACAGCAAGCCGTCGCCAGTCCGATCTTGCGGGCGCAGGCCGAAGCGCCGAGCGCTCTGCTTGCTCTCGCCACTCCGATGCTCGCCTTTGCCGCTCCAATAGGTGTCGCCGAGGTTGACCCACAGGCTGCCGTTCTCGGCCAGCACTGGCCTAGCAGCCTCGAAGCAGGCGACGAGGCTTTCGATGAACTGCGAAGGGTGCTCTTCCAGGCCGATTTGGCCTTCAACTCCGTAGTCCCGCTGTCCGTAGAAGGGAGGAGAAGTCACCATGCAATTTACGATGACGCCAGCCCGGGCCAGATGTTGCATGGCAGTTCGAACGTCCATATTCAAGATCAGGACGTTGTCGTCAGCGTAGAAGGCTGCTGCCCTCAAATCCTCGTTACCGAACGCTTCGGCAGATGCAACTTGTGGCATCAGCGCCAAATTCGCCTTGGTCGGCGGCTTTTCGGTCTTCTTGGCCACTTTGGCCTGCATCTTCTTGCCCGCTTTGGCTTGGGTGATCGTCTGTTTGGCGGGGGTCATCTTATTGGCATCTTTGGGGCCGGTCCTGTCCGCTCGCAGCCCATCTTGGGCTGCCTCGACTGAATCCTGCAGGCCAAAGGGCTTTGATGCCCTCAGCATCGGGTGCCTTCGCAGACACGGCGAAGCAACGCGGACCGCAAGGCGGCATCGAGTTGGTTGGCTTGTAGAGGGACCGGCAACAACATGTTTATTTCCATCCGGGGCAGGCTCCGGCGTCGGCAGCCGCCCACATGCGCACACCGCGAGGAAACGAATTTTGCCGGGCGACAACCCCCTAAGCTTCCATCATACCGCCTGGAATGGGTGATTCCGCCCCAGCTAGGAGTTGAGGCGCTGTTCACGCCCGAACTCCCCCGGGGGGCAGTGGGTTGGGATCGGTCCAAAGGCCTGCGATGGCCGCCCTAGCGGTCTTATCAGCTTCGGCGTAGGCAAGCCTATCCGAATGCGAGAATATGGAAAAAAAGGGGAGATCCGCCATGGCCCAGCAACAGTATCCGGTCGAAGTTCAATCGGATTTCTTGGAGAAGATCACTCGCGCGAAGCCCGTGCAGGCGCTGGCTGAGCTTATTTGGAACGGACTGGACGCCGATGCTGGCCGTGTTTCCGTCTCATTTGAGCACAATGAGATGGATACCTTGTCGGAAGTCATCATCCGTGACGATGGCAACGGCATTCCCAGGGCGAGTGCCCCGGAGTTTTTTCGACGTCTCGGAGGCTCGTGGAAGAAGCCGGGAGGCTCCACCGATACAGGAAGGTTCTTGCACGGCCAAGAGGGAAGAGGCCGTTTCAAGGCGTTCGCCATTGGAACCCGTGCTGTATGGGCTGTCACATACAGGCGCGACGAGAAGCTTTGGAAGTATTCGATCACGATGTCGGCCAACGACATCCGCCATGTGAATATCTCCGACGAAGTTGAAGTCGCCAAGCCGACCGATACCGGCGTCACGCTGACGATCTCCGATCCACACAAGGACTTCCGCTCCTTTGTGAGTGACTCCGGCATCCATGTCTTGGCCGAAGTGTTCGCTCTCTATTTGGCTGACTATCCCGATGTCAATGTGACCATTGGCGGCAGGCGCATCGATCCAGCCCACATGATCGCCAGCAGGAAGGCTTTCAATCTCGCCGACATCGAAGTCGGCGGCAAGACGCATCCCGTCCGGCTCGAAATCGTCGAGTGGAAGGGGCTGTCCAATCGGGCTCTGTTTCTTTGCAATGAGAAGCGCTTTCCTCTCGTGCAGGTTGACCGCCGATTCCACATTGGCGATTTTCAATTCACAGCGTATCTTGAATCCACTTATCTGACGGTCTCGCAGAAAGAGGGAACTGTGGACCTCGCGGAGATGCAGACGCCGGTCGTGGCGGCGATCGACGAGGCGCAGAAGACGATCAAGGACTACTTCCGGCAGCGTTCCGCAATGGAGGCCCGCAGCTACGTCGAGGAGTGGAAGACGGAGAAGGTGTATCCCTTCGATGGCGATCCGACCACCCGCGTGGAAGAGGTCGAGCGGCAAGTGTTCGAGATCGTCGCCGTGAGCGTCGCCAAGAACCTGCCAGAGTTCGGCAGCTCGGCTCCGCAAAACAAGTCCTTTCAGCTTCGGATGCTCAGGCAGGCGATTGAAAAGAGCCCTGAGGAGCTTCAGGTCATATTGAACGAAGTCTTGCGGCTCCCCAAGCGCCAGCAAGAGGAGCTCGCTGAGCTGCTTCGCGACGTCTCGCTGTCCTCGATCATCAGCTCCGCCAAGATCGTGGCGGATCGGTTGAAGTTCCTGACCGGCATCGAAGCGGTGCTGTTCGATCCCGAGCCCAAGAAGAGGTTGCGCGAGCGGACCCAATTGCACCGCATCGTCGCTCAAAACTGCTGGATGTTCGGAGAAGACTTCATGCTGTCGGTCGATGACCAGTCGCTCACCGAGGTTCTGCGGTCGCACAAGAAAATCCTTGGGGAAGATATCGTCATCGACGCCCCGGTCAAACATGTCTCCCAAGAGCGGGGTATCGTGGATTTGATGCTGTCCCGATCTACGCGGCGGCACAACTCGGATTCGATCACTCACTTGGTCGTCGAGCTCAAGGCGCCCAAGGTCAAGGTCAATACCGAAGAGATTTCTCAGATTGAGGGCTACGCCGCTTCGGTCATGGATGATCAGAGGTTTCGAAACGTCAAAGTGTCGTGGGTGTTCTGGGTCATCAGTGACGATGTCGGCCCGCATGCGAAATTCCGCATGACCGACGAGTCTGGCCTGATCCATAAGAAGGACAACGTCAGCATCTATGTGAAGACTTGGGGTCAGGTTTTGGCGGAGAACAGGAGCCGCATGAAATTCTTCCAGGAGCGGCTCGAATATCAAGCCGACAAGGGCGCCTCTCTCAAACATCTGCAGGAGCACTACGCCAAATACTTGGAAGGGGTCTTTGAGGCCGAACCGGCTCAGGTCAAAGAGGAAGAAGTCGTAGCAGCTAAGTGAACGCCACGCCGTTTCTGGAAACTGGCAGCTAGTTTGGTTGGCGGCTATAGTTGCATCTGAACGCAAGTTCCCCTGCTTTCCTCCCTGAGCGGGGCCATCGACAGCGATGGTTTCCAGTCCGCCTGAGCGCAAGCCTGGCGGACTTTTCTTTGGTGGAGGCGGGCTCTCCGCTTTGGCTATGGTGAGACTTCACAGGGACCATGCGACTCTCAAGCCAGATTAGCCAGCACTTCAAAGCGAAAATTTGGAGCGACGGCAACCATGGCCGCTTGAACTAGAGGCATGCCATTACCACAAAGCCTAGCCAAACCACTGATCATGATACGCCCCCTGCAAGAGCCGCCAATGAGGAGTCAATGTCTCTTGACGAAGCGCGCGCGATGGAGGATTTGAGAGAGCAGGCTACTCAATGCGATGCTTGTCACGAAGAGTATCGCGATGACTCATGGATGCGAGCCTGCGAACTTGCACGAAAGCTAGTTATTGGCTGAGTCCCTGTCGGAGCTCACCTTTGGCTGAGTCCCTGTCGAGGCTCACCTTTGGGCTGGTATTTGTGGATCAAGCAATTGCTCACACGTTGAAGTCGACACGCTTTTGAGCCGGGATGCCTGAATCCTTGACTAGCCAGTTGATGAGCGATTGGATGTCGATGAATTCAGCCAGTCTCTCAGGGAGCTTGTCCAGGCTTGGAGCCTCGTCGCCAAAGCCGACAGCAAGGGCGTTCGCAAGACCTTGCAGGTTCTCTTTGCGGACCAGATAAATCGTGGAGACATCGTCGTCGAAAGCGGATTCAGCCGCTTCGCTATGGTCATACAGTTCGACCTCGATCGACCCGTCGTCGAGCACCCGGACGAATCCCGATGTGCCTTTTAAAGAGCCTGGAATGCTCAGCCAATGCCCTTCGCGATCGGTGGGAGGCTGCGGTGAAGCTGGCCGCTTGGAGTAGGCTTCATCGAAAGCCTTCAGAAGCGGTTCGCTGACCTTCGGCGATGCATCCACGACCCGCTTGGCCCAATCGAAATACTCTTGCCTACGAGAAAGCGGCCAATCGGCAGGGGGAGCGGCCGCAATGTCCCGGAGATTGCAGGTCTTGTCGGCGAGCTTCACCAGGGCAGCTCCGGGGCTCTTGTGCGAGGCATGCTCAACCTGCAGTTCTTTGCGTCGTTGCTTCGGCAACGCTTTGTCGTCGGTGACTTCCATGACGATGGGTGTTCAAAGAGCTGACTGCGGTGGAATTTTGTCGTGTCATTAGGCTGGATTTTGCCCAATTCGTGGGATCAGTTTTTCGGAGGAGTTCCACAGTGTGGGGCAACTCCGCTGAATTGACTCCAAAGTCAGGCATTGAATGTTTCGTCGAACTTTTGGCGGACCCGGAAATACTCTTCTAATGCCATCAAGACAATGGAGCCTCATGTTTTCGGAATGCACGCCAAATGGCCAGGTCGTAGGAGATTTTGAGCAACCCGCAAGCGACCAAAGGAAAAGCCAAGAGTCCTGCTGAGAAGAGGGCTCCGCCGATAGTGGGGGCGGCCGCCGACGCAAGGCTCTTCGGAGCCAGGGTGAAGCTTGCTGCGGCTGCCCGCTCAGCCGGCGTGACAACCGCCATCACAAATGCGCTGCGCGCGGGGACATCCATTTGGGAGAGAAGCGAGCGGACGATCAGCAAGGCTAGCACGGCATGCAGGTTCGACGAAAACGCCGCAGCGATCAGGCAGATGCTCGCTGGAATGTGCGTGAACACCATGGTGTTGAGCAGCCCGATGCGTCGCGCGAATTTCGGGGCGGCTAGTTGCGAAGCGGCCGAGCAAAGCCCCGACCAAAAGAAAAACTGTCCAGCCGATGCCACCGACATGTCGAATCGTTGGAAGAGCCAAAGGGCCAGCAAGGCGTTGACGACCAGCCCTCCGGCGAACGAGTCCACCGAAAACAGCATCGCCAGCCGGATCACGGTTTTGCGAGAAGGTCCAAGGGGAGCCGGCGGCTTGCGCTCTTCCTCATGGGGCTTGGGCAACCGCAGGTAGAGAACCCAAACGGCCATGCCGATGGCCCCGTAGAGGACGAACATGCCACGCAAGGCGGCAAGCGGGGAGAGCCCTGCATTGGCGGATAGCCAGCCAGGCAATGCGGCGGCCAGCGCGCCGACAGCCGACAGCAGCGAGCCCATCAGGCTGTAGCGGGCGAACAAGGCTGTGCGGGATTCGCCTTCGGCAGCCTCAGCGATTCGGGCGTGCTCCAAAGGCAGGAACAAGCTAACGTCGCCCGAGCTGGGATTGAGCGTGCCTACGAAGGCGATCAGCAGCAGGGGCCAAAAGGAAGAACTCACAGCGAAGGCGATCCCCGTGGCCGCCATGAGCATGGCCGCCGCAAGCAGGAGCTGCCCATGGTGGAAGCGATGCCCCCAGGCGCCGATGGCCATCGTCGCCAGGGCCGAGCCTAGAAGCGTGGCCGTGGCCAGCGCGCCCACTTCCCACGCCCCAAAACCCAAGGCTGCCAGGTAGGCGGGTAGAAGCACAGCCACATAGCCGTCGGCGAAGGCTCGAAGCGCCCGCCCCAGCAGAAGCGGGGCGGCGGATGGATGCGCGCCTGCCGGCAGCACCCAATGGCTCATCAAGCGACCTCTTGAAAGTTAATCGACTTGATGTGAGACATATCCACTTACTTTACTTGACCCAGGTATCGACCTGCAGCAGGGCGAGAATGCCCATGACTGCGAACATGGCCGCCGCAATCGAGTGAACGAGTTTCATGGGGATCTTTTTGGAGAAGCGGTCGCCAACAAACACTGCTGGCACATCGGCAATTAGCATGCCTAGCGTTGTGCCAATCACCACCATCACCGGATTTGGAAAGTGCGCGGCCATGGCCACCGTGGCAATCTGCGTTTTGTCGCCCATTTCCGCCAGAAAAAAGGTGACCAGCGTTGCGCCAAAAACGCCCAAGTGTTTCGCAATCTGGGTTTCCTCTTCTTCGATCTTGTCAGGGATCAAGGTCCACACCGCCATGCCGAGAAAGGAAAATCCGACCACCCAGCGAAGCACCTCAGGGGTAAGCATCGAAGTGATCCATGCGCCCAACGCTCCGGCCAAGCCATGATTGACCAGTGTCGCGCAAAGAATTGCCGCAATGATGGGGAGTGGCTTTTTGAATCTCGCTGCCAGAACGAACGCGAGAAGTTGGGTTTTGTCGCCGATTTCCGCCAGCGCGACCACACCCATTGAGGTGAAAAGAGCTTCCATTGTCAAGTTCCCAGGCCGGGCGAAGAGACAATTGACCATGAGCCTCCCCGGCCAAACCGGAGGCTGCATGGTCAAAGGTCTTGCCAAGTCGGAAACCGCTTGCACCATGATCGTGTGGATCAAGTGTGTTGACGCAAGCGCCTTCGAGAAATCGAAGGCCGGCTACTCCCCAATGACGGGACAAATTTTACCCGAAAGACTCAGTTCACAGTGAGCTGCATCAAGGCCTGGACGCCCATGAGGACAGTCACGAGCGCCATCAGGCCGCTGGAAAAATAAGGCATCTTGCGTGCCAGATCACTGAACCTGCCATTGCCAAATCTCGTGCCCACCTGTCGCACGCCCAAAGCGGCAATCTCACCGACGCTCACCAGGGAGATCGCCAGGCCCAAGCAGAAGCGGCGAACCCCGGCCTAGTGACCGTGGGCGGACATGCCCATCGGAAGGGTTGGAATCTAGACCTTTTTAACCTTGATGAGATTCAATGGCTCTCAACGGCCTTGAGCAAGGCCGCCTCAGCTATCGGAGGGAGGCAGCTTCGGGCGGAGGTTCGCCATCGAGAACTTCTTCTTAATCTCCACTTGAACCGGCCCAGGTTTTGCGAGCTTGGGCGAGGCGCTTATCTGCAAGGGGAGGTGTTGATCGATCATGCGCAGCGCCTCAGGCTTTTGCAATTGTGGGACGTGGCCTCTGGCGAGCCCAGCGGAATCGGCAGGGAACCATGCGTCATCGACCTTGATGCCGACGTTCTTGTCGAAATGGAATCTTGTCTGCGTGGTCAGGCCAGTTCCGGGCAACGCATCGATCTCCATCTGGTTGAACGAGCAAGGCTGGCCGCCTTTGTTGGTGGTGTTCTGGCCTGTGCCGAAGACCACAAGAGCCCACTGGCTGCCATCGGCGTCTTGGGTGGTGCGGACAACGAGGACGCGGTGCAGTTCATTGGACGGGACGGTGGGGTCGCCATGCGGATGCCCTTCGGGAAACCTGCACCGGACGATGTCCAGTGGGTTGAGCCTGAGCGCCATTTCCGCTCAATTAATTTTGTCGCCCGAGCGGCCCAAGGCCTCGCGAATCGTCGCAGGAACCCGGCCCCATGCGGCGGCAAGTTGCTCGGCGCTTGGAAGCTCGGTGGCTTCCACCCACACTGGGGCTTGCTTTGCGGTGGGTAGCGCTGGGGAGCTAGGCCTTTTTTTTGGGATGGCTTTCGGAGCGGAAGGCCCGCCCCGACGTGGGGGGGCCATGCCTGCCATGAATCCGATGGTGTTTGATGGTTTTTTTTTGGCCAATTTGTCCTCCGTTCAAGTCTTTTTAACATGTTTGGCAGCAACGTCAAACCGGTTGGGCATGGGCGAGTATCTTTTTCAACTCCGAGGAGCTTCAATGACTCTCAATCGGCCTGATTTCAGGACTTTCGCGCAGCGGGGGGCAATAGTGGTCGCTGGCGTGGTTGGCGGGTTGGCCGCCGGGTATCTGGCATAAGCTTCTCCTTGAGCGGGGGCTACGTCCTCTATTTATCAAGGCTTCATTTTCACCGCAAACCTGCCACACTTTTGGTGCGATCCTGGGCTGTTCATGGCAGGACGAGGCTGCTCAAAGCAGTCCTTGGGATGCGGGGGCGCTGGCAACCGATTCGATCGGCAGGGCAACGTCCGCAAATATTGCTTATCCTTCCTAACCACAGCAGTTGCGGCAAGAGGAAGCTCCGCCACCTTTTGCGGCCAATTGAACGGGCGGGCACTTCACGGAGCCGTAGCTGCAAAACACACAACAGTCGCCGGTCAGAGGCCGCAGGATCGCATGGCATCCGCTGCATTCATGGAAGAACAAGCAGGCGTCGGTCGGCATCTCAAGCTCAACTGCATGGCCGCACTCCGGGCAGGTTAGCGTCGATCGCGTTTGAATCGGGGCGGCCGCAGCGGGAGGATTCGAGCAGGACATTGATTGGGTTCAGTTTGGCTTGAGGCAATGGCAATAGATGAAGTGCTGGACCGACCCCCAAGGCGTCTTGTGCTCATCGCTCGCGCGTTCTATCAGCTCGAAGGCGGGCCCGAACTCGCCATGCAATTGGGCGTGGCTATACCGCGCGACCGGCAGGCCGCTGCATTGCTCTGGGCCGTCGGGCGAGAAGGTCGCGACGATCACATGGCCGCCTGGCTTCACAGACTTCATGACCTGCTGGACATACGCCAGGCGGTCGGCGGGATCGGTCAGGAAATGGAAGACCGCTCGATCGTGCCAAATATCGAAGCCTTGCTCGGGCAGCTGGACTTGCCGGATGTCGCCAGCGATCCACTTGACGCCATCGCCCCTTGCCCCGAGGCGATTCTTGGCCACGGCGAGCGCGCTGGCCGAAAGGTCGAGGACAGAGATGTCCTTGAAGCCGTCGGCCAGCAAATCGTCCACCAAGGTGGACGCTCCACCGCCGACATCAATGATCCGCGAGTCCGGCATCGCGCCGATCGAGCGGATGATTGCTAGCGATCTTTCCACATGCTCCTGGAACCAGCTCACCTGGTTGGCTGATTTGGTCTTGTAGACCTTTTCCCAATGATCTTGTCCGCTCATGGATGCTCCTTGCGCGGGGTGTCAGGCTGGCCCTGCGTATTCCCCACGCGCAGGATAATCCTTGGCGATCGCGAAGTCGATGGCGCCCAGCAGGTCCTGGAACTGGGGGCGGGCGAATGGCATGGTCTGGGTCGATCCGTAGTAGAGCGTCCCGTTAGGCTTGACCAGGAAGACTCCCGGCTCGCTGAACAAGGCCGGCTCCTCGATGCCGATGGAGGTTGCCCCGCGCCCTGCGCTGATGTAGAGGCCCCATTGGCGGGCAGTTTGTAGAGGAAGGCCGAAGCCGAATTGGACCAAGCTCGCTCCGACTTTCTCCGCTATCGCTTTTGCCCTGGATTCATCGTTGCTGCTGATGGCGATGATCTCCACCCCGCGCTTCTGGAAATCCGGCGCCAGGCGCTCGAGCTCCAGCAGGTATTTCGCGCAGATGGGGCAATGCAGCCCGCGATAGAACACGACCAGATCAAACATGCTTGCGGGCTTCTCTCCAAGGACGAACCGGCCTCCATGGACTGTGGAAACTTCTAGGTTTGGCACGGGCTTGCGCGGCATCAATGGCTGGGGTGTCATGTCAATTCCTTCATTGGGTGGGTGGCGTTGATGGAAAGGGGCAGACGCGATGCGGCCGGCTTTTTCATCACTGCCCCGTCAATAGGCTGGACAGCTTGCGCTCGGTTTGTCCCCCGAGCAAAACTTGGCGGATGGAGCCGCCCTCCACCAGGATGAAGCTGGGTGTCCCTGCGATTCCGAATTTCCGGGCGAGTTCGATGTTCTGGCCCACATCGACCGGGATCAGGTTGCGATGCGACTGCCGCAGCTTCTCCACCAATGGCTTGATCGCCCGGCACGGCCCGCAGCTCGCCGAGTAGAAGTAGTAAAGGCGGCGCGCGTCGGCTGCGGCCGGGCCATCGATTGACGAGGTGTCGGGAGCGGGATTTCCCACGCTGCGCTTGGCCCGAAGCCACATGACCAATTGCATGCCGACGATCAAGGCGATCAGGCCTCCAGCGACGATTCCCATCCAGTTCATTGCGACCTCCCGGCATTCTTTGCCACATTGGCTGCCTGATTCGAGTCGGAGCCCAGGATGTATTCGCGCACGAGTTCGCGCGCGCGGTGAAGTCGGCTTTTGATGGCCGGCGCGTTTTCGCCCAGGCGCTGTGCGATCTCGGCGATGGTGAGCTCCTCAAAGTCGCGCAGCAGCACCACCTCCAAATAGTGGGCGGGCAGCGATTCGAGGGCGTTGGCCAAATCGATTCGCAAGGCGTCGTCAGTCCGACACGCAAGCTGCTGCTCTGCTAACTCCTCATCGAGCGGCTCATGCTTGAACATCATCCTCTCGAGCTTTCGGCACTCGCGCTTGATGACCACGAAGAGCCATGAGGAGAAGGCCGCCGCAGCCTGGAGGCCCTTGACCTTGCGCGAGATGGTCAGCAGGGATTCTTGGACGGCATCGTCGACATCGCTGGCGAGGCAATGCTTGCGCGCATAGCGGCGGGCGTCCGCTTGGCAGACGGTCAGCAGCCGCGTGATGGCGGCCGGGTCGCCAGTCTGCGCGGCCAACACCAAGCTTGATTGGTCAGTCCCGGCGCCCATGATCAATGCCCCTTGTCAAGCTTGCGGCCAACCATCGCGCACATCGGGCAAAAGCCCACCAAGCCCGTCATGGAAAGCATAGCGCCCATTACGCCGGCGCCGACGGCCAGGGGGGAGCCCCAGCTCATGGCTGCGAATGCGAGGGCCATCAGGCCCATGGCGATGCGGACGATGCGTTCCCAGTTGGGGACATTTTTTGTGTAGAACATGTTGATCTCCTTTGAATGCGGTTTCGAGGCGATTCCTCCCTTGCTAAGAGGAGTTGGGGAGCCAAAACGATTCGCTGGAGTCTGCATATTTTTCTACCGCCTGTCGATTTTCATTGCGCTTGCGAAAGTTGCCCTTCAAGAATGAAGATTCGGTCGGTTGGATTGGCAGACTTGATATGGAGCGTCCCCGCGCCTTTGAGGCCCTTGAAGCTTCCTGCGCCCGAGACGACTTCCCAGAAGCCGTTGTCATTGAGCTCGGGCTTTCCATCCTTGCCAGGCAGGAAGACGGCGCGGACAGTCCATTTGATGTAGGCGATGTTGCCTTCGCCCTTGGTGGCCACCAGGTAACCGCTAGGGTCTCCTGCGACGCCTGGCACGATGTCATGGCGGCCATATTCAACAATCTGCGCACCATCGAGCAAACCTGCTCCGGAGGCGGTCCCTTCGCGGCGAACCATCAAGACGAAGTGCCCGGAGCCGTCCTTGAAATCAAGTTTGATCTGTTCCTTGGGAACCATGGTGGCTTGCACGTTGAGCGGGTCGGCATGCGCGCAGAATGCCGCTGCCAAGGCCAATGCTGCGATGGGAAGACGGAAAAGATTTTTCATAGAAGCTCCGTTTAGATAGCTTGATTAAAAGCGTGTTGTCAATTTCGTGAGCCAAGCGGGCGATGCGTCAACCAGCCATGCTTCGATCGGTTTGTCCAATCCGGACAAGATCATGGCGGCCAAAGCGATCATGACCGCTCCCAAAATCATCTTTCCAGTTTTGCCTGCCTGCATGAGCTTGCCACGCATCTTGGCCATGGCGCTGCGCCCAACGTAAGCGAGCGCGACGACAGGAAGAGCGGCCCCGACGCCGAAGATGCCCATCAGCAAGGCGACCTGCGGCAGATGCGATCCCTGGCTGGCCAACACCACCGCAGCGCCGAGGGTCGGCCCCACGCAAGGGCTCCACACCACGCCCAGCACCAGTCCGATGGCGAACTGGCCCCAGAGCCCGTCGAGGTCCATCCTGGCGAGCAGGTTGTTGCCCGCATCCCCGATGCCGGAGGTGGCCGACGCGAAACGTTGCTGTAGGCTGCCCGACATCAGAACCAAGCCCAGGAGCCCGAGAATTGCGGCCCCAGAGCTTCGGAAGATCGCGGGATCGAGGTCCAAGGCGGAGCCCGCCCAGGCAAGGCCCGTCCCGATGATCGCGTAGGAGATGGCGAGCCCGCCAGCCAGGGCCAATGGAGCTCGCGGATGCGCATTCGCAGCCGTTCCCAGCAAGATGGGGATGATGGGAAGCACGCAAGGCGAGAGCGTCGAGAGGATGCCTGCGAGCAGCCCGAATCCATAGGAGCCGAGCCCGAACTCCATCAGTTGAGCGCCTTCTTGACGAGGCCTTCAATCCCTTCCGGCGAGGTGTCGCCCACGGAGCGGCCAGCTTCCTTCCCGGCCTTGAAGGCGACCAGGGTGCTTTGCATCGTCACCTTGAACTTCTTGAGCGTTGGCTTGGCCGAGTCGAAGTCGATGTTCATCAGGGTCACATCCTTGTAGGCCGGCTGCTTCATCACGGTGTCGATGATGGGCTTTTGCTCTTTGCAGGTCGGGCACCAGGTGGCGCTGATGTCGAGCACGACAGGCTTGCCTTCGCGGGTTAGCTTGTCGAATTCAGCCTGGTTGAAGGGCTTGATCTCGCCAGCCATGGCAGCGGATGCGAGGGCGGCGAAGGCGAGAAGGATTGCTGTTTTGATGGCTTTCATGAAGGTCTCCTGTTGGTTGATGGGCAATCAATGGTTGGGTTTGAACGACTTTTGGAGGGTTGCCGTGTAAGCCGTCAAGGCTGCCAGCTCTTTGGAATCCCAAGGGAGCGGCTTGGCCGACATGGGCATGACCATGCAGCCTTGGACCATTTCGTCGAGGTGGACAGTTTTGCGCCCGAGTTGATCCTTGGCCATGGCGACCGTATGCGGGTAGGGCTTGGCGAAGCTGGCCTGAAACGCGCCATGGTTGGCATGGCAACTGGCGCAGCTCATGCCGTTGGTGGACAGCTTGGTGTCATTGAAAAGCTTCTCGCCCAAGGCGGGGTCGCCGGCCATCGGTTTGTATCCCGCCGGGCGCGTGATCTGGGCTCCGAGGTCGTCCGCAGCCATGGCAATGACTGCGGCAAAGGCGGTGAAAAGAACGGCTGCAAGGGATGAAACGAGTTTGACCATGGCAATCCTTTGGTTGTTTTGACGCTAAGAGGAGCCCAGTGGTCAAAACGGTTCGTAAAGCGCCAAATATTTTTTTAGTCGGTTCCAAATCCGATTCCTTACAAGACTTTCTGCATCGATCAAGAGTGCTTTGATGCGTTGCGCGCATTGGGGCGTAATGCAAGCGCCAAATTTTTTCAAATCTCGCGAACCCAATTGGGCAATGCCTCCCTCTTAGCTTCCGAGGGTCAACCTCGCGATACCAACCAACCGAAGGAAAAGACATGAATACACGTTTCAAGATGGCATCCCTGGCCGCCCTGACCGCAGCGACGCTTGCGTTGCCAGCGGCCGCCCAAGAAATGAAGGATGGCGCCAAGTGCGCGCCCAAGGCCATGGCCAAGTGCGGCTCCAAATGCGCGGCCAAATGCAAGGCGCAGAAGAAAATGGGCAAGTGCTCGGCCAGCAAGTGCGCCCCTAAGTGCGGTGGCAAATGCGCTCCGAAATGCGGCGCGAAGTGCGCTCCGAAGTGCATGCCGAAATGCGCGCCCAAGAACTGATCAACATGGGCCAGGGAAGGCGGGCAGCCCGTCCTCCCGCTTCGGCGCAGAGCCAGGCTGGCGCGCGCCTGCTCGATGCCTATGGCTCGCTCGCGGACAGCGGCGAGCACCTCTTTGGCCGGCTGCTGATGGGGAACGCGCCCACACAATGGGCTCACTATCCCGAGGATGACGCC
>Ga0228698_1000415_pt1 | contig 34609 bp, 41 predicted proteins | sample McNCre117_Aug_MG_FD_178015 | JGI IMG/M metagenome (GOLD analysis project Ga0228698, IMG submission 178015) | Freshwater microbial communities from McNutts Creek, Athens, Georgia, United States - 1-17_Aug_MG | ecosystem: Environmental > Aquatic > Freshwater > Creek | place: USA: Georgia... | reverse complement strand
ACTCGCGCTGAGTAATTCCAGCCGGACTTCGCTTGATGACGTCAATAATCTTAGCGAGTGTAGGCGTTTCCTTAGTCATGGTAGTCCTCATAATCAGTCGGCTGGTCATCATAATCACGCACTACTAGGATGCCCTCATCGATAAGAACACTAATAGCCTTGCTAGCGCTTCCATTACCTAGCGCTGAGAAAGCATCCTGGATCTGTACTCCGATACGGTCTATTTCTTTGCGCATACTAGGATGCACTCGGCCCAGGTTGCTAACGACAGTATCATCGGGACCAATAGTAAATGAAGCGGTACTGATGCCCTCAATAAACCAATGCACTACAGGGGGTGCAATACGGCCGCGAGCATGGAGTGTTGGATTGATGATAAGACGCTGTGGCATGATTAGAGTCCAATCCTGTTGCGAAGAAATCCTGTATTCTTATTTTTCTGGTCCATCCTAGCAGCATTAGCATCAGCCCTAGCAGAATAAGCAGCATTAGTAGCAGAATAAACAGCATCAGCCCTAGCATTAGTAGCATGGTTATGAGCAGCCCTAGCAGAATAAGCAGCATTAGTAGCAGAATAAACAGCCCTAGCATTAGTAGCAGCCAAAGCAGCAGCCCTAGCAGAATAAGCAGCATTAGTAGCAGATAGATACTCTACCGAATCAGCAATATCTTGGGCTGCCAATGCGAGATTAGCCGGAGTAAAGCCAGGCACTCGGCGGACTAGTCTAGCCTGCTCAAAAGCAATCTTATCTTCTGATTCGACATACATACCTTTACCATCGGCTACCCATAGTTCGGTACCGTGCTGGATATATGTCCAGATGTGCTCAAATGTGAATAGATGGTAGCCTGACGAGCACAACTTAGGCGCTACAGGGGGTGCCCACTTTCCGTGGGCAGGCCATACAAAGTCATCATTGTATTTAGATTTACGACCAGACTTTGTGATCTTAAAATACACTGGCTTATTGTTGGCAGTAGTGGACATGACTAGACTCCGATTAGTTAGGGACAATACTGGACAGTAGCATGACGGCCGTTACCACGACGAGGAGGAATACTCCTCGGACAATGATCTGGATAATCCGGCCGGACTTAGTGCTAGGGTGCCACCAACGGTAAGACATAGCAAGGCCTCCAATTAGGTTGATAGGTAACGGGGTTGATAGGTTAATGTGCTTATGTAATCGCATTATTTTGGGTGCATAGCGGGTGGGTGCATAGGTGCAGGTCAGAGCGTTATGCACCCGTTATGCGTGCCGCTACCCACCGATGATGCATAACGGGGTAACGGGCCTCACCTGCGACGATGCTCCGATTGAGCGTTATGCAGGCTGTATGTAGGCTTTATGTATGGGGGGTATGCAAGGGGTAGCGTGGGTACTGGGTTTTGGGTGGGGTATGCATGGGGTCTGACCTGCGGTTATGCATGGTGCGGACGATCTTGGCGAAGGTAGGATACTACTCTAGAGTAGTATCCTACCGAGTCGCCCCGAGAATGATCTTGATCGAAAATAAGGTTCGGCCCCCTAAGGGCCTAATTAAACTTATCTTCGTAAAGATCAATACCCTGGATTACTGATGCCATAGCCGTGTGAAATGAAGAACCACGCCCCCAAACACTACCCCCGGTGTCGGCCGCGTCCACAACGAAAAGCGTAGTACCGCTGGGATACCAACCGAGATAACGTCGGCACAGGATTAGGTGCCCCCTGTAGCGGGTCTTAATTAGTTGGTGCTGTGACTCCGACATTTTGATTACTCCCTAGAGGCAGGCGAGACAGTGGCAGTCTTCGTGGGTATCCGTTGTGTAGATATCACCGATCTGCTCGATTAGTTCCATCGGCGTAATTAGCCCCTTACTGTACTGGCTCACAACTTTGTCTAGTGCATCATGCTTCGTCATTGTGATTACTCCCGACTAGTGGGCCTTACGTCCTTGACCGACAGGGCTACGCTACCACGCATAACGGCCGCCCGTCAATAGAACTATGGTACTGATTGTAATTTTTTAGTTGGTACGCATGGTACTAATTTCCATGCGCGTTTTCCACGCCAAGTTAGCCGGGACATAAAAATACCCCCTAGGGCATTAGCCCTAGGGGGTATTTTTATTTAGTTACTCGGCAACCTTGGGGATAACCTCCAAGGTCACACTCTGGTTCTTCTCGGCGTCGATCACGAGAGTAACCGAAACGTTGTCGGTGAGGTCTGCGATAGACTTACCGGCGGTCTCCTCAACCTTCGCCTTGATGACGTTGACGTCAACGGCGGTTCCGGTCTGAGCCTTGATGAGGTTACCGGCCTCCGTGAAGTTCTTAGCCGTGCCGGTGACCGAACCGCTGAGATTGATAGCGGCGACACGCGGACGGGTAACCTTACCGGCGGTGGCGGCGGTGTAACCCTGAGCCGCGAGCCACTCGGCAGGGACTCCCATAGTCTGGGAGGCATCGAGTTGCGTACGGTAAGCGCGCACCCGCTCCGCGACAGCCTTCTTGTCAATCTGCGCAGCGGTCCCGGGGGCAAGGCTAGTCCGAAGCGCGTCAGTAACCTCCTTGATCTTCGCCTTCAGATCACCGAGCAACTTAGCGTTAGCCTTGTCACCATCGTTACCGGACGTGTTGGCAAGTTCGACAAGGGCAGAGTCACTAACCGTGTCGGCCTTAGTGTGCAGGGCCTTGACGTCCTCTTCCCACTTAGGAAGAACGTCAGACAGAAGCATGGCTCCGGCGACGGCGGCGAAACCCTCAAGGCCCTCAGTGGTACCCTTCGTGTAGTCAGACATTGTGCCTACTCCTAGATCGTGGTTCGGCTGTTCCGAACCGATGGAGCAATCATTTCAGGTTGCGCGGTCACTGTCAATAGCGAAAGCGCGGCAGGTACAGGTGCGCGGCTTACGAAATTCCGCTCGCGTTTTCTAGCCGGAGATTTCGGGCAAGCGAAAGGCCCCGGATTTCTCCGGGGCCGTGGATTTTCGCTTACCTAGCAGTCTCGCTGCTGATGTAGGCGTACGTCATCAGGGAGATTTCGTAGCCATCGTCCTCCAGGAAGTCCTTGCAGGTCTGGACGAAAGTCTCGCGGGCGGCGTCGAGATCAGTGCTGTGAACGCGCTGAGTGATAGCCCTGACTCCCATGATTTCGGCCACGGGAGAGTCGAAGTCGAAAGTTGCTGTGAAGTCCCAAGCCTGGATCTGGGGATAGGCGTCCCGCATGGCGTAGGAATTTCCAACGCGGACCTCAACGGTGTTCTCGTTCATGGCTGGCTCCTTGACTAGTGGTTGATCGGCTGCGCCAATCGTACCATAGTTCGAAACCATGTTGTGAAGATTTTTCCGGGCGCACTTTAAGCACTCGATACTTACCTAACTACGAGTCCCAATTTACCAAAGTATCCCATAATCTCCCCAAACTCTAATCCAAAACTCTAATCCCCCCAAGTATACCTAAACCCACGAGTTACTTGACACCCCTTGACCTGTCCCCTAACGTTCAGGTATCGCGCACGCGCGTGTAAGGACAGTACAGTGTGCCTCCCGCTCACGCGGTCGCAGGCCCCACCTAGCCCCTTGGGGTACTGTCAACCTAAACCCCTGTAGCCATAACCGAAAGGTTAGCCCTAGCCATGCTCATTACAGACCCTTCGGAAGCGCCACCTATTAACTGGATGAACCCTAACGAGAATCCAGTTAGGATCGTACGGCGTCAACTAAATCTCACACAAGTCAGTCTAGCGACTAGGGCACGAGTATCTCGTATGGTTGTACTCAGGACTGAACAAGGTATGTATGCCAGCATCCCGGATAAGTTGCTTACGCAATTATCTACGGTTGCTGGTTTTGCTGTACCTAGGCGAGATATTCAGCCCCTGTATGAGATTTGGCAGCGTGACCAACGTTTGCTACAGGAGTGGGTTAACGGTGATTTCACGCCAACTGGTACTGGCCGCAGGGCATTTATTAATTGGCGTAAGGCTGTTAGCCCTCTTGGCGATTCGGCTATGGGCTTCTGCCGGTTATTGTGCGTCCACCCGAACTCGCTTAGGGCGCTTGAGACGGGATCTAGCAGATCCTTCCCGTCGCAGATTAGCCAAGCATTGATTATCGCTGGAATTGAGCCGGATCGACTGGACTGGTTGTATTCCCTTACACCGGATGGGTTGAGTACCTACGGGGAAGCATTATGATTACCGCCCCTAGACGACTAACTCCAGTTGAGCGAGTGATTGTTGACTTTTGTGAGCAGGAGTACCTGGCTAACGGTGTGTTGCCAGGGTCCGAGGTAATCTTTCGATACCTGACGGACCACCACGCTAAGTTGGTACGGGAACCGGACTGGCCTAACTCCCCTGTAGCGATTGCCGTTTCGCTTAGTCAGGATACACCTGATGATGACTACTCCGTCACAATCGCCTTAAAAAACCGAGGGATTGACCCTAACGATCAGATTCCCGGTCGGGGATTAACGCCCATCCAGTTAAGTGCCATTAATGTTATTATGGACTTCTCGGATAAGCGGGCCACCAAAGCCAAACTTAACGAGTTAGGTGTTAGCACCGCTCAGTACAACGCTTGGCTTAAGAACCCTCAGTTCCAATCTTATGTACGTCACCGGGCAGAATCTTTACTAGGTGACCACACTCACTCGGCTCATATCGCTCTTATGCAGAATGTTGAGCGAGGCGACCTAAACTCGATCAAACTCTATTACGAAATGATTGGGCGCTGGTCCGGTAAATCTGCCGGTGAGGTTAATATTGAATTCCTCATGATTAAGATTCTAGAAACATTACAACGGCATGTTCATGACGCGGATACGCTCATGGCTATTGCCGCAGATTTAGGCGAATTGACCGGGGCCGGACAGTCTAGATCAATGCCCGTTACTGTTGCTATAGAGCCCCCTGTAGCAAAAGCACCTGATTGGGTTTTGTAATGGCATCACTTACCTCTCGACTTAAACTTCGAAAGCCGGCCACTACTGATACAGTAAATGTGGACACTGATCTTAGTGCTAATTTTGATGCTATTGATCTAGCGGCTAACTTCCAAGTTTGTACTAGTGGTACTCGCCCTAGCGCCCCTTATACTGGTCTGTCGATTTTCGAGACTGATACTAGTAAGATTCTAGTGTATAACGGTACGTCTTGGGTTGTCATCACTCAGTCCGTACTGCTGGATACTATTCAGAATAAGACGTTTGATACTACGAATGTCTTTAATGGTACCGTTAACCCGCCGGTTAGTACCTCATTTAAAAATGGGTTCATCAACGGTTCATTTGATATCTGGCAGCGCGGTACTTCCGTTACACTTACTGGCGGCCAAACTGGTTATACTTGTGATCGCTGGGTCGGTGTTTCAGGAACTGGTGCCACTAACGTTTTTACCAGGACTGCCCTTACTCTTGGCGCTATCGTGGATCAGGCTAAGTATCGTGTGGACTGGAACCGATCTGTTGTTGGTACCACGGACTCTACTTGGAGTCAGCGCATCGAGGGTGTTCAGCGATTCGCAGGACAGCAAGTAACTGTTAGTGCCTATCTTACGGCTTCCGCTGGTAGTATTGATTTCCAGTTCCGTAGTCGTCAAAACTTCGGTACTACTGGTTCTCCTTCGGCTGATGTTGGTCCTACGGCCCAGGGCGGTACTCAAACTGCTACGACTACTCGCACTCGATTTAGCGCTACTTTTACGGTGCCGAGTATTTCCGGCAAGACGTTAGGTACCGATAACAACGATTTCCTTGAGATTCAGTTATTCCGAGCCTTTAACGCTACTAACGGTACTACTGGTACGCTACAGATCGAGGATATGCAGATTGAGGCAGGCCCTGTAGCAACTAGTGTCGAGCGTATTCCTGTCGCCGATACTTTACTTCGTTGTCAGCGTTACTATATAAGGTGGACCGGTGACGCTGGTGGTGCTGTTTACGTTGCCAACGGTTTGGCCCCATCAACGACAGCCGCAGTTGTACTTATTTCCTTGTCTACGCCTCTTAGAGCATTACCGGCGCTCTCAACCTCGGCAAATACTGATATTCTTTTCGCTTCTGCAACTAACGTTGGACAAGCATCTTCCGCAGCCCCGACAGTCTATGGTTCTCCTGCAATCGCAGGCCCAGGTGCAGGAATTGCTCTTATTCGTATTACTGGAACTGTTGCTTCGGGACTTGCTTCGGGTAATGCTACACTTATGAGCATTGCTGCTGGGGCTACAAAGTTCTTTGCTTTAGATGCGGAACTTTAATGGCTGAGATAGAGAAAAAGCAGGCATTACTTACGCCTGCTGACTCCGCTAAAATGCACGCTAAGTCGGATCTTGATTCTGCTCAGTTTGCACAGCATCATACGCTAGGGACTAACCATAATCAGGCTAGTCCTGGTGACCACTCACATGACGGGTACACTAGTCGTAAGATTCAGGGTGTCCCTGCTGGTGGTACTGCTGGTCAAGCACTACTTAAAAATTCTAGTGCTGACTATGATGTTGCATGGGGTTCTGGTGGTGGAGGATCTGGTGTAGCCGATCCTGGATCTAATGGCATTATGGTTCGTACCGCACTCAATGTTAGTGCTGCACGATCCCTTGCCGCTGGATCCACAAAAGTCAGTATTAGTAATCCAGACGGTGTTGCTGGTAACCCAAGTATTGATGTGGTACCGGCCAATTTTACTGGTATTCCTGAGAGTGGCGTTACTAACTTAGTAACTGACTTAGCAGCCAAAGCAATTGCTGCTAGGTTAATCAACACAACGTCACCTGTTCTCGGTGGTGGTGATCTCACAGCGGATCGTACTATTTCATTACTTGCTAATGGGATTACGAATGCTCTCGCTGCTCAGATGCCTGCTAATACACTTAAAGGTAACAATACTGCTGGTACTGCAAATGCTGCGGATCTAACTACTGCTCAAGTAAAAACCATGTTGGCTATTACTGAGGCAGACGTTGCTAACCTAGTCACTGATCTAGCGGCTAAAGCAACTGATACTCTGGTGTGTCACCTGGCTGGTACTGAGACACTGACTGGTGCTAAAACATTTAATGGTGGATTTACACTTTCTGGTATTGTAGCAGCCTTAGCAGCCTGTACTGCATCTATTGCTTCACTCAACATGCCATCAGGTACCGCTAAAACTACTCCGGCAGCCGGAGATATGTACGCTACTGCGGCTGGTGCTTTCTTTAGTGCTGGTGTTGCATCTAATGCTAGACGTATCCCGGGTACGGTGTTTCAGCGGTGTACTACTAACTCGGCTGCTGCAACTACAGGTACTTTCGTAGTACCTACTGGATTTGCTAGCCAGCCAGTTAAATCAGGTAGAACATACCGATTTAAGTTTGTTATCTACTATACCGTGTCAGCAGTTACAGTAGCCTTTGAGTCACGACTGGCATACCCGACTCTCACGGCAGGATCGGTGCAATCTTTTACGGCCACTAATGCTACTGCATTTTCTAGGGCCGGGTCGGTTGCAGTATTACCAGCCTCGCCTCAAACTATTATTCCTGCTGTAGCCGGTGTTACTACACAGTTGGAGTTGACATTAGAAGGATTTATTATTCCTTCGGCCGATGGTAACTTAGTTTACGATTTTACTCCTTCTGCGGCTGGTACAGCGACCATGCTCGCCGGATCTTTTATGACTCTGGATGAGGTTGCATAGTGGCTAAAAAGCCATTAGATGGTTCTTCACCTATGGATTGGTTGGCAGAACAATTAGTGAGTGGGGTTACCAAGCCCAACGCACTAACCTACCGTCCACACAAAAAGCAGGTGATGTTCCACAATGCAGATGCTGTAGGGCGTCTATATATTGGTGGTAACAGGTCTGGTAAATCTGTAGGTGGGATTGTAGAAGATATCTGGTGGTTGACAGGTACGCATCCGTATAGGCCCACTCCCAAGGGTCAGATCCGTGGTCGTATCGTTTGTGTTGACTTTATCCAAGGTATTGGTAAGATTATCGTACCAATGCTACAGCAATGGATTCCTAAATCAGCATTAATTAATGGATCGTGGACTGACTCCTATAGTAAGGAGTCTAGAACGCTTACATTGGCTAATGGTTCGTTTGTTGAGTTAATGACATATGAACAGGATCTAGCGTCTTTTGCGGGTACGTCACGACACTTCGTTCATTTTGACGAGGAACCTCCGCAAGATATCTTTACAGAGTGCTTACTGCGTCTTGTCGATACCAATGGTTCATGGTGGATGACTATGACCCCTGTAGAGGGAATGTCATGGATCTACGATCAAATTTACCTTGTTGGCAAGCGTGGAGACAACCATCGAGTCGCTGTAATCGAAGTCGATATGATGGAAAATCCATACCTTACACAAGAAGGTATCGACAACGCAGTAAGTCTTATGTCGTCAGAAGACAAGGAAGCCCGTCTGCATGGAAAGTTCATTCAGATCGGCGGCCTGGTATACAAAAAGTTTGATCCAGATATACATGTAATTCCTAGTTGGAAACCGCAATTAGGTATGGATATTTATGAGTCTATGGATCACGGTTATAACAATCCTACTGCTTTCTTGTGGCACGCTGTTACTAGCGATGGTGACGTCATCACATTCGGGGAACATTATGAAGCGGAACGTACCGTGGATTATCATGCTGATGTGGTACATCGCCGTCGGGCTCTATATCGTGTCAATCCGATTCTAACAGTAGGTGATCCTGCCACAGCGCAGCGACAAGGAGTTACTGGTACTAGTATCCAAACTGAGTACGCTACCAGAGGTATTCATATCCATCCTGGTAACAATGACGTCCTAGTTGGTGTTGCTAAAGTTGCTTCGTATCTAGAGCCCAAAAAATCAGACGGTAAGCCTAGGTGGTTCATTACTGAAGATTGTCCTAATCTCATTAACGAGATGCAACGACTTCGTTGGAAAACCTGGGCTAGTAAGAAAATGGCTAATCGTAACAATAAGTATGATCAGATTCACAAGAAAGACGATCACGCTTGCGATTCCGCTAGATATTTCTTCACCATTATGCCTGATCTTACTCCTGTTCGTCTGGATACTACAGAACCTATACCGCTTACTGCTGTTAGTGGTGTATCTGTCGCCGGACGGATGGATGATCTACTAATTGCTCAGAGAAATGCGGCATTACGCACTACCGCCGAGCAAGATTCCAAGTGGGACTTAGTTTTTGGAGAATAGTATGCCAGAGTTTAACAATCTCTTAGAGGCTGAGGCTTGGTACAAAGAGGAAGCCCAAGCCGCTGCTGAGCATCGAGAGCCGAATCACGATGTTGTTTTTGTGGAGCCTGAGGTTCCCGCAAACACTGTCTTTGATCCTGCCCCCGAATTAGCCTACCCGATTGCGCCGGACCCTGAGACTATTATCGAGTCTGGATCGCCTTATACTGCTTTTGAGGGTACGGTTGATCCTATTTTCGATCCTGCTGAGTTAACTCCTATTCCCTTATACAACGAGGGTGGTACGGCTCTTGTTGAGCCGGAGTCGGAGATTACTGAGTCGGAGATTACTGAGGCTACCCCTGTAGCCGATACTACTGAGGCTACCCCTGTAGCCGATTCTATTAGTTCTGACACTCCCCAGGAGTAAATATGATCGACCTTGACCAGCAGGGCTCCAATAAGATCCAGATTTCGGAGCACGCCAATGCTGCACCAAACAAGTGTGCAAATTGTTCTTTCTCCGGTTACGAGCCAGGTCGATTTTTTGTTGACTTTGGAGTTGATCTGGAGTTCTACGGAACCATTTATCTTTGCACGAACTGTTTTGCTGAGTGTGCAAATATCATTGGTTGGATTTCCCCGGCAGAGGCAGACCAACTCAAATCTAGGGATGCTGAATTAACAGCCGAAGTAGAGCGGCTTAGGGAGTTTGAGAACAAGTATGTTAGTATCGCCTCTTATTTTGATGACGCTGATCGCTCTGGCGGGAATCTTCCTGGCTTCGACACTGATTCTGACTCTAGTGTTACTATGGGTTCGGAAGATGTACTCGATGAGTCTGACAAGTCGGGATCAGTTTATTCAGACGCAGCAAGGTTACTTGGAACGCCTACAAAATCTACAAGTAAGCGGCGATCTTCCGACGTTTCTGAGTCTGCAAGCGACGAACCCCTCAGTAGTTTATCCCTTTAGCGAACCTCAGGGTATGAGCGATATCGAGGAAGCAATTCGTTACTATTCGGCACAAGGTGTTGGAGAGGAGGTTTATTTAAGTGACGATTATGACGGGCTCGCCGGCGGCTAGTGTTCCTGGTGTTCCGCCCCCGCCGCCGCCGATCGAAGAGAAAAAGATCAGTCCCGAAGAGTCAGCAAAGTTAGCCTCTTGGGTACAGCAGTCTTACGAGAGGGCTAAGTCTAGTAGGTCTAAAATTGAGCGCCAATGGTATATGAATATGTCGTTTAATGATGGACGGCAGTATGTTCAATCTATTCCTGTCCCTGGTGCTGGCACTCCTTTTAAATTTACTACGCCTCCTGCTCCTCCCTGGCGAGTTAGGCCAGTCTTTAACAAGATTCGTCCTATTGTTCGACAGGAAATTGCTAAATTAACCAAAGAGCGACCTACTGCCTCTGTTATTCCGTCGTCAGCAGATGAGATCGATCTTATGGCGGCCCAGGCTGCCGAACAGATTTGGAATTCTCTTTACCGAGATTTAGATATTCATAGAGAGTTACGTAAGAGCGTTTGGTGGTCTACTGTTTGCGGCACTGGATACCTTAAGATTTGGTGGGACGATAACAAGATCGATAAATTGTCTAATCAAATGGGTATTATTTGTGTAAAATCAGAGACTCCTTTCCATGTCTATATTCCAAATCTTCGAGAGCCTGATATCGAGGATCAGCCTTGGGTTATCCATACTTCTGTTATTAGTGTCGAAGAGGCTACTTATCGGTATAAGGACGATCTTGATGGGCCTTTAACTGGTAATGTCTCTAGTGAAGATGATATCCTAAACTCTGCATATCTAGATTTACAGGGTACTGAGAATCGACAGAAGAACTCGGTTCTGGTTCTAGAAATGTGGATCAAACCAGGCATGACTCAAAAGTTTCCTGATGGTGGTCTTATTACAGTTGTCGGAGGTAAGGTCGTTCAGTTAGTTGATACTTGGCCTTACAACGCAGAGCGGTATCCTTTTGTCAAGTTAGATAGTATTGAGAATGGTCAATACTACGCTAGGTCGCCTATTGTCGATCTTATTCCTTTGCAGCGAGAGTACAACCGTACCCGTGCTCAGATTATTGAGGCTAAGAACCGTATGGCTAAGCCTCAACTTCTGGCCGCTGCTGGTGCTATTGACCCTTCTAAGATCACTACTGAGCCTGGTCAGATCATTGAGTATAGGTTAGGGTTTCCCCCTCCTCAGCCTTTACCGCTACAGGGGTTACCTGCTTATGTTCTGCAAGAGATTGACCGACTAAATCTAGAATTTGACGACATTTCTGGTCAGAATCAAATTTCTCGCGGTGGGGTACCTCCTGGTGTTCATGCTGCTACTGCTATCCAGTATCTCATGGAACAGGCCGATGTTAAGATTTCTGGGGCTATCTCCTCTATTGAGGAAGGTGTAGAGAAGTTAGCCTATATTGCTCTTAACTTAGTATCTCAATTCTGGACTACGCCTCGCGTTGTTCGTACTACTGGTTCTAATAGTTCTTTCGATACCATGCTATTTAAGGGCTCTGATATTCGTGACAATACGGATATTAAGGTTGAGGCTGGTAGTGCTCTGCCTACCAGCAAGGCAGCCAAACAAGCCTTTATCATGGATCTTATGAAGATGAACTTTATCCCTGCTGATGAGGGTCTTAAGTTACTCGAAGTCGGTGGAGTGGATACGCTTTACGAGGATCTCGAAATGGATGATCGTCAAATCCAGCGAGAGAATATCCGTATGCAACAGGTGTCCGCTGCTCTTATGGATGAGTACAATACTATCAGTGGAGAGTACGATCAGTGGGCCGATCCTGAGTCTGGATTACTTACCGGTCCCGATGGTAAGCCTATTCCCCCGCCAGACCTTCCTGTTCCTATCAATACTTGGGATGACCACGGTAAGCATATCGATCTTCACAACAAGTTCCGAAAGGGTCAGGCTTTCGAGGCTCTCCCTGATCACGTCAAGGAACTTTTTGATATGCACGTCCGTAGTCACGTTGCTGCTCTTATGCAGAGCACAATGCCAGGTGGCGATCAGTCTCAGTCTATGAATTCTAGTGTACCCGGCGAGGTTGCTAGTCAGAACGATGGCTCTTACGTTAACAATGTCGGTGGTGCTGGTAGTGATGGAAATAGTGCCATTGCCACCCCGCCGCCTGATATGCAGTCCCAGCAACAACCACAATAAGGAGTAAAGCATGGCTAATACTCAGTTAGGTGTGGTTCGTTCTGTTGTAGATAAGCGGCAGACCCAGGCTGGTCCTACCCCGCTTAGTACCCAACCAATTGCTACTCCGGCTAACTACGCTAGTATCTCCTCTATGCGTACTCGGCTACTTGCTATTGGTGGCGTTTATACGGCAGCGTACCTCGACACTATGACTATGAATGATATGGTTTACGCTCTGCGTCTTAACGACGATGCTGCGGGTGTCTAATGGCTAGTAAGAATCCTTTTGCTAAAACTATTGGCCCGCCTGGTAGTAAAAAATCTGGATTTCTCGGTCAAGGCATTGTGAATTCTTCTGTCACTGGAACTAATAATCCTAAGACTAGTAAAGGCAATATGTCGGACGGTGGCTCTATGCAGGCCCAGATTGACGCTATTAAGCGTCGGCTGGATACCGATGTTGCCGATGATGCTAAGGCTGACAAGCCGAAGCCCGCTGGTAAAGGTAAGAACAAGGCTATTACTAGCCCCCACGACTCTGAGGGTGGCAACATTACTTCTGACCAACGATCGAATGGTATTGGCTAATTTTAGCCAGCCTTAAACTCCTACGGCCAGGACCATGAAAGGAACAGCCGTCATGCGTACTACTTTTAAATATTCACCCCGAACTGTTCTTGGTTTCCGCAAAGACGGACGACCTATCTATATCATCGCGGGTGGATCTGAGTCGGCCCCTGAGCCGGAGGTTACTGAATCTTACAGTACCCCTGTAGCACAGGATAATCCGGCTTGGCAGCCGTTCCTCGATATTCTGCCTGATAGTCTTCATGAGACGGTCCGGCCTGTATTACAGGATTGGGACCGTAACGTGCAGTCACGTTACGAAACGATTCAGCAGGAATATGCTCCCTACCAGCAGTTCCGGGAGCAAAATATTGACCCCGAGGAACTTGCCTACTCACATCAAGTTGTGCAAGCACTTAATGAGAATCCTGCCGAAGTTATTCGTACTATGGCAGAATTTTTTGGTATTGAGTTAACTCCTCAGCAACAAGCCCAAGCGCAGGCAGTAGCCGCACAAACCCCTGTAGATACTGAGTCTTTAGAGGTTGATCCTCGTATTGCTCAGTTAGAGCAGGGATTCCAAACCTTAGCGGCTATGGCTTTAGAGCAAAGGTCCCAGGCTGAGGTCAGGCAAGCAGATATCCAACTCGAAACCACTCTTAACGAACTTAGGCAGCAACACGGCGACTTTGATGAGAAAGTCGTTTTAAGTTATATGCTGTCGGGACAGACTGCTGAGCAGGCTGTTGCAGCCTATAAGAACTTAGAGAGTCACATCCTCTCTGGCGCTAATAGGCCTCCGGCTCCTAGGGTTATGGGTGGTGGTGGTGGTATCGTTAACGATAAGGTCAATCCTGCGGCAATGTCGGATGCAGAGCGTCGGGCTCTAGTAACCAACATGCTTATGAATTCTAACAATACTTAGGAGTTGTTGTGCCCGCTACTATGACTACGGTTTCCTCGATCCTCAAAGAGGTTTATGAGGGGACTACCCGAGAGCAGTTAAACAACGATGTGACGGCTCTCCGTCGTATCGAGAAGACGTCCGAGGGTGTTACTTCTGAGGTCGGCGGTAAGTACGTTACTTTCCCGATCCACACGAAGCGTAATCCGGGTATTGGTGCCCGTGCTGAGGGTGAGGTTCTGCCCACCGCCGGTAACCAGAGTCTTAACGCTGCTCGTGTTTCTCTTAAGTACCTCTACGGTGCCGTTCGTTTAACTGGTCAAACCTTTGAGTTAGCCAATAGCAACTTCCAGGCTTTTGCGTCCGCTCTTGATACTGAGATGACCGGTCTTCGTAATGACTTAGCCAAGGACCTTAACCGTCAGGTTTTCGGTACTGCTAACTCGGTTCTTGCTACGGCTACTGCTGTCGGTACCGGTTCTGCCGGTAATAACCCGTTTAACGTTCTCGCTGTTTCGGGTGCACAGTATATTGAGGTTGGCGCTATCGTGGATGTTTATGACACCACGCAGGCCACCCTTAAGGCTTCTGCCCGTACCATTGTCAGCGTTAACCAAACTACAGGTGCTATTGTCTTTGATGGTGCTTCGCAGTCTACGGTTGCTGGCGACGTTATGGTTCGTTCCGGTAACGGTAACCTTGGTGTTGGCGGTACCGGTGCTGCCGGTCAGCGTGAGATTACTGGCTTTGGTGCTATTGTCAATAACACCACCCTTTACAACATTAACCCTGCTTCTGAGCCGAAGTGGCAAGGTGTTGTTTCCTCTAACAGCGGTACTAACCGTTCACTGTCTGAGGGTCTTATGATTCAGCAGGTTGACGCCGTGCGTAACAATGGCGGCAAGGTTTCGGTGGTTTTCACTAACCTTGGTGTCCGTCGTGCTTACTTTAACCTTCTGACTCAGCAGCGTCGATTCTCCAACACGATGGAGTTTGACGGTGGTTTCACTGGTCTTGCATTTACTACTGACCAGGGTGACCTTCCTGTTGTTGTCGATGTGGACTGCCAGTACAACACGATGTACTTCCTTGATGAGAAGAACATTAAGGTTTACCGTGCTAATGATTGGGAGTTCATGAACCGCGACGGTTCTAACTGGCAGCGTGTGGTTTCTGGCGGTAACGTCGATGCTTACGATGCTACGTTATACTCGTACCAGGAGATTGGTACTCACCGTCGCAACGGCCACGCTATCCTTAAGGATATCACTGAGGGTTAGTCCTAACATGGGTGGCCCTTCGGGGCCACCCATGCCCAAGATAAGGAGGATACGTGGCAACCACTAGTGACTATTTTTTAGCATGGCTTCGTGCTCAATTAGGTGTTTCTGCAGGATCTATTGATGACTTACTCAGTCTGTTTCTGTCAGATCCTAAGTACGCTGCCAAAGATTTATCTGACTTAGTAACTGGACAAGAGTCTATTCCTAGGCTCATTGCTAGTGGCTCTAGTTCCCCTGTATCTGGTACTTTACGTCTTACTTACTTTACTGCACGTAAGACTGAAACTATTAATAACGTTCGGACACAAACTGGTTCTACTGCGGCAGCCACTACTACGTTAGCGCGTATTGGGTTATATAGTGTAACAATTGATGAAACTGGCGGTACTCTATTAGCCAGTACCGCTAATGATGTCAATCTGTGGAACGCTGCTAACACTGGATATACTAAAGCATTTACAGCACCCATTGGTGTAAATGCTGGGCAGAGGTACGCTTTAGGTATGTTGTTTGTTGGGACGACTCCTCCTACTATTATTGGTAGCGGATCAAACCAGGGCCTTACTGCTGAGGCTGCCCAAGCCCCTAGGCTTACATCGGCCATGACAGGGCAGGCTGACTTACCGGGAACCCTTAGCGGATTATCTTCATCTGGCATGGCTCTATATGGGGTCATCACTCCATAAGGATATATTATGCATGACATTGCCGTACCAACTGACAGCGGTCATTGGGTCAGTGAGTCACATATGCGTATTGCAGAAATTATTAGAGATTACGATCCTTCTCTGAGTCTTGTATGGATTCCTGTGGACCAACGTTCGGAGGAGGATCGTGGGCGAGAGTTTGCTGTTGTGCATAGTCCGCCTGATGGCCCTACTTACACGGTATTTCATTGCCCCGCTAGTGAAGTAGATCATAGGCTCCTCGCTCGTTTGTTTAATGGCGATATGGCTAAAAATAACGTACTCAACTGGCTCGACAGCATCGAAGAAGCAAAGGCTATCATCAAAGCAAAGCAAGATATGGAACTGGCGGAAGAGCGTCAAGAACTAGTCAAGTCTATTATTAAATCTCCGAAATCTGTTTACAAACATAACGGAGTCCAATACCGATGAACGTACAAGATATCATGACCCGAGTGAAGCGTACCTTTGGTGATGAAGCCGGTGTGCAGATTACGGATGCAGATATCTTCCGGTGGATTAACGATGCACAGCGAGAGATTGCTGTACAAAACGATGCTCTCCAAACAAAAGGTACTCAGACTTCTGTAGCAGGTCAACAAGCATACACCCTGCCTACCGATTTATTAACTTTACAGTCTATCTGGTTTGCTGGTTTCCTCGTTGATCCTAAATCCTGGCAACAGGCTGAGGAAGATATCATTGCCTTAGGTTCCCCTAATGTGTTGCAGCAAGGACAGCCTACTTTCTACTGGACGTGGGCTGGACAGATTAATTTCTATCCTGTTCCCGCTGATTCTGTGTCTACTATCACTATCTTCTATAACCGCGCTCCTGTCCAAGTAACTTCTAGTATCGATAACTTAGACTTAGGTATTACTTACCACAACGCTATTTTACAGTACGTGTTACAGCAGGCTTATGAGTTAGATGAGGATTGGACTGCTTCTACCACGAAGCAAGCCCAATTCGAGAATAGTCTTAAGGATCTTTCTGAGAATGAGACTTGGAATGGTCGGAGGAGTTATCCTGTTATTACTGTACTCCCTGAGGATCAACTAATCGAGGGGTACTATGCCGGGTAATCCTGTCCGATTCGGACCATTTACTTTGGGCCTCAATAGGCTTAGTGATCCCGCTGCCATTGAGGATACTGAGTTAGTAGAGGCTCTAAACTTCGAGTTAGACTTAGACGGCTCCCTAGTTTCTAGGCCCCCTGTAGCCAATGCTGGCACTAATGCTTCATTTGATTCTAGATTACTTGTTATCGGTCTAGGTATTTTTAACGGTGTTCCTTACGTCCTAGGGTCTACTGCTAATGCGTTATGGTACTACGCTAGTGGTACTTGGACTCAGATTACTACTGGGCTAACTAGTTACACAGCAATTCAGTGGAAAGATAATATTTGGTTCATTTCTGCCCCAGGATCTAGTAAGCAAAGTGGCTATTGGAACCCTTCCGCCCCTACTACCTATAACGAAGTAACGGGTATGCCTTACGGCTATACTGCCGTAGTTCATAAAAACCGTATGTTCGTAAGTTCCGGTATCTTAGCATTAAGTTCTACCGGTGCCCGTGTTGACGTATCTAGCCCTAGCAATCCTAACGGCTGGGTAGGTAATGGTGGAACCGGAGCAACTCAGTTTGATGTTAATGCCGGTGATGGGCAATCTATCAGTCGATTAGTAGTCTTTAATGACAATATCATGATCTTTAAGCAAGAGAGTACATATTTCTTCGCTTACGACACCGATCCGAGTTTAGGTCAGATTCGAAAAGTCTCTAATGTTATCGGAGCAGCCAATAAGTTCTGTGTTGGAGACTATGAGAACAACTTGTACGTGTTCCATCAGAACAACGTATACGAAGTGGTTAACACTGATTTCTCTCGTATGAATCTACGTGTACCCTTCGAGTTAGATGGTACTGGCGGTACTTACGACCAACCTGTGTTTCTCTCCGTTGTAGATGAGCGACTCCTTATCAGGTACTATAACTACATTTATGTATTTAACCTCCGTACCCGCACATGGACTCGGTGGACTAGCACCCGTTATTTTGGCCCATTACAAGTGATTCCAAAGGATCTAACTGGCGATGCTCAGAATACGTTTATTGCTGGTTCGTGCTTGGTTGGCAACAAGTCTTGGCACACTATTTTCCCTGCGTACACCAACACGGCTGTAGAGACGTTCACCTGTACTGCTAAGACTAAGAATTTTGATATGGCCGTTGGACATAAGTTTAAGAGGATGTATTGGTGGGGTGCTGACGTCGCTTCTGTCAACAGCATCACTGGTTCTCTTACCCCTGTAGTGTACTCTTTCGCTGCTACATGGGGAGATTTATCTACTACTCCTTGGGGATCTTTAACTACATGGGGACAACCTCTTGCGACTCCGAGTGTTATCTCTACGGCTGTCGCAACACTCTCTGCTGCGAGACGTCGATTTATTAAGTTTCCCAAGGCTCTGCGATTCCGGCAAGTAAACTTCCAAGTAGACCTAACAACTGATGGATCTCTCAGTACAGGACCGGTAAGGTTATTTACCATTACTGGTCTTATGGCTGAGAAGGAAACTGTCACTCAGCAGGTGAGTTAATTGGCTGGACAATATAATCCTTACGCGGCCGGAAGCAAGACTTACGGTAGCGGACGACCAATGCCTACTGTCGGACCTGTTGATCCTATCGGTTATAAGAACCGAGACGCATTACAGAAACGACAAAACGTAGTAGACAGAAATGCTGTCTTGCGAAGGATGAAGAAAAATCAGCAAGGCAACTATTTCCCTACTGATGCACAGAATGGGGTTTAAGTGACTCTCCTTAAAGAAGGTGGAAACTCTACTAACACTACGGGTGGGTATGGTTCTCCCTCTACCGGAAGTACTGTTCCTGTCGTAAAGCCTAAGCCTGTTCCTAAGCCGGTAGGCTCTAATTCCTGGAATGTGAAAGTCGCCCCTAAGCCTCCGCATAGTAATAATAATCCCGCAGGGGCTAGCGGCAGTATTGGCGGCGCTGCCCAGCCGCCTGCTAGAGAAGCACCTGGACCTGTTGCTTCCCACATTAGCCAACAAGATTGGATGGCTAGTAACCCGGATTATCAGCACGCTTTAGCGGATTTAAATAGGAACCTCAGTACCGCTAAAACTAATACTACTGCCGGTATTTCCGACTACAACCAGCAATTACAGAATCAGATTCAGGATGCTGAAACTCAGCGACAGCAGCAATTAGCGTCTATGCTTGCTGACTATTCTAGTCGAGGTATGGATACTTCTACCGGCTACCAAACGGCTGTGGATCAGTATAATACCCAGCAGAATAGCCAGGAGGATGTTATTAGGCAGGCTATTGCTCAGCGTATTGCTGCGCTTAACCAAGGTCTTACGGATTCTCAGAATCAGTATTCCTCTGGTTTAACTAGTGCTCAGGATGCAGCGGCCAAGGCATATCAGGCTGCGTTAGCGGCTGGATTAATCTAATGGGAGTCGTACTCCCTAGCCCTGGTGGGCAGCAAATGCTGCCCTATACTGTTCCTAGGTCTAGTAGCCAGGAGTTAAGTCCGCTGGATCGATTAATTGGTGTACCTACATCTGGTCCTAATCCTTTTGCCGGTATGGTTGGGTATACTCCTGCGCCCGCTAGGGCACACGTCCAGGGGCCTGCCACTAACGGTGATTTTAATTTTGCTCAGGATATGTACGATAGGTTCAGTGGTGGTCAGGCCCCGGTATTAGGGCCAGAGCCTGCTATTAGTAAGCCTCAGCAAGACTTCCTAGATATGCTGATGCAACAACTGTTGCATCCTGCTAGTTCTGCGTCTGTCCTAAATTCTGCTATGTCCAGCATTAATCAGATGTATGCCCCGCAGTTGTCCGCTCTTGATAAATTAGTTGCTCAGAAAAAGAGCACGGAATCTGGCAACGAAGTCAAGTTGAAAGATATGTATAACCAGTTAGTTGCTAATACTAAGTCAACAGGTAAAGAGGCTAGCAGGCATTACGATGATTTAATGGGTAAGCAGTCCGCAAGTACCCAGGCTGAGCGTAATGCCATTACTCAGCGGTACAACCAGCAAATTGCTGATATGACCAAGCAGATGACTGATAGTGGTTTTGCTAATCTGATTCCTGTACGTACGCAGAAGATACAAGAGCAGATGGACCGTGAGTTGGCTAATATTAATACTCAGGGTGACATTGCTCAGAACCAGTCTAGAGGGCTACAGGGGAGTCAGAATAACTGGTATAACTCCGCTGCTGATATTCACAGCGGCGAGGGGACTAATGCTATCTCTGCTAGTATGTCTCAGTTGCAAAATATCCTAAATAAGTTAGATATGCAGCGTGCAAACATTCTTAGTAGTAAGGCTAAGGATGTTTATAATGCTAAGCAATCCGCTGCCGCTGCTGCACAACCTAATATGGATGCTATTCTTAAGATTTATCAATTACAGCAAGATGCTAAGAATTCTAAGAATGCTGCTGCTGCTAAGGCAGCACAGCAGAAGATTGATAATATCTTTAAGATGTTCCAGTTAGGCAAGGGTAGCATCAATGGCACGACCGGTCAAAGCACGTTCGATCAGTCCTTAATGGATAGATTACAAGCAGCACTATCGGCGTAAGGAGTTGGAACCAAGTGGCTAATGATCTGTATGCAGCATATCTCAGGTCAAAAGCCTCCGACTCTTTAGGAGAAGTTGCGTCTAGTCCAACCAGTGATTTAGCGGCTGCACTTGCTAGGGCTGATGCTGTTTCGACTAACGCAACTAAACCCATAGACGGCGGTCAGACGCTCTCGCCTATTCAGCGTCTGACCGCCCTATTGGGCATCGGAGGCACATTAACTTCCAGCATTGCTAAGGGCGTAGAGGAAAATATTGCCGAAGCACAGCATGGAACGTGGGACCCCTTAGACTTACTTCGATCCTTTGGTAGCGGTTATCAAGGTATCGGTACCGCATTAAGTCAAGCATTATTCGATCAAAATGCTAATACGCACGTTACCGACTGGACCGATGTAATCAAGGGTGGGGAGCAACTGGCATCCGGTAAGAATCTGGATGCTGCTGGTTTTAATGATGCAGTAGCAAAAGCGCCTACCAGTCTCCCTGAGGCTATCGGTGGTACTGTTGCTAATATTTTCCTTGACCCCTTAACTTATGTTGGCCCAGGTGCTCTTAAGGGACTAATTAAGGGTGGTGAGGTTGCTGCTAAGGCAGCCGAAGCCGGCGGTGATATTACTAAAGCACTCGGTGTCGGCGAAGATGCCTTAGGTACTCTTAAAAATGCCAGGCCGCACGGTGGGAGTAATCGTCTTGCTATCGGCGCTACCCCTGAGGGAGTTGCTAATGATGGTACAGGACAGTTATTGTTACCAGGCACGCGAGTCCCGTCCGTCACTCCTGAGGCTAAATTATCAGTTCCCGGCGATGCTGGTGAAATTCCGGCCGGAGACTATCAGTTACCTAATCAGTTAAATTTCCCGGGTATGACTGGTCGCCAAACTCGACCGCGGCCGTCTCAACAACAGGGTACTCTTTTTGGTTCTGCTGATATGCGAGCGGAACCCCCTGTAGCCCCTCAATTACCTGTGGATTTAGGGTTCATCGATCAACAAGCGTTATTTAACTTTAATCCTAATCCTAAGGTTCAGGGTGTTGTTCCTAATATTGCAGCCTATCCGCCAAAGTTAAAGCCTGGTGCAATTGATATTAATAGTCTCCAAGCGGCGCGGGAGGCTCACCCGGTCAGTCCGGGGAGCGTGGCCCCTGAGAGCCTTGTAGCGTCCCAGGAGGCCGCCTCTGGCGCCTCACTGGTGCAGGGTGGCGGCGTGGCCGCGCCTGAGCCGATCGTGGCTCCTACCCCCGTTCCTGCCCCTCCTGCGGGGGGTGCCGACAAGGGCGCACTCGGGGCTTATACTAATCATATTATCCGTAACGTCATTGGTACCAAAGATATTAAGCCTACCGACAATCTTATCGGTGAACTTGCCGGAAAGCCTATCGATGTGCCTGTTCTTGATGTTGCAAAAATGCTTAACACTGGTAAAATTCCTAAACATCTTGAGGGTGTCAAGTTTACTGATGCTAACGGAGTTGGATACTCGGTTAATAAGTTGGTAAAGGGCCGACCTAAATATGTTCCTCCGGTGGCTGAAAAGAGTGTGGAAGCACCCGCTGCTAGCGATATTCCGAAGGTACTGACTCCTGAGGCTAAATCCGCCGCTGAGTTGCTAGCAACCCCGGTAGTTAAGCCCGCTGAACAAGTAGTGGCAGAAGCCGCTGCCGGTAGTTCTGAGGCTACTAAGGCTATTGCCGATGTGGCACCTAATGTGGCTACAGGGGGCAAGGCTACTGGTCAAGAAGTTCGTACTGTTAAAGATATTGTTGATAGTCACGTCAATGCCGAGCATCCTCGGGGCGGCTACGACTATACTAGCGGTAAGCAAGTTCGTAACCCCAAGATTCCCTATAAGTTTAACCCTAACGACCAGACTAAGGTGTTCCGTAAGGTTATTGATTTAGCCTATCGGCAATCTGTGCGTAAGGTTAGCGACGGTACCAAGGCAGTAGATAAAACTATTGCGGCTACTAAAGCCTGGGATATGCTTAAGGCTGCTGAGGTTAGGGCGGCCGAGTTGGGTCACCCGCCTATGTCTTTCAGCAATGTCAAGCATTTCCCGTTTAAGTTAAGTGACATGATCCAGGCTATCGCCAAGGACCGTGGTACTACTCCTGAGCAATTTATTTTTGACTTTAAGGCCGGTAAGAGTTACGCCGTAGATGCCATGAATGTGGTTAATCCTCGAAATGGTTCTACTAATGATGCTCTTATCAAACTCGCAGATATGTACCCCAGCATCAAGCCCCTTATTCAGAATGGTATTGCGGCCCAAAGCACACTAGTCGCTAGTGAGGCTGGTAAAGTAGCCCCTGTAGCCGAACAAGCGGTTAAAGTGGCTGAGGATGCTGCTGGTAATACACCTATTGGGGATGCTGCTGTAGCCAAGAGCGCACCTAAATTGCTAAGTGATATTGTTCACGCAGTATCTCCTGATGCAAGTGTTCCTGTTCAGCAGTCTGTTACAGACTTACTTAGTGCTGTTGTCCATAACGGTCAGAAGCCTATTGACCCTGTTGCCGTATCTGTAGAGCGTAATGCTGCTGCTAATATGCGAGCACTTGTTACTGCTAAAATTGATGTTGCTACTGGTCGTAGTGTTGCTGCTGAGGCACAAAAGGCTACTAATGTAACTGAGCATCTTGACCGTATGGTTGCTGTTGAGGGTAATTCAGTAAAAGATACCATCGGCGCTATGAGTGCTGATGAGGCTATGGGTAATACTTACCGTGCTAGCGGACTTCTTGATACTATCCTTAACGGCGTTGTAGAGTCTCGCCAGATGCCGACCGTATATCATCAGTTAAAGGGTGCATTAGCCTCTGCTATCTTTGTGGCTGAGCACCGTAATATTATGTACAACGCTATGTCTAGTAAATTTACTCCTGAGCAGATCGTGGCTGGTTTTAAGCAGCATTTTGGATTAGCGGTCGAGTCACCTGATGAGGCTGTTAGTGCTGCTGCCAAATTCTTCAATAATCGCTATAGTTCACTGTTCGGTAACAGGAATTTTACCCAACACCTTCACCAAGGTAATACTGTAGTCGCTCGGACTGGTATTACAATGGAGACAATGAATAAATTCTTAAAACAAGTTGGGTCAGATTTTCAGTTCCAGAACGCTAAAGCAGTCACAGTTGCTCCGGGTGTCATTAGAGATTACTCTAAGGGTATTGACTGGTTACACTCTATCGAGGCAGCCTCTACTAAAGATCCTCTCGATCTTATGAATAAGTTAGAAAATGCTGCACAGCGGGCCGTGAGTGAGAAAATCTTATTCGATCACTTAGGTCAGCAATTCGGTAGAACAGGAACTTCGGCTACACACACAGTTGGCTTGGCTAATCATCCCGAGTTTGCTGGTTTAAAATTCGAACCTAGCATCGCCAAAGAACTCGATCATATGATGACCATGCTTAAAACTCCTCCGAAGCATACCCCTCAGTTACTTAAATACTATGATGATATCCTCAATCTGTGGAAAACTAGTGCAACCATCTACAATCCGTCTCACCACGCTAACAACTTGATGGGTGATACTTTCTTTGCATGGCTCGCTGGTGTACCTGTCCATTACTTTGCTAAGGGTCTTAAAGTTATGCAGGCCCACCCCGGCATGTATAAAGACCTTAAGACTGAGCAAGGTATTAACACTTTTATGAACAGGTTGCTACAGGGGGATACTACTGCTGGTAGGTTAGCGGCTGGTGCTAAAGAAAGTAACGATACCGCTATTCGGGTAATTAGCCGAGGTAAGGCTGCTAAGCAGATTGATATTAGTAGCCACGATATCCTCAACGCTATGAATGAGCGCGGCGCATTACCTGGATTCCGTACCGCCGAAGATCTTAACAATACGGGTACGGCTGTTCAGTCGCTCACTAAGTTAAAGCCTCTCGGTGGGTATGTTGGTAATGCTGCAAAGCACCTATCGGCCGGTCGAGAGCACTATGTTCGCATTAGTCACTTCATGTACAAGACACAAAAATACATGAAGTCGGCTCCTGCCACGCTGGGTACGCACGAGCAGTTAGCGTGGGCTTTTGATAAGGCTGCTGCTGATGTTCGTAAGTGGCACCCGGCCGGCGATGGTATGACTCAGTTTGAGAAGCAGTATTTCCGTAGAGTCATCCCGTTCTACTCTTGGACTCGTAAGGCTATTCCCTTACTTGTTGAGTCTATGGCTACACACCCCGGTAAGTTAGTAGTTCCTCAGAAGATTATGTACGGTGTCGCACAGGCTCAGGGTATTAATGGTCCTAGTATCGCTAATCCGTTCCCAACGGATAAATTATACCCGGCCTGGATGCACGCATTACCGTTTGGCCCAGCAGCCACTTATGGTGTTGGACCTACTAGTAATGGTATTCCTGGGTTACAAGGTACTAACCCTATGGGTGGCTTAATCAGCATGGAATTTGGCGGATTACCCTTCCAGGGTCTCGGTGCTCAATACCTGAATGATCCGCTTCGTGGTATTTTAGGTAGTATGTCTCCATTACTGCGTATCCCTGCGGAATGGGGTACCCAACATGAGATGCAAACAGGTGCTCCCATTGTCGATAGCGGCGAATGGGCACAAAAGCAAATTCCCATGCTTGGTACTGCTATGCGATTGAGTAATATCAATCCATTAGGTTCCATTAGTGGTGATCCGCTTACACAAAAAGGCCAGAAAGACGGTGCTGGTAACCCTCTAGGGTTATTTAACTGGCTAACTGGTACTGGTGCTCTAGATAGCAGCCGACCTAGTTATCAAAAATCAGCACTTGGTGAATTAACCAAGCGCCTTAGGCAAGCAAACGGAGGCTGATATGGGAGTTGTAGTTCAGACTGTCCGGCCTTTAGTTGATTACTTAGGCGGTCAGAGCCCTACTGCTGGCGTTAGTAATGAATTTCAGACTATTATCAATAAGCAGAATGTTATCAAGCAGAACGCTATTCAGAGTCGATTAGATACTATCATGAAACAGCGTCAAGCGGCAGCGGACGCTGCTGCCGCACAAAGGTATAGTCAACAGCGTACGGCACAGTCAAATGCTATTTCCTCTAGAGGCTATGTTGGTCCGGGGCAAGTGGGTACCGATAATGGTCAAGGTATCCACTATACTCCGGGAGAAACTGCCGGTGGAAATATTGGTATTTGGGGTGATCCTAGATCCCCTGGTTGGCAATCCCATAACCTAGTCACCTTTAGGTCAGGTAGGATTAGTGTTACGGTAAACCGCCAGGCTGCTACCGCCTTTAGAGGCTTTCTTAACGCACTTACTAGGGGTGGATACCACCTAAATTCTGTGCAAGGCTACAACCTGCGTAACAAGCGTATGGGTAATGGCCTTTCTGAGCACGCTTTCGGTACTGCTATCGACATTAACCCAGGACAAAATCCTAATAGTGGTTCCTCACGATTAGTTACTAACATGCCCACTTGGGTAGGTGCCTTAGCCGCCAGGTACGGTCTTATCTGGGGCGGTACCTGGAACAAATCTAAAGATGCTATGCACTTTGAGTATGTTGCCCCTTCTCGACGAGGACGGTTATGAAAAGCAAATTCCTTGATATCTTAGAGCGTGTCATCTGGACAGCAATACAGGTTGTGACTGCTGGCGGTATCGTTACATTCTTTAATTTAGACCTTAAATGGGCTGCCCCTATCGCTGTGGGCATTGCTATTATCAAGAATGTTATCGCTTCTCAGTTCGGTAATGGCACAGCATCCACGTTGCCTATTAGTGTCGAGCCGCTTCCTCCTACTATCTCTAGTGACGGACTCGCGGCCGTAGTTACTTCTTTACCTGAGGGGACTACTAATGACGCAACCACTTCCTGAATTAGAGTTTCCTGAGGAAGATACTGGGCAGGATGATGGTATCGATCCTATCGCTACTGACCAGGACGATCCCGCATTTGATCCAGGTGAAGAGTAATGGGATATCCTACTCCTACTCCTGCACAGATCGAAGCAGCATTTAAGTCGCATGGAGTGAACTATGTACTGGTTCCGCTTAAGGCTAAGTCAGAAGGTCGTCCTTGGTCGCAAGGTCTTAGGGCGATTATTGACCACCACACGGCAGGAACCAACAGCCTCGGATATCTCGAAAATTCTGGAGGGTCATACCCGTACGTTAACTCACTCATTGACAAGCAAGGAGTAGTTCACGTACTTAGTCGCTTATCTTGCTGGGGTACTGGTAAAGGTGGGCCTTGGGTTGGCGTAGCCGCTGCTGATAGTCTACATCTTGTGGGTTGGTCTACTGAGGTAGAATCTATGGGACAAGTTCCTGACTTTACTCCTCAGCAGTTAGAGTCTCTCGGTCGTCAGAATGCCGCGTTACTTTCGCTCGGCATCCCGGCCGCTAATGAGATTAACCACAAGGGATGGGCTAGTTGTGTTGCTGGGCATCCCGTCGATGTTGCGGGCCGGAAGCACGATACGCTTTACCACATCGAGGTATTGAGGGCCAATACTCTTAAATATGTGCATCACAAGCCTCCCCCTGTAGCGCCTCCACACTATGCTTACCGTCAAGGTAAGAAAGTTTATTCCAACAAGATGCACGCTGGTCAATCTAATTCTGATTCAGTTTGGAATCTTTGCTTAGCACTTTATGCCAAACACTATTACACTGGGGTCGTCGTTGACGACTATACTTCGGCAGTTGTAGCCGCCTGTAGCAAATTCCAGCACGCCCAAGGGTGGACTGGTAAGGATGCTGATGGTATCGCTGGGCCGGAAACAGTTAAGCGTCTAGGATTACAGTGGGTACAAGTCTAGTCGCTTACACTACTCCTGATCTAGTCAAAGAGATTAGTGACATTGGCGCTGTTGTCCTTGCTGCTACTGCGGTGCTTAGTTTAATTTGGATGATTGCCAAGATCGCTGTATATCTGGATCGTCGCCGTACTGATCAGTTTGCCCGCAGAGTCATAGAAGTTATCCAACCTGCTATTGATCGTTTATACGATCATATTGACCAGCGTACTACTCCTATCCAACCTGGTGAGAATGGTGGAGAATCTTTAGCAGATATCCATAAACGCCTTGATCCGATTGAGGCTAAATTAGGTCTGAAAGAAAGACGCGATCCTCACCACCAAAGTTTGCCAGATTTAATGGAACTACCAGACTTAGATTAAATAAAAATACCCCCTAGAGCCTAGGCTCTAGGGGGTATTTTTATTGTCTCTCTAGGAAGTGCCCACTACACAGGGCATCGCCGCCCTGAATAGTAACTGCTTCTTCTCTGTAATCCCCTGCTAAGCAGGGTCCACAGTAAATAACTTGTTCTAGGTGAACTACAGGGGGATCGACGTACCTAGGATGATCGTTCATAGTAAGTCCATTAGATTGATGATTTTATTCTGAACTAGATAGTAGATACCGTGGTTGTAAGCATCATCCTTATGGGACTCAGCATGATTCTTATTAGCCTTAACGCCTGACCACTTTTCAGCGACTGACTTGATGTTCGGATTTTGATCTACCGGAGTCACACCCCAAGTAAAGCAAGCAGCCTTGATTAAGCCAATAGCCTGAACAGTCTCTAATTGAGAGCCTGATTGTTGGGCAGCCTTCCAAGCGAACAACTTAAAATTTTCAAAGATGACTACCTCAGGTGGCGGTGTAATCTTACTTAAAAAGGCGTGAAGACTCTCCAAACCTTTGATCTGTCCTACCGCCGTGCAATCACCAGTGTCATCGAATGTTGCCCAACCAGAAGTATGCCCAGGATCAAGTGCCAGGTAGTGATTACGATTTGGCACTAGGCTTCCTAAGCAGGAGTCCGTATACAAATAACGTGACTGCTACACAGGCAAGACCAAATGACCAACTACTCATCCAACTATACTTATAGTACACCTGGTCAATCTTACAAGGAACACCTACCCAGGCGCCGGTAGTAGCCTTTAGTTGCAGAAGTAGTGACATTAACGCGAATAGCGTCCCTACAAAGAAACTACCTCTAGCAATCCTAGTCATTACAGATCAACTCGTGAGTACGCGTCTTCTAGCCTGTTAGTGATTAGACGAATCCTATCAGCATAGCCCATAATATTGGAAGCCATAGCACTATCCATGATATGCTCTCCTACCGGCACATTAGGCTCATCATTACCACCAGGACGCAGTACCTTGTAGATAACACCAACGAGAGAACTAGAGATATCACTAAGACGGTTAATTTGAGAGTCTAATTCATCTTCCGCTACGCTCAGGGAAGTAGAACTAATCTTTTTTGCGATAGCAGCATCCATGATATTACTCATTTGGAACCCCATTCGTGGATATCGACTGCAAACCTTACTCCGAATTCAGGCAAGTCAGTCATGATTTTTTGGATGCGCGGTAGGTAGTCCATAAGCACATCCTCCCGAATTTCAAATACTACGCTATCGTGTACCTGTAGAAGCATACGGCATTCTTCGTCATGGTCAACCTCAGTTCGTAACCGATTCATGACCATTTTAACTACGTCCGCAGCCCCACCCTGAATTACTGAGTTAAAGGCTTTGTGTGCATCGCCACGTCGATCCTCAAAGTGCCGGTATCGACCGGACCATAGTCTGATTGATCCAACGGCCTTACATTTATTCGCAGCCAACTCCGTGATTTTTCGAAACCCTGGATATGTACTATAGAAGTTTTGGCGGATAGCAGCCGCTCGCTCAGGGGTGACTCGGAAGACATTGGATATTCGGGTAACACCACCACCATATTGGATGGTATAAGTGAGTGTCTTGGTGTCCTGTCTAGACATTCCAATGCCCTGAGACATTTCTGTAAAAATATCTCGTCCTTGCTCAAAGACTTCGAGTAGTCCTCTTTCCTGGGCATAGGCGGCAGCGAGTCGTAACTCAAGTTGAGAGAAGTCTGCTTCGTAAAGTTTGTAACCTGGGGCTGGTACGAAAGCAGCCTTAAGGTTACCATTCCAATCGTTAGTGGACTCTCGGGGGATCTGCTGGAGATTAGGTTCCTCGCAACTAAGTCTTCCAGTTTTTGTACCGTGAAGTTTATAGTTACACCGGAGTCGTTCATCTGGACTCCTATATTTCATGTAAGCCTGATAGTTACTGCTGAGTGTTTTCTGCCATCCGCGGTAAGTGAAGATTTCCTTCGCTAAATAGTTATCTTCACGGCTTAGCATATCATCGTACTCTTGCATAGCCTCCTTGTTAAAGGATACCCGCCCAGCCTTAGTACGCTTTACTACAGGAAGGCCCAACTCATTAATCAGCATTTTTTCGAGTTCTACAGGGGAGCCTGGGTTACGGCCGAGGCGTTCGACGATTTCGGTCTTAATTTTACTACCGCGCATCCACTCCGTGATGATTACTTTCTCATCGATCGCAATGCCACGAGACTCCATCAGGATAATAGTCTCCATAAAGGGCTTCTCGTACTTAATCCAATACTCTTCGATACCCTCAGCGATAAACTTTGGAAGAAGGTACTCAAAGAGACGTAAGTGTAGTTCGGCATCATAGACGGAGTAGTCGAACATCACCGCGGCCGGAATACCTGCCCAACCACACTCAGCCTTAATCGCAAGGAAGTCCTCACTAGTACGTTTGCCTTCATCGTTGAGGTATTTTTTAGTGAGAGCATCTAGTGAGTAGTTAAACTCGTTCTCATTCAGAAGATGAGCCATAAGCATGGTGCAATAGAACATATTAGTAACCTTGATACCGAGCGTACTAAGAGAGACGATATCGAACTTCATATTATGCGCCACTAGGCATGGATGCCCCTGTAGCAAGTCTCTTACCCGGGCTAAACGCGCTTCTGACCAATTATAGTCTTCATGGCGAAAGGGCATATAGGCGGCAAATAGCACGCCATCAGTACCCCTAAAGGCCATCGAGATACCCATACACTGACCACGAGTATCCCGTACTTCTTCGCCATTGGCCTCAGTATCTACTGCAAGGATAGGAGCCTTACTAGCATACGTAATAAACTGGTCGAACTCTTGATCGCTAGAAGCCAAGGAAAGAATTACCTTCCCCGGTTGATGCGTCATCATTACCATTACTATCGTCACCCCCTCCGAGATTGGCTACCATCGCTTTAAGATCCTCTGGTGAAACATCTGACTGCTCAATCTTCTCGAATGTCAGATGCTCTGATCGAGAGATTTTAAACGCGAACGGCGGGGCAAGACGAATCTTAAGCCCTGTAACTTCGATTCCTTTAGCAGTCGGCCAAAGGTTAACGATCGCCGTGGGCTGGCTAGTAATAATATACGAACCAAACACATCTGAGAGTTTGTTGGGCTTTTTGTTGTTAGTTTGTGCCTTACGGTTGTGGTGGATGAACCAAACAAACATGTCGTGCTGGTTCCGCAACTTGTTGACGAACATAAAGATTGCTTTAGTCGCAACTTCTGACGCGAGTTCATCTTCCGTTGTAACCGAGAGGGAGTCAAATACGATACCGTCAGGGGCGTGTTCATCGATAAACCTCTGAATCTTAGTTTGTTCGCCTGGCGATGCAAGTAGTAATGCCTCACCCAATGGCAGCCAGATAAAATTCTCGTTAAGTTTAACTCGTTCCTCAGGCGTCAGCACTTCATCCATCAGTGTTAGGAAATATTTAAGTTCAGCATGACCCATTTCGAGACTAAAGAAAGCCATCTTGTAGCACTTGTCGATTTTCCAGCCAAGAAAATCTTTGCCAAGCGCCATGTGAATAGCGAACTGTAGGGTTAACTGAGACTTACCAGTACCAGCCGGTCCCGAAAGAAGTACCGAACCACCACGCTGTAGAAATCCTGGTAAGATCCATTCCACAGTAATGTCTGAGTCAAGAAAATCCTGGTAGTGATAAACGGGAAATTCGTCAATAATGATTTCTTGGGGGTCAAGCGGAAACTTAAGACGCGCCCTGTTAATAATATCGAGCAGACGCCGTTTACGGTCACTACGCTTAACGAACTTCTTCCAGCGTTGATCGGCATTGTCAAGAATACTAAATGCTTCTTCATCCGACATACCCATTTCTGCGCAGTAGTAGCCGAGACGCATCATTGCCGACGAACGAGAACCAGTCGGAATTTCCTTCTTACGGAAGAAGGCAAATGCTTCTTGGTCCCATACGAATTTAGCAATAACATCAAGTGCATCAGGGACAGACCCTAGATCGATATCTTTAACAACCTCTTGGATATGGGGTAGGTTGTCAAAAATATCTACACTAATACTACCGGACCATTGCTGACTTATTGCTACAGGGCGGTTACGTTTGTGATTACTGGTCCCAGGAGGACGTAAGACCTGAGTGACGTCCCATCCAGATGTATCGGCTTTGAGTGAGTAAGCCAATGCACGATTAGCACGTTCGATGTTATCGGAATCAACTTCGAAATAGTCGAGTTTCCAGTAAACATGCTCATGACCTTTATCACTAGACTGAACGATAAGAGAAGGGACCGCAACTCCTGTAATGTTATAATTCTCCGGGGCATTCCCATCGAAATCAACCCACAGCATGTAGGTACCCTTGACGTATTCTTTTGTTGCATGAGGCGCTGTATACAGGGCAGGGCCGAAGTAAACTTCATTCTGCTTTGTATGTCCTAATACATGCGCGACCAGTTCAGTCTTTTCTGTCGGCCAGTTAAAGAAAGCCGACGTCCATTCTTCTGTCTCTGGATGCTTGACCGGAACGTACGCATAACCCGTTTGGTCACCATACATAAATTCGAAGAACTCTGAGAGGTCACGCGATGGGTTAAGTGCGGTCACATTATCCATCACGCTCCCTAACGAATAGAAATTGGATCGGGGCCGTGCTCTACTACGTCGTAACTACCTACGGGACGCAATACTGTATGTTCGTTAAGCATGGTTACATAGTCGTCCCATGTTCCAGCATCTACTACAGCAATGCAGGAGCCTAAACTCCAGTTCTCCATTTGACTATGAACAGGACAGTAGTACCATCCTGCTAAGTTTAATCTGTTCATGTGGGGCATGTAGGGATCGAACCTACGACCCGCGGATTAAAAGTCCGCTGCTCTGCCAACTGAGCTAATACCCCGTGATCGGTCAGGAATCGAACGCTTTTATATTGCGATCACCCTTGTGGTATTTTAATCCATACACCCATAGGACGAGTCGTAACAAGTCGTCGGGTAAGGAAACCGCGAGATACGTTTACCTGACCGATCTGATATCCGGCGCGATAGGTGGGTGTCCCCCACGTTCCTATACAACGAGCAGATATCCGCTGTGGGACTAGGATTCGAACCTAGATAGCGGGAACCAAAATCCCGTGTCCTGCCATTAGACGATCCCACAAGATTCTATTGCTAATTTCTAAGGGCCTAGAACCCTGACCCCTCCCCAGGGTGCCCCGGCCCCCTGTCATGCCCCCACAGGGCCGCACAGGGCCGCCACGGGGCACCCTCAGGGCACCGACCGAACGGGCCGCGCCATGAGGATATCTACTCCGCGCCGTTCACTTATAGTTTTAGTTAAATGACAGACGTGACAAAGTATTTGGCACTTACCTAACTCTGCTTCTAGTCTGTCAAACGCGCCTAACATAATATGAGCGATATCATATTCTTTAAACTCTGGATGGATGTGGTCAAATTCTAATCGATCTTTTGATCCACACTCAACACACTCACCACCCATAAGATTGATATACATATTACGACGCCTGCGATACTTCTTACTAGGACTGTCCACGAAGTCCTGCCAGTGTAACAGCAGCCCTGCGCTGCTCTCGCCTAGCAAGCGCCTCAACGCTATACCCGCCGACGGAGCCGTTAGGCTTGCGCTTATTGGTCTTAGGATTTTGCTTAGGCTTCTTACCATTAGGCCGCTCATCGTTACTAACGATCTTACTGACCGGCTTAGGCTTTTGCTGCTTGCCCACTGAAACTACTCCTTTTAATTGTCGCCGGGTCTAGGACCGGAATACCAATAGATTTGTAAGCGGCCCGCATGTCAGGGTTGTTATCGATTGCTAGCGTTACCCCCTGTAGCGAACGAACATTCTCCAATTTGGAAGCAGCATCAGTCAAGCCTGGTCGTTTCATAAGAAGTTTGGTAAACTTCACACCAGCCTTATGGAGTGCGATCATCGTACGGTCCCGCTCAGATTCAGGACGAGCAGTAATAATTACTATCGGCTGACCCTGGGCATTGAGAAATTTAATTGTCTTGGGAATAGGATAGACTCCATCATGTAGGAGTGTGTCATCAATATCGCATACGATCATGGTAACTCCTAAAATCGGGAATGTAGCCGATGTGGGATTCGAACCCACACTTTGAGGATTTTAAGTCCTCTGCCTCTGCCGTTGGGCTAATCGGCCGTACAGCGGGAAGGGTGATTAGTGAGCCTGACGAATCTTGTCCCTTTTACCCTGGCTCGAAGGAACCGCTGTATTTCTACTACTGGAAGGTCACACCCGAAGTAGGCGCAAGCGTAACCTTACGAACATTCGTGTAACCGTTGTTGTTCTTAACAGACACGTGACAGTGGGTACCGAGAAGGTCGTCCGGCGTCACAGAATTAATCTTCTCAGCCGGAATACCAAGGTCAAGCATACGAGCCTTAAGGAAAGACTTAGCCCGCTCATCATCATCGGCAGGCTTCGAAGGGTCAGGAATTCGCTTCCACTCCTGAATCTTCTTATCCTTGTGGTCACCCTCGGCAATAGTAAATTCGAGGGTCATGCCAGTCTTATCACCATTCTTGGTAGGACCGACCTTAACATCCGTCAGGTAACAATCGTACGTGTTATCCGGGATAGCAAACGGGTCATCCTCAGCCGACTCGATATCGAGGTCACCAAAAAGCGACATTTCATTACTCCTAGATACTTAGGTTATCCGCTGTATCAGTTGACACAACGGAGTTTGTGGGGGCTACAGGGGTATCACGAGAAGCGTTAATGACCTGAATCAACGTAGGGTTACTAGGTACATCAAGCCTAGTCTTAGCCTGTGTGCCCTTGACTGGACGGACAATTAGTTCACGGCTACCATTACTATTCACAGTCATACGGCCAATCATTTGGAGGCCGCGGTTAATTTCTTTGCTTAGACGCGGCGCGAAGTCAGACTCGAAAGTCGTAACCCCTGTAGTCTTGTCTGTAGTTTTCCGCTCATGCGCTAGTAGAACTACATGACAGGGAGACTTAAGTAGCGGCCTCAGAGCCTTCATTAAGCGATTCTGAGTAG
>Ga0228698_1000414_pt1 | contig 34634 bp, 33 predicted proteins | sample McNCre117_Aug_MG_FD_178015 | JGI IMG/M metagenome (GOLD analysis project Ga0228698, IMG submission 178015) | Freshwater microbial communities from McNutts Creek, Athens, Georgia, United States - 1-17_Aug_MG | ecosystem: Environmental > Aquatic > Freshwater > Creek | place: USA: Georgia... | reverse complement strand
TACGTTGAAGCCCACCCCTTCCGCATCGACACCACCGACGGCATTGGCCGCCCCACGCCTGAAGGCGCCCACCGCGACGGCGTGGACACCGTGGTGGTCATCCTGGTGTCGCGCGAGGGCATCAAGGGCGGCGAAACCCGGGTTTTCGACGCCCGCGGCCCGCAAGGCCTGCGTTTCACCCTGGCCCAGCCTTTCAGCGCCCTGCTGCTCGACGACGAACGCGTGATCCACGAGAGCACGCCCATCCAGCCGCTGGACGGGCAGGGCGCTGGGCACCGCGACACCCTGGTGCTGACCTTCCGGCGCGGCGGTTTCCAAGGGCCGGGCTGAGCCACCGCAGCAGGGTGCAGGCGGGTGGTTATGCTTGGCGCATGACGCCCCTTGCCATCACTTTCGACGACATCACCCAGGCTGCACAGCGGCTGGCGGGTGTGGCCCACCGCACGCCGGTGCTGCGCTCGCGCACGGCCGACGAACGCTGTGGTGCGCAGCTGTTTTTCAAGGCCGAAAACCAGCAGCGCATGGGGGCCTTCAAGTTTCGGGGGGCCTACAACGCCCTGAGCCGCTTCACGGCCGAGCAGCGGCGCACGGGGGCGCTGGCGTTCAGCTCGGGCAACCATGCGCAGGCGGTGGCCTTGTCGGGCCGCCTGCTGGGTATCCCCACGGTGATCGTGATGCCCAGCGATGCACCGGCTGCCAAGCTGGCGGCCACACGCGGCTACCAGGCCGGGCAGGCGGGCAGCGAGGTGGTGCTGTATGACCGTTACACCGAAGACCGCGCCGCCATCTCGGCCCGTTTGACGGCCGAGCGCGGCATGACGATGGTGCCGCCCTTTGATCACCCCGATGTGATGGCCGGGCAGGGCACGGCGGCGCTGGAATTGATCGATGAAGTGGGCCACCTGGATGTGCTGGTGGTGTGCGTGGGCGGCGGTGGCCTGATATCGGGCAGCGCGGTGGCGGCCCGGCACCGCCTGCCGGGCATCGAGGTCATCGGCGTCGAGCCCGAAGCGGGCAACGACACCCAGCAAAGCCTGGCGGCCGGCCGCATCGTCAGCATCGGCATCCCGCAAACCATTGCCGATGGTGCACAGACGGCGTCCAGCGGCCAGCTGACCTTTCCGGTGATCCAGGCGCTGGTGTCGCGCATCGAGACGGTGAGCGATGCGCAGCTGATCCGCACCATGCAGTTCATGGCCGAGCGCATGAAGCAGGTGGTTGAGCCCACGGGCTGCCTGGCGGCCGCTGCCCTGCTGGAAGGTGTGGTCAGCCGACCCGGCGCACGCATCGGGGTGGTGCTGTCTGGTGGTAATGTGGACCTGGCGCGTTATGCCCAGTTTCTGGCCGCTTGCTGAGCCTGTTATTTGATTGGAGCCGTTTGCCGATGAACACCACCCCCGACACCCCCAAGCCCGATGACGACGCAGCCAAGCGCCTGCGTGAACGGGTGCAGCAGTTGCTGGCGCGCCCGCCCGTGGTGGGCAGTGGCACCGTGTTGCTGGCCAGTGGGCACCACCTGGATTACAGCGTTCGCGCCGCCTTTGTGCCGGTGCTGGCCGGCGGCATCGACGCCGAGCGCGGCGAGCCGCAGGCAGCAGTCTTCACCACGGCCTATACCGCCAATGACGCGACCTTGCCGGGCCACCCACGGCCGGTGTGCTTTGCCTTCAATGGCGGGCCGGGCTCGTGCTCGATCTGGCTGATGCTGGGCGCACTGGGCCCCAAGCGCGTGCCGGTGGGCGATGATGGCCAACTGCTGCCAGCCCCCTATGCTGTGGTCGACAACCCGCTGACCTGGCTGGAGCACTTTGACCTGGTGTTCGTCGATCCGCCGCACACCGGCTGGTCCATCAGCGCCAGCGAGGCGGCCCGCAAGAAGCAGTTGTCGGTCGACGGTGATGTGGAGGCGCTGGCCGAGGTGGTGCGCGGCTGGCTGGCCGCCAACGGCCGCTTTGGCGCGCCGCTGTACCTGGCCGGCGAAAGTTATGGCACCACGCGCGGTGCGGCCCTGGCCGACAAGCTGCTGGACATGGGCCTGGGCCTGTCGGGGCTGATCCTGGTGTCGTGCGCGATGGACCTGCAATCGCTGGTGTTTTCGCCGCGCAATGATCTGCCCTATGCCCTGTTTGTGCCGGCCTTTGCGGCCACGGCCCAGTACCACGGCACGCTCAAGGGCGCACTGGGCGCCTCGCCGCAGGCCGCGCGCCAGGCTGCCGAGGCCTTTGTGCAAGACGACTACCTGGCTGCGCTGCAGGCAGGTGCCCGCCTGCCCGAAGCCAGGCGCCGGCGTGTTGAAAAACGGCTGGCCGAGCTCACCGGCCTGCCGCTGGGCGTGGTGCAGGAGAACAACCTGCGCATCAGCGACAGCACATTTTTCACCGAGGCCTTGCGCAGCCGGGGCCTGATGGTGGGCCGGCTGGAGTCACGCTCGACCGCGCCGCTGGCGGCCACCCGCGAACGGCAGATGGCTTTTGACCCCGGCATTGAAAGCATCCTGATCCCCTATGCCACGGCGGCCATGGCCTACTTTGCCGAGTTGGGTCTGCCCACTGAAAGCCGCTACGAATTGCTGTCGATGGAGGTGAACAGGGGCTGGAACTGGCAACGCAACGACCCCAGCGGCGTGCGCGAGGCCAATGGTTTCACCAGCACCAGCGGTGATCTGGCGCGGGCCATGCGCCGCAATCCGCACATGAAGGTGTTTGTGGCCAGTGGCCACTATGACCTGGGCACGCCCTATTCGGCCACCGACTGGTCATTGGCGGGCCTGGATGCCCCGGCACAGGTGCTGTCGGCCATCACCCACCGCTATTACGACGCCGGGCACATGATGTACACGCGGCAGGCCGATCTGGCCCGGCTGAAGGCCGATCTGGCCGCCTGGCTGCCGTCCACCGGCGCCTGATCATGCATGTGGGCATCCTGACCGGCGGGGGTGATTGCCCGGGGCTCAACGCGGTCATCCGGGCCGTCACGCTGGCGCTGATCCATGAGTGCGGGGCGCGGGTCACCGGCATCCGGCGCGGCTTCCTGGGCCTGCTTACCCGCGAGGTGCTGCCGCTGGGAGAGTCCCAGGTGGCCGGCATCCTGGCGCAGGGCGGCACCATCCTGGGCACGCACAACCGATGTGACCCCTTTGCCTACTTTGGCGCGGGTGGTGCGGATGTGTCCGACCAGGCGCTGGCCTACGCCCATGAGCTGGGCCTGGACGCCCTGGTGGTGATCGGCGGTGACGGCACCATGGCCATCGCCAACAAGGTGGGCCAGCGCGGCCTGCCGGTGGTGGGTGTGCCCAAGACCATCGACAACGACCTGTGCCACACCGAGCGCAGCTTCGGCTTTGACAGCGCCGTGGCCGTGGTGGCCGAGGCGCTGGACAGGTTGGAAACCACCGCACGCAGCCATGGCCGGGTGATGATCGCCGAGACCATGGGCCGCTATGCCGGCTGGATCGCGCTGGAAGGCGGCATGGCTGGTGCGGCCGATGTCATCCTGCTGCCCGAGATGCCCTTTGATCTGGACGCCGTGGTGGCCCGTTGCCGCCAGCGCGAAGCCTGCGAGGGCTACACCCTGGTGTGCGTGGCCGAAGGCGCCCGCGCCCAGGGCCACGGCCTGACGGTGGCGCAAACCGTGGCTGGCAGCCCTGATCCCATCCGCCTGGGCGGCGTGGGCAACTGGCTGGCCCAGCAACTGCAGCCGCGCCTGAGCAGCGAGGTGCGGGCCACCTTGCTGGGTCATGTGCAGCGCGGCGGTTCGCCCACGCCCTTTGACCGGGTGCTGGCCACGCGTTTTGGCTGGCACGCAGCGCAGTTGGTGCGGCAGGGGCGCTTCGGCCAGATGGTGGCGCTGCAGGGTGAGCACATCACCGCAGTGCCTCTGGATGCCGTGGCTGGCCGCAACCGGCCGGTGCCGCTGGATCACCCCTTGCTGGCCGCTGCCCGCGGCCTGGGGGTGTCATTTGGGCTGGATCAAGCGGCGGTGTGACAGGCCGCCTGCGGCGGGCCGCTTTTGAGCCAGCGCAAGGTGGCGGCGGCCCGGCAGGCGTCAGATGGAGATGTTCCAAACAAAGGAGATCACCATGCATGCCTTGACCGATTTCTTCACCACCGACTACGGCCTGCTGAGTGCCGTCGTGATCGTGTGCACCCTGGGCATGGGTGCGTTCTACGCCAACTACTTCGCGCGCCACATCCGCGAGGACAGCGAGCGCGCCGCGCGCGAGGCTGCCGCAGGACGTTGACCGAGCCGGGGGCTTCAAGCCCCCCGGTTGCGCTGGCGCACGGCCTCGCGGCGTTGTTCGACGTCATCGGCCGCGATGCGTGAGTTGAACTCGGTCGCGCGGGTTCGCTCCAGCTTCATGGCCTCGCCAAAGGCCAGGTCGTAGCCCTCGTTGATGATGGCCTTGTAGCGCAGCAACATGGCGGGCAGGGTGCCCAGCATGTCGCGAGCCAGGGCGCGGGCGGCGTCCATCAGCTGCTCGGGTGGCACCACGCGGTTCACAAAGCCCCAGGCAGCGGCCTGCTCGGCGCTGATCCAGTTGCCGGTGAAGGACACCTCGCGGGCCCGATAGGGGCCGATGGCGCGGCTGAGCTTTTGTGACAGCCCCCAGCCCGGCGCCACCCCGATTCGGGCGTGGGTGTCGGCAAATCGCGCGGCGGTGGATGCCAGCAGCACATCGCAGGCCAGGGCCAGCTCAAAGCCGCCCGTCACGGCCGCGCCGTTGATGGCGCCGATGATGGGTTTGGGGCAGCGCGCCAGGGCGGCGGCCGGATCACGGGTGCTGCGTTCCTGCTGCGCCCCGCCCGTGCCGCCCAGGCTGCCCTGGCCGGCGCCAATTTCTTTCAGATCCAGGCCAGCGGTGAACGCCCGGCCTGCGCCGGTGATGATCAGCACCCGCACCGCATCGTTGGCCGTCATGGCGTCGACGGCATCGGCCAACTCGGACATCAGGCCCCGGCTCAGCGCGTTCATGGCCTCGGGCCGGTTGAGCGTGAGCACGGCGTAGCCGTCCGGGTGGATGTCGGTGAGCACAAGGGGTGCGGTCATGGCTGGCCTCTGGGGTGGATGGCCCATGCTGCCATGGTGCGGCCAACGCCGGTGTCGCCTCGGTGGCTGCCCGGTCAGTGCATCAGTTCAACGCGGTTGCGGCCATTACGCTTGGCCTGGTACAGCGCGGCGTCGGCGCTGTGCACCAGGGAGGCCGAGCCGCCACTGGCCAGCGGCACCACCGAGCCCACGCCGATGCTCACCGTGAGCTGGTAACCGCCGGCAATCAGGCTGGCGGTTTCGGTGCGCTCGATGGCGCGGCGGATGACCTCGGCGATTTCCAGCGCACCCGCGGAGCCGGTACCTGGCAGGATCACGGCGAACTCTTCGCCCCCGTAGCGGGCCGCCATGTCGCTGGCGCGGCGCACGGTTTCGCGGATCACCTTGCCCACCTTGGCCAGGAAGGCGTCACCCACCTGGTGACCGTGGCGGTCGTTCAGGGCCTTGAAACGGTCCACGTCGATCATCAGCAGGCTCAAGGGGGCACCCTCGCGCAAGGCGCGGTACCACTCCTTGTTGAGCGTGGCGTCAAACTGGCGGCGGTTGGGCAGGCCGGTGAGGGCATCGGTGGACGCCAGCGTGGACAGCTCGGCATTGACACGTCCCAGTGCGTCTTCGGCCCGCTTGCGCTGGTCGGCATCACGCAGCGTGACGAGAAAGTCGCCCAGCCCGTTGCCAGGGGGCAGGGCGGCCACGCGGGCTTCGACCCACAGCGTGTTGCCATCGTGCCGCAAGGCGCGGAACATCTCCGGCCCACCACCACCTCGGCGCGCCGAATTGGTGAAGTGCCGCGCCAGAAATGCCGCGCGGTCTTCGGGCGCCAGCAGCTCGGCCAGGGTGTGGCCGTGCAGGTCGGCAGGCAGGCAGCCCAGCATGGTGGCGGTGGCCGGCGAGGCGTAGCGGATGGCCAGATCGGCGTCCACGGCCACCAGCAGGTCCATCGAATGCTCGGCCAGCAGCCGAAACCGCATGTCGCCGGCGTCGGGCGTGAGGCGGGCAGCGGCGGGCCGCTCAGGCGCCACCGGCGCCGCAGCACGGGTGGCCAGCAACAGGCGACGGCCATCGGCCAGCGGCATCGATGCATGGTGCGTGCCGGTGGCACCGGCCGGCGCCAGCATGTCGGGGCCGGCGCCTGCCAGCGCACGGGCCTGGCCGTCAGTGCCGGTCAGGCTCAGTGTGATGCCCAGCCCATCCAGCAACTGCGCCAGCATCTGCAACTCAGCGGCGTTCAAGCCGTGGCTCAATTGATCTTCCCTTCGTCCTGGTCTGCCCGCTGGCTGAGCCGGTCGTGCCGGGCCAGTGCCGGAAACAGACCTGCCCACAGCAGCACGACCATCATGGTGCCCACACCGCCAGAAACCACCGATGCTACCGGCCCCAGCCACGCGGCTGTTGCGCCAGATTCAAATTCTCCGAGTTGGTTGCTGGCCCCGATGAACACCGAGTTGACCGCGCTGACCCGCCCGCGCATGTCGTCGGGGGTGGCCAGTTGCACCAAAGATTGCCGGATGACCACGCTGACCATGTCGGCCGCGCCCGAGGCGGCCAGTGCGGCCATGGACAGCCACAGCGAGGTTGACAGGCCGAACACCACCATCGTCAACCCGTACACCGCCACCGCGCCCAGCAGCCAAGCGCCACTGCGCCGCTGCACCGGCCAGCGCACCAGAACCAGCGACATCAGCAGCGCGCCCACGGCAGGCGCCGAGCGCAGCAGGCCCAGGCCCCAGGCCTCGGTGTGCAGCAGATCGCGGGCAAACAGCGGCAGCAGGGCGGTGGCGCCGCCCAACAGCACGGCAAACAGATCCAGCGAGACGGCGCCCAGCACCACCGGCCGGGTGCGGATGAAATGCAGGCCGGCCAGCAGCGTGGCCCAGGACAGCGGCTCGCGCTGGGTGGCCGCAGGCCGGCTGCGGATGCCGGCCACGCACAGGCCGGCGGCTGCAAAACAAAGTGCCGACAAGCCATACACCGCCTGCGCGCCACCGGCGTAGACCAGGCCGCCCAGGGCCGGGCCCGCAATGATGGCCCCTTGCAGGGCCGCTGACGACAGCGCCAGCGCCCGGGGCAGTTGCTCACGTGGCACCAACTGCGGCAGCAGGGCCTGCGAGGCTGGCATTTGCCAGGTGCGCAAGGCTCCCAGTGCCAGCGAGGCCGCCAGCAGGGCGCTGCGCCCCATCCAGCCCTGCCAGGAGGCCCAGGCCAGGCAGGCGGCCACGGCGCATTGCACCCCCAGCACGGCCAGCAAGACACGCTGGCGGTTGCTGCCGTCCACATGGTGGCCAGCAGGCAGGGCCAAGAGCAGGGCCGGCGCAAACTGCACCAGTCCCACCAGGCCCAGGTCCCAGGCGCTGCCGGTCAGCGCGTACATCTGCCAGCCCAGGGCCACCATCAGCATCTGGCCGGCCGCCGTGCCCGCTATCCGGCTGGCCCAAAAGCGCCTGAAGTCGCCCTGCGCCAGCAGCGCACGTGCCGATCCGGGCTCAGGCATCGTCACCCACCAGTTGCTGCAGCCGAACCAGGCGCTGGTACAGGCCGCCTTCGATGGCCATCAACTGCGCATGGTTGCCGCGCTCGGCGATGCGGCCATGGTGCATCACGATGATCTGGTCGGCATCGCGGATGGTGGACAGCCGGTGCGCGATGGCCAGCACGGTGGATTGCCCCCGCAGCGCCGTCAGCGCCGCCTGCACGCGGCCTTCGGTTTCGCTGTCGATGTGGGCGGTGGCTTCATCCAGCAGCAGGATGCGTGGCTGCCCGGCCAGGGCGCGTGCCATGGCGATCAACTGCTTCTCACCCACGGCCAGGCGTGCACCGCCTTCGCCCAGCGGGGTGTCGTAGCCTTGTTCCAGGCGGCTGATGAAGTCGTGCGCGTGGGCCGCCCGGGCGGCTGTTTGCAACTGTGCATCCGACAGAGGCCGGCCCATCGCCAGGTTGTCGCGGGCCGTGGCGGCCAGCAGGAAAGGCTCTTGCGGCACCAGGCCCACGGCTTGCCGGAAGGCTTCGTCGTCCAGTGCCTCCAGCGGCTGGCCGTCGATCTGAACCGTGCCCGCAGGCGCCACGTAAAAGCGCAGCAGCAGCGACAGCAGGGTGCTTTTGCCGCTGCCGGTGTGGCCCACGATGCCCACAAATTGCCCGGCGGGGATGTCCAGCGAGATGTCGTGCAGCACCGGCTGGCCAGGGCGGTAAGCAAAGCTGAGGTTCTGGACGCGGATGGCGCCTGCCTGCACCCGCGCCGCACTGTGCACGCGTGGCGCCGGGGGCTCTTGAAGCAGCGTGTTCACGCGTGCGGCGGCCACCAGCGCCTGCTGCAATTGCGAAAACTGCATGGTGATCTGGATCAGCGGCTCGACCACCCGGGCGATGTAGCTGACAAAGGCATACAGCACGCCCACTTCGATGGCCGTGAGCGACTGGCCCCCGCTGCGCAAGCCGAACACGGCGATCACGGCAGCCAGCATGGCTACGTTCAGGAAATCCAGCGCCGGGCGCAGCAGCCAGGCGTTGGCGCGCAGCTCCAGCTTGCGCGAGGCCAGGTGCGCGCGGTTGGTGTTGGCAAAGCGCTCGGCAAAGCGGGGGCCTGCGCCGCTGGCCTGCACCACGGCCATGCCGGCAATGGTTTCGGCCGCCTGGGCATTGATGTCGCTGCGCAGGGCGCGCGTGCGGGCCACGGCCGGCGCCGACAGGCGCTGGTACAGCCACACGATGCCAAACACCGCCGGCACCAGCAGGGCCACGATCAGCATCAGGTGCCAGTTCAGCCAGGCCATGGTGACCAGCATGGTGCCCAGCATGATCACGCTGTCGAGCATCACGAACAGCAACTGCACATACAGACCCTTGACCGCCTCGGTGTCGTTGGTGACGCGGCTGACCAGTTGCCCGGTGATGGCCCGGTCGAAGTAGGCCATGGGCAGGGCCAGCACATGGCTGTACACCTGCTCGCGCAGGCGCTGCACCGAGCGCATGGCCACGCCGGCCAGGCTGACCAGTTGCAGGTAGCGCAGGCCATTGGCCAGCCAGCCTGCCACCAGTGCGCCACCCAGCAGGCCCGCCATCGCGCCGACATTGGCATCACGCGGCAGCAGGTGGCGATCGATGAAGGCCTTGCCGAGCAGTGGCCCCAGGGCCTCCAGGCCGGCTGCCAGAACCAGCACCAGCATGGCCCAGCCCAGCGTGCGGGCATCCGGGCGGGCACTGTGCACCAGCAGGTCCAGCGCAGCGCGGCGCTGGGCGGCGTCGGCGCGGGGGGTGGTCTCAGTCTTCATCGAGCGAGGCCTCCAGTTGCTGCACCTGCCATTGGGTGGCGTACCAGCCGTCGGCCTGGCTGATCAGGCGCGCGTGGTCGCCTTGCTCGGCCACGCGGCCCTGGCGCAGCACCAGGATCTGGTCGGCTTCCATCACGGTGGCCAGGCGGTGGCTGACGATGACCACCGTGCGTCCGGCGCGCTGACGCCGCAGCGCCGCCAGGATGCGCGCTGCGGTGCCGGTGTCCACGGCAGACAGCGCGTCGTCCAGCAACAGCAAGGGCGCGTCAACCAGCAGCGCGCGCGCAATGGCCACCCGTTGGCGCTGCCCGCCCGACAACGTGACACCGCGCTCGCCCACCGGGGTGTCGTAGCCCTGAGGCAGGGCCAGGATGTCGTCGTGCACGCAGGCTTCGCGGGCGGCTTGCTCAATCTGTTCGCGGCTGGCGGCGGGCCGGGCCAGGGCGATGTTCTCGGCCACGCTGGCCGAGAAGAGAAACGGCTCTTGCGGCACCCAGGCGATGGCATGGCGCAGGGCCTCCAGCGTGTAATCGGGCAGCGCATGGCCTGCCCACAGCACCTGGCCTGCATCGGGTGCCCATTGCCGCATCAGCAGCTTGATCAAGGTGCTCTTGCCCGCGCCCGTGGGGCCCACGATGCCCAGCGTGTGGCCGGCCGGCAGGGCCCAGTCCAGCGGGCCCAGCGCTGGTGTGGTGCTGCCCGGGTAGGCAAACTGCACGCCGCTCATCTGCAGCAAGCCGGGCAGCACGGGTGCACGCTGGCCCTGGTCGTCCACGCTCAGCGGCGTATCCAGCACCGGGGCCAGGCGGCCCCAGGCGGCGCGGCCACGCTCGATCAGGCTCAGCACCCAGCCGGCCGCAAACATCGGCCAGATCAGCTGGCCCAGGTACAGACCAAAGCTGGTGAGCTGCCCCACGGTGATCTGCTCGTGCCACACCAGATGACCGCCGTAAGCCAGTGACAGCACCGAGCCCGCCCCCAGGCTCCAGCCCACGGCGGGCTCGTAGCTGGCCTCCCAGCGCTGGGCAGCCAGCCCCGCCTGGGCGGCCTGCCCGGCCAGACCGGAAAACTGGCGGCTGTGGTGGTCGATCAGGCCCAGTGCCCGCAAGGCCCGCACGCCCGACAGGCTCTCCTGCACCTGGTCGTTGAGCGCCGAGAACGCAGCCAAGGACTGGCGCGAGGCCTGGTGCACATGGCCCGATATCCAGAAGAAGCTCCAGGCCATGAAGGGAAAAGGCAGCAGCACCACCGCAGCCAGGCGCCAATCCACACCCAGGGTCATGGTGGCCACCACCAGCACCAGCGTCAGCGTGCCGTCAAAACCGGCCAGCATGGCTTCGCCAGCGGCCATCTCGACGGCATCCACATCGTTGGTGGCCAGGGCCATCAGATCACCGGTGCGCTGCTGCTGATAAAAGCGCGGGCCCTGCTGCACCAGGCGGTCAAACAACTGCACCCGCAGCTGAACACCCAGCTGGTAGGCGGTGGCATACAGGCGCAACCGCCAGGCCACACGCAGGCCGTAGATGGCGGCGCCTGCCGCCAGCAGCCAAGCGATCTCGATCAGCAGCGCGGGCCCGGCCAGCGTGTTGCGCACCAGGCCATCCACCATGTGGCCCACCTGCCGGGGCATCCACACGCCCAGCACGGCAATGCCCGCCAGCATGGCCCCTGATGAGGCATAGGCGGGCCAGTGCTGCCGTACAAAGCGGCCGATCAGTTGAAACAGCGTCATTCGCGGATGTCGGCGATGACCTCGCTGCCAAAGTCGGCGCGCTCCAGCCGGGCCAGCAGCTTGGCGGCGCAATCGGCGGGGCTCATCAGCTGACCCGTGGCGTGCATCTGCGCAAAGCGCGCCACCTCAGGGAATGCGTTGGCATCGGCACCACGCAACTGCGCCTGCATGTCGGTGTCGATCACGCCGGGGGCGATGGACACCACCTTGGCGCCGTTGGGCTGGGCGGCTTCTTCCAGGGCGATGGCCCGGCTGAAGTGGTCCATGCCCGCCTTGGCCGCGCAATAGGCTGCGCTGCCGGCCATGGCGCGGCGGCCCAGGCCCGAGGAGATGTTCATCAGCCGACGCGGGCAGGCCCAGTTGGCCGTGGCCTGCAAAAAGCTGGCGCTCAGCAACAAGGCGGCCTCCAGCCCGGCGCGCATGGCCTGGCTGAGCACGGCCAGCGGCACCTGGCCCAGCTTGCCAGGCTCACCTACCAGGCCGGCGTTGTTGATCAGGGTGACGCTGGCCACCTGGGTGGGATCAAAACCCTGCAGCCATTGCGCCAGGCGTTCGGCGGGCAGCACCGGATCGACCAGATCAACCGCCCACTGCGTGAGCGGCACACCTGCTGCCGCGGCCTGGGCCGCCAGCGCAGCGTTCTGGTGGCGGGCCATGCCCAGCACCACATGGCCTGGCAACAGGCGCTGGGCCACCAGGGCGGCGCCCACGCCGCGGGACGAGCCGGTGATGATGGTCAGGTGTTGGGGCATGGTGTTGGCCTGTCAGTCGGGTTGTGCAAGGGCGCGCTCGATGCGGCGGCGCGCCACGGTGGTCTTGGGGGTGGGCATGTCGAACCAGGCGCGAACGTCTTCGTCCAGGCCAATGCCGTGCATGTAGTTGTACAGTGCCTTTTTCAGGCCCCGGCCCAGGGTGTCGTGGTCGGTGCCGGTGGGGTCGATGAAACCCACGTCGTTCTTGGCAAAGCTCACGGGCGGCAGGGGCAGCAGGCGGATGCCGTAATCCTGCGGGTTTTGGCCGACTGGCGAATGCACGGTGCAGGCAAAACGATGGAAGAACCCCGACTGTATGCAGCCGTTGACGAACAGCTGGCGCACGTACTCCAGCGCATCAACCGTGTCTTGCACCGTCTGCGTGGGAAAGCCGTACATCAGGTAGGCATGCACCAGGATGCCCGCATCGGCAAAGCCCCGTGTGACACGGGCCACCTGGTCCACCGACACGCCTTTTTTCATCAGCTTGAGCAGGCGATCCGAGGCCACTTCGAGGCCACCTGATATGGCGATGCAACCACTGTCGGCCAGCAGCTCACAAAGCTCGGGCGTGAAGGTCTTTTCAAACCGCACATTGCCCCACCACGAGATGGCGGTCTGGCGGCGGATCAACTCGGTGGCCAGGGTCTTGAGCGCCTTGGGCGGCGCGGCTTCATCCACGAAGTGAAAGCCGGTCTGGCCGGTCTCGGCCACGATGGCCTCGATGCGGTCGGCCAGTTGCTCGGCCGTGGTGGCTTCGTAGCGCGAGATGTAGTCCAGGCTCACGTCGCAGAAGCTGCATTTCTTCCAGTAGCAACCCTGGGCCACGGTGAGCTTGTTCCAGCGACCATCCGACCACAGCCGGTGCATGGGGTTGAGCATGTCCAGCAGCGACAAATACTGCTGCAGCGGCAGGCCGTCCCAGGTGGGGGTGCCCACCTGGTCAAAGGGCACTTCGGGCTCGGCCAGGTTGACATAACGAACCTCTTGCGTGCCGGCGGGCCGCAGGTAGGTGCGCACCAGTCGGCTGGCCGAGCGCTGGCCGGCCAGGTGATCCAGCAGCGCCAGCAAGGGCCGCTCGCCGGCATCGAGCGTGACGTAGTCGAAGTGGTCGAACACCCGGGGGTCGCTCAACTCACGCAGTTCGGTGTTGACGAAGCCACCACCCAATACCGTGACCACCTGCGGCGCCTGCGTCTTGATGGTCTGTGCGATGCGAAACGCTGCGTACACCGCGCCGGGGAAGGGCACCGAGATCAGCACGACGGTGGGTTGGTGCTGCGCCAGGGCCTGCAGCGTCAGCTTGTGCAGCGTGCGGTCGATCAGGGTGGGCTCGTCCGCCAGGGCCTGGGCCAGCGGATCAAAGGTGGGCTGGCTCATGGCCAGTGATTCGGCATAACGCACGAATTCAAAGCGCGGGTCCACCGCGTCGCGCAGCACGTCGGCCAGGTCGTTCAGGTACAGCGTGGCCACATGGCGGGCGCGGTCGTGCACGCCCAGCGCGCCGAATGCCCAGGCCATGGGGTCGCCACCATCGGGGTCGACATAGGCTTCCAGCGCATCAAAGCGTGAGCCTTCGGGCAAGAAGCTGCGGCCCGCGATGCGGTGGGCCAGCGTGGCGTCGCGCCCCTGCAGGAAGGCCATCACCGGGGCAATGGTGTGGGCGTAGCGGTCAAACTGCGCCAGAAACCCTTGCACCCGCACCGAGCGTTTGCTAGCGGGCAACGTCTGGGCCGCATCGCGCAACTGGGTCAGTCCGGCGGGGCTGAGCAATTCCAGAATCAAGGCCAGCGCCAGATCCACCTGCGTGGCCGCGAAACCCTGCGAACGCAGAAAACCCGTCAGGTAGGCCGTGGACGGGTAGGGCGTGTTCAGCTGCGTCATCGGCGGGATGACGGACAGGATGCGGTGGGCGCTCAAAGGCATGGGGCAGACGGTAGCTTCCCCCCGATTGTCGATGCTGCCGGTGCCGATGTGCCGGCTTCAGGGCATTCCCCTTGGATTCACCGTCTGGGGTGATGGCAGCATGTCCGCGCGTTGGCAAGCTGCATGGGCAGCTTGGCGTTGAAGCACGTGGCCCCTTGGCCGCAGCAGGAGCGTTGTATGCATGAATGGGTGGACCCCCGCGAGCGCACCTTCGGTGCCATCACCTTGGTGTTGGGGTGCCTGGTCTGGCTGGGCTTGATCGTCGGCACTTTTGGTGGTGCATTGATCGGCCTTCTGATTGGATTTCTGTTTTATCTGTTTGCGCAGTCGGCCTTGATTGCGCGCATCAAGGGACAAGGCGTGGCGGTCTCGGCCGAGCAATTGCCCGAACTGCACGCCCACTTTGTGGCTTGCTGCGAGCGCTTGTCGGTGATCCCCAAGCCCGAGATTTATGTGCTCAATGGGCAAGGCGTGCTCAACGCCTTTGCCACGCGCTTTCTGGGCCACCAATATGTGGTGCTGTTTTCGGATGTGGTCGATGCCATGGCTCGGCACGAAGAGGGCATCCGTTTTTACATCGGGCACGAGCTGGGCCATCTGCGCCTGAAACACCTGCAGGGGCACTTGCTGCGCTGGCCAGTGCTGTGGCTGCCGCTGCTGGGCGCGGCCTACTCGCGGGCCCGCGAGCGCAGTTGCGACCGCCACGGTCTGGCCTGTTGCAGCACACCAGACATCGCCGCGCGTGCCTTGGCTGCACTGGCCACGGGCTCGCGCCAGTGGCAGGCTGTTTCGCTCGATGCCTTGCGGGCCCAGGCTGGGCGCAGCGGCGGCTTCTGGATGTCGTTTCACGAATTGCTGTCCGCTTACCCGTGGCTCACCAAGCGCATCGCTCGGGTGTTGGATGTCAAAGGCCCAGTGCCGCGCCGCCACCCCCTGGCCTGGCTGCTGGCCATGTGGGTGCCGTTTGCGGGCCGCCTGGGTGCAGGCGCGGGCTTTTTGGTGATGGTGTACCTGGTGGGCGTGCTGGCGGCCATCGCCATACCGGCCTACCAGGAGTACCAGGCGCGCGCCCGGCACGCCACCGCGCCTGGTGCGATGACCTTGCCTGACCTGCCGCCGCCGCCCAAGTCGATGGGGCAGCCGGCTGCACCAGCCTCGCCTGAGCAGCCCGGACGGGCCGCATCCATGGACCTGAAGCAGGCTGCCCTGGTCTCGCAAGAGGTGCGTGATCGCCTGGCGGCCTACTACGAGCGCCAGCACCGTGTGCCCACAGACCTGGCCGAGATCGGCATTCCCAGGGTGGAGGGCCAGGCACCCGAGTATTTCCTGGAGCGCAGCAACATGGTGCTTCGCGTGCGGTCGGGCGCAGGCATGCTCGAGTACACGCCCCGGCTGGACGCCAAGGGCAAGGTGTCCTGGGTCTGCCGGGGCAGTGCAGGCACGCCGGCCCGTGATTTGCCTGATGCCTGCACCTGGGTGCCCAACCGCTAGCCCGACCCACGAGCATCGGCTCGTGGCCCATTGATCGATGCCGCCACAATCACGCCATGAAGCATCCTTTTCTGTGGGCATTGGGCGCTGGTGTGTTGGTGCTGGTCCTGGCCTTTGTTGCACCGTTGATCCACATGGTCGCTGGCCCCGCTGCTGCGGGCCGCGCGCCCGAGCAAGGCCTGCCCTGGCAAACCAGTGTGCAGGGTGACGGCAGCCTGCAGGTGATGGGTTTGCAGGTGGGCCGCATGCGGCTGGCCGATGCCCGCGTCACGCTGGGCGACAGCCTGCAAGTGGCGCTGGTGGGCAAGGTGGGCGAGGTGGGGGTGCTCGAAGGCCTGGTTGATCCCTTCAGTGCCAGCTTTGTCACCGGGCGTCTGGTGCTGGCCTTTGATGTGCCTGCGGCCACCTTGCGGGGCTGGCGTGATCGCGCCGAGCACTCCGAGGCCATGGAAGGCGGCTTGCGGCGGTTTGAGTTGCAACCGGCCGACCGCGAAGCCTCGCAGCAGGCCACGCTGATCGGCCTGAGCCTGGTGCCGGGTGTGCGCCTGTCTGAAGACGATGTGCGCCAGCGTTTTGGGGCACCGGCCGAAACGCTTGACCAGGCCGATGGCGCCAAGGCCTTGCTCTACCCCGAACGCGGCCTGGTGGCCACCGTCAGCCCGGGCAGCAAGGGCGTGCTGCAATACGTGGCCCCGCGCGACTTTGAAGCCCGCCTCAAGGCACCGCTCGTCGCCGCAAAAACCACATCTGGCGCGGCCAGCGCCACAAAGTAGCGCCTGCCGGCGAGCCCATCACCGGGATCGGCCCGACTTTGTGGCCTAATCTCGCCTTCGATTTTTTCTTCTTCTCGGAGCCAACCATGGCCAACAAGATCATCACCGAAGCCCAGCGCCGTGCCACCCCCCGTCCTCCCGCTCCCACGGGCGTGTGCTTCACCGCCGGCCACGGCAACCGCACCAGCCTCGAGCGCGGCTCGCACACCCGCAGCAAGAAGAACCCCGGCAAGCGTTGCCACAAGGGCGGCTGATCGACCCATCCGGGCCGCACCGTCTGCCGACGTGTGCAGCCCTCAATGGTCTGATTTGCTGTTGACCCCGAGCCGTTGCCGGCGCCAGCCGGCTGCCAGCGGCAGATGACGGGCCCAAGCGGCCCTCATGCCTACGGCTCTGCTCTCCCTCTGCCATGCTGAGAATCACCGAGCTGCGCCTGCCGTTGGACCACCCACCGCAGGCCTTGCGCGCTGCGGTGTGCGCCCGCCTGCGCGTGGCCGATGCCGATCTGGCCGATTTCATCGTCTTCAAGCGCAGCTACGACGCCCGCAAGAAGGCCGCGGTGGTGCTGATCTACACGGTCGATTGCACCCTGGCCCCCCATCTGGATGAAGCCGCCGTGCTGGCCGGCTTGGCGGGCGATCCGCACATCAAGCCCAGCCCCGACACCCGCTACAAGCTGGTGGGGCAAGCCCCTGCGGGCTTTTTTGAGCAGGTGGGCCACCAGCGCCCGGTGGTCATCGGCTTTGGCCCTTGCGGCATTTTTGCCGCGCTGGTGCTGGCCCAGATGGGCTTGCGACCCATCGTGCTGGAGCGCGGCAAGACGGTGCGTGAACGCACCAAGGACACCTGGGCGCTGTGGCGCCAGGGCGTGCTCACGCCCGAATCCAATGTGCAGTTTGGCGAGGGCGGTGCCGGCACCTTTTCGGATGGCAAGCTCTGGAGCCAGATCAGCGACCCACGCCACCTCACGCGCAAGGTGCTGACCGAGTTCGTCAAAGCCGGCGCACCCGAAGAAATCCTGTATGTCGCCAAGCCGCACATCGGCACTTTCCGGCTGGTCAGCATGGTTGAGAAGATGCGCTCGGACATCGAGGCGCTGGGTGGCGAGATCCGTTTTGAGCAGCGCGTCACCGACATGCTGATCGAGGACGGCCGAGTGCGTGGCCTGACGCTGGCCAGCGGCGAGCAATTGCGCACCGACCATGTGGTGCTGGCCGTTGGCCACAGTGCCCGCGACACCTTTGCCATGCTGCATGAGCGCGGTGTGCACATGGAGGCCAAGCCCTTCTCGGTGGGCTTTCGCATCGAGCACCCGCAAAGCGTGATCGACAAGGCACGCTTTGGCCCCAACGCGGGCCACCCCATCCTGGGCGCGGCCGATTACAAGCTGGTGCACCATGCCAGCAATGGGCGCTCGGTGTACAGCTTCTGCATGTGCCCGGGGGGCACGGTGGTGGCGGCCACGTCGGAGCCCGGCCGTGTGGTCACCAATGGCATGAGCCAGTATTCGCGCAACGAGCGCAATGCCAATGCCGGCATCGTCGTGGGCATCTCACCCGAGGATTACCGGCAGGACGGCCGCCAGGGCGGGCCGGTGTCGCCGCTTGATGGCATCACCTTCCAGCGCCACTGGGAAAGCCGCGCTTATGAACTGGGCGGCCAGACCTACCAGGCGCCGGGCCAGTTGGTGGGCGATTTTGTGGCCGGCCGCCACGGCAAGGCGGTGTCGCGCGAGTTTGGCAGCGTGCTGCCCTCGTACAAGCCCGGCGTGCTGCTGACCGATCTGGCCGAGCCTGGCCGGGGCAGCCTGCCCGATGCGGCGCTGGCCGCCATCCGCGAGGCCCTGCCGGCCTTCGAGCGCCAGATCAAGGGCTTCTCGATGCCCGATGCGGTGCTGACCGGGGTCGAGACCCGCACCTCATCACCCCTGCGCATCAACCGCGGCCGTGATTACCAGAGCCTGAACGTGCGGGGCCTGTACCCGGCCGGCGAAGGCGCGGGTTACGCTGGCGGCATCATGTCGGCGGGTGTCGATGGCATCGAGGTGGCCGAGGCCCTGGGCCGCCAGCTGCTGGATCAAGCCAGCTGACGGCCCGTCAGCGCCTGGCCAGGGGCCACGTACTGCCCGCCGCCCAGGTGATGCAGGCTGCGCAAGCCGGGCTCGGCCTGGTCAAACTGCCAGCGCCCCTGCACAAACACGCGGCCGTCGGCCTGGGCTGACACCACTTCGGCCAGGTACAGGTCGTGCGCCGCAGTCATGTCGGGCCAGGCGATCACCTTGCATTCCAGCCATGCCAGGCAGTGGGCCACCAGTGGCGCCGGCACCACCTTGGCCGCAAAGTGCTCGATGCCGTAGCGGGCGAACTTGTCGGTGCCGGCATCCCGCAGCGCCTGGCCCGAGCTGTTGCCCACCGTGGTGGTCAGGTCGGCCTGATCCAGCCTGGGCACCTGCAATGCAAAGCTGCCCGAGGCCGCGATCAGCTGGTGCGTGAAGGTGTGCTTGTCGATGACCACGGCCACCTTGGGCGGGTCGAAATCCAGCGGCATGGCCCAGGCCGCAGCCATCACATTGCGCGCACCACCGTGGGCCGCCGTGACCAGCACCGTGGGGCCATGGTTGAGCAGGCGGCTGGCCTGTGCCAGGGGTACGTCGATGCGGTGGTGGGTGGTGGTCATGGTGCAGGGCTCAAAAGGGAACAGGGCTGTCAAAGGCACAGGCCCCGGCATCGGTGACGGGCTCCAGCACCAGGCTGCAGGCGTGCAGCAGCATACGGGGCCGGCCCTGCACCCAGGCCTCGGGCGCGTACAACTCGTCGCCCACGATGGCGTGGCCAATGGCCGCCAGGTGCACACGCAGCTGGTGGGATCGGCCAGTGACCGGCTCCAGTGCCAGGCGGCTGGTGCCGGCCAGCTTGTCGCGGCTGATCACGCGCCAGCGGGTCAAGGAGGGCTTGCCGCGCTCGTGGCACACCATTTGCCGTGGCCGGTTGGGCCAGTCGGTGATCAGGGGCAGCTTGATCTCACCGTGCTCATTGGCCACCAGGCCGGCCACCACGGCTTCGTAGCGCTTGTGCACCTGGCGCCGCGCAAAAGCCATCGACAGTTGTCGCTGCATGTGGGGGCCCCGCCCAAACAGCACCAGGCCCGAGGTGCCCATGTCCAGCCGGTGCACCACCATGGCATCAAGGCAATGGGCCATCACGCGGGCCGACAGGCAATCGGCCTTGTCGGGGCCCCGGCCCGGCACGCACAGCAGGCCGGCAGGCTTGTCGGCCACCAGCAAGCGGTCGTCCTGGTGGATGACACGCAGGCCTGCGCCAGTGGCGGGCATCTGGCTCAGGCCTCCAGGCGGATGTCGCCGTACCAGGCTTGGAGTTCGGCCTTGGTGGCGTCGCCGTCGGTCAGCACGCCCACGCTGGTGATGGGCCCCGGGGCCTCGCCAAAAGCCCGCTGGAAATCGGCGACCAGATCACGCCGATGGCGGCGCCACTGGCTGGTGCCGGCTGGCCCGCTGTCGACCACCAGGTACTGGATGCGGCTGGTGCGGTGATTGCGCACGATGGCTTCGGTCGGGTTGCTGCCGCCGTCCCACACGTACATCAGCGTGGCGTAGGGCAGGCGCTGGCCGGTGAACAGCTCCACCTGCTCATAAAACAGGCGGTCACGCAGGCTCAGGCGCGTTTCGTCACCGCCAAAGGCCACGATGACACGGGCCGGGCAGTCGTCTTCTTCCGGGACGGCCACATTGCCGCGCGCCGGCACATCCTGCACGAGCCAGCTGAAATCCAGGTGGCGACGGGTTGAAGGATCAACATGCACCGCACAGCGCAGGCCCGACACCGATGATCGGGCATGGGCATACAGCACCTTCTGGCCTTGCAAGGTCTCGACCTGGTAGTGCGTGTGCGGCACATCCTTGCGCAGTGCATAGGTGTGCCAGCGGTCGGGCACGGCGCCCAGGCGCTCGCCTGAAAAGGCCTGCACCTGGTCGGCTGCGGCAGGCTGCGGCACGGGGGCGCTGGCACAGCCACCCAGGCCCAGTGCACCGAGGCTGCCCAGGCCGGCCAGGCAAAGTTGTCGACGCGCAAGCGCGGGCGGCGATGGGGAATCAGACTGCATGCCAAGGATGGCCCAACTGCTGGGCCGACAAATCGGGATGCAGGATTGTCGCCGCGCACCGGCGTGCGGCCGGTGCGTGGGGGCTCAGCGGCCCGACTTTTCCATCGAGCGCAAGGCGGCGGCGCGCAGATCGGCGGCAAAACCCGGCTCGGTGGCTTCGATGCGGCTGGCCCAGGCCATCACCGATTCGGCATCACGCGGCTCGGTCTGCTGCAGGCTGAGCAGCCAGTTGTCCAGGCGGCGAAGGGTCTTGACGGCCGAGGAGGCCAGGGCGCTCAGCAACTGGTTGCCGAGGGCAGGGGCCACGCGGGTCGAGCGGCCGAAGGTCATGGAAGCGCTGGTCATGGTGTTGACTCCGTCATCGTTGATGAACCCGGGTTGGATTCATGCTGCAGTGCAGTATAGGGTTTTCCCTTGTTTGTGTGGAAGTCCTTTGGGCATCACCCAGTGCGCACTGTGGTTTTCTTCACGGCGGGAAGGTGGCGAGCGAGCCTGCCGCAGGCCGCGGGGCAGGCGTGAGCCCGTGCATTGAATCCGGGGGGCGCGATTACAAGTTGGCAGCTTCGCGCGGGCATACTTCGCTTCTGCCCGCCGACCAGCCATGCTTCACATCCCGACCCTCCTGCTGGCCCTGCTGCTTGGTTTCTTGCTGCTGACGCTGGAACTGGGCGTGTCGCAATCCGGCCTGCGCGCCCGGCCCGAATTGCGGGTGTGGACGCGCGGATGCTGGGCCTTGCTGTGCGGGTTTGCAGCGTTTGCCGCACGGCCCGTGGTGGGCGATGCGCTGTCGATCGTGTTGGGCAATGGACTGGTTTGCCTGGGCCTGGCCATCTACGCACAGGCCATTCACCAACTGCTTGGGCGGCGAGGGCCTCAGTGGGTGATGCGCGCGCAATGGCCCATCTGGCTGGGTCTGGTCTGGATGTTGCCCTGGCCCCTGAATCAGCGCACGGCGCTCATGTCGCTGGTGTACGTGGCGCTGATGGCGCCCGGCGTGGCCCTGATCTGGCGCCAGGGATGGCAGGTCGAGCGCTCCTTGCGCACCGTGGCCATCACCCAGGGCCTGGCCATGATGGCCTTGTTGCTGCGCGCTGTGCATGCCTGGTTCAACCCGGCCGACTATGGCGAACTGATGCAGGCCAGCCTGGGCCAGGGCCTGACCTTCCTGGTCGCCTTTGTGGGCCTGCTGGGGTCAGGCTTTGGATTTGTGCTGGCGGTGTTCGAGCGGGTGGCCCATCAGATGGAAGAGCTGGCCAACCACGACGGCCTGACCGGCTGCTGGAACCGCAGCGCCACCGATGCCCTGCTGGAGCATGAACTGGTGCGGGCCCGCCGCACCGACGCGCCGGTGGCCTTTGCACTGATGGACCTGGATCACTTCAAGCAGGTCAACGACCAGCATGGCCACCTCAGCGGTGACGAGGTCCTGCGCAAGTTTGCCTCGGTCGTGCGTTCGCGCCTGCGTGCATCCGACGTGTTCGGGCGCACCGGCGGCGAAGAATTTGGTCTGGTGCTGCCAGGCACCGACAGCGCCGGGGCCTTGTGGCTGCTCGAGGAAATCCGCCGCGAAGTGGCGGCCATGGTGGTAACCAGCGAGCGAGGTGCGCCCCTGCAGATCACCGTGTCGGCCGGCATCGCCGTGTGCGAAGGCCAGGCCAGCATGGGTGGTGACCGCCTGTACGGTCAGGCCGACCAGGCCCTGTACGAGGCCAAGCATGCCGGCCGCAACCGGGTAGAGGTGCACGGCCTGAGCGGCGCGGCCGAGCCGCCCCTGCCGCTGGCCTGAGCCTCTCAGTAGTTCAGGCCCATCGCCTCACGCACATCCTTCATGGTCTGGCGGGCCACGGTGCGGGCACGCTCGGTGCCGGCCTCGACGATCCAGTGCACCTGCTTGGGATTGGCCAGGTACGACTCGGCCCGCTCACGCCAGGGTTGCTGCTCGCGGATCACCGCGTCGATCACGGGTTGCTTGCACTCCAGGCAGCCGATGCCGGCGCTCTTGCAGCCCTTGCTCACCCACTCCTTGGTGTCGGCCCCCGAGTACACCTGATGGAACTGCCACACCGGGCAGCGGTCCGGGTCGCCCGCATCGGTGCGGCGCACACGCTGCGGGTCGGTGGGCATGCGCTTGATCTTCTGCGTGACCACCTCGGGTTCATCACGCATGGCGATGGTGTTGCCACGGCTCTTGCTCATCTTGTCGCCATCGAGGCCCGGCAACTTGCTGGTTTCGGTGAGCAGCACGCCCGGCTCGGTCAGCACGCTCTTGCCGCTGCCCTTCAGGTGGCCCAGCAACAGCTCGGTCTCGTTGGCGTCGATCACGCCAGCCGCCTGGGCGCGCTTGACGATGGCCTCGCCCTTGGCCAGGGCCTCGGTCGAGCCGTCCTGGCCATAGGCCTTGCGCTGTTTTTCAGCGTATCGGGCGTCGTCCTTGCCCAGCTTGGCCAGGGCGGCGGCCACCTGGTCGGCATGGTTGGCGGCGCGGCCATACAGGTGGTTGAAGCGGCGGGCCACCTCGCGGGTGATCTCGACATGGGGGGCCTGGTCTTCGCCCACCGGCACATAGCTGGCCTTGTAGATCAGGATGTCGGCGGCCTGCAGCAGCGGGTAGCCCAGGAAGCCGTAGGTGGCCAGGTCCTTGTCCTTGAGCTTCTCGATCTGGTCCTTGTAGGTGGGCATGCGCTCCAGCCATGACAAGGGGGTGCCCATGGCCAGCAAGGTGAACAGCTCGGCATGCTCGGGCAGGCGGCTCTGGATGAACAGCGTGGCCTTCTCGGGGTCGATGCCAGCGGCCAGCCAGTCGATGACCATGTCGTAGACGGTCTTCTCGATGACTTCGCGGTCTTCGTAGTGCGTGGTCAGGGCATGCCAGTCGGCCACGAAATAGAAGCAGTCGTGCTCGTGCTGCAGGCGCACCCAGTTCTTCAGGGCGCCGTGGTAGTGACCAAGATGAAGCGCGCCGGTGGGGCGCATGCCGGAGAGAACGCGGGATCGCATCGAGCTTGTCCTTTTTGGGAAGCGCCGATTCTCTCAGAGCCGGCCCGCAGCCCACGCTGCGAGCCAGACCGTACACTGCCGGCCGCTCATGAAACGCATCGTCATCCTCATTTCCGGCCGTGGCAGCAACATGGAAGCCATCGTGCAAAGCTGCGCCCGCGAGGGCTGGCCCGCCCAGGTGGTGGCTGTCATGGCCAACCGGCCCCAGGCAGCCGGCCTGGCCTATGCCGCACAGCACGGCATCGCCACGGGCGTGGTCGAACACAGCCAGTTTGACAGCCGCGAGGCCTTTGACGAGGCCTTGGCCGCCTTGATCGACAGCCACCAGCCCGATCTGGTGGTGCTGGCCGGCTTCATGCGCATCCTGACTGACGGTTTCGTCAACCACTATGCCGGGCGGCTGCTCAACATCCATCCGTCCTTGCTGCCGGCCTTTGCGGGCCTGCACACCCACCAGCGGGCGATTGACGCCGGTTGCAAGGTGGCCGGTGCCACGGTGCACTTCGTCACCCCCACGCTTGATCACGGCCCCATCGTGTCGCAGGCGGTGGTGCCGGTGCTGCCCGATGACACGGCGGCGGCGCTGTCGGCCCGTGTGCTGCAGGCCGAGCACGTGATCTACCCGGCGGCCGTGCGCTGGTTCGTCACGGGCCAACTGCAATGGCGTGATGGCCGGGTGGTGCAGGCCGCGGGTGAGCCTCAGCTGCTTTTTGCCTGAGTGCCCGCCAGCGCCACCGGTGCAAACCGGGGCTGCTGCACGCCGTCGATCGTCACCGTTTCAAAAAACATCGCCCAGGGCCGCACCCACAGGCCGCCTTCGCCGTACAGCGGGCGATACAGCGCCAGCGGCTCGCAGGTTTCAGAGTGGCGCACGGCGCCAATCAGTTCGTACTCGTTGCCCTTGTAGTGGCGGTAGCGGCCGAGAGGCACCTCAGGCAGGGGTGGCAGGTCTGACATGGGCAAGCACAGAGTGGGCAGGGCAGGGATAATCCGGGGATGCATCCTACTGCCCTGCTGGACCTGGCCACCGAATTGCTTCGCGCCATCCTCAAACTCGACGCGCCCGCTGACAGCATCGTCTCGGCCTTTTTTCGCAAGCACCGCAACCTGGGCCCGCGTGAGCGTCATGGCCTGGCTGAAACCGCCTACACCGTGCTGCGGCGCCGGCCCATGCTGCAACACCTGGCGCAAAGCGGCACCGGTGCGCTCGAACGTCGACTGGCCATCCTGGCCTGGTCGGGTGACCAGAACCTGCTGCGCGGCGCCCTGGGGCCCAATGAACAGCAGTGGCGTCAGCAGGTACAGGCCATTGATCCGGCTGGCTTCTCCGACAAGCTGCGCCACAACCTGCCTGACTGGCTGGCCTCGGCACTGCGCTCGCAAATGGGCGAAGAAGCCTTTTGGCCCCTGGTGGCGGCGCTCGACGAGCAAGCCCCGCTGGATCTGCGCGTCAATGAACTCAAGGCCAAGCGCGAAGACATTCTGTCGGTGCTGAACCAGGCGGGCCTGCGTGCTTCGCCCACCCCCTTCTCGCCTTGGGGCATCCGCGTGCCGGGCAAGCCCGCGCTGCAGAAGTTTGAAGCCTTCACGCGGGGCCACATCGAGGTGCAGGACGAAGGCAGCCAGTTGCTGGCGGCCCTGGTGGACGCCAAGCGCGGTGAGATGGTGGTCGACTTTTGCGCCGGCGCGGGGGGCAAGACCCTGGCCCTGGGCGCGGCGATGCGCTCGACCGGGCGCCTGTACGCCTTTGATGTGTCGGGGCACCGGCTGGAGGCCTTCAAGCCGCGCATGGCGCGCAGCGGCTTGTCCAATGTGCACCCGGCGCAAATTGCGCATGAGCGCGATGACCGCGTCAAGCGCCTGACCGGCAAGATCGACCGGGTGCTGGTCGATGCCCCGTGCTCGGGCCTGGGCACCCTGCGCCGCAACCCCGATCTGAAATGGCGCCAGTCGCCCCAGGCCGTGGCCGAGTTGCAGGTCAAGCAAAAAGCCATCCTGGACAGCGCCTGCCGCATGGTCAAGAGTGGCGGCCGCCTGGTGTATGCCACCTGCAGCCTGCTGCGCGACGAAAACGAGGCGGTGGCCGAGGCCTTTGGCGCCGAGCACCCCGACTTCATCCCGATGCCCGCCGAGGAGGCGCTGACCAAGGCGCACGTCGAGCGCGCCGGTGAACTCTGCGAGAACGGCTACCTGCGCCTGTGGCCCAACAAGCATGCCACCGACGGCTTTTTTGCAGCCGTCTGGCAGCGCCGTTGAGCGCAACTTCGGCTTGCAGACGTTTGCCTTGGCTCAAACAGCCTTGAACCGCGCGGTAAGTGCAGTCAACGCTAGGCAATTCCCCGCGTCATCTCATGGGATGACGCACTTACAATGCAACATCCGCCTGCTTTTGGGCGCGCAAGGTTGAGACATGACAGATATTTCTTCGCTGTGGAGTGCTGTGGTCGGTGTGCTGGCCCATGGCCTGTGGTCCACGGCCAGCGGCTGGGATGTGCTGATCGCCACGCTGGTGATGACGCATTTCACCATCCTGGGTGTCACCATCTTCCTGCATCGCTCGCAGGCGCACCGCGCCCTCGACCTGGGCCCCATTCCCTATCATTTCTTCCGGTTCTGGCTGTGGCTGACCACCGGCATGGTCACCAAGGAATTTGTGGCCGTGCACCGCAAGCACCACGCCAAGTGCGAAACCGAAGAAGACCCGCACAGCCCGCAAACCCGCGGCCTGAAGGCCTTGCTGCTGACCGGGGTGGAGCTGTACCGGGCCGAAGCCAAGAATGCGGAAACCCTGAGCAAGTACGGTCACGGCACGCCCGATGACTGGATCGAGCGCAACCTCTACACCCGTTTCAGCTGGCAGGGCGTGGCGCTGATGCTGATCATCAATGTGCTGGCCTTCGGCGCCATTGGCCTGACCGTCTGGGCCATCCAGATGGTCTGGATCCCGGTGTGGGCCACCGGCGTGATCAACGGCATCGGCCACTTCTGGGGTTATCGCAATTTTGAGGCCCCCGATGCCTCGACCAATGTCTCGCCCTGGGGCATCGTCATTGGCGGTGAAGAGCTGCACAACAACCACCACACCTACCCCACCTCGGCCAAGTTCTCGGTCAAACCCTTCGAGTTCGACATCGGTTGGGGCTACATCCGCGCGATGGAAATGCTGGGCATGGCCAAGGTGCGCAAGACCGCGCCGCAACTCAAACTGGGTGAAGTCAAGGCCCAGGCCGATGCCAAGACGCTGGAAGCCATCATCGCCAACCGCTACGAGGTGATGGCCAAGTACGCCACCGAATTGCGCGCAGCCTGCGCCGCCGAGTTCGAGCGTGTGAAGTCGCAGGGCCCCTTGAATGCCCGTCTGGCTGAACTGCAGGTGGCCAAGCGCTGGCTGCACCGCGATGCCAACCTGATCCCGGCCCGCATCAAGCCGCAGTTGGCCATCGCGCTGAGCGACAACCCCCAGTTGGCCAAGCTGGTGGCCATGCGCGAAGAACTGCGCCAGCTCTGGACGCGCACCAATGTGTCGGCCGAGCAGCTGGTGACCGATCTGCAGGCCTGGTGCAAGGCCGCTGAAAGCAGCGGCATCGTGGCGCTGGAGCAGTTCTCGCTGAAGTTGCGCGCGGCGCGCGCCTGATCACAGGCCGGGCTTCAGGCCCGCGCTGCGTGGGCGCGTGTGGGCTTCACAGATCAGACCAGGACATGCCCAGCAGCCAGGCGCCATCACGTTCGCCGCCCTGGTTGCGGCGGTGCCAGGCGAGGTCGACAGCCCATTTTTCCTTGCGCAGCCAGTGCCGCACGCCCACCTGACGGGCCGACTCATCGGCCTGCTGTGACCATTCGGCAAATACCAGCCAGCGCGGCGTGATGGCCTGTTCCGCGGCCACGGCCTTGAGGCCTTGCCGGGGGGCGTGACGGGCTTTCTCGGCGCCCAGGTTGAGGTGCAGCAAGGGGCCCCCGGCATCGCCGCCGGCCAATGCGCGCAAATCCAGCGACACGGGCCAGCGCACGGTCACCGATGGATTCCAGTTGCGCGAGCCCTGGTCACGCTGCGCACCCAGCGAGGCACTGAGGCCCCAGGCCCAACCGTCGCGAGCCAACTGGTTGAACAGGTGCTTGAATTCGAATTCGGCGCCCAGGCCCGACTCGGCACCTCGACGATCCCATTGGCGGCTCAATTCAAGCTGGATGCTGTTTTCAGGGCTGAAGGCGTACTCAGGCTCCATGCTGAGGCTGCGGCCATCGCGGTTGACGCGCGCCCAGGTGCTGAAGCCCCAGGACTGGTCGTCGTCTTCTGCCGTGGCTGTGCGGGCCACGTCAAATGGCCGGTCATTGGCCAGCGCGGCAGGGGTGCAAACCAGGCTGCTGATCAGCCATGCTGCCTGGATGGCGAGGGCCAGCACGGGGCCGGTCCGCGGGGTCTGCGGTGGGGCAAAGGTGCGCATGGTGACAGTGTCGCTGATCGCGGACGCAAAAAAGCCCGCCGTTTTCGGGCGGGCTTTTTTTGCCGAGTGATCCCGAGGAGGGATTACTTCAGCTTGATTTCCTTGAACAGGACGTGCTTGCGCGCCTTGGGATCGAATTTCATGAATTCGAGCTTTTCGGGCGTGGTCTTCTTGTTCTTGTTGGTGGTGTAGAAGAAACCGGTACCCGCGGTGGATTCCAGCTTGATCTTTTCGCGTCCGCCTTTGGCTGCCATGGTGTGCTCCGGATGGTCGGTTGATTACAGGGCGTTCTTGGCGCGCAGATCGGCCACGACCTGGTCGATGCCGACCTTGTCGATGAGGCGCAGCGCGGCGTTGGTGATGCGCAGACGCACCCAACGGTTCTCGCTTTCAACCCAGAAGCGACGGTATTGCAGGTTGGGCAACCAACGACGCTTGGTCTTGTTGTTGGCGTGGGAGACGTTGTTTCCCACCATCGGGCGCTTACCCGTGACTTGACAGACGCGTGCCATGACGCTTCTCCAGACTCTTGACTGTTGCAGGCACGGCAACCAGAGCAGGGGCCTTGCCGAGGCAAGGTGTGAACCCTTGGTGGTTGCCCGTAAGAGGCGCTGGACGCATCCAGTGCCTTGATTTGGCCGGGTGCCCGCGCTGCAACTGCGATCTCTCAATCACGCCACGCGCCCGAACACTTTCGGCAAAGACAGCGATTATAGCCAGAAAATGCTGGCCTGCGCCAGATCAGCTTTGCTGCTCCAGGAAGCGCTGCGCATCCAGGGCGGCCATGCAGCCGGTGCCGGCCGACGTGATGGCCTGGCGGTAGACGTGATCCTGCACATCGCCCGCGGCAAAGATGCCCGGCACGCTGGTCATGGTGGCAAAGCCGTTCAGGCCGGTGCGGGTGACGATGTAGCCGTCCTTCATCTCCAGCTGGCCCTTGAAGATGTCGGTGTTGGGCTGGTGGCCGATGGCGATGAAGCAGCCCTTGAGCGTCAGATCCTGCGTGGCGCCCGTCTGCACGTGCTTCAGGCGGATTCCGGTGACGCCGCTGGCGTCGCCCAGCACTTCATCCAGTGTCTGGTGCAGGTGGAACACGATCTTGCCGGCAGCCACCTTTTCGTTGAGCTTGTCGATCATGATGGCTTCGGCGCGGAACTTGTCGCGGCGATGCACCAGGTGCACCTTGCTGGCGATGTTGGACAGATACAGGGCTTCCTCGACGGCCGTGTTGCCGCCGCCCACCACCGCCACCTCGTCACCACGGTAGAAAAAGCCGTCACAGGTGGCGCAGCCCGACACGCCGCGGCCCATGAAGGCTTCTTCAGAGGGCAGGCCCAGGTACTTGGCACTGGCACCGGTGGCCAGGATCAGCGAATCGCAGGTGTACTGGCCTGAATCGCCAGTGAGCTTGAAGGGCCGCTGGCTGAAGTCAACCGCGTTGATGTGGTCGAACACGATCTGCGTGTTGAAGCGCTCGGCGTGCTGCTGGAAGCGCTGCATCAGCTCGGGGCCCTGCACGCCCATCACGTCGGCGGGCCAGTTGTCGACCTCGGTGGTGGTCATCAATTGGCCGCCCTGGGCCAGGCCAGTCACCAGCAGGGGCTTGAGATTGGCGCGGGCCGCGTAGATGGCCGCGGTGTAGCCGGCGGGGCCGGAACCCAGGATCAAGACCTGAGCGTGGGTGGTGGTTTGGCTCATTTTGCACCTGCAAATCTTTGGGTTACCCAGCCTTCTGTCTGGGCGATGTTGAATTGTCACATGGGGTCAGACCGGTGCCGATACAAGCTTTTCAATGGGCACAATAGGCATTTGTCACAGAATTGCTGTGTTTTGGCCGCTGTCCTTGCGCGTTTGGCGGCAGGGGTTCACGAACACACTGGCTACCGGAAGGGAATCACCATGTCCATGTTGACCAATCTTGATCTGATCCGGCGCGTGCCGCTGTTTTCGATGCTCACCAACGACCAGGCCCAGGCGATCGCCGACAGCGTGGTCAAGCGCCGCTTTCGCCGAGGCGAGCTGGTGGTGGAGCAGGGCCGAAAGAGCAACGCGCTGTTCATCCTGCTCAATGGCCGAGCCCGCGTACTAACCTCGGATACACGAGGGCGCGAGGTGATTCTGGCGGTGCTCGAATCCGGTGACTACGTGGGCGAGATGAGCCTGATCGACAACGAGGCCCACTCGGCCACGGTGCGTTGCGAGATCCAGACCGACATGCTGATCCTGGGCCGGGCCGACTTTGCCCGCTGCCTGCCCGAGCATTCCTCGTTGTCCTATGCCATCTTGCGCGGCCTGGTGCGCCGTCTGCGCCACGCGGATCGCCAGATCGAATCGCTGGCCCTGCTCGACGTGTACGGCCGCGTGGCCCGCACGCTGCTGGAAATGGCCGAAGACGTGGACGGCGTCAAGATCATCCGCAGCAAGGTGTCGCGCCAGGACATGGCCAAGGTGGTGGGCGCATCGCGGGAGATGGTCAGCCGCGTCATGAAGGATCTGGAAGAGCGCGGCGTCATCGAGACCCAGGAAAGCGGTGCCGTGGTCATCAAGGAACGGGCTGCCCAGGCCGAGTGACGGGCATGGCGGGCGCAGCGCCCGTTTGCCGGCATGTTGAGCGCAGGTAAACGCCTGCTGCCCCAGCCGCCTGACAGGCCTGATGCGCCACAATCGGCGCATGACCTTTCCGCTTGGATCCTTGCGGGGCGAGCACCTGCCGACCCCGGCTTCTCAGCGCGGCGCTGCCGCCGCCGACACCCCCCGCTGGCGCCAGCAGGCCCTGTTGCTGGGCGGCGGCCTGGTCTGGCTGCTGATGCTGCTGGCCCTGGTCACGCACCAGGCCCGTGATCCCGGCTTTTCCACTTCTGGCTCAGGCATGGCGGTGGCCAACAAGGCCGGGCTGATGGGCGCCTGGGTGTCGGATCTGTCGCTGTTTCTGTTTGGCTACTCGGTGTGGTGGCTGATGCTGGTGGGCCTGCGGGTGTGGCTGGCCACGCTGGCGCAATCGCTGCGTGGCGTGGGGCCCGCCGATGAACGCAGCAGCCCGGCGTGGATGTTCTGGCTGGGCCTGGCCTTGCTGATGGCCGCCAGCTGCGGCCTGGAGTGGAGCCGCCTGTACCGCCTCGATGGCGTGCTGCCTGGCGGCCAGGCCGGCGGCGTGCTGGGCATCGTGCTGGGTGGTCTGGCCATGAAGTGGCTGGGCTTTGCCGGCTCGGGCGTGCTGTGGATTGCCGCGCTGGTGCTGGGTGCGTCCTGGGCCCTGCGTTTCTCGTGGGCGCGTGTGGCCGATGGCCTGGGGCACGGGATCGAAAGCCTGTGGCAGCGCCAGGCGGTGGCCCGCGAGGTGAAAGAAGACCTGCGCATCGCCGAGGTGCTCACCCGCGAGCGTGAGCAGGTGGTCGAGACCGAGCGCGCGGTGGTCGAGGACCACACGCCCATCGTCATCGAGGCGCCCATCGTCGAGGTGCCCAAGAGCACCCGCGTGGCCAAGGAGCGCCAGAAGCCGTTGTTCTCGGAATTGACCGACAGCAAGCTGCCGCAGGTGGACCTGCTGGATGCGGCGCCCGCCGTGCGGGTGGATTCGGTGACGCCCGAATCGCTGGAAATGACCTCGCGCATGATCGAGAAGAAGCTGCGCGATTTTGGCGTCGAGGTGCGCGTGGTGGCCGCCTCGCCTGGCCCGGTGATCACCCGCTACGAGATCGAGCCGGCCACCGGCGTGAAGGGCTCGCAGGTGGTGAACCTGGCCAAGGATCTGGCGCGCTCGCTGTCCTTGGTCAGCATCCGCGTGGTCGAAACCATCCCGGGCCGCACCACCATGGCGCTGGAGCTGCCCAATGCCAAGCGCCAGATGATCCGCCTGGCCGAGATCCTGGGCTCGCAGGTTTACCACGATGCGGCCTCGCAGCTGACCATGGGCCTGGGCAAGGACATTGTGGGCGCGCCCATGGTGGCCGATCTGGCCAAGATGCCGCACTGCCTGGTGGCCGGCACCACCGGCTCGGGCAAGTCGGTGGGCATCAACGCGATGATCCTGTCGCTGCTGTACAAGGCCGAAGCCCGCGATGTGCGCCTGATCCTGATCGACCCGAAGATGCTGGAGATGAGCGTCTACGAGGGCATCCCGCACCTGCTGTGCCCGGTGGTCACCGACATGAAACAGGCCGCCAATGCCCTGAACTGGTGTGTGGGCGAGATGGAGCGCCGCTACAAGCTCATGAGCAAGATGGGCGTGCGCAACCTGGCCGGCTACAACAAGAAGATCGACGACGCCGCCGCCCGCGAAGAGAAAATCCCCAACCCGTTCAGCCTGACCCCCGAAGACCCCGAACCGCTGGATCGCCTGCCCTTTGTGGTGGTGGTGATCGACGAACTGGCCGACCTGATGATGGTGGTGGGCAAGAAGATCGAAGAGTTGATCGCCCGCCTGGCGCAAAAGGCGCGTGCAGCTGGCATCCACCTGATCCTGGCCACGCAGCGCCCCAGCGTGGACGTGATCACCGGCCTGATCAAGGCCAACATCCCCACGCGCCTGAGCTTTCAGGTCAGCAGCAAGATCGACAGCCGCACCATCCTCGACCAGATGGGCGCCGAGGCCTTGCTGGGGCAGGGTGACATGCTGTACCTCACCCCCGGCGGCGGCCTGCCGGTGCGGGTGCATGGTGCCTTCGTGTCCGACGAAGAAGTGCACCGCGTGGTCGAGTACCTCAAGAGCCAGGGTGAGCCCAATTACATCGAGGGCATCCTCGAGGGCGGCACGCTTGATGGTGATGGCGACAGTGCCGGGGGTGGCGGCGGTGGCGACGATGCCGAATCCGACCCCATGTACGACCAGGCCGTGGCCATCGTGCTGCAAAACAAGAAGGCCTCCATCTCGCTGGTGCAACGCCACCTGCGCATCGGCTACAACCGGGCGGCTCGCCTGATGGAGCAGATGGAGAAATCGGGCCTGGTGTCAGCCATGGCCACCAACGGCAACCGCGATCTGCTGGTGCCCAAGCGTGATGAGTGAGCGTGCGCCGATGAGCGTCAAGAAGTGGATGGTGGCCCTGGCGGCCCTGGCGGCTACCGGTCTGGCTCGGGCCGATGCGGTGGACACCCTGCGCGAGTTTGCGCGCGAGGCCCGTACCGGCCGCGCGCAGTTCACGCAGACGGTGACCTCGCCCGATGGCAGCAAGAAGAAAACCTCGTCAGGCACCTTCGAGTTTTCACGGCCCAACCGCTTTCGCTTTGCCTACACCAAGCCCTTTGAGCAGTTGATCGTCAGCGATGGTCAGAAGGTGTGGCTGTATGACGTGGACCTGAGCCAGGTCACGGTGCGGGCCATGTCGCAGGCGCTGGGTGCCACACCGGCATCCTTGCTGGCCGGCAACGCCATCGAGAAGGATTTTGAGCTGAGTGCTGCGCCGGCCAAGGATGGCCTGGATTGGGTGCAGGCCCAGCCACGCGGCAAAGACGGCTCGGTGCAGTCGCTGCGCATCGGTTTCAAGGGCAGGACGCTGGCGGCCCTGGAGATCGTCGACGCCTTCGGTCAACGCTCGCTGCTGCAGTTCAGTGCCGTGGAGGCGAACGCCAGGCTGGCCGATGAACTGTTCAGGTTTGCCGCGCCCAAGGGCGTGGACGTGATCGAGCAGTGAGCCTGGCCGCCCAGCAGGCCCGGCCCGGGCCGGCGGCTGCGCAGCGCGTCAAAAGTCCAGCTTGCAAGCCAGTGTCCAAAGGCGGGTACGCGGTGATTCGGTGCCCTGGGCCACGGCCACGTTCACGTTGAACTTCTCACCCAGCATCCACAGCAGGCCCGCCGACACCCAGGGCTTGCTGTGATCGTCGCCAAACACATCGGCGGTCCAGCGCACAGGGCTTTCGCCTTCCAGGCCCAGAGACCACACGGTTGCATTGGCCTTGGCGCTGACGTCGCGGCTCCAGCCCAGGTTGGCATGGCCAGTCAGACCCTTGCCCAGTTCACGCGTGGCCACGCCCAGCAGCCGGGTGCCGCTGTGGCGCCAATTGGCACCCGAAGCCTTGTCGAAGGACGCGCTGTAGGCCAGGCCCCAGCCGGTCTGGCCGTCCTTGGGCTCAACCAGGTTGGTCTTGCCGGTCAAGGCTGCGTACTGGTTCTGCTCGCCATCGACGCTTTCTCGCGTGTAGCCGCCGCTCACCTGGGTGTGGGCCCCCACGCCGCAGGCCACCAGCGTGTCAAATACCCTGGCGGATCCGGCGCCGGACACCCGCGCGCTGGTGACCGCCGTTTCCCATTCGCAGTCATGCTTGCCCAGCGAGTCGGCCGTTTCGCTGACCAGCGGACGAGCCGCCCAACTGGCGCCACTGAACACGGCGCCGGCTGCGGCAAGAGCGAGGAGGTATTTCATGCTGGGGCTTCCGGTTTTTGGGCGTCGGCAGGGGCAGGCTGGTGTCATGGAGGCCATTTCGGCGTGAATGCGGGGCCGATCGATGCGCCAGGGCGTTGTTCGGCGCCGGCTCTGTGGCGAACTTCACGCCGGGCGCATCTTCACCAGGATTCCACCGGGGGATCATTGTCCTCGGATCCGGGCGGCAACAATCGGGCGCGGGCGTCGTGGCATCATGCGGCCGCCCCGGGCGCGTGCCGCCGCGCCCCGCGTGAAGGCACCCCCGCCGATTTCCCCAGGCCCTGTTGGCGCTCTCGCCGCTTTCCAGTCATTGTCGATAGAAGGAGAACCGGCTTGAGCAGCCCCGTCCAGACCCAGCGCGCCTTGCATTTGCGCGGCGGCGAGCACGCCGTCCTCTTGTTTCATGGACTCTCGAGCAGCCCGCAGGAATTGCAGTTCCTGGCGCGCGGCATGAACAGGGCAGGCTATTCGGTGCATGTGCCGGTGATGGCCGGCTACACCTACAACGGGCCCGACCAGGCCCTGGGCCGCCATGATCACTGGGCGCGCGCTGCGCTGGCTGAATTCGACAAATTGCAAGGGCAATACAGTTCGGTGGCGGTGGGGGGCTTGTGCATCGGTGCCGTGCTGGCGCTGCGTGTGGCGGCATTGCGTGCCCCGCAAGTGTCAGCCGTGCTGGCGCTGTCCACCACGCTGCACTACGACGGCTGGGCCACGCCCTGGACT
>Ga0228698_1000413_pt1 | contig 34640 bp, 50 predicted proteins | sample McNCre117_Aug_MG_FD_178015 | JGI IMG/M metagenome (GOLD analysis project Ga0228698, IMG submission 178015) | Freshwater microbial communities from McNutts Creek, Athens, Georgia, United States - 1-17_Aug_MG | ecosystem: Environmental > Aquatic > Freshwater > Creek | place: USA: Georgia... | reverse complement strand
CGTGATGCCGGAACTTGGCAGGCGCTGTTTGGCGGGAACTACTTTGGACTTCCCGCTTCGTCGTGCTGGCTTGTTTGGGACAAGCTCAACGGAGACAACGATTTCGCAGACTGCGAGCTGGCGTGGAACAGCAAACAAGGCGCGGCCAGGCGCTTGATGCTGCCGCGCAGCGAAGCGCTGAAGGATGGTAAGGAACACCCCACGCAGAAGCCGGTACGGCTGATGGTGTGGTGCCTTGAGAAGCACCCGAGCGCGCAGACCGTGTGCGACCCGTTCATGGGCACCGGAACGACCGGCGTGGCCTGCATGCAGCGCGGCCTGCGGTTCGTTGGGATCGAGCGTGAGCGCGCCTATTTCGACATCGCGTGCCGCCGCATAGAGCAGGCCCAGGCCCAGGGCACGCTACTGCCGCCCGAACCTGCCGCCGAACATGTGCAGGCCGGGCTGTTGTGAAACCTAACTCAATTTAGACGCCGTGGACCGCGTATCCCTCAAGCTCATCAACGCCCAGCAGGCCGCGCCGCTGCTGGCCGACCTGTGGCGGCACATCAAGGCCGCGCTGATCGCCGGGCACACGCTGTGCCTTGAGCTGCGGGCGGAGACGCGGACGACGGCGCAGAACCGGCTGCTCTGGAGCGCTCTGGCCGATGTGGCCCGCCAGGTCGAGTGGCACGGGCAGAAGCTCGACGCCGAAGCCTGGAAGGACATGGCGACGGCGGCACTCAAGCGGCAGCGCGTCGTGCCGGGTATCGATGGCGGCTTTGCGGTTCTCGGCCAGCGCACCAGCAAAATGACGAAGGCAGAAATGTCGGAGCTGGTCGATTTTCTCAGGGCTTTCGGCGATCAACACGCCGTGAAGTGGTCCAAAACGTCGTTAGGCCGGGAGTGGCCGGAAAGATAATGAAATGATAGAAGCGATGGAATACGAACTGAGCGAGCTGGACAAGCAATCCGATGCTATAAACAATAGACGCCGAGAACTGCGCCAGCAGATTGCCAATGCGCAAGCCAAGTTCAAGGTTGGCGACCGTGTGACATTTAACGGTGCCAAATACGTTTGGCAAATTACCAGCATCGTCGCTGGCCACAACAACGAGCCGAAGTATATCGGCGCAAAACTGAAGAAGGACAGAACGCCGGGGACGCTTACTGGCGAAATTTGGTCGTTCGGCGAGATGCTCCGTAATGCCTAGCACCAACGAGCGACCGTGAAGTGGTCGAAAACGTCACTTGGCCGCGAATGGCCGGAAGGGGATTTATGAGTCGAGAACTGATTGCTCAAATGCTCGCAGAAATGAAGCGTGCAAATGAAGTTTCTATGCGTGATGTCGGGATTTGGCCTATTGATTTGAATGTGATTTCTGAGGCGGAGAAATACATTCTTGAAAATCAGCAGGCCAAGATTCCACCGGACCCAATTGGTTTCGACGCTGTGCAAGATACTCAGAGAGAATATGCTTGCCAGAGTTGCGCGTTTCGAGGTATGAATTGTTATGACATACCGTGCGAAGCAGAAGACCGGCCAGACGGAATATCAGTGCATTTCGTCAAACGCCCGGCGGCCACCCCCACATGATGAGCAAATGCACCAGCCACCCGCCCAGCAGCTCGGCCACCAATGCGAACGCCCACGCCGTCAGGATGTCACGCTTTCGGAACACGCTGCGCCTCCTTGGTCACATCGATATCAACCGGGATCATCCCGGGGTCAATCACGGGGTATCGCAGTTTTCGGCACGGGCGCTGCATAGCCGCAGGAGACAAGCGGCGGCGCGCGAAGCCGAAGCTCGACGTCGGAAGGCCAGTGTCAAGCGGCCGGGGCGCAATGTGATCAGCGGCCCATCCCCAAGCTGCAGGGATGCAAAACCCGATCGGGATGCCGGCGCACATGCCAGCGGCGCCCATCAGCCACAAGGCCGGCTCTGAGTAGTACACGCGCATTCCTCCAAAACTATCATTTTGAGAGTGTGCGCCAACTTCGTGAACCCCCTCCTTCTGGGGGTAGTTGTCAGTGAGCAGAAAGAGTGCCCACATTTTATTAAGGATAGATCATGAAAGAAGCACTGAAGCTGTGCGTCGCCGAACTGAGCGAGGCGCGCGGCGAAGTCGAGGAAGTCATGCACAACTGCGCCGCCGCGCTCGCGGGCACAGAAAAGGGGGGCCGGTACGTCGCTCAATATCGGCAGCAGCTCGCGCGGATTGATGCGGCCATCGCTGCTGCCGAGGCCGCCATGGCGCAGCCGGAGCCTGAGCCGGTGGCGTGGTCAACCGGTATTTCGTGGCGCATGCCGGCTCACCATCAGTCTGAGCAGATTGTAAAACTGACGCGCTGCCGTCAGGCTGAGCATGGATTTGTTGTGCCGCTCTACGCCGGAAGCGCCCTGGCGCAATCCCTCATAGCCCACCCCACCCCGTAATCGACTTGACCGGCCCCGGTGCACACGGCTGGCGTGACCAGATCACCAGCCCGGGGCCGACGATCGACGGGGCGAGTAGCCACACCACGCCGAGCGGGATCGGGGCTGACGCGCACAGCACGGCCGCCGCGCAGCACGCGCCGGACAGTCCGCCGACCAGCGTGCGCAGGCTCAGTTCAAGCGGGCCGGCATGGGCCAGGGCGACAGCCGCCACGGCCAGCAGTGCCATCCCCTCGACGGCGCCCACGATCTGCACCACCAGGATTGCGTCACTCATCTCGACCCCCTGCGGCCGGCACGCCGAGGCGCAGCCTGACCCATGTCCACAGCACCGGCATCGCGCGCAGCGAGCCGGCGGCGAGCAGCGAGGCCGTGAGCCATTGCGGCAGCTGCGCCAGCCCGAGCGCGGCCGCACCGATGTCCTCGAACACGGTGCCGGGGTGCGCGGTGTGCAGGTAGCTCCAGGCAGACGGCCCGCCGACGTGCAGCACGGTCGAGCCGCTCACGCCAAGCAGCACCGACGACAGCACGCGGCCGACCAGCCTCGCGAGCCACAGCATGGCCGGCTCGCTGCCCCAGGTGTCGATGGCCGACGCCCACAGTCCGATCAGCGCGCCGACGACGGCCGCCGCGACCTGCAGCGACGTCGGCAGCGCAGCGGCTGCCGCCCCCATGGCGGCCGCACCGCCGATTGATATCGCAGTATCGGATGCCATTTACTACACCAGATTCGGAGCCGTAGCAAAAACAGCCTTAGGCCCAAGGTAATTCCAGACGCAAGTTCCATCGGTTATACCGGCGCCAGTCCCTGTCGGCCCGCCAGACGAAGCCGATGTCCCGGGCGTCACCAGATAGTAGACATTGGAGCCGTTGACGACGGTATCCCCCGCGCGTGCATACGCTGTGCTGATAGCCCAGGTTTTCGCAAGATATCCAATTGCGTTGGTAATGGCTGTCCAGTAGCCAGGTTGTCCAACTGTCGCCGCCGCATTCTGGATCTGCTGACCGAGCGCGTAATAACCATGTTGCCCTACGGTATCCGGCTTTGCTAATGCCATTCGGCACTCGTCACCAGGCAGCCCCGAGTAAACTACCATGGCCGCCGTTGCATTTGATCCTGCTGAATCCTGCTTATCCATCAAGCCAATTAGCTCGATAGATTTTAAGATTGCATCATTTGTCCCGCCAGCGATAATAATCCGGGCTTTTTGCACGTCAGCGCCAAAGGTTATCGGAAAATTGTTTGCCCCGTCTGATCCGGTTAGCCATGCGCCGCCATATCCCGAACTGTAGCCAAGCGGCCCCGTTGATCTGACATATGGTGAATTTGCACCGGAGCTAGTGAGAATGGCTCCAGAGGCATCAAAGCATTGCAGGACGATTCTCCCGCCAAACCCAGACCTGGCGCCTATTCTGACAATAAACCGCTTAATTGACGATGTGTCAACAAAAACTCCGATACCGGCGCCATTAGGCACCGCAACGGAATCGTTGTATGTTTTTAGCGCAACATTCGTGACTGTGCGTGCAAACGTCGCTCCGGCACTTGACGCAAAATGCATTGGCCCATTGATGTAAGGAGCGTTTGCCGCGTAAGCCGTTACGCTGTCAAGTAAATTACCGCTGTTCCAGCACGTTTTGAAGCGCTGCTCTACAAACCCTGAATAATAATGGTTTGCCGCTGCGCCATTAAGTTCAAGAATGCTCTGAAAACTCTGCGCAACCGAGTTATCAAATGAGCAAGCAATCTCGTTTTGAGAAAGAGTAAGGCCAATGCCGTCGATAACAGCGCACCACCCATCGTTTGATTCGCTACGAATATCGATGAATTTATTGTTTCCACCCGCTCCGCACAGCCAGATTGGGATTCGGTTATACGGCGTGCTTGATCCAAGTTCGAAACAGGAATCCTTGAAGTGGTTGTTGTTCTGCCCGCTGTATGCATTGCTGGCGATGTCGCGGGTTATCACGACACCTACGGAATCCCCCCAGGAATTCGATATGCTTGAGTTTTCAAAAGCTCCTCCAGTAGCTGTGTTTTCGTTGACGAACTGCGTTCCACCATTGGCGCCGACAGTCTGCATCATCACGCCATATTTGCAGTCCTGGAATAGCCCGTAGCGGAACCGTTTGTTTTGCTCGAACGGTTTTGTGTAGGAAGACAAAACCAGCCCGCGCGTGAATTTCTGGCTGCTGACGTGTTCAATCTCGCAGTGGTTCGCCTCGATAATTTCGAGTGCCGTGAACCCTGAATTCAGGGTTTCGGCTGACACTGACACGCCGGACGCCGAGGCAGTGGCGTTGGTGCTCATGGTGTACGTGCCAGACCCGCCACCGGTCACCGTCGTGCCGAATGGGATGCCCGCGCCGACCAGCACCTGCCCGACTGCCAGCGCCGCACTGACAGATGTCAGCTGATTGCTGCCGCTGGTCGTGGTTGCCGTGACTGCGGTCATCGTTCGCGGCCAGGCGGTGGTGGGGCTAGTCCATGCAGCCGTGCTGGCGCCGTTGCGCACGTCGAGGCCGAGCGCGGGCGAGTACAGGTTCGCAGTGCCAACCGTGCCGATCGTCAGAACCGTCAGCGTGGCAGATGGGGTTCCGACGAAGTTAAGGTACGTGCCTCGCATGTCAAACGGCACACCCGCAGGGATCACGACTGCGCCGGTTGTTGGATACCCGCCAGATTGTGGCAGTAAGCGCAGGCCAAGGCCGTTTGACAATGCATACGATGCCGCTGCATTGATTGCCGTGTGCCACGACCCGCCAACAATGCCACCGAATTGTTTTTCAGTTGCCAGAACCCATCTTGTTGCTGAATAAACGGGTACCAACTCCCACCCGGCGCCGCCCGAGTCGGGGTTTGAGGTGTTGTTTTCAACGGTGTTAATCCAATGATCAACACCGTTTGATGCGAGTATTCTGGCGCCTTTTGGATAGCCGCCAATGGTCGTAGAAAACGACGCGTCATAAGGGTAGCCGCCGCCAGCCTGCGCCCACTGCGCCGGGCCGGAAAGGGCGTAGCCGAGCCCGTTGAAATCCTGTCGGCCTGGCGGGATACCCCCGAGCAATGGGTCAGTTTCCGTGATGATGGGCCATCCCACATCCCATGACGGCTGCTCCGGCGTGGAGATTCCGCCGGACGTTGCGGCCGGGGCGCGCTTGGTGCCAGATGCGGCAAACGCTGTGGGGATTTTGGCGGGGGCGTTAGATTGTTGCATTGATGGCACCGTGTGACATGGTGGCCCGGCCGAAGCCCTGGGCCGATGGGCCGAAGCCGAAATGACTCTTTCTAATCGCCTGATATGAGATTCGCACACCAGACGGGCGCGGCACTGCGCCTGAATTACTCAGCATGTATAATTCTGCCTCTGTTGGTTGGAAATAGAATGTATACAGCATGTTCATGTTTTGCAGGTCATGCACATAAACATCGCCGCGCCCCGCAAACAAAATCTCAAGCGCACGATTGATATTCGGAGGTGTAGTGTTTGTGATATTCGTGAGTGCCTTGACGAGTATCAGGGTTCTAAGTGCTGAATCTGTAAGAGTATAGAGGCCTACAGAACTGCCAGAACTGTAAAACGGGCCTTTACCGAAAGGTGCGTATTTCGTCGTGAAGCCAAAAAACTTCGGGCTTGTCTGGACGCCGACAACACGACTTACGCCGACAATCTTGGCCCAAATATCAAGGCCAAACCCGGATGCCGACGAAATATCCCAGACGGTTTGCCTAAAACTATTGGCCGCACCGGATGCGTCAATTGCCGAGTTCGCAGAATCGATCAGCGCATTGATCGTTGGAGAGTTTGCATATTGCGCAAGAATCGTCTGGCTATAATCTTGCATCACGGCACCATTGCGACCGTGACGGCCGATGAATTGATTGATGGAAGCTCGTCAATGCCATACGCAACAGATTGGAGCGTTGCGGTACCTGAACTAAAACCTATGCCGATCGATATGATTTGAAGATACTGAGAAAGCGAGGCAATCGCAGCGTAATATCGGCCCGAGTAAATCTGCGAGGCAATGCGAGCGCGCGGGCCGCCATCCGCCCCCGAGAATGCCGAAACGATCGCCCCCTTGATCTGGTTGGAAATATCAGACGGCAAGCGCGGGTCCAGTTTGATTTGAACCAGAAAATAAGTTAGTTTCGCTGTGGGCACGAGGTATGTGACCGGATAAACTGGCTTCGGAGTCGCAAGGCTCGCCGCGTCTGTCACATTGATGGTCGTGTTTCCGGCATACCCGCATCCTGGGGCCTTGCGCGCCCAGATGGCCGCCGCTACATCGGCTGATGTGCCGCCCGCCACGCTAGCACAAATCGAGTTTGCGGGCAGTGTGTAGCCGGTCGAGCCGTAGGCCACTGGCGCAGATGTCGGGTTATCCACAACGAACGCATCCAGCACGTTCGAGACGCTGAGCAAGCCCGCCAGGATGGCTTGGTTCGTGTTCACCGAGTTGATGGCGACCGAGTTTCGGCGGCGCGTCTCGAACGCGATTCGGTTTTCAGCCAGGTTGCCCGGCGCGCCGTCTGCCGCGTTCGTGACCGACTCCCACCCAGCCACAGCCGAGACGATCGTCGTCAGTGTGCCGGCCGGGCAGGCGATCGGGCCAGCTGTCAGCGCCTGGAACTGCCCCGGGATCGACCCGCCTGCGCCGATCGTCACTGCGGCCGTGAGTGCGTACAAGTTGCCATTCAAATCACGCGCCTGGCTGCCGGCCGGGATGACGGCGCCCACCAGCCCGCGCACAGTCGCAGACACCAGCGTGCCGGCCGCCGCGACCCGGTTGAGGTAGTAAATTCGGCCGATCGCGTCCTGAAACGCCCCGTCCGCGTTGTCGGGGTCGATTTGGTTGACCAACTGCGCAATCGTGGCGTAGCAGTCGCCAATGATCGCAGCCAGGCTCTGCGCAAGCTGGCCCTGCGGCGTGCTCAGGGACTGATTCAGCCCGCCGCCGAAGGCGCTGCTGATGTCCGCCCAGACGCCGGCCAGGATGTCCTGTTCCGACGGCACGGTCACGCCAGTGGACGTGATCTGGATCGATGGCACTGCAGTGGTCATGAGAGCGTGACGCCGAGCGCCTGGTCATTGATGTCGATCACCTGTATCTGCCCGGCCGGAACGCGCCCCGTCAGATCCGTGAACACCATCTGGGCATCCACGACGCCGGGGACGGAAAACGCCGCGTCGGTCAGCACCTGTTCGACGTATTGGACGGGCGGGTATTGGCCGAGGATCTGCTGCCAGTACGGCACACCGACCGACGTGTCGTAGATGCACTCGCCGGCAAACGTGCGCACCGCCGACGCGACATCCTGGGCGATGGCGTAGCTGTCGGACGCAACAGCGATGTTGCCCGACGCATCAAGCACCAGATCCCAGGCAGTTTGGTCAAGCAGGAGGGTTTTCATATAACCGGCGGCGATGTTGTTCCGTCTCCAACGACATGAACGTGATTATGAACGCTTGCGCCTTGCGCGACCAGATCGCCAGACACGGTTCCTGCGCCGGCCACACTCAGATCACCGGTGATGCTCACATTGCCGTCGAGCACGATCGTCGGCGCCTGCGCGCGGATCTGGCCCGGGCTCACCACCTCGACGCCGCCCGAGTGGAACCGCACGAATTGCGTCGGCGCCGCGCCGATGATCGTGTGCAGGTACACCGAATCGCTCAGATCGTGGCGGCGCCTGCTGCCGGGCGGTGATTCGCCGCCCGACGCCTTGACCGCCGAGATATCCCGATCGCACGCGGCAATCAGCCCGATGTCGCCCGGCTCAGGATCGCAGATCACCGCGTTCGATCCGCCCTGCTGGCGCAGATAGGGCAGGTTGTAGATCGTGCCGTGCGGCCAGGCTTTACCGTCGCCGTCTACCTGCTGCACCAGCGGCTGCACGTCAACCCGGCCGACCGCAGCAGCAGCACCAGATGCTGTGCAGGCGATCACGCGCACCGGAATGCAGGTGCGCACGCGGGACAGCAACGACAGGATCAGGAACCGCTGCTCGGCCAGATCACTGGCGCTGTCCGCCGCCGTGCGGCTGCTCAGAACGTCAGTTTGCTGCGGCATACAGACTCGCGTCAGAAAGCTGGATCGTAGACCACCACGGACCGCCCGGCATCATCGTGGACAGCTCGTGACGAACGCTCTGTGTGTACCACGTCCCCGACGTGCGCGGCACCATGCTGGCGAGTTTCACGCGCCGACCGATCAGCATGTCCGGGTTGTACTCGGCGCGGCAGGTGATGCCGGTCGGCGTGAACGTCGGGTAACCGATCATTCCGGTTTCGGGTCGCAAGTCGATCTCGACGCCATCCCGCGCGCCGCCGTTCTGCCACAAGGCAATGGTTTTGCCTTCGATGGCGATCCCGATTCGCGCGGCGTCGGCGATGGTGTAAATCTGATCGATGGCCGAGCCACTCAGGTACTGATCAGCAAGCCGCGCGGTGACGCCGTTGGATTGCACGACGTAGCCGAGTGGCGAAGCGATGGCCGTGATCATTTCGACTACATCGCCGCTGCCCTGGGTGCTGGTGGCTGCGGCGGGCACCACGCGATGCACAAACCCGGATTGCGCCGAGACGTTGAAGCTCACTTCGGGTGCGGCGCCATAGTCGGCGACCGCCGCGAAGATTGTGCCCTCGAACACCTGCCTAAGCCGGCTGCCAACGTCGCCAGCGAACACGGTCACCATGTCGCCGCGCGTCGCCAGTGCGTTCAGGCCGCCCGTGCCGAATGCATCCATCTGCTGCTGACGCATACCCCAAACGCGCAACTGCAGCACGCTGGCCGACAACTGCCCGCCAGCGTTTTCGATGATGGCTTCCGCTCGGTGCCCGATCAGGTCAACCGTACCGGCTGCCGCGCCGGTGAACTGGATGCGCAATGCACGTCGCTTGTAGCTCATAGGTCGGCTGCCTCCAAGTACATCAACACCCACCGATCGCCCAGGCCGGCGTGGTCCGGCTCATCAGCGCCCTGCGTGTCCACCATCGCCAGATCGCCGACGAACGGCAGGTGGGGCCGGCGCACGATGCGGCACCGGTCATGCACGCGCTTACCGGTCACCACCGGGGCGCCATTGACCGTCAAATCCAGATAGGTGCCGGTTTCGATCTGGCGCAGCCACATCGTGCACGTCTGCTGCGCGAGTTGGACCGTGAACGTCTGGGATGGGATGGCCTGGAGCGGAATGACCTGCATCACTGCACTCCCGCTGCGGCAGTTGACTGCGCCGCTGTCGGCGCATCGGCCCGCACGGTGCCGGCGTTGATGGCTGGCGCGCCGGCCGGTTGCGCGGTCGTCACGGTGGCCTGCGCCGTCTGCGCCACCTCCTCGAACCCCGCCGAGATGGTGAGCATGGTCACCCCTGATTTGGATGTGCGCTGAAAATCGTACTGCACAAGGTTGAGCGACTGGTAAACCGCATCGGGCGTCACGATGCTCACGAGGTCGGTGCTGTCCTTGAGCTTGTCGAGCCCCGACAGCATCGCGGCGCGGGACTGGCGGCCGGTACCGGTGCACGTCATGACGATGTGCACGCCGAACGGCGCGCGCACTTTGTTGTAGCTGGCGAACCCGCCGCCCTCAACCGGGTACGTGCTGATCTTGGCATCGCCCCGGTATTCGAGCGACAGCACCGAATCAGGCAACAGTATTTCCCGCCCATCTGGCCCGAGCACCAGCCATGTGCGCGGCCGAGCCACCAGGCCGAGTGCTTTCAGGCCGGCTGCGGCGGCGACGATCTTCAGCGCGGTGTTGCTGGCCTGCTGGTAGCCGGCGCGGTTGAGCGGCGGCACACCGGGCAAGGCCGGCACGTTTGGAAACGGGATCAGTGGCATCAGCGCATCCCCTGCGATGACGTGGCAAGGCGCTGCGTCTGCGCCAGATTGTCGCTCAGGCTGCGCGCAATGCCGGGCGCGTCAGTGGCGCGCGTCTGGATGTTGACCGTCTGGATGTTCGTCTCGCTGCGGTTCGAGCCGCCGCCGCCCTGGCCACCGCCGAGCGAAACGAACTTGCGCCAGTAATCCATGGTCTCGTGCGGCGCGGCGGCCAGCCCCTTGCGCTGCACGTTGCCTTCGCCCCAGTTGTAAGCCGACACTGCCAGCTGCATGTCTCCGCCGAACATCTGGCGCAGCTTGCCGAGGTACTTGGCTGCGGCCGCTGAAGACTTGCCGAGATCGAACGTGTCGGCGCGCGACAACCCAAACCCGGCCGCCGTCTTGGGCATGAACTGGAAATGGCCTGTCGCCCCCGCTGAGCTGACCATGTTTTTTCCGCGCCCTGACTCGATCTGCCAGATTCGGTCCAGCGTGCCGGGCGGCAGGCCATTGACCTTCTCAAGGTCCGCAAACTGCCCAGGCGACCCGGCTGGCGCAGCGCTGGTTGCCGACGTCGGCGCCTGACCCTTCCCGTTCGCTGCCAGCGCGGCTTGCGCGTTTTTGCTGCCGCCGTAGGCCATGAACTGCGCCAGCTTTTCACCAAGCCAGCCGCCGGCCTTCGTGTCGGCCAGCTTCTCGCCCAGCTTCGTGAACCAACCAAACGCCTCGCCGATGGCCTTGCCAACCGCCGTGAACGCCGTCGCCAACCCGCCCACGAAGTCGCCAATCTCCTGCCGGTGGTCGGACACCCATGCCGACAGGTTGTGCAGCCCGTCGTTCGCCTGCTCCATGGCCGGGATCAGGGCCGTGAAAATCGATTGCCCAGCGCTGTAAAGTTCGCGCTTCGTCAGCGCCCATTGCGCCTGTGCGTGCTGCGCCGCCTGCGTGCTCTGGTCCGACACGCCGCTGATGCGCTCCATGGATTCCTGCGTCAGCCGCACCTGCTCGCGCCCCTGGCGCAGCAAGTTCAGCGTGCCATCGTCGAGTCCGAGCATGCCGGCCACGCGGATCTGGTCCTGTGCCGGCATCTTCTGCAGCACGCCGGCCAGGTCCAGCATCAGATCCTTCATTGGCCGGATCTTGCCGTTTCCATCTGCGACAGCGATTCCAAGCGCGCGGAACGCAGTCACGACCGGCGATTGCTCGCCCAGCTTGAATGCCTCGAACCCGGCTTGGATGTGCTGAAAGCTGGCCTGAATGCCGGCTGCAGACCCGCCAACCTGCTCGGCCGCAGCGCCCCATGAATCAAGCTCGCGGGCCGTCATGCCCAGGTTGACCGCCAGCCGGCCGAGCGTGGCTTGCCCGGTCACCATGCCGGCAAAAAAGCTCTTGATGCTGTTCGCGCCGAGCGCCGCCGCCGCCAGGCTCAGCAGCTCGTTGCGTGCGCGGTTGTAGCCGTCTGCCACCGCCTTTGAAGATTCCGCCGACACCTTGGCCCGGCCGCGCTCGACTTCGTTGATCTTCGCGGTATCCTGCTGGACGTCCTTCGCGCCTTTCTTGTACGCGGACGGGTCAAGCCCCAGCGTGACGATCAGCGAGTCAATTACTGTTGCCATGAGCGTTCAGCCTCTTTCTGTGCGATCTGCTGGTTATGGTTGCTTACTGCGTTGATCTCCAGCAAGTCCCACAGATCACGCGAGCCATACACCGTATCGAGTTCGTGCAGCGTCGCAAGCCGCGCAGTCAGCACGGCAGCGATGGGGCGCGGGATGTTGAGCGGGTCAACACTGCCGCGCGGGCGGCGATCGCCGACGGGTGGCCCGAAGTCTATTTCCCGGCGGCCTGCGAAAAACCCAGGTGCATTTTGATGATCTCCGACCGCAGGCGCAGGCGAGTTGCAACTTCTTCGATGTCGTCTTCGATCAGCGAGCGGATCACCGAGGGGTTGCCAGGGTCCGGGATGATCTGGACGCAGGCCCACATGATGCCGAGCAGCTCTTCGGCTTGCGCGAATGGGATGCGCGTGAACAGCGTCAGCGCCGTGCGCGCGAATGCTTCGAGCAGCGAGGCACCATCGGTCACGCCGATGCCGCGCGCCAGCCCGGCCAGGCCGGCCAGCTCCATACCGTCCGGCAGCTCGGCATTGGCGGCGCCCAGCGCCATCACGGCGCGCAGTGCCCACCGCTCGGCCTGACTGGCCGGCAGCTCGGTGAGCACAAAAACCTTGCCCTTGTCGCGCCCTTCGGCGTCGATGCGGATCGTCAGCTGACGGCGTGCCATGGTGTCCCGATCACTGTGAGCACGCCACGGCGCAGCTTGCGCCCGTGGTCGTGAGTTTGTAGGTGTCGCCAGCGATGGCAATCACCATGTAGCTAGCCGGGCCAGTCATCAGCTGCGGTACGGTGCCTTCGCCGACGCACGGGACTTCCGTGGTGGCGTCGGCGCCGACCATCTTGGTCAGCCGGACCTGCGCGCCGGGCGTGATGACGTTCACGGCAAAAGCGGTACCGGTCGGCGCAAATGACACGCTCGGCGATCCGCTCGTGAGCGTAACTTGGGTGCCTGCAATGAGTGCCATGAGTTACCCTCAAATCGGCTCGGAGATAATCGATTGCCAGACGATTTGAAACGTCATCGGCTGCAGAGTCTTTTTCACGGCGGGGAATTGGCTTGCTTGTTTCAGAACGCCATTCTTCAGAATGTAGCTCCGGCCAATACTCGGCAAACGAATAACTCCATCGCAGCGGTAAACCTCCTGCTGCGCTTTCTGGATATTCGTCCACGCCTCGAACAAAATTAGGCTCGGGCTGGTCGGCATCAGCGTGATCGTCATCGGAGTGACGTTGAACACGAAGCCGGCCGACATCTGGCCGTCCACGCCGATCACGGTTTCCGCCATGTCGATGGCGTCGGCCGTGAATGCGTCGTCAGCCGCGTAGCCTTGCAGAAACTGCGGGGCCGGGAAAACGCCCGTCACCGCAAGGGCAAACGTGCTGTTGGCGCTGGTAATGGTTGCCATGGCGGCTCCTTACTGGATTTCGATCGATGCCAGTGACAGCGCGTGCACGCTGCCGCCGTCGGCGTAGTACAGGGTCATACTCGGGCTGGTGCGCGCCGCGCGAATCTGTGCGGTTGCTGGCACGATCTGCAGGTAATAACCCTTGGCGCTGATTGTGCTGCTCACGTCCTGGCCGACCGCATACTGGATCTGAGCCTTCTGCGAATCGCTCAGCGTGGTGCCGACGCGGATCGCGCCGAAATTGATTGCGGCGTTGATCGGATCAAGCAGGGCAGCCTGAATCAACCCGTAACCCTGGGAGTTGTACGGGATCGATCCGACCGAGGTAAGCAGGTTGATCATTGCTCCCTGCAGATTGGCGTTCAGCCAAATCTGATTCAGGAAACTGTCAAGCCATTTCCAGATGCCTGACACGCTGCCAGGGTACAGAAAATTGAAGCCCTGCTTTGCGTTGGCATAGGCTCCGAAATAATTGTAACCATTGACCTGCAGTGCGCTGGCGTTGCTGGCGCTGGTCACGCTGGCGACCAGGCCCGACTGCGCCTTGAATGCCATGGTTGCCCGGCTGTTGAGGCGCGCGAAATCGAGCGACGCGGCATAGCCCAACACCAACGCCGCGTGGGAACTGGTGCCCCACGCCGGCACCGTGCCTGTGAGGTTGCCGGCTTGCAGGTAGTAGCCCCAGGTGGTGGCATTGCCTGCGGTCAGCGCGTTGATGTCCGAATCGTGGCACGCGAAACCGAACCGGCCGTTCTGCGTGTTTGCCCAGTCGCTGAACACCTTCTTGTCGGCAAGGCTGGGTTCCCACAGCGGCGCGAACAGCGCCCAATTCTGCGTGATGGCCGTGACGCCAGCCATGAACGTGCCAGGCGCCGCCGCAGCAGCGCCGGCCGACGTAACTGCGCCAGTGGCGGCCGTCAGCAGCAGGCCGGCCGACAGCGTGCCGGTAGCGAACGTGACCGAACTGGTGGTGCCCGTGGTCGAGCTGGTGAAGATGAAGGCCGACTTGGTGGCATCGAACGTGACCGTAGCGCCCAGGCCCGTGAAGCCGGCCGCGATCAGCGTTGCGGCATTGGCAAAGCTGGTGGCGCCTGACAGGGTGATCGCGGCCGAGGTCTTCGGCGCCCCGCCATCGATGGTGACCGTCAACACGCCGGACAGCGCCTGCAGCTGCGTCAGCGTCATGGCCGACAGCGAGCCGCCGCGCATGTAGCCCGCCACGGCGGCCGTGTTGTACTGCGCGACGTTGAGCAGGCCCGGCGTTTTTGTGCACCCGGTGTAGCCGTTGAAATACACCTGTGCCCAGGCGTATTCAGCCGACGCGAGCCCGAAATAGGTGCCGACGTCAGCCGCTGATGCGAACGGAAGCACCGAGCCGATGGGCGGATAGGTGCTGTTCGTCAGCAGCAGGCCATTGAGGTCAACTGCTGACCCCGCCGCAGTCAAAACTGACGGCGTGACCGAAACGATTTGTGAAATTGGGATTGCTGCGGCCATGGGTCACCTATCAGGGATGGAATCGTTTGTCGATCTCGGCCAGGCCGACGCCCAGTGCAGTTGCGCTCTGGTACGGCTGCGAGATCGTCGGGTTGTACTGGATGTGCGCTTGGAGTTTCCAGCGTGCTTCAAACTGATGCTCGCCCGCGATCATGGGCAGCTGCACCGGGTCGTCGGCGTAGAGCATCTGGATGCCTGCCGGCCATGCATCGTTGGTGTCCACGGCCCGCGCCAGGGTCTGGACGATCTGCGCCCACTCGCCGGCGGCCGGGCCGTAGATGTCGATCTGGATTTGGTACTCGGTCGCCATGACATCGGAGGCTACCTGCGTCGAGCTGGTGTAGCTGCGCGCGTTGGCGGACAAGCGCGTCTTGCCGACGTTGTTCATCGTCGCAAACGTCGTGCCGCGCGCCGGCATCGGGACGCGGTTGTCCTGCGTCATGATCACCTCAGCCCCAGTCGGCAGGATGGCAAGCATCCACGCGCGCAGGGCCGCGAACACGGCGCTGTCAGGGGTGTCAATGGTTGCGCTCATTGCTGCACCACGATCACCCGGCACCACGTCGGCCAGGTCTCCTGCACCAGCACAACGAGCCAGTCGCGCACCGTGCCGGCCGAGTCCCTGAACTGCAGCACGTCACCGCCCTTGCCGTCGGCGCGCACCAGAGCTTCGACATCGCCGCGCAGGATCACCGAGCGCTTGACGCCGGAGATGTTGAGCCCGTCCGTCTGGCGTAGATCCTCAGACGTAAGCCCCTGCACTTGGCCGGCCAGTGTGGCGCTGTTCGTGGTCGGCGTGCGCGATCCATCGCCGGCCGTGGTGTAGCCGGTCGAGCGCACCCAGGTGATGGGAACGTTCGGATTCACGAGCGAGGTGGCGCGGTTCGCCAGGGCGTGCACGTCAATCATCATGCACCTCGACAGCGACTGAGTTCAGCATGTGGCTGGTTTCGATCAGCGGCTTTTCAAAGCCCTTCAGCTCAATCGTCTTTGCCGCCAGCGGTGGGTCGGTCAGATCGTTGATACTCTGTTGCAGGGCGCCTTTGATGTCTTCGCCCATCAAGCCCAAGATGCGCGGGCCGTCGTAGTCGGTGGCCTTGGCGAGCTTCGCCACCTTGTCCGGCCAGCCCGTTTTTTCCTTGGCGATCATCTGCCGGAAAAACGGGCGCGGCGGCTGGTGATTCGCGGGGTCGCCGTACTCATTTTTGGCGGCCACCCCGGCGACAAGCTCGCCGTCTGGGTAGGTCGCGTTTTCCATGAAGCCAACCGCGACATGCCCATGCCCGAGCCGGTCCGCGATCCGGTCGAGTGCCGCCTTGATCTTGCTGGTGTCAAGCTGGCCGGCCATGTCAATACCTCGTCGGCTGCGGGATGTACACGAAGCTGCGCAGCGCCGTCGTGGCCTGCCAGAACGAGGCGCCATATTGCGTCTGCGCAAACCACGCCGCAGAGCCGGCCGGCGCGAAGTCGGTCGAGACGGACACGGCGCCTTCCGACGCTGACGACACACGCCCCACCGGCAACGGCTGCCCATCTGCCGACAGCGCGCCGCCGAGGGTAGCGATGTGCGCCGTCAGCATGTTGAGCAGCATCGCGCGCCGCGCCAGATCCTGCACCGGGCTCGCGTCGCTGTTCGACAGGTAGAGCCCTGCCTCAGCGAAGCACGCCGACAGCACCGCATCGGCCGCGCCGGCAAAAACCGGGTAGCGCGTCCGAAACGCGGCGGGGTCGAACGTGACGGCGGTCATGCGTTACGCCTGGCTGGGCTTGACGCCGGGCGCGCGGATGTCGGTGCCGTCCTGCGCCATCGGCTCGAAGCCGGTCGGCTGCTTGGCGGTCTCGCGGGCGACAGCAGCCAGATCGGCGGCCGTCTTGCCCTCGAAGACGGCGCCGCTTTCAAGGAACGGCGACCCCTTGTTGGCGTTCTTCCAGGCATCCCAGAAATCGCCGTCCACCTCGGTGGTGGCGTAGGTCGCGCCGATGATGACGGTCTTGTTCAGGCCGTTCAGCGTGACGGCCTTAGCCGGGTCGGCCGGGTGCTCGATGACGATGCCGTGAGGCAGCTTGCAGCCGATGGTGACAGTTCGTGCCATGTGTTTTTCTCGGTTCGCCAGGGCCGCAGCCCCAGCAGGTAATCAGACGCCCAGCATCTGAGCAATGAGGAACGGGCGGAACACGACCGTTCCCCAGGTGCCCTGGCTCTTCTTCTGCTTGAAGCTCGACGCGCCGACCACGATCGGGTGCGCGCGCATCTTTTCGGTGAAGGCGCACGACGCGGTGCGCTGGCCTTCCAGCTCTTCGGCGATCAGCTGCAGCAGCTCGCCCGAGCCGGTGGTGTACTCGGGGGCCGTCTTGACGGTCAAGTTCGGGTACAGCTTCTTGAGCCGGTCCGCCACGCTGACATTGAAATCAGAAACCTTGGTCAGGCCGTTGGCATCCGACAGCGGCGACATCGCCAGCGTCATCGGCGTGTTGCGGTCGATTTGGCCGTTGGCCTGGGTCTGCAACTGCTTGAACAGCTTGGCGATGTCGGTCAGCACCTCGGCAGCCGTCGCCAGGGTCCAGCCGGTGCCGGTGGCGGCCTTGGTGATCGGGGTGATGGCGGCCGACAGCAGCGGATCATTCAGCAGACCGTAATTCTGCAGGCCCGAGACGCCGAAAAAGTAGGTTTTATTCTGGTACTTGTTCAGCGTCAGCGCGCAAGCGATGTGCAGGCGGTTGGCCCAGTCGATCCGGGCCAGGCCGGCGCGCTCAAGCTCGCGCTCACCCCATTCGGTCATCACCTGGTAGTGAAACGACTGGCGCTGCGGGAAATTGGTGTTCGCGCCGGCTCGGCCGCTTTCGCTGTAGTCGCCGTAAGCCGAGGTCACGCCTGTCGATTCAACCACCGGGAACATCACGGTTTCGGTCGTCCAATCGCCTTTCTTGACCTCGTCGCCGACGATCTCGGCCGCCTTCATCGGCGACACCAGCACCTCGATCAGCTTCGGATCGACGAACGTACTCAGGAATGCCGGGATGCCGCTGTTGCTGGTGGTGATCAGCGTCGGCTGCGCATCGCACGCAAAGCCGTCGTTCGCGTAGCGCAGCGAGAACGCAGCGTTCTCGACCTGAAAATCGGGCTGCACGCCCATGAAATGGATGCCGGCGCGGCCGGCCAGGGACTGAAGAATCGGATTCATGTGATTGCTCCTTACAGCGTCATGACGGCCAGCTCGCCGACGGCGCATGCTTGGCTGCAAACAAAAGCGGTTTCGACGAAGCCGGGCACCGTGGCGCCAGCGTTGGCAAACTGAATGGTGCCGTCTGCCAGCTTGGCAAATGCCTTTTGTCCGACAGCTGCGGCGCCGACCGTGGCGGTCACGAAGTAGTCGCCAGTCCGCTGCAGCGTGACCGGGCGGCCCACCGGGATGACGTTGCCCGACTCGGCGAGATACGTCGTAATCAGCGCTTGCTGCTCGCGGTGCACGAAGCCGTTCGGCACGCCGGATGCGGCGGTGTTGAGCACGGTCAGGCCATCGGCGCCAACCCAGGCGAAGCGGCCGACCGTCACGCCGGCAGCGCCAGCAACGAAGCCGCCCTCGGGCGCAACGACGGACGCGCGCGGGTTGGTGGATGCGAAATCGCCCGCAATGGCCGGAGCCTGCTGGGCATTGACTTGGGTCTGGAAGGTCATGTTGATCCCCGATCAGGCTTGACGGATGCGGGCGAGGCCCGGGAACTTGGTGGCGGCGCCGGCAGAATCCTGCGCCACGATCGGCGCCGGGGTGGTGGCCTGCTTGCTGGCGGCGACGCGGAACAGGGCGCGCAGCGCCGGGGCGCCGGTCACGTCCTTGCGGTCGATCTTGAGGTGGTCCAGCGCGAAGGTGTAGACGTCGGCGGCCGAGTCCATGCCCAGCACATCACCGACCACCGGGCGCACATCAACGCGCGCTTCGTTGGCTTCGCGGAACTCCTTGCGCATCGCATCCATCGCGGCGCCGACTTCTTCCTTCTTCATGCCTTCTTCCTTTTTCGGGTCCGGGGCGGCGTCGCCAGTGGGCGGCGCGATCATGGCAACGATGTCACTGATCACCGAGTCATCCACCTTGCCGGCCAGCAGGGCGCGAACCTTGTCAGCGGGCGTTTCGTCCTTTGCGATCGGCGGCACATCGGTCGGCGGCGTGGGGGCCGTCGGGTCTTGCTCGACGTCCAGGATAGCGTCCAGGATGGCGTCCAGCTTCTGCGAATCGATCGCAGCATCCAGCGCCAGCAGCTTGGCTCTCGCGGCAGGCTTGTCGAACGTCTTGCGGCTGGCGTTCCCCACCAGCGCGGCGACAGCGGAATCCGCTGCGAGCACGGGTGAGGCTGCGCACAGTGCGACAAACAGGGCCCTGCCCGTCTTGCTCATTTTCACAGCGGTTTTCCTTGCAAAAGGGTCATGATCGGCAACGATAACATCAGATCCCGCGCGGCCGACCTCCACAAGCGCGAGATGATTCCCCCGGATCTCGGTCATTCGGCCGTCGTAGGGCTGGCCCTCGTACTGGCCGGGCTCCATGACCGGGGCATAGCGATATGAGCACGATAGCTCACGCACCGTGTCGCTCTCAATGCCGGCGATTGATTTGGCGTCCCAGATGCACAGATCGGCGTCGAGATAGGGCGCCGAGAACTCGACGTCAGAGCCGATGGCGCCAACAACTAGGTCGGATCGCGGCGAGTCAACGGTCACCGGGACGTGCTCCGACAGCACCGGCAACCGGGCAAACGTCGGCGCGGCACGCTCCAGCTCCACGGGGTCGCGGAGCAGTCGGTACACGCGATCAGGATCAAGCCCCAGCTCGGCGGCGCCCGGGATCTCGTGGCCATAGTACGGGTTCACGGCCGCCTTCGATATGTGCGAGCGCATGACGTGCAGGCGCCCGTCGGCGTCTATATGACGAGACGATCTATCGAAGGCGATCTTCATGGTTGTCATGTTGGGCGGATTATGCTACATGCGGCGGGGCTGTGGCAACTGATCGCGTTGACCGCGCCGACCGCCTTGCGCCTCAAGCGCGCCGCGCGCGTGGATGCGGCCGAATGCGCGGGCGGCCTTCGGTGGCCGCATCAGCCATGCTTTTCAATACCCACCGGCATAGGCTTGAAATCAGCCAATCTTTTCTAGTACGATGTGCGAGAACACCGGCGCCGATGCGAACGTATTCCCGGCGTCCGTGCCAGCATGTTTTACCCGCAGGTACACTGATTTACCCGCAAAGCTCGAAAAATCCAACGTACTGCTCAGCACAGCAGACGCCAGTATGTCCTGCCCACCAGCTGCAGAGGCTACTGCCGCAGTTGTCACGGGGTCAGCCGCATTAGTATTTTCGCCAACTGCGAACCCAGCAAGGGATGACGCCCACATCACATTACCAGCACCAGCTGCGGATGGCACCCAGTAAAGCGTAACGCGAACAGTTGACCATCCGGCAGGCACTTGGACCTCAGTACCGACAAAACAGTCAGTTGTCGTCCCCATTGACCAGCCAGACCTACGAGCCCCGCCGAACGTAGCCACCGTAGACCCTGTGATATTCGCAAACTGCGCAGCCGGGAAAGCTATTCTATTTGGGTTTACGTCTGTTGGTGTGTAGTTTTCGGCCCCAGTATCGCTGTTTGCTGTCGTGTGATTCAACGCATTCGCCGTAGTCGCAAATACAGTTCCTGGGCGACTGGAGGAATCAACACTAAAGCCATTCAACTGCCGCGACTCAAACCCTGTCGCCTGCCCAAACGTACCGGTCTTCGTGCCATCTACAGACCAAGTGCCGCCTAGTGAGGTTCCGGTAGCGCCGTTGCGCAGAACTACCGCTGGGCCGGCCACGGGGGGAATACTCGGCGCTGGTTGCCCCGCAGGTTGCCAGCCGACATAGTTTCCGAAAGAATTTTCTTGTGCGATGACATCACTGATGGCATTTGCAGGAGCCTTGCCCACAAGTATTGCCGCCCCAAAAGCTTGGTCGGAACGAATGCCAGAAATTCGGTTTTTAGTGCTGCCATTATTCACATATAGGTTTGCATTTTCACCGACTTGTACGGTAATTGTCCCGCTGCCAGCCGTGGTGAGCACGACCACAGCCCCGGAATTGGCGCGCTCACGCGAGGTGGCTACGGCTATCCGGCCGCTGTTGATTGGGCTGACAAAGTATGTCTGGTCAGCTACCAGCGGCGCAGGCAGTGCACCTGTTGAGCTGACAGTCACTGGCGTGCCCAGTGTCCACCGGTGCGCATTATCACCAGTGACTGCGTTAGTGGCAAACAGTATAGTATTTGGATTTGAGTCCGTGCTGATGTTTACTGTTGCGGCGACCATCGGGAATGCATAAAACCGCGTAGTAATACCAAGCGCGCCGTTCGCTTGGTTGTTGTAGATAAACGTACCTTGGATTTGATTCTTCTGCGAATCAGAAACCCAAAATGGAGTTGATGAAAACCCATTCCCAAGGCCAAACTGTCCGCCGCGAATAAGCGAGTCGGCCACCGAGTCCATGAAAACCGGAGCAGCGAGCGAATTACTATCTAAAATATTAAGCACGTTGCAGTCAAGCAACCGCATGCCAAAGCCGCGCGAAGAAATAAGTGAGCACCCGATAACCGAGAAACACCAGCACCTCGTTAGGCGCAGCAGGTCGCAGTCGGTGGTGTGGTTTGTGACGTGCTGACTGCCGGCCAGAGTCAGCCCCATCAACCCACCGCCGCTGTAGCGTTGGTTTAACTGCGGGCTATCATTTGATAGTTGGCGGATATACCCATTTGCCGTATCGTTTTGGAACAGTGGCATGGTTGCCACGGTGGGTAGCTCGAAACGATGCCCCCACCACTGCGCTGCCGTTTCAGTCAGGTTTGTAAATGCCGACTCAGATACAAGCCAAACTCCTGGGCGTAGGATAATACCTTCCGCAATGGTTTTTTTGCCGTTCGGGAATACTATGCACGCCCCGTGGTCACCGTTGACAGCCCACACAAAATCAATTGCGTTCTGCAGGGCCGTTGACTCAACAGTCCCGTCATGCCTCAGGCCCAAGCCTTGCGATGTGTAGCCACCCCCTAACACCGAGGATTGATTCCCATCCCCGTCGATCATTTTCTTCGTCACGGTGTCCTGCACCATAGGCACAAGCTGATGCCCTTGACCTGCAGTGATCTGCGCCGCTGTAAGAAATTCAGCCATATCAAACTCCGTTCCACGTCCACCCGGTTGTCGGGAGACCGTTCCAGGTCCACCCAGTAGTGCTCACGCCAGCCCATGTGCGAGCAGGAGTGGCCGGGGCACGGTTGATGGTTATCGCTGAAATAGGCCTTGCAATCGGCGGCCGAGTCGGTGAATTGATTGGCCCCAGTATTTGAGACATGTCACGCCCTTAATTAGATTGGCAATACCGCCCGGCTTGTGCACCGGCAGTTAATTTCTGTCCCGGGGAGTATGTATTCCCCCGAAATCAAGCACCCTTCGGCAATCTTGTACCGCTTGCCATTCGCCGCCACATGATCGGGGCGCGGCGTCTTGCCGGCGTGGCTGTGCATCCACACGGCTTCCTCGATCCCGAGTTCCATCTGTCTGGCCCGGCTGACGACGGCATTCGCCTTGTTCGACTGGTCTCGGGCGATCAGCTCGGCCCGGTGGCTCGCGGCAGGGTAGATCGCCTTCAGATCCTTGACCATCGTCTCAAGGTCGCGGCCGGCGCTGTAAGCGCGCATCACGACGCCTTCGACCTGCTGCAGATACTGCGCGGGAATCGACTTGATCAGGCCGACGTTTTCAAACAGCGCAGCGTCGAAGGCGTCCAACATCTCGGGCGTCATGGTGAATTTCACCGACCACCCAGCATCCTTGAGTGCCTGGCGGAATGCCGCGTCGGTGGACTGGGTGGCGCGGCTGACGAAGTGGCGGGCCAGCTTTGGGGCGGCCTCATCGAAGCGCTGCGTCCACTGGTCGGCCAGCGCGGCCAGCACGCGGCGCAGCTTGCTTGCCGGTGTGGCGTCCTGGGCCAGCTCGGCGATGCGCGGCGGGTCTTTGCGGTACGCGGCCGTCAGCCAATACTGCACGGAGCCATGCATTTCGGCGATCAGCGACTGCAGCGCCTTGCGGTACGCAGCTTCAACGCCGCGATTCGCGTGCACGGCGCGGGCGAGTTTAGGCTTCGTCGGCACGCGCGAATTCCTTGCCAACTGATTTCGGAATGCCGATTGTGCTGCGGCCATGTGCTGCGGCCTCCATTGCTCGGCGCTGCGCTTCACTGACGCTCTCGTCGTCAGCTTGCGCTGGGTCCATCCCATTTGCAGGGTCAACGGGCGGCACGATCTCCGCATCCGCATCAATCCCGTGGAACCCGCTGGCCGGATCGCGCGCCAGCTTCTGCCGGACCTCGGACGGGTCGAGAATACTGTGGTCAACGTAGGCGCACGCGGTGGTGCAATCCTTTGCGCGGATGTCCGCTTCTTCGGCCGGCGTCATCTGGTACAGCGGCACGAACTCGAACCCGATGTCCGGATCGGTCTCACCAAATAGCGAGAGCTGCACGGCCTTCAAAATCACCTCGATCGGCGCGCGCCAGTGCGCCTCCTGCTGCGCTGCAATCCAGTCGTAGAAGATGCGGATTTCGCCATCGCTGGATGCATTGAGCCCACTCGGCGAAATGCCGGTCAAGATGACCGACGGCAGCCGGCTGACGCTGCAATTATGGACAAGGATTCCATTTGCAAAGAACTCGGGTAAAAATCCGTCTTTAACCTTTATGTTGTAAACAGGCTCATCTTGAAACAAGCGAAGTTCACGGATTTGCTTGATTCCGCTTTCTAATTTTGAATGCTTTTTGTTTGCATTTGTCTGAGCAAAATTTGCCTCTGTTGGGCCATGCGGTTTGAAAATTAGCCCCACATTGTTCACAAACTTTTTCATACAAAGTGCCATCAAGTTGGATGTACCAACCTTTTGGGTCATGCTCTGCTGTGTGCTCTGCTCTTGTGAGCAAAACCAAGTTTTCAATTGTGTTGTTGCGCGGGTTTTCGTCTTTGTGATGAACATCAAGCCCCGCAGGAATGGGGCCGATATGGGTTTCATAAATAACCCTGTGCAACAGCCCTCCTGCTTTTGTATTTCGGTAATATCCTTGTTTTGTGTAGCACCATAAGCGCCCTCGCCATGCAATGGATTGCCCATAGATTCCCATGCGGGGCTTTTTCTGAGGAAGCTTGAATGATGAACATTCTTCGCAGGTACAAATTCTTGAGTCGTTTCCAGCCATATTGGATGCTCCTTTGTTGCTCGCAAGATTGACCCACCTGAATCAATCTCGACAAAGCTAGACGTTGTGCCGGTGACACCCGCCCATTCTACAGGAGCATAACCGTCTCTGGTCATGACTTCATCATTTTCTTTAACGAATTCGATTGGTATTTGACCTCTCCGCGTCTCAATCAGCGTCCCCTTTGAAAGGCACATGTGCTCCTGACTCTGCGCCTGCAGCTCGTGCAGCCCTGACAACGGCGTGTTGATCTGAACGATCTCTTCGCGCTCCTTGTCGAGCAGCATCAGCCCCTTGTTGCTGCGCGTCGCCGTGAACAGCTTGGCGCGCGCAAACAGCGATGCGCCGTCGTCATCGCCCTGCAGCACCTGGTCCATGCTCGTTGCGAGTGCCGTGATGCTGAAATTGTTGAGCAGGTCCGACACGCTCTGGCGCGTGCGCAGCCAGTTATCAACATATGGCTCGGCCAGCTGTGACAGCGACATGCCAGCGAAGTTGAACGCGGGCTTGAGGATGTCTGGCAGTGGCCGGGTGACCACCGTCATCAGGCGGCTGGCGTGGACTTCCTGGCCCAGCATGAACCACTTCGGCGGCCGGTAGAAATCAGGCGCCACCGGGTCGAGTGCGTTGTACGTGGCCGGCGTGGTCCACACCGCTTCCACGGTCGCCACGCCCTGCAGGCTGCCAGGCTGGATCGTGCGCGGGTCGAGAATCAGCGGGGTTGCTCGGTCGGCGCCACGGATGTCAAGGAACACCTGAGCGCGGCCGAAAAAGGCGTCGTGCTCGGCCGCGCGCTGGATCACGCCGCGCACGTTCAGGCGTTTGAACTCGGCCTCGATCGCCGTGATGCGGTCAGCGCTGCCGGCGCCGTCGTCCTGCGAAGACGTGAACTCGATCCATTCTCGTGTCAGCTCGGTACTCAGCGCGGCGGCCATCTGCCGGAACTCGGGCCGGGTGGCGAGCTGAGAGAGATAGGCGAAGCCCGGGAAGCCGCCGCCCGGGAATGCGTGGGCGGCCATCGTGTAGGCGGGCGAGTCTTGTGCCATCACTGGCGCGGTCACGCCGGCAGGCACAACACCCTTCAGCAGCTGCGGCGGCTGAACCGGCCATTCGTAGGATTTCTCGGGCCGATCGGACTCGGCCGCGCGGGCGGCAGCGCGGCGCAGGCCCATTCCCGCCAGCTTCGGCGCTTCGATCTGCTGTGGCGCTGGTCGCCGTGTTTTCCGTCGCACTGGTTGCGCTCCTGGTTGCGCGTGAGTATATCGCGCCTATCTGCCGCTCATAGCCTTGTCGATGGCGGCTTGGTTGATCTGCAGTCGCACCGGCTGCATGACCTCGGCGAAGGCGCGGCCGCACGCATCCACCTGGTCATCGTGCGTCCCGTTCGGGAACACGCGCATCTCGTCCATCAAGCGCTGGCTGTAGTCGCCGCGCACCATCAGCACGTTGCCGACGTTGACCTGAGCCGCGAAGGGTTCAGCCCGAGTCACCTTGTCGCCCGTCTCCGGCGTGCACGTCACCCGGTATCCGGCCAGCTGGCGGGTGAGGTAGATGCCTTGAGTCTTGCCGGCCTGGCCCGGATCTTGAGGGATGCTGATGCGCACGCTGCGCCCGTCGCGCTTGGCGGTGTTGATCAGGCAGGCGTCGCGCTCATCCGGCCCCCACCGGCCCCACTCCATGCCGCCGATCACGAACCGGCCGTCAGGCGCCCGACCGATCAGCGCGCCCGCAGTCGGGTCGCCATCCGTCGTTGCGCCGAAGTCCCACCCTCGGCACCAATGCACGCCGGCCGGCGCGGCGTCGATGATCTGGATCATGTGTGGCTTGAACAGGCCGCCATCGAGCGGTGCGGGGATCTGCTGGTACAGGCTGGCCCAGGTGCGCGCAGCCGGCCTGAACTGGTCCCAGTGCCGCGCATCGAACCATTCCGACCACAACATCTCGCCACGAGCGCGCCCCATCGGGTCGGTGTCGGTCTGGCACTCGGCTTGCAAGCACAGCACGCGCCAGACCTGCCCATCCTTGCACATGATGTCGCCGCTCTCACCCTTCCAGTTGGTCGGCAGGATGCGGCCCGCCAGGTCATCCTCGTGCCAGCGCGTGAGGATGATGACTATCGAGCCACCAGGAACTAATCGGGTTTTGAGGTCGTCTTGATATGCGGACCATACCGCCTCGCGCGTCGCTGGCGAGTCAGCCTGTTGGCGTCCCTTTACTGGGTCGTCAATTATTATGCAGTTGTGGACAAGGACTCCATTTGCAAAAAAGCACTCGGTTTCATCCACTTGGATGTCATACACCGTGGTTGGCCTGCATAGGCGCTCAACCAAGGCCACAGAAACACGCGCGGTTTCTGCCTCTCTGCCCCATGAAGCTCCATGTGACACTTCGAGCAAAGTGTCACCAAATTCACCCATCGATTGTTCGATGCATTCATGTCGATGTGGTGCACATGTAGCTGCGATTTTGCAGCGCACACCACACATTCTCCGCCATCCCTCTGAATAATCATTGGCTTCGCGGCGCGGAAGCTCTTCGCCGAATGCTCGTCCAGTCTTGCCTTGTTTGCGCCATCCCTCCAGCCCGGGTTCTTCTCCGCAAGCATCTGCATTGCATGACCATGATCCTTGCATGCACGAGAGCAGAACCTCCCCGGTTGCCTCGTTGATTTCGGCCGGAACACCATATTGCAGACTTCGCACGGCCTTTCTTTTGTCACATATTCCCGGGATTGCTTCGTCTTTTCTGCGCCAGCCGCTTTGCAAATGTCCGTACAGAATATCTTTCCGCTCCGGCTCCCCGCAAAATATCTTGGAAGATGCGCCCCGCACTCCTTGCACGATTTCCCGAGTTTCCCGAGTTTCCTGTTCACATCCATTTGCTGGCACGAATGCCCGCAATAGATTCCCGTCGAACCCTTTTTGTCCGCCTTCTTCATTTCGAATGCATTCCGCTTCACCACCGCCCCGCACCAATCGCAAGAGCCGATCATCGGTGGAAAGAAAGCGCGCCTCGACAAATCCTCTTTCGGTGTAGAAGCGATGATCGCTCGTACACTCGACCACGCCACCATCGGAAGTGTGCACTCGATAGATATCGCTCGCTTCACTCCTTGCCACGGCTTTGATGCGTTTACGAACCAATCTTCCGGTATGCATGTCATACGACAGAACATAGCATAAATCACCTGATTCAACAATAGAATCTATGCGCCGTTCCCCGTCATCAGTCGCCACCATCGTTGACCCAAGAAGGCAATGCGCGCGGTTGCCAGTCACCCCCGCCAGGATGCCGCAGGCAAGGTATTCGCTGCCGTTCGTCAGCGCGAACGCCTCGGCTGCTCGCTGGTCGGCCTGCAGGCTGCACCGCATGATGCCGGCGTGCTCTCGGCTGCTGACAAGCTGGCGGGTTCGCCGCCCGTGCCTGCGCGCCAGCTCATCCCCGTAGCTGGCAAGGATTACGCGTCGGTCGGGCTGGCGGCCGAGATACCACGAGGGGGCGACCACCGTCGCATAAGTGCTTTTGGCTGACCCGGGCGGCGCAAAGATCATCAGGCGCCCGTGCGGCGTCGTCATGCATCGCTGCATCTCGCGCAGCATCAGCCGGTGATGGTCGGCCTGCTGGCTCTCAATCAGCGGGATCGGCGCCCGCTCGTCGGCGTCCTCGATCGGCGACCCAGGCACAGGCACGCGGCTGGCGTAGGTCACCAGATCGTCGCGCGCTCGGCGGCGCAGCATCACCACACTTGCCGCTTGCTGCGGGGTCACTGCTGGCCCATTGCGATCCGGATCAGCACTTCGTCGGGCACGTCGGCCGCATCCTCGATCGTGTCGCCATCCATCGGCGGCCGGGCTGCGCCCTTGGATGCAATGCTGATCACCTGCATCGGCAACACAGCTGCGTCGTTGCCCATCTTCGTGAGCGCCTGCACGCCCATCAACGCATCGCGGTTTGCCAGCGGGTCGGCATCGTCGATCTTCTGCGCCTCCTGGTTTGCGAGCGCGTGCATTCGGTGTGCAGTGGCCGCACTCAGTGACGCGGCGCTTGCCATGCTCCGGCCGATCCGGCGCATCTGCTCGGCGAGCGATAGCGCGGTGTACTGCTGTGCGACCGGCAGCGCGGCCAGCGCGGTCTGCGCCTCGGCAAGCTGTTTCGCAACAACCTGCACTTGTTTAGTTTGTTTCGAAACACCGCGTTTACTTACGGCAGCAGGGCTCACGCCGAACGCTCGCGCCAGGTCGCGCACGCCCTCGCCAGCGGCAAGCCGCCGCTCAACCTCCGCCCACTGCTCGGGGCTCAGCTTTGACGGCCTAGCCATTCACGCCCCCGTGCTGCCAAGTCCGCCAGCCCCGCGCACCGTCTCCGACAGCTCGGCCACCTCGATCAGATCGACCTCATGCACTGGCACCAGCAGCGCTTGCGCGATGCGGTCGCCCGGCCTGACGTCGAACCGGATCCAGGTGTCATTGCGCAGGCCGACGATGATCTCGCCGCGATAGTCGCTGTCGATCACGCCGACGCCGTTTGCGAGCCGAATGCCGTACTTGATGCCGTGCCCTGAGCGACTGAACAGCAGCATGCACCAGCCCGGCTCTATCTGCACACGCAGGCCAGTGCCTACCGGTGCGATCTCGCCTGCGTGCACAGTGGCCGGCGCGCTGGCGCAGATGTCCAGGCAGGCCGATCCATCGGTGGCGCGCGTCGGCATCTTCGCGCCCGGTCCGAGTTTGACGCGCAGCGCTGTCATGCCGCGATCCGCATCGCTTCGCGGTCAACCCATGCCGGCTGCATACCACGGCCAGTCCACGTCTTGCCAGTCGCCGGGTCGCGGTACTTCGGCGCCACCTTGACGCCAGTCAGTGCGCTCGGGCGCGGCTCGCCCTTGGCTGCGCGCGTCGCCGGCTTGCCGGTCAGCTCGTCCGCCGTGATGCCGTGCTGCTGCATCAGCTCGCCGATGCGCTTGATCACGCCAAACCGCGTGACCTCCTTCTCAGCCGCCAGCCGGGCATCAACCTCGGCCAGCTGCGCAGCCAGCGCGGCGCGGCGCTCCGCCAGCGCTTCGGGCGTGCTGTCGGCCGCCAGCGTTTCTGCGGCCAGTTCGTCTGCGATCGTCATGTCCATGTGTTGTCCTGTTGATGTGTTGATGGCGGCCCATGAAGCTGGGTTCCTTCTGCTCGTCCGCGCACTCTCTGCTGCCTCGGGGCTAAGCCGGCAGCGCCATCATCACAGCTGGCATGTGGTAGAGCACACAGGAAACAAGGCCGTGCGGATGCATGTTCTTGTAACGAGGATGTGAAGCCCCGCCGCACACGAATTGACCGCTGCTGCCAGCTGTGATGATGGCACACTTAGTCCGCCATCAGATCAGCCGGCGTCCAAGGTATAGCCGTCCCGCACTCGCTTGGTTCTTGGCGGGCGAAGCTTGCCTGCTGATCTGATAGCCCCCGCTGCTTTCCCGGGGTGGTCATGCGATTAACTGCCTCATGAGCTTACAACAGCCCGCAATTACTCGTGCAGCTTGAGTTCCACCATACCGCACCTCGGTGGACATTGGATCATTTCTGATGTGCGCCAACAATGGGTATACTCTAACACATAACGCGCAACATACTCAACTTATTTTGCGCGACTCGCAAACGCCGTGCGCTGGTTGCGATAGCGCCACGCCAGCACCCCAGCGTCGCGCGAGTGCTCGTTCGATGCGCTGGTCCAGCCAGTCAGCGCCTCGAACTGCGCCGCGCTCAGCTTGGCGCCCTTGTCGCGTGGGCTGACGCTGATGTACGGCACACCCAGGCGCCCGAGCAGCTCGGCCCAGATCGCACAGTCGCGCTTGACGCTGCCGGCGCCCTGTAGCCGCGCACGGTCGGCTTTGCTGCCACGCTGCGCACCATTGATGCCACCGATCAGCCGCGCGTCTTCGAACACCACCAGCACGCGGCCAGGCTCTGAGTGCGCCAACTTAGTCACGATCTCCATCGCTTCGATGATGCCGGGCGCCGGGCTGGCGCAGCGGATCAGCTCGCCGTCGCGGCAGATTGCCAGGCCGGTGTGCACACCTGGATCGATTCCGATCACGATCATTCCATCCCCCGGCCAATCTCAGCGGCGGCGCGGACGATTGCGCGGCGGGTGGCAGCGTAGGGGTCTGCTGTGTGTTCCTGCAAGCTGTCGTATTTACCGCCTCGGTCCGTGTGTCTCACGCCGGTTCGTTGGATGTCACTGTCGATGACGACTTGAAAACACCGTCCAGGGCTGATGCCAATCCGCACCGCCAGCCGCAACGCGTCGCCGTCATCCGCAAGCGGATCCCATGACTCCTGAATGCCTTCGATCAGCAGTGCGGCCCCGTCGTCCGCCACCCGTGCAACATGGTAGCCGGCGGCCTGCGCCGCTAGCTTCAGCGTCTCAATTTCCGATTTGCTCATTTCCGCCCCTTGTGCTGCTCAACCAGCTCAGCCACCGCCTTGCGCGCCAGCTCGACCAGCTCGACGGGCGCCCAGAGGCCGCGCAGCTCGACGAACCCCGCATCACGGCGGCGTTGCCGGTGCGCCGCCTGAGCGCGGGCGTTTGAGTTGCCCGGCGCGATCATGCCGGCACCCCAATCCCTGGGAGGTCTGGGAAGCGCCCGGCGACCCCAGCGGCATGACCGTCGAGCCACGCCATCCTTGCCAAGTCCGGCGTCTCTACCCACCCCCGGTGCTCGAACGCCGAGATCTTGCGGACGCTTCCGTCAGGCTGGGCCTCGTCCCGGCTGACGCGGGCCGAAAAAGCGTGCAGCGGCCTGATGCCGCGCTGCCGCAATGCAGCTTCCAGGGCAGGCATCAGGTAGCCAGCCCCACCGATCATGGCGGCCTCTGCGCCGCTTTCTGCTGCCAGCATTGCCAGCTCAGCAGCGCGCCGCCGGATGTCATCTACCGTCGGCCCGCCGACGAACGTCAGCAGTGCGCTGACGGACTTGCGGCTTACCGGATCGATAACGCCGGCCGCCAGTTGTTCGGCGGTGGCCGCGTGTTGGGTCAGGTTGATGATGTTCATGGGCTTCTTCCTTCCGTGAGTTCGCGGATCACCGCGTGACCCGCCCCAATGCGCGCGACGAGGATCGCCACGCGCGCTTTTTCGATCGCGCTGTGCGAGTCAGTCGCCAGCGCGTTTTGGTAATCAGCCGCGAGCTGCAGCCATTCGGCGAGCCTTCCGGCCCGTTCAGCGGCCAGGCGCATGCGATACAGCGTCTGGCCGGCAGTGCATCCAGTACTCATTGCTCCCACCCCTCGCCCAGCACTGCATCCCCATACTCGGCCAGCAGCTGGGCATCCGCTCGGCTCGCGCATCCGTCCATGTACCTGCCAGCAGCCGATACAACTCGGCGGCGCAAATCGCCCGCCGGCTCGGCTTCCGCTGCTGCCGCAGACTTGGCGGCAGCGCGGCTGATCGCGACCTGGCTCACTTCGACAGCAGGCAGCGTGGCGCGCTTCGCGGCGGCAACCGCCGTGCACGCTGCTGACAAGGCCGCCGCCAGCTCAGCCTTGCGGGCCTTCTCGGCCCGGGAGCGCTCAGGTGCCGCAGACCATGCGGCATGCGCCTGGCGCTGCGCTTGTTGAAGTGTTGTGATGTCCATGGGCTCTATTATGCATGCATTACACGTAAGTGCAAGCGCTTTTTTATAGTACAAACTCTAAAATTCCTGTTGACTCATTACGCGTAATGTCTTACATTAACTCATCGGCTCAGCAAACAGAGCCAGCAACCAAGGAAACGATCATGAGCGCCATCAAGACCACGATCCGCATTACTGAAGCCAACGCTGCCGCCATTGAAATGGCACTGAAGGCGGTCAATGGCCGAGCCACCACACACGCATACACCCATTACAGCGAAATCGAGGCCCTGGCCGCCGCAGCAGAAGCCAAGCTCGAAGCGATCGGTTTGCCGAAGGCCCAACGCGCCAATGCGCAGTGGGAGGAAACCAGCGGATCAGCGGTGTCAAACAGCTACGCCAAAAAGGCATTCAGCCGCGCCGCCACCATAGTGCGGCTGCAGCGACGCCCAAGCGGCTGGCTCCTGTTGTCGGCCTCCGCCACCACGATCGGCGCCAGCGGCGGCGGCAAGGGCGTGCTGATCCTGAACGCCGAGCAGGATGCCGAGGCAGTGCGCCGCCTGCGCGCAGGCTACAGTGTGATGGCCGCATCATGAGCTATATCAATATCTCCGCAGCCGCGATCGCCTTTGCACTCGCCATGCCTGCCTGCGCCACCAGCATGACCGCATCTGACTCCTGGACCGGCCGAGACAAAACCAAGCACCTGATCGCAGGCGCATCGATCGGTCTGACAGCCGGCGCGCTGACTGGCTCCTGGGCCGCTGGCGCTGCTGCCGGCTGTGTTGTCGGCGCACTCAAGGAGGTCAACGACATGCGTAGCCCAGCACGCACGCCGAGCTACAAAGACGCAGCCGTGACGTGCATCGGCGCGGCGGCCGGTGCGAAGCTGGGCGTTATCCTAGCGCCCGTTCCTGGTGGCGTTTTTGTTGGAAAATCATGGAGCTTTTGACATGAGCACTACCGAAATCACCAAGTACCGCGCATTTGTGCGCTCACAGGTCCGCAAGCTGTGGCCCGCCCGGTCGAAGCCCGCCAAGCGCGAGCTGATCCGCGTTTGCATCCAGGCGCCACAAAGCCCGCCTAGAGCGGGCCTTTTCTTTTTTGGCTACCCCTGCTCCACCTCCGGCACGATCGTCGATCCTGCGCCGTCCTGGCGCCTGCCGTAGCTATCCACGCGCCACACGCCTGCCTCGTAGTGCCGGCAGCGCTTCGGCTGCTCCAGGTCGCACCACCAGATGCAGCCCAGCTCGGCCAGCGCAACCGCGCAGTTGCGGTTCGGCGTGCGGTAGCGGCAGGTGTCGCAGATCACTCGATATCCGCCACGAACGCGACCGCAACGGCCATGACAGCTGCTGCAGCCGCCATCCAATAGCAGCCCACCTGAGCGAGACACCCCGCGACCCAGACCAGCACGGCGAATTCGTAGCGTGCGCTCATTTCGCACACCTCCGCGCCAGCTCGACGAGCCAGATCGCAAAATTGGGCGGTGTGGCCTCGTACTCGTCGCGCTGGCCGGGCGCGGGAAGGCCCGCAACAGGCCAGAGCGTAGACCGGTGCGGATGCTCCAGCGCGCCGCCACAGCGACGAACGCGCTCGACGGCCAGCAGCGCCAGCTCCTTTTCCCCGTCGCGCGGCTTGGCGTGATGGCGCAGCGTGGCCCATGCGCGGCACGGCGGATGCGCCACCACCGGGCAGCCGCCAGACCACAGCCGCGCGTCTCGCTCGGCATCCCATGCATCGACGCCGGGCAGGATTCTGTGTACAAAACCCTGGCGGACAAATAGTGCATCCACTTGACGCGCGCTCATCGCGAGCCTCCCTTGCATTTCGGGCAGAACCACAGCGGCCCGATGCGGCTGAATCCGACCGGCGACTGGTGCATGAGGCACCGATCGCAGCGTCGAGTGATCTGCCATCCTGCAGCCGGTCCTTGCGTGCGTGTCGGCGCGGTGCTGCCTGGCTTGCGTTCACTCATCGCGGCACCTCCAGCGGTAGCACCAGCTGGCGCGCCAGGAACGACCGTCCTGCGCGCTGCACCGGCCCCGCACCTGACTTGCGCCCCCTCTTGAGGCGCAGCCGCTCGCGGCCAGCATCGGTGATCGTGTGGCAGCGGCCCTGATCGTGCTCGGCGATCAGCCCGCGCTTGAGCAGCGCTGTGATAACGGTCGGATGCGTCGCGGCCAGCGTGGCGCCGCGCTCCAGGTCTTCGAGCGCCCGGCGTTGCGGGCGAGAGAGTTTCGCAGTCATGTTGCACTCCAAACCGGGCAGCCCGGCAGCGGCTCAAGCCATCCATTGCCGTTTTCACGCTCCAGATCCATGCCGAGGTAGCCGCAGCATTCGATAAACCCGAGTTTGCGCGTCGTCAAAAACCGGCAGACATCGCCGCGCGAGAAATCACGAGCGCAAGTCGGCGCACCGTCTGGCGTGCGGTATGCGGTAACAGGGATCATTTTCACTTTGTCGGTCATGCCTGTCCCCTCATCTGCGGCCGATGGCTCGGCCAGTCAAACGACACCCATCGCGACGTCTCGCGCAGCCTATCAAATACCCGATCGCCGATATACCGACTCAGGCCGGCCTTACCCTCATTCGTCAATAGGATGAATGGTCGCATTTCGCGGTAACGCCGGTCCAGCACGTCGAATATCACGGTTTGCTCGCCCTCCGTCCCATACTGCACGCCGATTTCGTCAATCACAAGCAGGTCAATTTCTTCTCCGAACATGCGCAGAATGTCTGCCTCAGATTTTTCGGAATCCTTGCGCCACGCGCCGCGCACGGCCCGTACCAGATCGCCACAGGTCACATACCGCGCCCAGTGCTTCGGCGATATCACCGCCTGGATGATGGCCCCCGCCAGATGGCTCTTCCCGGTGCCCGGCTTCCCGCTCAGCACCAGGCCAGCGCCCGACTTTGCTTGATCAGGCCAGCTCTCTGCGTAGTCGCGGCAGATCGCCAGCGCGGCAGCCTGCTCCGGTGCGCGGGCCTCGAAGTTCTCGAATGTGCGCCCGATGA
>Ga0228698_1000412_pt1 | contig 34652 bp, 47 predicted proteins | sample McNCre117_Aug_MG_FD_178015 | JGI IMG/M metagenome (GOLD analysis project Ga0228698, IMG submission 178015) | Freshwater microbial communities from McNutts Creek, Athens, Georgia, United States - 1-17_Aug_MG | ecosystem: Environmental > Aquatic > Freshwater > Creek | place: USA: Georgia... | reverse complement strand
GCAATGGCGCGAATTTGCTCAATCAGCCAAGGCTCAGGCGCGCGCAAGTCCGGGCGCTGCTTGTTCTGGCGATAATGCTGCGGCTCGATTATAAGCAGGCGGCTCAGAAAGCCGTCGATTGACTCGCCAGAGGTCAGCCCACCCCAGAAGCTCGACGGCGTGGCCGTCCCATACAGGCAAGCGCACGGGTTGAAAATCACCGTTCGCGGATTGGTTTTTTGATCTGCGTACTCCGTCCCCTGATAGACCCCTCCCGCCGCCGAATACAGCACCATCAGGCGCGTAATAATGTCCGCCTTGTGGTCGCTGGCCTTGCCGCTTGTTGCCGATGCGATGAATTTGCCTATTTCGTCGATCTGGAAAAGCTGCGCCGGGTTGCGCTCCATCGCCTTGATTAGCGCCTGCCCGCTGGCGAAGTTTTCCCCGCCGATGTATTCCCCGCACGATGCCAGCACCGCCAGCTTGTTGATTTCTTTTCGGCTGTGGTCTTTCCCGCCGCCAGAATCCAAAAGCCCGATGGTGTAAATGTTGGACATGCCGCCGTATTGGGTGCGGAATTTTCGCCCGGCAATCGCGCCGATGAAAGTCAGCGCGTTTGCAACGGCCAATTCAGGTTGCGGCCAGATTGATGTGCGGGTGATGTATTCGGCAACATCGCGTATCAGCCCGCGCGCGGGCATGATTTCAGGCATGGCGATGCTTTCGTGCGGCATGGCCTGCGCCGCCTCGCGCACGATCTCTGCCTGCTTTTCCTGCTCGGAGTCAATCAGCATCCCGGCGATTTCCTCGCCAATCCCTAGCCGTTCGTCTGCATAGCCGTTTTCGTCGGCCAGACGGCGCACGGTGTCGATTGTGACGGGTCGCGCAACCAGATGCGCCCGGCGGGTGAAGTTCGCCCACTCGCGGCGGATGGATGCTGCATCGTAATTGCTGGCGGTCGCGCTCCACCAGTCCCACCAGTCCAGCCCGTCAACTGGCGCGGCATGGTGCAATGCAAGGCCAACATCGCGCCATGTTGCGTAATCGTGCGCCGGGATGGTTCGCAGCATCGCCTCAAGATTGTCCGGCAGCTCGCCGGTAGGATTCCAAGCTGGCGCAGCCTGAGCAGAAAACAGCGGCGCATCTTCTGCCCGAATCGCATCCAACCACCATTCGGGCGCGTCAGCAATTTCCCCGCCGTCGAATGGGTCGCCGCTGGCTTCCCACTCGTACCGCCTGCCGGATCTGTGCAGCGATGGCGCGGCCACGATATACCCACCATCTGCCCGACTGTCCACGCCCACGATCCCCGCCGTGGTGGTGTTGCTGATATACCGCCCGCCCTCTGGCCTGCGATACACTACATGCCGACCACCGCCGCCGGTTATCTGCTCGATGGTGTCAGGCAAAGCGCCAAGCGGAATCGCGCCGTTGTCGTCAATATCCACCACCAAGATGCCGGACTCGCGCCCGGTTGCGATGCCGATATTCGCCTCCGGGTGCCGCTTCCACCAGCTTTTGATTTTCTCAGGGTCGGTGGTCGCGTCATTCCTCCCGCGAGGCACAAGCGCGGCAATTGGATGTTTCGCCGGTGCATTGCAATCGGCCTTACCGCAAGAGCAGCGGCCACGGATGAAAGTATGCAACGGGAAAACAGCCCACCCTATAGCCGCGTAGCGCAAAGCGTGGCGAATCATTACAGCACCATCCGGGCGGCTTCTGCGCGCTTGATATAGTCATAAACCTTCTCGATTGCCTCCTCATCGAGGATGGCGTAAAGCGCAGAAACGGCATGATATGGCACGCCAGCGCCCGAAGCGATGCGCTTTGCCGCGCCTTTGCTTTCTGTCAGTTTTTGCACGATGTACTCAATTTTTTCCGTTTGCATTTTTTGCCCTTTCATTATTTGTTGAAAAAAATGTTACACCCTCATCTTAGCATAAAAACAATTAAAAAAATGCTTGCATAATTTTTTAATGCGCATATAATGCGCTTCACCAGCTAGGCAATTAAGCCGAACCTGCAAACAAAGGAATGAAAAATGAACAACCAACAATTTCATGCTGAAATGGCTGCAATTTATCAGCGCATCGTTAACGCAATCAACGCAAACGGCGGAAGTGTCCGCGCCGGGTATGATGCGGTAATGGGCGAAAGCGCATACTTGAAACTGTGCTGCAATGTGTGGGACGCTGCAAACACAACTGGAGCAGCATAAAATGAGCGCCGCGCTTGAAAAATACCTCGCGGCGCGCGAGGCTTACAACTTGGCACGATGCGCGCTGGCTGAGGCTGAATCTGGCCTTGTATCGCAACTATGGATGCGCGACGATGGCGCGAAAACGCACAAGCTCGACGGCTATAAAGTGACCATCACCGGGCGCATCAACCGCACGATTGACCCTGAAAAATTGCAGGAGCTTGACTTGCCGCCCGGAATGGTTCCGGTCAAGTACCGCCCGGAAATTGACATGGGCAAAATGCGAAGCCTGCGCGAAAATCACCCGATTGACTACCTGAAATTTTCCGCATGTATGATTGCAACACCGGGCAAGCCTAGCGTTTCCGTAAAAAAACTGGAGGATTAAAAAAATGGCTTTTGACTTGAAAAGCATCACGAAGGGAAAGGCAATCAAAGCCCCCCGCATTATGATTTACGCCACCCACGGCATCGGAAAAAGCACATGGGCGGCATCCGCGCCAAACCCGGTATTCATCTGCACCGAAGACGGGCTAGGCTCTATTGATACAGCAGCGTTCCCGCTGGCGACAAGCAGCCAGCATGTTTTTGAGGCAATCGGCACGCTGCTGAGTGATGGCCATGACTTTGAAACGGTGGTGCTTGATTCTGCTGACTGGCTTGAGTCGGTAATGATGGCCGAAATCGAGAAAAAGCACAGCGCCAGCGAATTGGCATACGGGAAAGGAGCGCTGTTGCTGGCGGACGCTTGGCGCGATGTATTGGCCGGGCTTAACGAGTTGCGGCTGTCGCGCAACATGGCAGTAATCATCACGGCGCACACTGAAATTCGGAGGTTTGAGTCGCCAGAAACAGACCCCTATGACCGCTACCAGCCGAAATTGCAGAGCCGGTCTAGTGCGGTTGTGCAGGAATGGGCGGATGCGGTTTTTTTCGCAAACTACAAAACGAGAGTGCTGAAAACCGAGGGCGAAGGATTTGAGAAAGACCACCGGCGCGGAATAATTGGATCGCCAGAGCCGGTGATTTACACCAGCGAAACGCCCGCATTTTTGGCAAAAAACCGCTACAGTTTGCCGCCTCAAATTCCGATGCCTAAAGTCGGCGGCTGGAATGTTTTTGCAAATTTGATTTAACCAACGAAAAGGAGCATGAAAAATGAAAATTGAAATCAAAAATCTCAAAGGTGAAGTACTGTTCGCGCACGATTGCGACGAAAATACAATTAAAAAAACGATAGAAAAGGCGGCTGAGGAAGATGCCGATCTGACCGATGCCAAGCTGACCGGTGCCGATCTGACCGGTGCAAATCTGACCGGTGCAAATCTGGCCTTTTCCAAGCTGGCCTTTTCCAAGCTGACCGATGCCGATCTGACCGGTGCCGATCTGACCGGTGCAAATCTGGCCGGTGCAAATCTGGCCTTTTCCAAGCTGACCGATGCCGATCTGACCGGTGCCGATCTGACCGGTGCCGATCTGGCCGATGCCGATCTGACCGGTGCCAATCTGACCGGTGCAAATCTGACCGGTGCAAATCTGGCCGGTGCAAATCTGACCGGTGCCAATCTGACCGATGCCGATCTGACCGGTGCCGATCTGACCGGTGCCGATCTGGCCGGTGCCAATCTGGCCTTTTCCAAGCTGACCGGTGCCAAGCTGGCCTTTTCCAAGCTGGCCTTTTCCAATCTGACCAGTGCCGATCTGACCAGTGCCGATCTGACCGGTGCCGATCTGACCGGTGCCAAATTTTAATAATTTTCACAACGAAAAGGAGCATTAAAAATGAGCAGTTTCAACGATTTTGAAGAATTTGATTTTGACGCAGAACAGGTTGATCCATCCAGCAGCTTTGACCCGATGCCGCCCGGCAAGTATCCGGCAGTTGTGCGGGAGGCCGAGGTTTTGGATGCCAAAACAGGAAGCGGCAAACGCCTATCGCTCAAGTTTGAGATTTTTCAGGAGGGCGGCGAATATGACGGGAGGATGGTTTTTGCGAATCTGAACATCCGAAACCAGAGCGCAAAGGCCGAAGAGATTGGAAAACGTCAGCTTTCGGCTTTCTGCCGGGCGGTGGGCGTGATGCAACCGAAAGCATCCAGCGAATTTTTGGACAAGCCGCTTGTGATTAAGCTGAAAATCGTTCCGCCACAGAATGGCTATGATGCGAAAAACGAGGTGGCAGACTTCTTGCCCTATGGCGCAGACGTAGCCGAATCCGCCCCGGCGAAGCCTGCCGCGCCAGCAGCAGCGCCAGCGAAACCGTGGGAACGCAAGCCGAAATAGTCAAAAAAACGCCCGGCGCAAGCCGGGCAAAGAGGAAGGAGTCAACGAAATGAACATCGCAAAGCAATTATATCAACACCTTGAAAGCAATCAAGAGGATTCGCGCCGCCCGCACCTTGGCGCAAGCCTAATCGGTCATGCCTGCGCGCGGCATATCTGGTACGCATTCCGGTGGGCGAAAAACGTCACGCACGAAGGGCGCATCCTGCGGATTTTCCAGACCGGGAAACTTTCCGAACAGCGGATAATCGACGAACTGCGCGCAGCCGGGATTGACGTTGGTGGGCAGCAAGACGGATTCGCGGCATTCGGCGGGCATTTTTCCGGGTCAGTGGATGGCATCATCGGTGATGCGGTTCTGGAGGTCAAAACCCATAACGCGAAATCGTTTGCCAAACTCGAACGCGAGGGCATCCCGGCGCGGCATCTGGCGCAGCTTGTGGTTTATATCCACGCGGTAGGCAAGGCGCGAGGCATTTATCTGGCAATCTGCAAGGATACCGACGCGGTGACTACGCTGCCGGTTGATGCCGACCCGGAACTTGCCGAATCGCTATTCGCAAAGGCAAAAGCAATCATTTTCGCGCCGGTGCCACCCGAAAAACTCAGCAGCGACCCGGCTTTTTACGTTTGCCGTATGTGTCCGTTTTCCGGCATCTGCCACGGCGCAGAACGACCGGAGCGCAACTGCCGAACCTGCTATTGCTCAACGCCTCAACCTGCTGGCGGCTGGACATGCGACAACGGCAAGGGCGCAATTACCTTCCTCGAACAAAAATGGGGATGCGGCGCGCATCGGTACCTGCCGCCGCTGATTGGCGCGGTTGAGGATGCTTGCGAGTCCGGCGCGTGGGTGCAATATCAGAATGGCTGGATCGACGATGGCGAAAATTGAACTGCGGCCATATCAGCTAAAAGCCGTCGATGAAACTTTCCGCCTGTGGGGGGATGCTGGTGAACGTGATGCGCTTGTGGTCGCCCCATGCGGGGCAGGGAAATCCCTAATCATCGCGGAAACAATCCGGCGGGCGCTTGAGTGGGACGGCGTGCGGGTCTTGGTGCTGACGCACCGGGCGGAATTGCTGCAACAGAATGGCGGCGAACTGCGCGCCATTCTACCCGGCGCTGATATTGGATTTTTCAGCGCCAGCTTAGGCAAAAAAGAAAAGCATCGGCGCGTTACCTTTGCCGGAATTGCCAGCATCGCGCGGCAAATTTACGACTTCGAGCCGTGGCAGGTTGTCATCATTGACGAGGCGCACTTGGCCGGAACGAAAAACAGCAACGCGCAATATGCCAAGGTCATCAAGGCAATCACGCAACTCAACCCGAACGCAAGATTTTTACACCTGACAGCCACCCCTTACCGGCTGGATACAGGGATGCTTGACCTACCTGTGGCGCATGAGATTGGTGTGCAGTTTTTAATAGACGAAGGCCACTTGCTGCCACTTGTGAGCAAGCGCGGGGCGGCGGCTGGCCGGGCGGATTTGTCAGGCGTGAAAATGCGCGGCGGTGAATTTATCGCTGGAGAAATGGAACGCGCATTCGATCAGTCTGAGCTAATCGCGGCGGCGGTGTCGGAAGTGATCGAACTTGGCGCAGACCGGCGCGCATGGATGGTATTTGCGTCCGGCGTGCAGCACGCCGAGGACATTGCTGCCGAATTCGCTGCGCGCGGCGTGGTTTGCGAAGTCATCACCGGCGAAACGCCGAAAGACCTGCGCGCGGCAATTATCGCAGACTTCAAGGCCGGGAATATCAAGTGCCTTGTGAATTGCGATGTGCTGACAATAGGATTCAATGCCCCGATCTGCGCCCTGATAGCCATGATGCGCGCCACTTGCAGCGCAGCGCTTTACGTCCAGATTGCCGGACGCGGCCAGCGGCTTTATCCGGGCAAAAAGGATTGCCTTTTCCTCGATTACGGCGGCAATGTCGAACGATTAGGCTTTGTTGACGACCCGATTATAAAGCTGCCTGGCAAAGGCGGCGGGAATGCCCCGGTGAAGGTCTGCAAAAATTGCGACACAATCTGCCAGGCAGGGTGCCGCCATTGCCAAGAGTGCGGAGCGCCGTTTCCTGACCCAGAGATTAGTCATGACGCACAATCATACGCGGGCGCGATACTCAAGCGCCAAGCCGAGGAAGCTATCTGGCGCGAAGTTGCCGATTGGCGGTGGTCAATACACCGAAAGCCCGGCAAGCCTGACAGCGTGCGGGTGTCGTACTATATCGGCGGGATGCTTGGCGATGTGGTTTGCGAGTTTCTCTGCCCTGAGCATGGCGGATTTGCGGCGAAAAAAGCCGCCGATGCGATGCGGCAATTTATGCCGCCTGACTATTACAGGCCGGAAGGTTACGCCACCGCCGCCGAAATCGACGCGCAATATATCATTGCCAGAATGCCTGCGCGAATTTTGGTAAAGCATCAGGCGAATTCAAAATTTTACGAAGTGGTACGCCGGGAATACCATGAAAAAACTTGAATGGATCGAAGGCAACCAGTGGCACTACATCACGAAATGCGGCAATTTTACGATGCCGATTTTTTACAGCAAAGGGGAACCGGCTTATGGCATCTGCTGGCGGGAAAACGGACAACTTCGCACCTTGGGATTCTTCGCCACGCCGGACGAAGCAGCCAGAGCAGCCGAAGAAAAAGCAAACGACGTGCCGCAATGAACACGCGGAGCAGGTTGAGTTCGTCGCATGGTTCCGGCGCGAATATCCGGGCGTTTTGATTTTCGCAATCCCAAACGGAGGAAGCCGTCACCCGGTCGAAGCGATGAACTTGAAGGCGGAAGGCGTGACGAAAGGCATACCAGACCTATTCATCCCGGCCATGAGGCTGTTTATTGAAATGAAGCGCGAAAGTGGGGGCGTGGTATCGCCGGAACAGCGCGAAATGGCTGAGGCGCTGCGCGCTGCCGGGTATCAGGTAGAGATTGCGCGAGGTGCTGAAAATGCAAAAAAACAATTAAAAAAATGCTTGCATAATTTTTTAATGCGCATATAATGCGCTTCACCAGCTAGGCAATTAAGCCGAACCTGCAAACAAAGGAATGAAAAATGAACAATCCAAACGACACAGCAGATTTTCAGGAAAGACTAGAGCAGCATCTTGCCAATCAAGTATCGGTTTCGGATGTTGAGGAGGCCGTTTATAACTCGGATGAGTTTCATCTTCTGGATTTGGATGACGATCATGGATGGTTGCGCGACAACATGCGACATTTTCGGCGCGCATTGAGTGAGGTGGGCGCGGCTGTGAACGGAGAACAAGCTGCTATTGATGCGGTACTCGCGGCAATGGCGCGAGTGCGTATGGCTGTCGATGCGCTGATTTTGGAGGAAATCAAAAATGGAAAATTCTGAGCTTGTGCGGGCAATTAACGCCAGCGCGCGCGCCCGGCGCGAAATGGAAGAGCGCGAAATTCTGCTGGCCTCTGATTGGCGCTTGTCGGTTGCTTTCCCGGTTGTTTGCGCGATTGCCTGTTTGGTTGTGATTTTTTACTGAGGATGACGAAATGACACACGCTGAAAAACTCGAAAACGCTCTGGCCTATCTGCGGGCAAGAAAAATGTACATTTTGGAGTTCCAATTCTCCCCGACAAGCGCGGCGGCTACGGATGTGCGGAAAACTTGGCAACGGTACATTGCGGAAGTGGGTGCGGCATGAAAACGACTCCGAGAATCATTTACGACTGGCTGCTGGAAAATATACCTGCACAAGAGTTCACCGCCCGCAATCCAAAACTTGACCATTTTTGCGAGTTGCACAACCCCACGAGGCGCGAACGGCACACTGCTAAAACGCTACGCAGCCTTTATAAAATTGACGCGCTGATTGAATGCGGTAGCGTTATCGCTGCCGGGCGGCGCATTACGGTTTATCGGCTGAATCCCTATTTCAGCTATCGTAACGTCAAAGGCTGCGGGCTTGACGTTACGCAAATCAAGATTGCGAAAAGCAGAATGGATGCTGTGCAGTCCCCTTACGATGCGCTGGAAAACGCCCTGCAAGCCATACGGCCTTGGCACGTTCCGCCCCCCGCCCTATGCCAGCCCGCGCGGGTGATTACGCTAGGGGTGTGGGGATGAAAACGATCCTTGTGATTTGGACGATAGTTGGGTACGCGGGGACGCAGTTTGTTACCTACAAGGAGTTTGACTGGAGGCCAATCGGTGAATTTCAGTCTATCGAGCATTGCAAGCAGGCGGCTACGGAATTGGGTGTTCAGCCAGCCAAGTTTCGGTGCATCGCTACGGGCAAGGCGCAATGATGACTAAACATAAACTGCAACGACATCGTTGCCGGGGCGACGGTGATGAAAAAAGCCGGACTGCATGGCATGGATGCACCGCTGCTGATCGAATTTACAAGGCTGGAGTCTGGGCTTGGGATTGTGGAATGGGGAGCGCCAGAAGCACAGGAAGTTTTCATCCTTAGGCTCGGCGCGATACTGGCGGCTAACGCAAAGTATCACCCCTAAAAAATTTGAAACACCCCCTAAAAACCAGAAAAAACACCACCAACAGGAGCCACACGATGAAATCCAAACGAAAGCTGTTGAAAAAAGGATATTTCGCATGACCCCGATTGAATGGCTATTAAGCGGCGACACTGGAATCAGCAGTAAAACGATTCTTGCCGTAATGACCGGAAGTAAAAAAACCGATTCGTTCGGAATTGACGTTCCGCGCGATTCCAGCGACTTCGGCAGATGCTACCGTCTTCTACAGTTATTCCCGGAGTGGCGCGTGCGATTGCCAGAGGTTGCAGAAGCCTACCCTATTTGGTCGCCAATGGTTGCGGCATGGGATGAACTTTCCGCAATGTATGAGGAATCGCCGCGCAATATGTACGGCAGAATGTGCGAATTGATTGACGAAGGGCGAATAGCTGCCGGGTGGGTAAAAACTGCCGCCGGGTGCTGGTTGCGTCCTGTTGATTAAGGGCGATCAGCTATAGCCGCATCTTTCGCGCGGCTTCCGGCGCTGCTGCCGAAGTAGTATCCGTACACATCCTTGAAAACCGCAATGGCCGCACCGATCAGGATTAAGAAGGTGTCCTTCATCCCGTCCGCCGGGGTCATGCCAACCAGCACCGAATAGACCAGCCCGACGAAGCAGGCGACGGCGAACGCGGCCAAGACGCGCGGCATCAGGTGGTCGCCAGTCTTAACCTCCCGGTCGCGGGCATCGGCGCGGTCGCCTGCGGCGATTTTTTCCAGCTCCTCGACATGCCCGAAGCCAAGCGCCTGCATTTTCAGCGCAAAGTCAGCCTCAGCCTGTTTCAGCGCGGCGATCTGCTCCGGCGTGGCGTTGCTGACTGCGGCGGTAATTGCGCCGGTATCCGCCTTGACCGGCACGCCCAAGCTGCTGCTGACGGCACTGGCGGCCATAGTAACCAACGCCGGGACGTTGCCGGTCGCCGCTGCGCCGATCCACGGCAGGATGTTTTTAAGGAAGTCGGGCATGGTGTAGTACCTCCAGATTGTTGATAACGACGACCAGATACAGCACGATCAGCGCGGCCAGCGAAATCGGGTAGCCGTACCACGCCAGACCGCCGCCGATTGCGCCTACCACGACGGTTTTGAAAAGGAACGCCGCGTAGATGCCCGCCTTGTCGATCAGCCACGCCATGACCGGGTTGGCTTCGTGGCCGACACCTTTCCGCACGATGGTGATGGTCGTCCAAGCGTCCGCCAGTTGCAAAACGACGAAGAAAAAATACAGCGCGAAAACGTAAAACTCAGGCATGGTCGATCCTTTCTATCAAAATTTCCGCCAAAACGTAGCCCAACACCTCCGCGCAGCCCAGCACGATGGTGCCGAGAATTAAATCGGGCAGCTCGTAGCGAACGCCCGCCCAGAACAGCAACGCCGGAACAACACCGGTAGCGAGGTGCCAGTGTTTAAACTCCATGCGCGCCCCCAAGGTGCAGCGTCAGCCACGCCATAAAGCCCACTTGCAGCAGGCCGAAGCCCCACTTTACAACCTGCTCGACCACCAGCTTGCGCCCCTCTTTTTTCAGCTCGCGCAACTCTTCAGCGGATTCGCGCAGGCTCTCGTGTGTCATGCGGTGCCCGATCAAGTCCGGCTCGCCGTTGGTGTGGACTGGGAAGGCCAGATGGTACTTGTTGAGTTCGGCCACTTCGTCCCGCAACGCCCGGATGCCGCCCTCTTCCCGTTGCGCGTGTTCGCCCAGCGCCTTGCGAAACTCGCCCATTTCGCTGTGCATTTCGCGCATCAGGCGGAACAGGCGGTCTAGGTCGCTCAGGTCGCGTGCCGGGCTGCGGCGGTCTAGGGACGGCTCGAAATCTTGCGGCTCCATTTACACCCCCACAAACAGCTTACGCTCCGCCGCGCGCCGCGCCACCAGCCCCGGCAACTCCTTGCCGCCGCCGTGCGTCCACTTGCCAAACTCTGCCGCTGCCAGCGCGAAGTTGCCCGCATTGACGAATTTGAGCAGGGTCGACCCGGCCAGATTGCTCACGCCGCAGTTGTAAGCAAAATCCACCAACGCATCGAACTGGCCTTGTGTCAGCGGGACGTGGATCAGCCCGGCAATCGCGGCGGCATAGTCGTCCAGCATGGCCGACAGCATCAGGCTGGCCTCAGTCTCAGAAATCGGGTCGTCGTGCAGACTCACCGAATGCCCGTCCGGGTAGTGGGTCGCCCCGTAGCCGATTGTAGGCTTACCCGCCGGGCAGAGGTAAGGCCGCGAGGAAAACCCCTCCGCGTGCTTGACCAGATTCAGGCAGTTCTCAGATGGGCGCATATCAGCAAGCGACGAAGCCATAAAAGTCCCCTTTTACCTCTGCCACAGCGGGCTGTGCCGGTGTCGGCGGTGTGGTGGTTGTATCCTCCGGCACTGCGGCCTTGGCGGGCGTTACGATCTCCGTTGTGAGGTATTCGTACACGGTAGCTAGAGCGTCCTTGCCGGTTGCAAACGGTGCGTTGCTGTGCAGGTTTCGCTCGAAGAGGAAGTTCTGCTCGTTTGCCTCACGAGTTGCTTGGTCGACATAGACGCGGATCAATGCGTTAAAGCCACCGTCTTTCGTGCCGCCCCATGTGCGGACGATAGAAACGTAAGCGTTCGGGATGTTGATGCCCTTGTAGTTGAGATTGCCTGTGATTGCCATGATTTTTCCTTTTTATGGAGTTGTTGAAAGTCGCATGTAATAAGTAACACCTCCGACGACAATAGGGATCGAATGCGTTGATGCTGTTGCAGATGCTGTCGGGGTTTGAGTTGTCTGTAACGAAGAAGCCTTGACCGCACCATTAACCTGTAAAGCAGTAACGCCGTCGTCCACGGCTCCGGCTAGGAGGGTGCGGCCAACAATAGTCATATTGCCATCAGTGGCGATCCCGGTGCCCGCTGCGGTTGCTCTGTATAGATTGGCCGGGCCAACAGAGCCGAAAGACATGCCCATCCCGCCTTGAGTGCCGGCAAGCAGGATAGTATCCGCACCTCCAGACCCGGATGTAATCGTCAAGCGATTATTGCCAGTGGCTCCCGCGGCGGCGAAAGTCGCTGCTCCGCCAGTCCCGTTGTTGATCCCCCAAGTATGAGAGCCCCCTGTTGGGACGTTATAAAGCCAAGATGATGTACTGGAATTTCCGCCGATCCATGCGACACTTCCCACATTGATTCCAGTACTGTTAAGCTGAATTCCGCCCGCCCCCATGTACGTAACTCCAGAGTTGGCAATACTGCTGGAACTTAAACTCGTAAAACTCCCCGTGCTAGGCGTTGTCGCACCGATTGAGGTGCTGTTGATTGCTCCACCCGTTACCGCTACCGCATTAGCATTTTGCGCCGCCATTGTGCCGAGTTGCGATTGCGCATAGCCTATTTGCTCCAGAAGGGTGCCGTTCCAATACCAGATAGACTTACCGGCTGGAAGCGTATAGATGCCCGCCACAGTCAGCGTGAAAGCGCCGGTGGTCAAATTGTCGAAAATCGCAACGCATGAGGTGTTGGCGAACGTAAATGTTGCCGTGATGTTCCCGGCGGCGGTCAGTGTGCCGGTAATGTCGAATGCGAAGATTCCACTATCGGTAATCGTAATCGCGGCGGCATTGGCAACCATCGTTACAGGGACGGTCGTTGAAATCGCATCCCACTGATAAGCCGTCCCATCGGTTCGTAGGTATTTCCCGCCCTGCCCGGCCATTGTTGGCAAGCCGGACGCGCCCGCCAACCCAATACGGCAATCAATCCAGCTTGTTACCGCTGCTGCGCCAGTGGCGCATTTGTAAAGCGGCAGATTGCCGACTGTGAACCCAATCGCGTTTTGCGAAACAACTCCGGCAGGCGTGGCCTCGATATAGACGGCGGCGGAATTGGCAGGAAGCGCAACCGTTCCGTTTGGGATGGTCGTCGGAACGCCTGCAATCATCAGCACCCCGCCATAGTAGCCCCAAGTAAGCGCAACGCACCCAGCCGCCCGCCGCCCAAAAAGAGTTGCCGGGCTTGCTGCGTCGAATAGAGCGTTGGCCGTGACCTCTTTCTGCGCTTGGCTTTGGCTGATTAGGTCAAGATTTGTCGTGCTGTTTGCCATTCTACTCCCCTAAACTGTAGCAATCCCGGCAAAGCCGCGATTCATCGTTGCCGATATTTGGTAAATCCTAACAGAAACAGCCGCCTGCGTCACGCCGAAATCTGCCACCTGCTGCGCCGCCGTGTAGGTAACTGATGGCACGGCGCTGGTAAGCGTCCGCACGATTGCCGCGCCGTTGTAAATGTCGATGCTGTAACTTTCCACGGCCTCACCTAGAGCCGCGTCAACGTAATCGCGCCATGCGCCGCCAACTCGCGTTCTGCGCGTCCATTGAATAGTCAAATTTCCAGCCGCATCGCGGCCGCCGCCAATCAGCACCGGCGAAAGCGGGCGCAGCCCTGCGGCGGAATTGGTGAACGTCTTGGCAGTCACGCCGGATGCAATCTGCCCCATCGTTACCGGCTTGTAAATGCGCGCAAGCCCGGCCTCCGCAACGCCTGCCGGGATGCGCTGCGCGGTCAGAGCATCGATCACGCAGAAAGTTTCAGCGGCGGCATGGGTGCCGATATGCTGCTCAGTCCCGAAGCGACCGCGCAGAAGCCCGCTTAATGTGTACCGATTAAGCGCCGTCAGCGTGGCTGTGCGGAACTGAATCAGCTCGTTGCCAACCTTGGCGAAGTTCGCGCCATTGAGCAGCAGCGGCATGGATGTACTCGACAAGGTGCCGCTTGTCAGCAAAACGTCCAGCGTGTTCATTTCGTCCAGCATATTTCCGCCAGCAAATGCGCCCAGAATTGTTTGCGCCGTACCCAGCGCCCCGGATGGTACCGACATCGCCGCCGCTGTCTGGTAAGTCGATCCGCCGTCGATTGACTTGAGCAGAACCGCGCCCTGCCAGTTGGGGTCGCCGGTTGCGCTGCCGCCAACCATGTAAAAGCCCGCATCATCATCCGCATCCCGGATAATTGGCATGTCCAGCAATTCGGCGCGGGTGTTCCCGATTGCGAAAAGCTGCCCGGAAGCTGGCGCGGTCAACACTACGCCGGGCGTAACTCGCGGCGCGTAGGCGGTCGCATCCTCGGTGAACGCCTCGTAATCCATAATGCCGCCCGCCCGTTCGGTGCGCTTGGTAATCAGCAGCCTGTAGCTTGCGCCGCTGGCCTTGCTCACCAGCACAACGTCAGTCGGGTCAAGATGCGCCCACTTGCGCGAAGTGGCGAACTTGGTTGTGGTGCGGTGCTGCCATTGCGTGTGCAGCGCCACCTCTGCTACCTCTTTGGCCTTCGCCGCCGTCAGCGCCAGCGGCAGGTTAATGTCCAGAGTTGATCTGCCTGTCGCCGTTTGCTTTACCGCGTGTTGCGCGCCAACCTGATAGGCCATTGCCAAATCAAAATGCGACACGTTAACGATTTTTGGCAAGTCCAAATCCTGCATCCGCGTTACCTCAACGGACGGCGGAATCTGCGCGGATGGTTGCGGCAAATGCGCGGCAAGGTCATCTTCCGGGATGGTCACAGGCACCGCCGCCCCGCGCTTGACGAACTTCAAAACCCCGTCAGACTCCACCGCGTCGAAATAGTATGCCCGCATCAGTGGTTCAATCGCCGCCCGCGCCGTTGTCTGTTGCGTGATTGCGTACCCATCAACGCGATCAGTCAGTTGCGATACGTCGATATTGGTCATGCCAACCTGAGCGCACAAGTTGCCAACCAAAGAGCCTACGCCCTTCGCGCCCTTGCCCTCGATCCAGTGGCCGGTCGCCCACAGGCTACCATCTGCCCAGACGGGCAGCAGGTTTGGGTAATAGGGGTGCGGGCGGGCGTCCCAAGTCCAGAGGATTTTGTTTGCAACGAAATTAGCCATCCCCGGCTGTGCTGTCTGCGCGTCCCAGAAGTCAATCGTTGCGCCGATTGCCTCATCCTGCGCGCGGAAGTCGATCATCTGCTTTGACGCGCGAGGGTATCCTGATTCGCTACTGGTGGGGTCAACGAAAACGTTGCACTGATTGGCGCTGCCGTCCACGGATGGGAACCCGAACTCGGTAAACCAGAGCGGCTTCATCTTCGGAGTCCACGCCGTCAGCGCCCCGTTAGGGTTGGTGTGGGTACTTGTCCACCATGCCGCGACGTTTTTCCACGCGTAGGCCGTGCCGGTGAAGTATTTGGGCTTATTGATCGTCCCCGCCGTGCCGCCGCCCGTGGCCGTTGCCGTTGCAACGACTGGCGCAGTGACGGTAATCACGCCAGCGCCCGAAGCCTGCACAATAAACGAGCCATTTAGGTTTGCCGCCACGATGCCGCCGGTATCAATCAGCCCGGCAAGCGTTACCGAATCGCCAGCCAGCGGGAGGGTGTTGAATCCCGCCATGTTGATAGTGACGGCGGCGCTGCCAGCCGTGGTGGTGATTGGATTGGCTGGCAGGTAGCAGAATCGCGGAAATGTCGAGTTGTCCCAATAGTAACCCACCCCTCGCCTTTCGCCCAATACTGCTGCACGAGAGCGGGCGTGATCTGGCTCTGGTCAAGGTCTGGCGTGACCGGCATGTAGTTGTCGATGCCAACAATGTCAAGATTGACGTTTGCGAAAAGCTCATCCATATTGAACCAGCCGCCGGTGGCATGGTGGTATTCCGACCAGTCTGCCGCATAAACCGTCTTGACGTTTGCCGGAAGCTGCGCCCGCACGGTTGCCGCCAGATTGGCAAAGCCCGTCACAGCCGGGAAAACTCCGGGCGCGGACATGAATGAGGTCATGCCCACATACTCAGAGCCGACGACAAACGCATCAATCTGCGAAGTGAGGGCAGTCAGCGTCGAGTAGTGGGTGATGAATGCGTTGTATCCGTTCGGCTTGGTGAACCAGTTGGCGGCATCGGTAGCGTTTGCAGGAACGATCCGCCCACGCCAAGGCTTCGTAGGCGTTTCCATGAAAATCAGCGGGTAAAACATCACCTTCAAACCGCGCCGCTTGAGTTCGGTCGCCAACTCGATCACCGATAAATCAGACGGCGAACCGCCATAAGCCGGAACACCATTTACCAGCGCGGCAACGGGCGTATTGGCGCGAGTCCAAGTGCCAACCGACCATGCGTAAAGGTTTGGTGTTGTATTGGCCGTTGCCGTCTGCGCCGCGTTCAGGTTGGCGGCGGTTGCCGCGTCGAAGTTTTCCTGAAAATCAATCGCGCCGATTGCCTGCGGGAAATCAACACGCGGCTTTATTGTGCAAAGCCCCGCGTCGGTCGAATCGCCAAACCAGCAGGCAACAAGGCTCACCCATTGCAGATTGGGGCAAGTGGCTTGTAATTGGTCAAGCGCAACCAATACATCAGCGCGCGGCTCGACGGTGTTGCTGTTGCGGGTGATGGTTGTGATAACTCCGGTGCCTTGGAAAAGTGCCGCCGCGTTCTGCATCACCTTGGTTAGCCGCGTAGTGTTATAGCAAGCCTCGCCCGCGCCGGGGATGATGTGGATAGCCTTGATCTTGTTGCGAAAATCGGAAGTGTTTTTCGGCTCGCGCACGATCTCCACCTCGATATTCGGCAGGCGGTTGCCAAAGTGGGCGAGTTGCAGATTATTGAAAACCACGTAAGCCTGCCCGCGATAGGCCGGGACAGAGCCAGCCCCGATATACGACTCCATCAGCGCGTCAGGCATCTGCGTTTCGGTGCCGAGGTAGGTTGTGATGCTGCCGGTGATTGCCGCCTGCCCTGCTGTGCCACCAGATACAGAAATGGTCGTCGTGTCGCCTGCCGCCGAGTTATAAATCAGCAGCCCGTCAGCCCAAATGCGATAGATTGCGTCGATCTGGTGGTTGACCAGCGACACGGCAAAGTTTGCGCTGTATGTGTAGGTCGTTTGGGTCGCCCCGCCGCCCCCACCTTTTCCGCCGCCCTGCACTGCTTGAGTGTGGGCGGTTTGAATCAGCGGTGCCGCCCAGATGACGTTGCCACTGACGCGCATTTTGCCGAAAACCTGCGGCATCGCCTTGCCGTAAGTCGAAACCTGCACCCGTAAATCAGCCAGCTTCTGCCCCTCGATATGCTGGCCTTTCGGGGCATCCATTACCCCGCCGATGGTGCTGCCAATCATCCAGCCAGCTTGCGCCCCAGCAACCCCGCCAAAAGCGAACCCAACCGCCGCACCAGCTACGCCAAGGACTACACTAGCCATTAAGCCACCTCTCTAAATTTGTAACAGCAGAACACCCGGCTGCGCCATAGGTCATCAAGCCGGTGTTCCACCACCTTGCCGAGTTCGCTTGTCGCGTGGATGATGGTGTCGCAGTCGGTATAAATCGCCACATGCTGCGGTTCGCCGCCGAATGTCATAAACAGGATGCCGCCCGGAGTGGGTGCCGGTACCTGCTCAAGCATCGCATCCAGATGCGCGCCGAACTCACCGCCTGCCGGGATGCGGCCATAGCCGTCAACATCATAATGGTCTAGCCCAAGCTCGCGCGCCACCCACACGCACAGCCCGGCGCAGTCCACCCCTACGCCTTTCACGCGGCCTTGGTGCCGGAATGGCGTGCCAAGGCATCCGCGCGCGGCGGCAATTATGGATGCTGCATTAACTGGTCGCTTCCCGGAATCCACGGCTCACCTCTGAAATTGATTGCGTTGGAAAATTTATTCCGACACGTTGCCAGCAGTTTATCGCATCCGGCGCGGATGGTGTAAGTATCGCCCGCAACCACTGGATGCGGCATCGGTTCAAACAGCTTGACGTAGCCGGGGACGTAAGTCTGCACCTCCATTGATAGACCGGCATTCGCCCCGGTCAGCCAAGTCACCAGCCCGCCGGTGAAGTATTCGGATGCGCCGCTGAGATTAGCTTTTGCTCCGGTCAAAGTTATTTGCGATCCTTGATTTTTTATCAACTGCGATGAGTCACAGTTGAGATAAAAATTGTCTCTATCAATATAAGTTGCGAACCCGGCAAGCCCATTTATTTTTGCTAATTCTGGCGGCAAAATTGGTATGCTTTGCCACCCAGAAAAAGGCAAATTAACATAAACCGTCCCAAAAGTTGCGCCGCCAATCGTAATATAAGCCCCGCTAGTTATGCCGTGCCAAGGCGCATAACATCTTGTCGCAGCGCCAAGTTGGATAGCCTGCAACGCCACCGGCGGCGCGGCTGCTGTTGTCTGCGTTAAAGCCGGGTCACTCCAGCTTTGGTTATTGGTCGCGCCGGATGCCGCTACGCTGCCGGTTACAGTCCACGGCGCCGGGTTGACCTTGCATCGCGCATCCGCGAAGTTCGCCCGGCATCCCGGCGAGTAAAACTCCAGCAGGCTTTGCTGTAGCGGCTGGGTCAGTCCGCGCAACTCAGCGACGAACTGCCCGCGAGTCACTCGAATCTGCCCCAACGTGCCAGCCTTTACATGCACTGCCCCCATCGTGAGGTCTTTGTAATTGACGAACGAAAGCGACACGCTGGCATAGTCCCACAGCCCAGCCATCAAATCTGTTTCTTGGATTGACGCGCTCGAAAGCATCCCGGCAACCTCAAGATTGTCCACATTCAGCGCCGCAGAAGATTGGACGTTTGAAGCCGTGAATCCGCTTGCCGCCAAATAGGTCACGCCGCCGAAAACAATATCTGAATCGTGGTCAGTATAGCCAAACCGAGCGCCGTCCTTGCGCGTAACCAGCCAGAGGTGCGCCAGAGTTTGCACATCGCCAGCCAGATGCGCCGCCATTGCTGGCGAAATAACCCGGCTCACAGCCGCACCTCAACCAGTTGGATGTTATCCCAAATCATTGTGCCGCCTTGGTCTATACCGATTTGCAGCCAGTCCACGTCGAACCGACAGGGAATATCAAACTCCCCAGACCAGACAACCGATGCGCCAACCGGCGGCGCGGCGGCGAATGTCACTTGTCCGGTCGCGTAATCAACCAGCGTCGGCGCAGTCAGAGCGCCGTTGACATAGCAAACCACCGTACCAACTACCGGCTTTTTGATTGGCGCAACGGTTGCCACTCCGCCGAAAACATACTGCTTGCCAAGCTGGAACGTCACCGCAACGCCCAACGCCGCGCCGATAGGTGTCATCACGCCGGTCTGGGTTGTGCAGAAGTAGTCTAGTTGATCTTTCACCCGGAATGCGTTTGCCCGCCCTCCCACTGCCCGAAAGAAGGCCTTGGTTGCCACTGCGTTTTGCAGCAGCCGCATGGCATTCGATAGGCGGTAGCGGCGCAGAGGTATCGCCCAAACCGAATTGCGGCTCTCAAAGCCGCCCTGCGTGGCGACAATCTCGGTCTTGAACTCTTCCCCGCCAATTAGCCACGGCGATACCTCCTCCGGGAACCGGGGCGACTCTAAAAAAGCCATTTATCCATTCCTCCGCATAGATTGCGCCATCGCGCCGGATGCCAGCATAGCGATCTGGTCTTGCGTTGCGCGGTCAACATTACCGGAAAGGCTGAAGTTGTTGACCGTCTGCATGGATGTACTACGCCCGCCGCCGCCATTGCTTACCATGTCGCGGAATTTTTCCGCCATGCTTGCGGGCAAGATTGTCTCATTTTTGTGGACAAGATTCAGCCGGTCTTGCGGCACATTCCATTCGCCGCCAGCCGAGCTAAACAGCCCGCCGCCGCCGAATATCGCGCCAAGCCCAGCCGTCAGCATACCGCCCAGCCCGCCAGATGATGCGCCACCAGCAGCCCCGCCGCCACCAAGCTGGAACAGCTTAGACGCAGCCAGTTCGATGTTGGTTTTAATAATCATGCTGGTGATGCTCAGGGCGATATTCTGCGCCAGATTTGCAAAGGCTTGCTTGATGCTTTGCGTCCCCTGAATCACCCCTTTAACGCTTGTCTCGATTGCATTTGAGATTGGCTGCACCATATCCATCCATGCCTTGCGCGACTCCAGCGCGGCGGCATTGTCAGCGGCCACCATCGCTGCATTGTGCTGCCGGTCGATTACCGCAATCTCTTCGGCGGCCTTGGCATACTCTACAGTTCCTTCGCGCTGCTTTGCCAGCTTTGCTTGCGCGTATTGCATCTGCACCGCATACTTGGCCTGCTCAAGCTGGCGCGTTGCCTCAATTTCCTGCATCGCGTCGATCTCACCCATCGCGCGGCGCTGTTTGATATTTGCGGCATGGGTAGCCAGTGCATCATTCGCAATGGCCTGTTCTCGTTTGTTTCGCTCTTCTTCAAGCGCCTGCTCTTCTTTGAGCTTTTCGCGCGCATCCGCCAGCCGGTCGCCGCGCGATTTTTTCAGGACAGCATCATAATCTTTCGATCCAGCCTTCACCGTCAGCAGCACCGCATCCCAGTAAGCCTTTTCCTCGGCTTTGGACAATTCACGGTGCTGCTGCTCGATCATTTCGATGCGCTTTAGGTCAAGCGCCGCCTCATATTGCGGCATCTGGCTTTCATCTTTGGCGGCTTTGGCATTTCCGCTTTTTTTATTCCCCTTGTCCAGCACCCCGCGCAGGTCAGTTTCTTTCAAAGGAATTGTGTCTCCGATTGATTGCGGTATGTCAGTCCAAAGCGTTTTCAGCGTTGCCCGTAGATTCTCGCCCCGCGCTTTGGTCTTGGCCGACATTTCGTCGAGTATTTGCCCGGCCTGCGAAAACTCGCCAGAAGCCGCCGCCACTGCCGCCGCCGCTACCGCCCCGATTGTATCGCCAACACCCAGAAACACATCGCGCACGATCAGCCCAATAGATGCCAGCGTCCGCAAGGTGCCAGACAAAAAAGCGGCAACGGCATTCAGCGCCTCGCCGTTTTTCTTGTCGTTTGCAAATGCGTCAGCGATGCCGTTCAGGGCGGGCAGCATCGCCCCGGTGACGGTGTTAACCATGCCCTGAGTTCGCGCGTGCATCAGACTCAGCTTGTCGTTAAACGCCTCCGCTGCTTTCGCGCTCTGCGTGGTCACGCCGGACAATTCAGTCCCGGCTGCAATCTGCCCCCGCATGGCTACACTGCCGGACATGAGCATCGGCAACATTTCAACACCTGCGCGGCCAAACAGTTTCATCGCCAGCGCGGTGCGGTCTGCCGGGTCTTTGATGCCAACGAATTTGTCAGCAAGTTGAATCATGACTTCTTGCGGGTCTTTGGCTGACACGCCCAGCTTTGCGAACATATCCGCATTCTCGGACATATTTTTAGCCAGTAACTTCATTCCGGTCGCCGCCCCCTCCAGCGATACGCCAGACATTTCAGCCACCAGTTTCAAGCCTGCCAGATTTTCAACGGTCACGCCGGTCTTGACCGATAGCTTAGACAAGCTATCCTGCATTTCAAGGCTGCCGTTAATCGCGTGCTGGAACGCGCCAACGGTCAAAGCTCCGGCCATTGCTACTCCGAAGCTCTTGATTGCATCCGTCATCTTGGTGGTTGCGCCAGAAACGGCAACATGCGCGGCGGACATTTTGGATTCAAGCTCCGCAATGTCTGCCCCGAATTTTACATTTACATCATCAGCCATAATCAGCCCCCAAGTGCCGCGAAGAGTGCAGCGCAGTTTTCCTCAGCCGTGCGGCTGTTTTCAGGCTTGGATTCTACGCCGAAATAGGCTGCAACGAGTTGGTGCAATGGCGGGTTGTTTTGCCAGTACCGCCCGAAAGCAGCAAGGCGCGGTAACGTCATGAATTCGTCGATGTATTCCCACGTCCACCCGAAACAGGTAATCAGGTGGGCGTAAATCTCATCCCATGCGCCCGCGCCACCTACTCCCCCGGCTTGGCCTGCTCAATCCCGCAAAGCCCCGGCACTTTTTCCAGCGCAGCAACCATTTCAGCAACGCCAATCGGCATCGCGTCAATTTCTTCGCGTGGCTTGTTAAGCAGCAACGCGAAAACGACAGCAGATTCTTCCATCGCAGTCTCGCTTTGCATCCCTGCCGCCTGCATCCGGTTCATCGCGGCGATGATGCCGCGCAGCCGCCCAAATGGGATAGGGGCAACCTCGAAAGGTTGCCCGCCCAACGTAATCACGTTAGGCGCTCCCATTATTCGCTAATCCCGACTGTGCCGACGTTGTTGCTCACGTCCGCGAATACGTCAAAATCAATTTCCGGGATGGTGAAGTCGTCCAGCTTGGTCGCCATCGCCATCTTGCCAGATACCGCCTGCGGGAACTTCCACGTCAGCGACTTTCCAGCGTATGGGATAACAATATCCAGCGCAACCATCGGAGTGCTACCCAGAAGCTGATTGCCGACGACGATCTTTTGACCGGTTGTGACGGTATAGCGGTAGTCGATGTAAACGGTCTGGCCGGTATCAGCAGCCGCGAAGGTGTACACGCCAGCGGCCACCGAGTATTGACCGGATGCTGGTGCGGATGCAACGCGGGTCAGCGGTGCGCCCTGCGCGTTGCGAACGCCCATATCAGCGTTCCAAGTCCCCGCGCCCGGAACGACAGGCGTAACGGTGAAAGGCGTGGCCGGGATGACCGAGCCGGTATTGTCCTGCACATATTGGTCGCGCCCGGTGGACAGCGTTTGGCCGAAAAACGCATTATTGAAATGCGCGCCATTGACTTGACCATACTTTGCCTTAACCGCAATCTTGCCCTTGCCGCGCGCAACAGAAAGCGGCATCTGGTTGCTACCGTGCAGCATCTTGGTGTCGAAAGAAATATCAATCGAAATGTCTTGGCAAGCCAAGAATTTAACCGGTGTCGGATTGGTGATGGTGTTGCCTGCCGCGTCAACGAGTGGCGTTGCGTAAATCGCGCCGCTGCCGAATAATTGCTGTGCCATGATAAAGCCCTTTCTTTTTAGTCAGGTAAGAAAATCGCAACGGGTATAACTGCCAGCGCCGTTTCGCCTTGTGAGCCTTCGACAATTTCAATCGCCCCGTCTACACGGCAACGCTCAACCAGTCCGCCAAGCGTCTGCTCACCGATTGCCACTGGCGGCATAAGGCGGGCGGTAATCGCGTCCAGAATCGGGTTGATGACCGAAGCCGGTATCAGGTGCGAGTCATTCGCGCCGGTCGCCACATAGACAGCCAAATCGACATTCAGCGTCCATTGCGAAGGCATCCGCGTCCGCGTGGTAACAGATTCGCCCTTCTGCTCCATGAATAGCGCCGGAGTATCGCCGGGCGCAACGTCCTGCAATGCCTTCATGCGGCGGCTGGCATAGGCCACGCCCGGCGTAGATGATACCAGAGCAAACAGGCCGGAATAAATCGCCTCACGGTTCATTGCAGCGCCTTTCTTACGGCGCTTTCAATCCGCGCTGAAATCTCAACGCGCATGTCGTCCAGTGCCGAACGCAAATAGCTGTGCGCCGGGTAATTGACGTGCCGAACAAACGACCGAACCATCTGCGCGCCGGTTCCTTTTGCTGCTGCCAGGCTTGGCCGTGTCTCGCGCCCGATTGCGTTGTATTTCGCGCCAGCCATCTGCGCTTGAGTGCGCCGAACATGCGCCCGCACCGTTTCGGTTCCGACAAATCCGAACTCCTGCCGCCCTGCATATGGCGTATTTGCGCCAACTATGCCAACCAGATTGCCGCCATCATGCTCGACTTTCCACGTTACCGAGCGCGACAGGTCGCCGGTGACGCGCTTCAACACCTGCCCGCCCAACTTGTCGCGCACGACATGCGCGTGCAGGTCGCGGGCGCATTCTTCCATTGCCCGGCGAAGTGCGCCGGTTACGCGATCCGGGTATTTGCCGAAACGCTCGACAAGCTCACGCTCACCAGTGATGGATGCGCGAATCATCGCAAGCTCACCACTTTTTTGTAGTTGTTGAGGATTGTCCGCACGCCGTCCGGGAAGTCTTTTTGCGAAAAGCTCACCACCTCGCCGCCGATGCTTTTTGATACCTCACCAATCCGGGTGCGCTCACGGAAGCGCAGAGCGATCAACTCGATCACAGCCTGCTCAAGCTCTGGCGGGGTCGTGGCGAATCCTGCTGTGTACACAATCCGCACATTCGCCAGCCCCATCGGAAAGATGCTTGTGTAAGCAATCCCAACCAAGGACAGCATATTGCCACTGTGCAGCACAAAGCCCGGCGCGATGCCGTCCGGCGATTGCGGGATGGTCACGCCGTTAAGCGTCAAGCTCTGGACACTCTGCACCGGGCAATTGGACAGCGCGATGCTTGGCGTGCCGGTACCATTCCGCACCTCGGTATAGCTGGCCGTCAGAATTTGGCGATTGAGCCAGCTCTGAATGTAGGCCGAAACGCTGGCAACCAAGCGCGTAAGCGTGGCATCGTCCCCGGTGGTCTGGATGCCTATCCAAGTCTTGACGTTCGCCAGCGTGGTCAGGTCAGCCATTACTCAGCGGCCTTTTCTTCCGGCGCGGCTTGTGCAGCTGGCGGAACTTGAGTCAGCCCACGCGCAAACAGCCCTGCGTGCAGAAGGCCGTCTGGAATATCCACCACTCCGTTCACCGGCTGGCAGATGGTACCGGCGGCATCCATAATCGCGCCATCAAAATCAGCCGGGACGTTAAGCAACATTTTCAGCCACCTGCTGCCGCTTAGCCTTGGCTGGCTTCGGCTCTTCCAACGAGCAGCCATGCGCCAGCAATTCGGCAACATTGGCCGAATCTGGCACTTCGCACGCGCCATTGACGTTTTCATATTCAACGCCGTCGATGCTTAAATTTCCATCACAAAAAATCTTCATTTTTCGCCCTCTTCGTTTTCGATTGCCACTAAGTGACGGCCTCTTGCGAAGCCGTCAGATGGTGCCTACCGGTTAGGCTGCGATGTTACGCAACAGGCCGTAAGCTGGCGGGAAGTAGCATTGCAGCACCCCGTCGAACGCTACGCTGAACTCGAAGCGGTACGATTTCAGCGGCCATTCGGTTGCGAAGTAGTCACGGCGCACACGCTTGACGATTGGGCTACCAATGCCGCTTGTCGGATACGGTGTCGAGTCGCTGTAGAACAGGATTTGACCGGCTGGCATGTTCGGGTGAATAGTCACCTTAATCAGCGTGCCGGTAATCTTGTTCAGGTAGCTGCCGACCATCGTGCCAGCGGTGATCGTCGCGCCGTTTGCGTCCATGCCGTAGCGAATCAGTGGCGCGCCGCCGTTGGCAATAATCAGCTTGTTCAGAGCCAGCGCCACCGATGCCGACATAAACATCTGCGAAGGGGACAAGCGATACAAGTCCCAACGGTCACGCAGCACCGCGTCGATTTCGTTACAGCCGCCCGCGCCGTCAGAAGTCAGCACGGTACCCACGCCAGCGGTGCCGGTTGCCAAGTCTGCGAAGTAAGCGCCGGAACCCGCCTTCATGATTTGCGACAGCAGGCCATCATAAACCAGCGAATCGGTCGAGTTATCAGCAGCAGGCAAGGCCGAAACGTTCTGGGTGCCAGTCGCGGCGGCGGTAATCAGCAGGCTGTTGATGGTAGTCACAGCGCCCAACACCACCGCGCCGGTCGTACCCCAATACCACGCATAGGCCACAGCGCCGCGCACCGGTGCCACAGTTGCGGTGATGCTGTTGGTAGCTCCTGCGCCGGTGGTGACGGTTGCCGCTGCCGATACCTGAGCCACGCCGCCAGCTACGGTGTCGGTCGTGCCGTCCATATTGGTGCGGGCGATGGTTGCAGCCAGCGCACCGGCGGCGATATTGACAGCCTGTCCGGTGGTGCCGTTGTTGTACCCGGCCAACTGCTGATAGCCGTGCAGGGTCAGTGCAACGCAGTTGACGATATAGGCGGTTGCCGCTGGCAGGGTGCCGCCAGTGGTGGCAGTTGCCAATGTCGGCGTAGGTGTAACGCCCAACGCGACGGAAGTGTTGCCGCCCAAGTCGGTGAACTCCTCCTGAATCATGGTCGAGTACAGCAACTGCTCAACAGCCAGCGCCTTGGCATCGTCGAAACCTTCAGCAGCCCAATCAGCCTGGAAGTTAACGAAGTCGTCCATGCCGAGGGTACGGTAAGCTGCAAAATAGTCAGCGGTTGCGTGAGTAACCGCCGAATTGCGCTGGCCTTGGCTGATACCAGCCGACACGCCCAAGGTGTTGATGCCGGTCACTGCGCGCCAGTTGGCTTGAATGCCGCCTTTGCCGGACACGCGAGGGATAATATCGCGCAGCGGAGTTTTGACCGGGAACAGCTTTTTAGCTCCAAGCTCCAAGTCATAGTTGGTGATGCCAGAAGTGGCAACAGCCGATTGCGCCCAACCAGCCTTTGCCAGTTCTGCGCGTTGGTTTTTAATCAGGTCAAGCGTTTGAGTAGTAACGTCAGGCATTGCAGTCTCCTTTGTTCGCCTCACGGCGAGTTAAAGTAAAACCCCGAAGGGGTGGGCAGCGCCTCACGGCGGATGCCCAAAATTTACAGCTTGGTTAGTTGATGATTTGCAGGTTTTTCGCCCGCGCCGCTTTAATCAGTGTTGCCGTTTCGCTGATTTCCCCGGTGATGCCAATTACCGGGGCGATCTCAGTTTTCTGCACTTGCACAGCATCCGCGCCCTTATCCACTGCCAGCAGCGCAATATCTGCGGTCTGCGGCTGCGCCTCAAGTTCTGCGATGCGCTTTTTCAACGGTGCGGTCGCATCGTCGATTGCCTTAGTTAGCGCGTCGGCCTTCTGCAATTCCTCCGCTTCGTCTGTTTTTCCGACATTGCCAGCAGCGCAAGCTGCGCCTAGCTTGTTTGCGAGGTCGTGCAATTCTTGGATGGTCTTTGCGTCTGCCGCGCTATTGCGCGCCCCGGCCTTTGCCAGCCCTGCCAACTTGACGGACATAGCCAGCACCTCACCATCGGGCTGCGCTTCATCTTCGCCGCCCACAATCTCAGCGGCCTCATGCGCGGCCAAGTCTTGCAGCAGGATTGCGGCATCAGCGGCCAGCGATTGCAGGCGGTCAGCAATGCCGGAGTCATCCGGCTCTTGGTTGGCTTCGTATGCCGCTTTATCCGCCATGTACTTAATGGCCTGCACAATTTCTGCCAGTTTCGCAACGTCGAACAGGGATTTTTTCAATTCTTCGGCAGGCTCCGCATCGGCAAGCGACTTTTCCAGCCGTTCGATTGCATCGGCAACCGATAGCGCGTTTTTATTGAGCAGTTCGCCCAAACGCTCAACGTCCGATGCCTCGCCCTTTACCTGCACTTCTGCTGCGTTTTCGGTCATGTTTGCAAACTCCATTTTAGACAAAGACCCGTCCGCCTTGCGAACGTCGAAGAATTTTGCCGTGGGAATACACGGACGATCCACCAGCGAGATTTCAGCCGGGGCGGCGGTGTATCTGGTAAGGTCGCCATCTTTCCAGCGTTTTGCATAGCTCCCCCCAATGCTCAGGCCGGTGTAGGCTCCGGCGAGAACCTTCTTCCAGTCGGCATCGTCAACCACCTTTACCACCACATCCAGCGCGCGTTCGGCATCGTCGAAAATGATAGGCTCTGCCAAGATGCCAGCAACCCCGCTGCCGTGCATCGCGCGCAGATTGCCGTAGGATTTGCCGCCGCTGGCCTCCGCTTGCTCGTTGCTCCATTTCTGGAACAACGGCTTGCTGGTTTCGTAGTCGAGAATTTCGCCGGAACGGTCAGGCGTTTCCTGCGCTGCGCGGGCGAAAATCAGCCGCTGCTCTTCGTCCACTTTGGTGAGTTGTGCGAAAACTTTCATGCCGCCCCCTTTAGATTTTTGCTTTGTAAAGCATTTTGCTGGCGTTGTCAAATTTATCCCTAAAAATAATTTGCGAAAAAATAGCGCAAAAGTATTGCTTTTGCGAAAAAAATGCGTATAATGCAACACATCGGAAACGCAACAACAAAAGGAGAATTAAAATGAAAACTGTCACCCTAACCAATAATTTCCACAACACCTCCTCGAAAGTACGCCCAGTAGTCATCGCTAACGGACGCTTCGCCGGAATGCACAAAATCAGCCGCAAGACCGCTCTCCGCCTGCGCTCAGAACTCTGCGGTGTTTCTGGATGCGTCTGCGGCGGAACGTTCGGAGAACGTGGCGGTGTGCTGCTCGACGTGGTAAGCGAGGACTACGACCGCAACTATATCATTGACCTTGCCCGCAACAATGCCTAAGCCCCGCAAATATCCGCTCAGTGATTACTGAGCGGAATCATTGGAGCGCGAGGATCGACTGCAAAAGTAATATCGTGTCATGTACAACTATGTTATTTCGATCTGCCGTTAAGCGTCATTGCCGAAATAATAGAGTTGTAATGCCTTTTATATTCCGCTTCTTCTTTGTCATGCTGCTTCATCCTTTCTGCATTTTTATCTGCCTCCGCTTTTCGTTCCTTCGTTGCTGGGTGTTTATTCACCGCATCCATAATTGCTGACGCTTCGCTTTCGTGAAGCGGAACCTTGCTACCCATTATATGGGTGAATCCTTTAGCCTCAACAGCATCGGCAAGTTTTATATTGCTTGCTGATTTTGTATCTCTCAATTCTTTAACGGAAACAATTTTTTCGCCATAATTCATTGGCACAATTTCACCATTCTTTGTTGTTTCCGGCACTCCTTTATCATTTATTTTTACCTCAATTCCGCCTCTTCTAACAATCGGGTTTTGTTTATTTTCATGCGCCAACTTCATCCTTTCTACAGCTCTCAAATTTGTGGTGCTGACAAAAGTTGCACTTCCCTCTGAGGTGAATCGGCCTTTCTCATCGTGATTTGGGTTGAACTTTTCCAACCCAGAAAGTGTGGTGTATTTTCCAATTTCTGCCCCGTATAAGCTGCACCTGCACATCGGGTGCGCCAGCGGCGCGGAGTCGCCGGATTGGAAAAGCTCATCGATGCCGATAATGCCCTGCTGCTCGTTCATTGAGCAGCCATCGGATACAATTTCATCGCCAGCCGTTGCCCACCCTTTGCCAGAGACTACGCCCGAATCTTTCCAGCCTTGCAAATTGCCTTGCGACATGGCCTGCCCAAGTTCATAGCTGGCAATCAAGTCAGCCCGAACAGCGCCGAAGAGTTGCGCGCCCTCGATCTCGTCCGCAAGATCAAAGCTGCTTGCGCCATTCTCTACCGCCGCCACTACCAGCGCGCGCACCTTGTCGCGTGTCGAGTCAGCAATCTGCGTTACCAGCTCTGCCCCGCGCTCTTCCGCGTAGGCCACTGCCTGCTGATTGACCATCCGCACGTCAACAGCAGCGCCAACCTGCACAAGCGCATCAGTTGCCGCCTGCGCGTGCGCCGCCTCAATCACTGGATTGACCGCCTTGCCGACCGCATTGCCAATCGCACCAAAATCCATACTATTCAGCAGGTCATCAGCTTCCGACTTGGCAACGGCGCGCAACTGCGCGGCGATCTTCGCGCCCTCCGTTGCCAGCACTTTTCGCAACGCCTTTGCAAGCCGTGGCGCGTGTTTTTGCGCCTTGGCCGGGTCGTACTTAAACCGGCGCATCGCCCACCCCCCGCGCCTGCCGAATTTCATCCGCCGACATGATGCCCGCCGCCACATTGATCTGGTCGATCTGAGCCTGCACAAGCGGGTCGATTACCGCCTGCATCTTCCAGTGAAACTCAACGCCATCTAGCCCGAATTGCTGCCGGATGATTTTATCCATGAGGCGCTTCAAAAATTGCAGCAACGGCAGCAGCCCCTCAGAAATGGCGGAATCTTGCGCGCTTTCTGCCGTTGCTCTATTGACCTGCGCGACGAAAGGAGTAGGCGATACGCTGAACGCATAGCAAACGATGCGCGCCAGCCATTCGTCGAACTGCCCCTTGAGTAACGCCCCAACATCCTGCGATTCCTTGATTTTCGCGGTATCAAGCGGGATGAATTTCATCTTGCTGCGCGTCACCTGATTGCCGGACATGATGCTATCAAAGTAGTTCTGGAAATCTGCAATCTGGTCTGGGTTCCAGCTTTCTGGCACTGACGCAAAGCTGGCCGGGATATTGCCGTCCGTGAAACTGGAAAGCTGCATCGCTTGGCGGCGCAGCGCGATGTTTGCCGTCAGCATGATTTGTTCAACTGGCGAAAAGCCATACAGCCGCCAGCTTCGCGGGTTCCGCATGGCGTAAATCAGGCTTTCTGAGGTGTAATCAGCAGCGGGTACGCCTTTCAGGATTTGCTGATAGGCGGGGCTTGGCGGCAATGGTGTGCGCCCGGTTGCGTCAATGACGCGCTTGATTGTGGCTGCGTCGATCACCTCCAGCGAATACAGATCGCCGCCAACCGTTCGGCGCGGGTACACGGCAACCGCGTCCAGCACGAATAAATCTTCAAGTATTTTCCGCAGAAACCCATCCCAATCACAATCCGGCGACGGCTGCAAAAATTTGGCGCGCACATCAGCCAGAACAGCGTCGGACACGCCCTCGCCCTGAATCTCCCATTCGTATGCGCATACTTGATCTTTGCGCGTTTCGATCACCAGTCGAAGAATATCCAGATTGTCAGCCAGAGCGCGCAACTGGTCGAACGTCACCGATCCGGTCGCCTCTTGTTTTGGGCGGATGCGGGCGTTGAACCCTACCGGGTAATCCATCGCCCTGCCTTCTGCGGCCTGCTGTGCCACCGGCTGCAATGGCTGCGCCGGAGTCATCCAATCGGACGGCGTTACGCCCTGCACTGCATACCGGATGCCAGCGGCAACGCGCTGCACGAAAGACTGGTCAAGCTGTGTTTGCTTTGGCATTTGATGCAACCCCCTTGTAGTATTCCAGCAGCGCAGAAGCCCCGCCAATCACCAGTAAATCTGTAATCGCATCGCAAAGCGGGTCGATCTGGTCATCATGCGCGTGCGAGTCGTTCGCGGTAAATGCCTCGCATTCTGCCACAAAATCATTGACAAAGTGCGCCGTTTGCGGAATGCAAACGTAGCCGGAAGAAATGTAGCTAACCACGTCCATAACGCGCGTTAGCTTGTCGCGGCTGCGCTGCAATCCGCGCACAGGGATGCGGGCGGCTCTTTTTATGTCTTGGATTAGACCGGTGCCGCTGGCCTTGTCCTCGATCACCATTTCGCGCACGCCGCGCGGCTTGTGCTTTTCCCAGAAGTCAATCGCTGCCTGCCGAAGCTCCGGCGCTTCCCACTTCCCGCGAACTTGATCCAGTAGGTAGATTTTGCCATCCGCGCTCTTACCCCAAAGCTGGAAAACGCTGTAATCGTTCGCTTCGCCGGTCTTTTGCGCGGTATCGGCGTATATTTTCCGGTATTGGATGCTGGGCGGCTCGATTTCGTACCGCTGGAACCACGCCCCCTTGATAATGCCGCCGCCAAGTGGTGACGGTCGCTGCATATATTGCCCGGCAAAAACATAGGGCGCGGCCTGCTCCATGCGGCGTAGGTCGTCGATTGTGTGCTTTTCCGGCCATAGCGCCGAGCCGTCCGGCTGGATTGCCGGGATGCAAAGATGCTCCCACTCTTCGCCATTCCCGCCATCCAGCAGCCAGCCGGAAAGGTCGCGCTCGTGCAGTCGTTGCATGATGACGATGATGGGCGTGTCCGGGCTGTTCTTCCGGCTTTCCAGCGTGTTTTGAAACCACTCTAGCACCCCCTCGCGGATGGTGTCGCTTGTGGCCTCGTCCGCCTTGTGCGGGTCATCAATGATGATTGCGCCGCCGAACCCGTCCCGGTGCTTGCCTGCGCCATAGCCGGTGATGGTGCCGCCAGTCCCCACCGCATAAACGCATCCGCCCGCATCGGTGCGCCATTCGTCTTTCGCGGTCGAATCGGTGCGAAGCGAAACCCCGCTGAAAATCTGCCGGTATTGCTCGTGCTGGACAAGCTCGCGCGTTTGCCAGCTATTCGCCGTGGCAAGCCGTGCGCTATAACTGGTGTGGATGAATTCGCAGTCTGGATTTTTACCAAGCGCCCACGCCATAAAGTCGATTACGCAAAGCTGCGTTTTCGAGTATCGCGGCGGCAAGTTGATAATAAGGCGCTTGCACTCTCCTCTCCAGACGCGCATCAGAGCGTTGCAGATAAGATCGTGATGCGCGGCCTGCTGCCATTTATAGCCGCGCTGCTCCCGGAACATGATGCGCGCGAAGGCGTATAGGCTTGCCTGCGCCTCGGTGATTAGCGCTTCGTCGCGGTAGAGATAGGCCGGACGATCAATCTGGGTCATGAATCAAAAATTCGCACTGGAACGCGATAATCGGAGGCGGCTCAATCCAGCTTGAGAACTCACCGGCTGGCCTGTCTCCACTCAAGCGGCGAAGGCAGGATTCGCAACCTTCGCGCCAGCCTTCCGCATCCGATCCTTCTCCCCGGCACCGCGCTACGTCATTCGGCAAAATCATGCTTAGTATTCCTCCAAAATTTTACGCCGCGCCTCAGCGAATGCGGCCAAGTCAATCGCTTGCTTTGGCTGATTGGCGTTGCTGTTGTTGATTTGGATTGCGGTTTCCGGGTTTTTCCCGGCCACCACCTCTTTGGCCTTTGCGATAGTATCCGCCCGCGCCCTGTAATCGGCTTGGTCGATGCACTCCGCACTCATTGCCTCTTGCACGTTTTTCAGCGCGGCCTTGTTTAGCCATTCAAGCCGCTTTGAAATATCGTCCACGGTTTTTTCGATTGCGTGGACGATTTGTCCATCCTTTTTCGCAAGCTCTTGAAAGTATTGGACTCCAGCGGTCACGATTGGCGCGGCATCCTGTGTTGCGCCATTGCAGATTTTATTGACCAGCGACTTGCTGACTTTGTGCTTGTCAGCGATATGCCGCTGGCTGAGTTGCCCAAGTCGCCAATCTATCAGGATTGCCTGAATTTTCTCATCAGAGGTTCGTGCCATTTTCTTTTTCAACCCATTCCGATGTTGCCAAAATTGCGGAGATTGCCAGCCCGCCGAAGAATCCACAGAACACCACCATACTGGCGATCATCCCAAACATTTGCGCGCCTCCGTTTCTGCATCTTCGCGGGTCATGCCGCCGTCATATTCCATAATCGCGGCGCGTTCCTCGAACGCCTCAATCATATCGGCTTGCGAGGTATTCCCCTGCTCTTCCAGATTCATAGCGTTTTCTCCTGTTCTTGTCGATTTTCTGTTTGACATCCGAATCCGAAACGGCGTTTTTAATTCCGCTTCGCATTCGTTTTTTTTCGCTTTCCCGCTGCGCCATGATTGCCGCGCACGCGCCGTGAGTTAAGTCGCCCGGCTTTCTGTTTTTCCCGCAAGCCGGGCAAACCGGGTTCCCGTTTTTAGGCAATCCGAATCCTGTGCGGAAACTCACAGCCGCCCCATTTTTTGCCATTGTTGGTAAATATCCCGGCAATCCGAATCACATCACCTGCGCCCGCCTTGCGTTACTTCGCCACAGCAAAGGCACGTTTCGGACGTTTCGATTGCCTGCGCCCTGTTGCGCGCCGCGCTCAATCTTGCATCGCGCTCGCGCTGCTCAATTTCTGCTGCGTAGTCCGCTTCATCAGCCATTGCTTTTCGCCCCCATGAATTCGGCAAACTTCTGCTCCATACACTCTTGCACCAGCATCGGGACAGGAAGCGCACCAAGCTCCCAATGCTGGTATGTGCGCCGATTGACGTAGAACAGTTCGGCCGCCTCATACTGCGTACACTTTGCCGCCTTCCGAAATTCTTTCAGCTTTTTATTTGGCATTTCATCCCCTTCAAAAATTAGTGCGGCGATTATGCGCTAAAAAATCGCGCTTTGCAAGATATTTTTTGCAAGGCCGGATATTGCGCCAACACTTTGCCATACTATGCTGCTAATTTTCAATTTTAAGCGCCCGCCAAGGCATTTTCCTTCTTTCGGCATACCTTTGCCGCCACTCAGCGCCCAAAGCCTCCATAAGCCCGCATCAATCGTGAAATGCCGAACCCAGATATATAACACGCGCGCGCACGTCATTATATATATAAATAAATTAAATTATTAAAAATAATAAAAAAATATATCTTATATACAGGCAAAAGCAACAGAAACGCCGAAAGCCCGCATCAGCGGGCTATTTTTATTTCCGCACAATTTCCGCATAATTTCCGCAACGGGAAACCCTTTAATAATCAGAATTTTAGCATTTTCGCATTTTCCGCATGACCCCGTTGCCGCCTATGGGTGTCTGATTTTTGTGCGAAAATGCTAAAATTCTGATTTCAAAGACTTTTCTGTTGCGAAAAACCTTGCGAAAATTGCGATTTATTGCAGAACTCTGTTTTTTAAGGCTTTTCCCTCAGAAAAAGCCTTTTACATCAAATGCTTGCGAAAATAATAGCCCACTCATTGCGGGAATGCAAGCCTTTTTGACGGCCTTCCAGCTTTGCCGCTGCTGGCGGATACCTGCCGGATTCCGTAATCGCTTTCCAGCACCTCCAGCACCTCGCGGCGCTTGGCTTTATTCATGCCCCTAAAGCGCGAACAGGAACGGGAAACCTCCCATTCCGTCACCCCGTCAGCACCGCCAGCCTTTACCGCCGCCATGACTTGCTTACAAGCCGCCTCGAAGTCATTATCTGCGATGATGTTTTTGGCGAAGTTGGCGACTTGGTTTGCGCTCCACAATGCCAACTCGCGCCCCCACACCCAACTTTCTGCACCGATGTGCGGGCGGTGGTGGTTTATGCTCACTGCGTGGATCATCGCCAGCTTTAGCGCCTGCTCGACGACGCGCGAATAAATAGAGCGCTCCGCGCTGGATTTCATCCTTTCGGTAAGGCTGGCATCCAGCCGGTCTATATCATCCGCAATCTCATCATCCATTGTGACTGTAAGCGGATCGCCTGCGGATAGGTCGCCGCTGCCGGGCGGCTGATATTCGGCAATGGCGCGAA
>Ga0228698_1000411_pt1 | contig 34675 bp, 28 predicted proteins | sample McNCre117_Aug_MG_FD_178015 | JGI IMG/M metagenome (GOLD analysis project Ga0228698, IMG submission 178015) | Freshwater microbial communities from McNutts Creek, Athens, Georgia, United States - 1-17_Aug_MG | ecosystem: Environmental > Aquatic > Freshwater > Creek | place: USA: Georgia... | reverse complement strand
AGCGTTGAGCATCGCCGCCAGCAAGGACGCGCCGAAGGTCAGCCGGTACGACGCCAGCACCCGCGGCGTGGTGGTGGCCTCCAGGAACTGGCCCCAGCTCAGCGTGGCCGTCTTGAGGAAGGCCGCCGACAGCGGCACCAGCACGATCAGGCTGAGGTACAGCAGCGCGAAGCCGAGCGCCAGGTCGAAGCCCGGCAGCACGCTGTGGCGCCGCAGCAGGGTGCGGGTGAAGATCATCGCGATCCCGCCGTCACTTGCGCGTGAAGACCTGATCGAAAGTCCCGCCATCGGCGAAGTGCGTCTTCTGCGCTTTCGTCCAGCCGCCGAAGACGTCCTCGATGGTGAAGAGCGTCACCTTCGGGTACTGCTTGGCGAACTTGGCGGCCACCGCCGGGTCGATCGGGCGGTAGTAGTTCTCCGCGGCGATGGTCTGACCTTCGGTCGAGTACAGGTACTCCAGGTAGGCCTGCGCCACGGCGCGGGTGCCGCGCTTGTCGACCACCTTGTCGACCACGGTCACCGGCGGCTCGGCCAGGATGGACAGGCTGGGCGCGACGACGTCGAACTTGTCCGGCCCCAGCTCCTTGAGCGCCAGCAGCGCCTCGTTTTCCCAGGCCAGCAGCACGTCGCCGATGCCGCGCTCGACGAAGGTGGTGGTCGCGCCGCGGGCGCCCGAGTCCAGCACCGGCACGTTCTTCAGCAGCGCGCCGACGAAGTCCCGCGCCTTGGCCTCGCTGCCGGTCTTCTTCAGCGCGTAGCCCCAGGCGGCCAGGTAGTTCCAGCGCGCACCGCCGGAGGTCTTGGGGTTCGGGGTGATGACGGAGACGCCCGGCTTGATCAGGTCGTCCCAGTCCTTGATGCCCTTGGGGTTGCCCTTGCGCACCAGGAAGACGATGGTGCTGGTGTACGGCGAGCTGTTGTGCTTCAGGCGCTTTTGCCAGTCGGCAGGAATGAGCTTGGCGCGTTCGGACAGCTCGTCGATGTCGTAGGCCAGCGCCAGCGTCACCACGTCGGCCTCCAGCCCGTCGATCACCGAGCGCGCCTGCTTGCCCGAGCCGCCGTGGCTCTGCTTGACGGTGACGCTGTCGCCGGTCTTGGCCTTCCAGTGCGCCGCAAAGGCCTTGTTGAAGTCGACGTAGAGCTCGCGCGTCGGGTCGTAAGAGACGTTGAGCAGCGTGATGTCCTTGGCCTGGGCCGCGCTGAACGGAACGACGGCAGCCAGTCCCAGCAGCGCCGACACGACGAGACGACGCGACAGGGTCAGAGAAGAGCGGGGGCGGAAGGGCAGCACAGGGGTCATGGCGATAAGCGATGGGTTCGAAAGTCGATGCCGTTGAGCAATGGGGGCACTCTAGGGATATGCCAAAACATGGAGAACGAAGCGTTCCGGAGATGCTTATGATGTTTTCAGATAAGCAAGCCATTTCACTGACCCAAACGCATACCCTCTCGGCAGCACGTGTGCACGACAGAACCGACAATCGTGCGCTGCCGGCTGCCACCCTCACCCGTTCGACTCACCCATGACGCCCACGACGCTGCACGACATCGAGTTCCGCACGATCGACGGCCGCCTGCGCCCGCTGGCCGACTACGCCGGGCAGGTGCTGCTGATCGTCAATGTGGCCAGCCGCTGCGGCTTCACGCCGCAGTACACCGGGCTGGAGGCGCTGTACCGGCGCTACAAAGACCGCGGCTTCGTGGTGCTGGGCTTTCCCTGCGACCAGTTCGGCCACCAGGAGCCGGGCGACGAGGCCGAGATCCAGAACTTCTGCAGCCTGACCTACGACGTGACCTTCCCGATGGCGGCGAAGGTCGAGGTGAACGGGGCGAACGCGCACCCGCTGTACCAGCGGCTGAAGAAGGCGGCGCCGGGCCTGCTGGGCACGGAAGGCATCAAGTGGAACTTCACCAAGTTCCTGGTGGATGCGCAGGGGCAGGTCGTCTCGCGCCACGCCCCCACCGACAAGCCCGAGGGCCTTGCCGGCGCGATCGAGGCGCTGCTGCCGCGCTGAGCGGTACGCCGGGTCCGAGCCGAAAGGCCCCTGCTCGCCTCAGTTCGCCTCGACGCGGGGCGGCCGGGGCCGGGCGTGGTCCAGGTCGGGGCGGTGCCAAGGGTCGACGTGCGTGAGCAGGTTGAGCACACGGTGGCGCTGCATGACGCGGTTGCGCGCCTGCACCGCGATGTCGTGGCCGGCCTCGACCGTCAGCGTGCCATCGACTTCCAGGTGCGCATCGACGACGATCAGGTCGCCCATCTTGCGGGTGCGCACGTCGTGCACGCCGGCCACGCCGGGCGTCTCGGCCAGGGTGCGACGGATCGCGGCGACCTCTTCTTCGTCGATCGCGCGGTCCATCAGGTCGTGCAGCGCATCCCAGCCGAAGGTCCAGCCCATCTTGGCCACCATGAAGCCGACGATCGCCGCGGCGATCGGGTCCAGGATCGGGTAGCCCGCCAGGTTGCCGGCGATGCCCACGCCCACCACCAACGAGGAGGCGGCGTCCGAACGCGCATGCCAGGCGTTGGCGACCAGCAGGCTGGACTTGACCCGTTTGGCCACCGCCAGCATGTAGCGAAACAGCGCTTCCTTGGCCAGCAGCGCCGCCCCCGCCACCCAGAGCGCAGCGGCGTGCACCGTCTGCACCGTCTCGGGCTGCTCCAGTTTCAGGAAGGCCGACCAGAGCATGCCCGCGCCCACCGCCAGCAGCAGCGCACCGAGCAGCAGCGAGGCGGCGTTCTCGTAGCGCTGGTGGCCGTAGGGGTGGTTGCTGTCGGCGTCCTTCTGGCTGTGGTGGTTGGCGATCAGCACGACGAAGTCGGCCACCAGGTCCGACAGCGAGTGGATGCCGTCGGCGATCAGGCCCTGCGAGTGCGACAGCCAGCCGACGACGATCTGCAGCGCCGTCAATCCGAGGTTGACGACGACGCTGACCCAGGTGCTGCGCGAGGCGGCCGCGGCCCGCTCGGCCGGGCTGTGGGCGGCGTGTTCGCTGTCGTCGTCGATGGGGGTGAACTGCATGCGCGGCGGGTCGTGTGAAGGGGCGTGCGACGGACCCAACCCAGGGTCCGAATGCCGCGAGAGCTTAGCCCGACTTGCGGTTCCCGGTGATGCGCTGCGGCAAACCGGACCGCTGGCTTCAAGCGAAGGTGACGAGCACCACCTGGTCGCCGCCGAACACCGCCCAGGCGCGCTGACCCGTCGTGAGCTCGCGCGCCGGCGAACCATCGACGGTGGCATGGACCTGCCGCGCGTCGGGCAGCGTCAGCGTCACCGCCCAGCGCGCGGGGCCAGGCCGCAGCTCGGCAATCACCCCGGCCAAGGCATTGAGCCCCGGCTGTGGCGTGGGCGGCTGCGTCTGGATCAGCACCGCCGGGGCCTTGAACAGCGCAAACAGCTCGCTGCCCAGGCGCAGTTCGAGGTGGTCGAGCGACTCGGGGGTGATGCAGGCGACGAGCGGCACCGCCAGCGCCGCCGAAGCCAGCGTGCCAGCCTCTCCCGCGGGCAGCAGCGTCACATCGACGATGCCCCCGCGATCGGCCAGCGCGGCCACCCGCACCGCAAACTGGTTGCGCGCGCTGGTCTTCATCGACAGGCGGCGGATCCAGCTGCGCAGCTCGGGGCCCTCGGCCTCGGTGGGCAGGGCGTCGAGCCGGTTGAGGATGTCCTGCTGCGAGCTCTCCATGGCCCGGTACAGCGCGATCAGCCGGCGCGCGTAGTCCGTCAGTCGCGTGCCGCCACCGCCAGCGCCGCCGGTGCTGCGCAGCACCAGCGGCTCGGGCGAGAGCTGGTGCATGGCGTCCAGCGCATCCCAGGCCGCCTTGTACGACAGCGGCACCTCGCGGGCGGCGCGGTTGAGCGAGCCCACCCGCTCGATGGCCTCGAGCAGGCGGATGCGGCTGTCGCTGAGCACCGCGCCGAGCGGGGTTTCGAGCGTCAGGTGGCCCGTCAGCGGCGCGGCCTTGGGTCGGCGCGCCACCGCATCGGCGGGCGTTGGGGCAGATCGGCGCGACGTGGGCATGCCCGGAGTCTAAGCGCCCGCCTCGCCTCGATCCCGCACCGCCGAAGGTGAGCGAGCGTCGATCCAGCTCAAGGGTTAACCCGCAGGCTGCCCCGGATAATGGCCGCCTGCCGCGGCTGGTCCCTCGGTCGGCGGTGTATCCAGGAACCTGTCTCCCATGTCTTCTCTTCGCCTTGCCACGTTGGTGGCTCTGGCCGGCAGCGCCGGCACCGTCTTCGCCCAACAACAGCCGGCCGCCGCAGCGCCAGCCACGCCGCTGCTGGTCAAGATCGGCCACGTGGCTGCGCTCAGCGGGGGCGCCGCCCACCTCGGCCGCGACAACGAAAATGGTGCGCGCATGGCCATCGACGAGCTGAACGCCCGTGGCGTGACGATCGGCGGGCGCAAGGCGCGCTTCGAGCTGCTGGCCGAAGACGACGCCGGGGACCCGAAGCAAGGCACGGCCGCGGCTCAGAAGCTGGTGGACTCGAAGGTCAACGGCGTCGTGGGCCACTTGAACTCGGGCACCGCAATCCCGGCCGCCAAGCTCTACTCGGATGCGGGCATCCCGCAGATCGCGCCCTCGGTGACGAATCCGAAGTACACCCGCCAGGGCTTCAAGACCACCTTCCGCATGGTCGCGGACGACGCGCAGCTCGGCGGCACGCTGGGCCGCTACGCGGTGCAGACGCTCAAGGGCAAGACGGTGGCGGTGGTCGATGACCGCACCGCCTACGGCCAGGGCGTGGCCAGCGAGTTCGAGAAGGCGGCCAAGGCGGCCGGCGCCACCGTCGTGAAGCACGAGTTCACGAACGACAAGGCGACCGACTTCACCGGCATCCTCACCTCGATCAAGGGCGCGCACCCCGACGTGCTGTTCTACGGCGGCATGGATGCGGTGGCCGGCCCGATGCTGCGCCAGCTGCGTCAGCTGGGCATCAAGACCAAGTTCATGGGCGGCGACGGCGTGTGCACCGCCGAGCTGCCCAAGCTGGCGAGCACGGCGCTCAACGACGGCGAGGTGATCTGCGCGATCGCCGGCGGCGTCGAAGCCGCCCAGAAGCCGGCGATGGAGAAGTTCAAGACCGACTACAAGAAGAAGTTCGGCGTGGAGGTGCAGATCTACTCGCCCTACACCTACGACGCGACGATGGCGATGGCCGCGGCGATGGTCAAGGCGGGCTCGGCCGATCCGGCCAAGTACCTGCCGGTGCTGGCCGGCAACGTTTACCCGGGCGTGACCGGAACGATCGCCTTCGACGACAAGGGCGACATCAAGAACGGCGCGCTGACGCTGTTCACCTACCGCGGCAGCGAGCGCGTGGAACTGGCCGTCGTGCGCTGAAAAACAAAAAGCCCCGGGCCGAAGCCTGGGGCTTTTTCGGTTCGGTGGGCCCCTGCGCCAGACCGCGAGGCCTGGCGGGTGCTCCGAAGATCAGCGCTGGGCCAGCGGCTTGACGTCGCGGGTGCCGGCGCCGACGAACAGCTGACGCGGGCGGCCGATCTTGTACTCGGGGTCGGCGATCATTTCGTTGAGCTGGGCGATCCAGCCGACCGTGCGGGCCAGCGCGAAGATCGCGGTGAACAGCTGCACCGGGATGCCGATGGCGCGCTGAACGATGCCGGAGTAGAAGTCGACGTTCGGGTAGAGCTTGCGGGCGACGAAGTAATCGTCTTCCAGCGCGATCTTTTCCAGCGACATGGCCAGCTTGAACAGCGGGTCGTCGTGCAGGCCCAGCTCGTTCAGGACTTCGTGGCAGGTCTGACGCATCAGGGTGGCGCGCGGGTCGTAGTTCTTGTACACGCGGTGACCGAAGCCCATCAGCTTGACGCCGCTGTTCTTGTCCTTCACCTGGTTCATGAACTCGCCGACCTTGGCCACGCCGCCCATGGCCTGGATTTCTTCCAGCATGTTCAGGCAGGCCTCGTTGGCGCCGCCGTGCGACGGGCCCCACAGGCAGGCGACGCCGGCAGCGATCGCGGCGAACGGGTTGGTGCCCGACGAGCCGCACAGACGCACCGTGGAGGTCGAGGCGTTCTGCTCGTGGTCGGCGTGCAGGATGAAGATGCGGTCCAGCGCCTTCTCGATGACCGGATTGACCTTGTAGTCCTCGCAGGGCGTGGCGAACATCATGCGCATGAAGTTGCCGGCGTACGACAGGTCATTGCGCGGGTACATGTACGGCTGACCGACGCTGTACTTGTAGGCCATGGCCACGAGCGTGGGCATCTTGGCGATCAGGCGGATCGCCGCGATCTCGCGGTGCTCGGGGTTGTTGATGTCCGTGCTGTCGTGATAGAAGGCCGACAGGGCGCCGACCAGACCGGTCATCACCGCCATCGGGTGCGCGTCACGACGGAAGCCGCGCAGGAAGAACTGCATCTGCTCGTTCACCATCGTGTGGTTGAGCACACGCTTGTGGAACGTGCCACGCTGATCCACGTTCGGCAGGTCACCGTACAGCAGCAGGTAGCAGGTGTCGAGGTAATCGCAGTTCTCGGCCAGCTGCTGGATCGGGTAGCCGCGGTACAGCAGCTCGCCCTTGTCACCGTCGATGTAGGTGATCGTCGAGTTGCACGACGCGGTGGACAGGAAGCCGGGGTCGTAGGTGAACTTGCCGGTCTGGCCGTACAGCTTGCGAATGTCGATCACGTCCGGACCCACAGTCCCCTTGTAGATCGGCAGATCCATCGGGGCCGAGCCGTCGGAGAACGAGAGGGTGGCCTTCACATCGGAGGGGGTCATCATGCTTGTTTCCTCGTAGTCAAATCAGCAAAACGGCAGAAAGCCAGGGGTGGGACACCCGGCGCGCATCACCTCTGTGGGCGCTGTCGCAGCTGTGCCAGCACTTCCAGCACATCGGCCCGCGCGAGCGCCCCCTCGGGTTCGCGGCGCGCGAGCAGCAGGTCGAGCAGGTCGTTGTCGGCCAGATCCATCAGGGCCTCGAGGGCCTGGGCCTGGCGCACGGTCAGGCTGGCCTCGTGGCGCGCAAAGAAGCGCTCGATGAACAGATCGTTCTCCAGCAGCCCCCGGCGGCAGCGCCACCTCAGCTTGCTCAGGGAACCGGCGTCCAGCAGAGTGTCCATGCGGGGTCTTTCGAGGGCCTGACCGTTCACGACCGGGTTCGCGCGATCAAACCGCGCGGCGGATCATCAGCTCTTTGATCTTGCCGATGGCCTTGGTGGGGTTCAGCCCCTTCGGGCAGACGTCCACGCAGTTCATGATCGTGTGGCAGCGGAACAGGCGGTACGGATCCTCGAGGTTGTCGAGGCGCGCCGCCGTATCCTCGTCACGGCTGTCGGCGATGAAGCGGTAGGCCTGCAGCAGGCCGGCCGGGCCGACGAACTTGTCCGGGTTCCACCAGAAGCTCGGGCAGCTCGTCGAGCAGCTCGCGCACAGGATGCACTCGTACAGGCCGTTGAGCTCTTCGCGCTCCTCGGGCGACTGCTTGCGCTCCTTTTCGGGCGGCGGCGTGTCGTTGACCAGGTACGGCTTGATCGAGTGGTACTGCTTGAAGAACTGCGTCATGTCCACGATCAGGTCGCGGATGACCGGCAGACCCGGCAGCGGCTTGAGAACCACCACGCCCGGCAGGTCGCGCATGTTGGTCAGGCAGGCCAGGCCGTTCTTGCCGTTGATGTTCATCGCGTCGGAGCCGCACACGCCTTCGCGGCAGGAACGGCGGAACGACAGCGTCGGGTCCTTGGCCTTGAGCTTGACCAGGGCGTCCAGCAGCATGCGCTCGTGACCGTCGAGTTCGACCTCGATGGTCTGCATGTAGGGCTTGGCGTCCTTGTCCGGGTCGTAGCGGTAGATCTGGAAGGTGCGAAGTGCCATCTTGATTGCTCCTGCTGCGCCTTAGAAGGTACGGACCTTCGGCGGCACGCTGTCCACGGACAGCGGCGTGAGGTTCACGGGCTTGTACGACAGGCTGTTGGTGGCACTGTCCCAGAGGGTGTGCTTCATCCATTCCTTGTCGTTGCGGCCCAGCGGGAACTCGGCGTCGTCGGCACCGCGCTCGTAGTCCTTGACGGTGTGGGCGCCACGGCATTCCTTGCGGGCGGCCGCCGAGGTCATCGTGGCCTGGGCCACTTCGATGAGGTTCTCGACTTCCAGCGCCTCGATGCGCGCGGTGTTGAACACCTTGGACTTGTCCTTCAGCGTGATCGAGCCGACGCGATCGCGGATCGCGTTGATCTTGACCGTGCCTTCGTCCATCGTCTTCTGGGTACGGAACACGCCGGCGTGCTGCTGCATGGCCGCACGGATGTCGTTGGCCACGTCCTGGGCGTACTCGCCCGAGTTGCTGCCGTCCAGGCGCGCCAGACGGGCCAGCGAGCGGTCGGCGGCGTCCTTGGGCAGGTCCTTGTGGGACTTCGGCGAGGACTTGAGCGACTCGATGATGTGGTTGCCGGCCGACTTGCCGAACACCAGCAGGTCGAGCAGCGAGTTGGTGCCCAGGCGATTGGCGCCGTGCACCGACACGCAGGAGCACTCGCCCACCGCGTACAGGCCGTTGACCACGCTCTTGTAGTCGCCACCCTTCGGAACCACGACCTGGCCGCTGATGCCCGTCGGGATGCCACCCATCTGGTAGTGGATGGTCGGCACCACGGGGATCGGCTCCTTGGTGATGTCGACGTTGGCGAAGTTGTGGCCGATCTCGTACACCGACGGCAGGCGCTTGAGGATGGTGTCGCCGCCCAGGTGGGTCATGTCCAGCACGACGTAGTCCTTGTTGGGACCGCAGCCGCGACCTTCCTTGATCTCCTGGTCCATGCAGCGCGAGACGAAGTCACGCGGTGCCAGGTCCTTCAGCGTCGGGGCGTAGCGCTCCATGAAGCGCTCGCCCTTGTCGTTGCGCAGGATCGCGCCTTCGCCCCGGCAGCCTTCGGTCAGCAGCACGCCCGCGCCGGCCACGCCGGTGGGGTGGAACTGCCAGAACTCCATGTCCTGCAGCGGGATGCCCGAGCGCGCGGCCATGCCCAGGCCGTCACCGGTGTTGATGAAGGCGTTGGTCGACGCGGCGAAGATCCGGCCGGCACCGCCCGTGGCCAGCAGCGTGGCCTTGGCTTCGAGGATGAAGACCTCGCCGGTCTCCATCTCCAGGGCGGTCACGCCCAGCACGTCGCCGTCGGCGTCGCGGATCAGGTCCAGCGCCATCCACTCGACGAAGAACTGCGTGCGCGCCGACACGTTGCGCTGGTACAGCGTGTGCAGCATCGCGTGACCGGTGCGGTCGGCCGCGGCGCAGGCGCGCTGGACGGGCTTTTCGCCGTAGTTGGCGGTGTGGCCGCCGAACGGACGCTGGTAGATCGTGCCGTCCGGGTTGCGGTCGAACGGCATGCCGAAGTGCTCAAGCTCGTAGACGACCTTCGGCGCTTCGCGGCACATGAACTCGATGGCGTCCTGGTCACCCAGCCAGTCCGAGCCCTTGACGGTGTCGTAGAAGTGGTAGTGCCAGTTGTCCTCGGACATGTTGCCGAGCGACGCACCGATGCCGCCCTGGGCCGCCACGGTGTGCGAGCGGGTCGGGAAGACCTTGGTCAGCACGGCCACGCTCAAGCCGGCCTGGGCCAGCTGCAGCGACGCGCGCATGCCGGAGCCACCCGCGCCGACGATGACCACGTCGAACTTGCGGCGCGGCAGGGAACCAGCGTAGCTGGCAGAAGTAGCGATGGACGCCATCAGAGCCTCCAGAGAACTTGCACAGCCCAGCCGGCGCAGCCGACGAGCCAGACGATCGTGGCCACCTGCAGGGCCAGACGCAGGCCCAGGGACTTGGTGACGTAATCCATGACGATGTCGCGCACGCCCACCCAGGCGTGCCAGGCCATCGAGACGATGACCACGAAGGTCAGCGACTTCATCCACTGCGACGAGAAGATCGCCGCCCAGCGGTCATACCCGAGCGGGCCGCCGAAGAGCACTTGCGCCAGCAGCACGACCGTGAACAGGGCCATCAGCACGGCCGTCACGCGCTGCACGAGCCAGTCGCGCAGACCGTAGTGCGCACCGGTGACGATGCGCTTCGATCCATAGTTGTGGGACATGGTGAAAACCGTGGTTCGAGGTGGGAATCAGAACAGGCCGAACAGCTTGGCGGCGAGCGCGACCGTCAGCACCAGGCTGATGGCGAAGCTGACCACGGCCGACGAGCGCCCCTGCTCCTTGGACACGCTGTGGGTGGCGTCCATCCACAGGTGGCGCACACCGGCGCAGAAGTGATGCAGGTAGGCCCAGATCAGCCCCAGCACGACGAGCTTGGCCAGCGGACTGGACAACACCGAGGTGAAGGACTCGAAGGAAATTTCCGAGCTGACGCTGGTATCGAACATCCAGATCACGAACGGCAGCAGCACGAACATCAGCATGCCGCTCGCGCGGTGCAGGATGGACAGCTTGGCTGCGAGGGGGAGTCGGTACTGGGTGGCGTCGATCAGCCGCATCGGGCCGGGCCGCTGCTTGAGGGAATCTGCCATGACGTGCCTTGTGACAAAGTGAACCGGTGGATTTTATTGCAATGCAACAGTGAGAAAGCTGACAACCAGGAACTCAGCAGCCTTGACAGGCGCCGCCATCAGCTCAATTCGTTGCGGTAATGGTGCGTGGCCGTGTGGTACAGACCGCGCCGCCATTCGACCGGTTTGTCCCCGTAGGTGCGCGACAGGCGCTCCACGCTGAGCAGGGGCGCCCCCACCGGCACGCCCAGCAACTCAGCCACCGCCGCATCCGCCGCAACCGCGCGGATCTTTTCTTCGGCGCGAATCATGCGCACGCCGAACTCGGATTCGAACAGGCCGTACAGCGGCCCCTTGTATTCGCTCAGCCGCTCTGCGGTCAGCCCCTTGAAGAGCGAGCCGGGCAGCCAAATATCATCGAGCACCACCGGCCGCTCCTCGCTGGACAGCGTGCGCCGCACTTGAACCGCCATCTCGCCAGACTTCAGGTCGAGCGCGCGCGCCACGTCGGCCGGCGCCCGCGCGCGGCGACAGTCCAGGAAGCGGCGCTGCATCGGCGCCGGCGCGCCCCCCTCCTCGGTCTGCAGACGCAGGAAGCGGTACTGGACCTGCTCCTCACTGTGCGTGGCCACGAAGGTGCCCTTGCCCTGACGGCGCACCAGCAGGTTTTCGGCCGCCAGTTCGTCGATGGCCTTGCGCACGGTGCCCTGGCTGACGCGAAAGCGTGCGGCCAACTCCAACTCGCTGGGAATCGCCTCGCCCGGGCGCCACTCTCCCCCTTGCAACCCCCGCATGATCAGCGCCTTGATCTGCTGATACAGCGGGCTGAATGCGGGCGTGGCCTCGCCCACCCGGTCGGCGGCGCCGACGGACGATGCGGCAGAAGTTGCGCTTGATGCGCTGGACGCGGGCAGGGCCATGGCCGCCATTGCAGCACATCCACCCGCCCCGAGGCAACGATGTGCAACTGATGTCTTATATAAGACATAAGATTATTGACACGCCCCGGGTCAACCCCTAGACTGCGCGATACTTGCGATCCGGCGCCCAAGTCCGTGCAGGGGCAGTATCCCGCCGCGGTCGGCCTGTCCGACAGGCCGCGACACCGGCACCGCCTGTGATCCACCCGATTTCCCACCCACTCCCAGGAGCCTCGCCCATGAGCAAGTCACCCGTTCGCGTCGCCGTCACCGGCGCTGCTGGCCAGATCGGTTACGCCCTGCTGTTTCGCATTGCCTCGGGCGAAATGCTCGGCAAGGACCAGCCGGTCATCCTGCAACTGCTGGAAGTGCCGGTCGAGAAGGCCCAGGAAGCCCTGAAGGGCGTGATCATGGAGCTGGAAGACTGCGCCTTCCCGCTGCTGGCCGGCATCGAGGCCCACTCTGACCCGATGACCGCCTTCAAGGACACCGACTACGCCCTGCTGGTCGGCGCCCGTCCGCGTGGCCCTGGCATGGAGCGCGCCGACCTGCTGGCCGCCAACGCCCAGATCTTCACGGCCCAGGGCAAGGCCCTGAACGCCGTTGCTTCGCGCAACGTCAAGGTGCTGGTGGTCGGCAACCCGGCCAACACCAACGCCTACATCGCGATGAAGTCGGCCCCGGACCTGCCGGCCAAGAACTTCACCGCCATGCTGCGCCTGGACCACAACCGCGCCGCCTCGCAGATCGCTGCCAAGACCGGCAAGGCCGTCGCCGACATCCAGAAGCTGGCCGTGTGGGGCAACCACTCGCCGACCATGTACGCCGACTACCGTTTCGCCACCATCGGCGGCGAGTCGGTCAAGGACATGATCAACGATCACGTCTGGAACAAGGACGTGTTCCTGCCGACCGTCGGCAAGCGCGGCGCTGCGATCATCGCCGCCCGCGGCGTGTCCTCGGCCGCTTCGGCCGCCAACGCCGCCATCGATCACATGCGCGACTGGGCCCTGGGCACCAACGGCGCCTGGGTCACGATGGGCGTGCCGTCGAACGGCGAATACGGCATCCCGGCCGAAACGATGTTCGGCTACCCCGTCACCTGCGAAGGCGGCGAGTACAAGATCGTCGAAGGCCTGCCCATCGATGCCTTCTCGCAAGAGTGCATCGACAAGACCCTGGCCGAGCTCGAAGGCGAGAAGGACGGCGTCAAGCACCTGCTGTGATCTGAGCGGCGCCCTGCGCTGACGATCCCTCCCAGGAAACCCGGCCGCCGCAAGGCGCCGGGTTTTTTTGTGCCCTGTCGGGCTACCCCGCCATCTCGACACGCGCCTTGCCAGCCCGCTTGGCCAGGTACATCGCCCGATCGGCCCGCTCGACCAGGTCATCGACCCCCTGCGTCGCTGCCTCGCCCCTCGTCCAACAGTACACCCCAGCACTGGCCGACACACCCGCGGCCGGCACCAGCTCGTCCGCGGTGGTCTGCACCGCGGCAATGATCTTGTGGGCGATCGACTGAGCACGCGCGCGGCCGCTCAGCGAGGGCAACCCAGCCACCAGCAGCACGAACTCGTCGCCACCGATGCGAGCGAGGCAGTCCCCATCGCGGCAGCAGCGCTGAATCGCCGCCGCCACCCGCTCCAGCAACTGGTCACCCACCGCGTGGCCAAAGCTGTCGTTGACGACCTTGAAGTTGTCGAGGTCGAACAGCATGACCACCAACATCGTCTGCTCGCGCTCGCAGCGCTCCCGCGCCAGGCGAATGTGCTCGTCGAGCATGCGCCGGTTGCTCAGACCCGTCAGCGGATCCGACCCCGCGGCGATGCGCAGCTCTGCAGTCACGCGGTGCAAGGTGCGCACCAGCGGCGCAAAGAGCAGCGGGATCACCCCCATCATGGCCACAAAGGAGCGCAGCAGCAGCCCCTGGCTGGTCCAGTAGGCGCTCAAGGGCATCAGCAGCAGCGCAGCCAACGCCGCAGCCGCCCAGGACAGCCAGAGGGTGCGCAGCCCGTAGCGCATGCCACAGCGCACGATCTGCACCATCAGCACCGGATACAGCGGCCCGAGCGTGTCCGGCGCGCCGACGAAGGCGACCACCGTCATCACCGAGTCCAGCACGATGAACAGGTACAACGACGCCACGCCGGTACGCTGGCGCGGCAACACCAGCTTCAGATGCGCCAGCGCCACCAATGCGTAAGCCAGCGACGTCGCCGGCACCAGCAGCGCCGCCAACGCCGGCTCGGCGTTGCGCCAGGCGTCCCAGCCGGTGATGGCACAGAACGCCAACGAAATCATCGCCCGCTGGCGGGCTCGGTCGCGCTCGTGCGCCTCGCGGTGCGGCGCATCGTGCGCCCCTACGAATTCAATGAAGCGCCGCACTGAGCGCTGAAGCAATTGCCGCATCGTGGCAGCCAAATTGAAGAGGAGCTGGACCGAATCGCTTTCGGGCCGGGAGGGCCTTCGCCCAGAGTCATCAGAATCTCAAACCGCAACTGACCCCATGTATCGACCGGCGGCCTGATGCCTGAAGCCTCGCAGGCCGACCTTTCAACACCTTTGCCCCCAGTTTTTCATCTGACCTCGCCACCCTGCCAGGCCCCGCCAGAGCACCCTGGCCCCACCGATCTGATCTAGCATTGCCAACGACTTGGCAGGGCGCACCCAGCTGTTGCTTTGAGCCGACAGCACGCGCACCGCTGAACCAAACAACATACCGAGGAACCGCCGCCAACATGAACACGCCCGCCACCCTGCATCCCCGCGAAGCCCTGTTCGAGTCCGGCGAGATCGCCCCCGACTTGCCGGTGTGCGACCACTACTGCGGCGTCGAGGCGCGCATGCGCAAGAGCCTGGAGCTGCAAGGCGAGATGGGCCCGGTGTTCGACGTCACGCTCGACGGCGAAGATGGCGCCCCGGTGGGCGGCGAGGTCGAGCACGCCCACCTGATCGCCGAGCTGATCACCTCGGCGGCCAACCGCTTCGGCCGCGTCGGCGCACGCGTGCAATCGGTCGATCACCCGGCCTTTGAGCGCATGGTCGACGTGGTGGTCGGCCAGGCGGGCGCCCGCGCGGCCTACATCATGATTCCCAAGCCGCGCCACCTCGCGGACCTGCAGCAGGCGATCGCCACGATCGACGAAGCCAGCGCACGGCATGGCCTGACCCGACCGATTCCAGTGCACGCGCTGATCGAGACCCACGGCGCCTTGCACGACGCCTACGAGATGGCGGCGCTGCCGCGCATCGAGTCCCTGTCCTTCGGGCTGATGGACTTCGTCTCCGCGCACCGCGGCGCGATCCCACAGAGCGCCATGGGCGCCAAGGGCCAGTTCGAACACCCCCTGGTGCTGCGCGCCAAGCTGGACATCGCCGCGGCCTGCCACGCCCACGGCAAGACGCCTTCGCACTGCGTGGTCACCGAGTTCAAGCACCTGGCCGCGCTGCAGGAGGCCGCCACCACCGCCTGCCGCCAGCTCGGCTACACGCGCATGTGGAGCATCCACCCCGACCAGATCCGCCCGATCGTCGATGCCTTCTCGCCCACCACGGCGGAAATCGACCTGGCCGTCGAGATCCTGATGGCCGCGCGCGCCGCCCACTGGGCCCCGATCCGCCACCGCCACCGCGGCCAGGACCAACTGCATGACCGCGCCAGCTACCGCTACTTCTGGCACGTGCTGGAGCGTGCGCACCGCACCTCGGTGACCCACAACACCCAGTTGCCAGGCCAGGTTCGCGCCGCCTTCTTCCCGGAAGATCAGCAACCGGCCTGATCGCTCTCCTGCCTCCGACGTTGCGCAGACACGACGACGCCCGAACCGAGAAAAAGGCCCACCGGTTCGAGTTGCGTCAAAACCCCAGGGGATTCACGACGGCCCGATGCAATTTGCAACGACTGCCAATGATCAGATCGAGACAATGGCCGCGGCCGCATCGGCCTGGAACCTTCCCTTGACGAAAGACCTGCTCATGATTCGCCTGTCCCTGACCGCCGTCGCTGCCCTGACCCTGGCCGCCACCCTCTCCGCTCCGGCTCTCGCTGCCACGAAGCACGCGGCCCCCGCCAAGGCGGCAGCCCCTGCGGCGGCCCTGAGCGCCGACCAGCTGGCCACTGCTGAGCGCGTGCTGACCGGCAAAATCGAATGTGAGTTGAACCAATCGGTGGACGTCGCCACCACCGACAAGCCCGGCCACTTCAAGCTCAGCTTCAAGGGCAAGTCCTACGACCTGGTGCCCGAAGCGACGACCTCGGGCGCCGTGCGTCTGGAAGACAAGAAGGCCGGCGTGGTGTGGATTCAGATCGCCAACAAGTCGATGCTGATGAACGCCAAGGCGGGCCAGCGCATGGTCGACGGCTGCGTGCACGACAAGCAGCGTTGATTGTTGCCGTCAGCCGAGGCCAGCCGCGCACGCACCGCTCCCGTGGAAACCGTTGAGCATCTCGAGTGCGGCTTGACATCGAGCGCACCCGGCTGACAGGACCCCGACAGGGCCACCCACGCGGTGGCCCTGTCTTTTTTTGGATCACCGACCTCGTCACAGGGCCGGGGCCCCTTGGCAAGTCTTATATAAGACATAAAATATGGGGCTTTCCCGGGTGCGGCACAGTTCGCACATCGGGGCCCCTGCGCCCAGATTCTTCCTCACTCCGATCGGAGACCCTCCATGCTGCAAGCCTATCGCCAACACGCTGCCGAGCGTGCCGCCCTCGGCATCCCGCCCCTCGCGCTGGACGCCAAGCAGGTCGCCGAGTTGATCGAGCTGATCAAGAACCCGCCGGCTGGCGAAGAGGCCTTCCTGCTGGACCTGCTGACCCACCGCGTGCCCCCGGGCGTGGACGACGCCGCCAAGGTCAAGGCCAGCTTCCTGGCCGCCGTGGCGCACGGTGACGAGAAGGTCGCGCTGATCTCCAAGGCCAAGGCGACCGAGCTGCTGGGCACCATGGTCGGCGGCTACAACGTGCACCCGCTGATCGAGCTGCTGGACGACGCCGAAGTGGCGGGCGTGGCGGCCGAGGGTCTGAAGAAGACCCTGCTGATGTTCGACTACTTCAACGACGTCGCTGCCAAGGCCAAGGCCGGCAACGCCAAGGCGAAGGAAGTGATGCAGTCCTGGGCCGACGCCGAGTGGTTCACCTCGCGCCCCGAAGTGCCGAAGTCGATCACCGTCACCGTCTTCAAGGTGCCCGGCGAGACCAACACCGACGACCTGTCGCCCGCCCCGGACGCCACCACGCGCCCGGACATCCCGATGCACTACCTCGCCATGCTGAAGAACACGCGCCCCGACGCGGCCTTCAAGCCCGAGGAAGACGGCAAGCGCGGCCCGATGCAGTTCATCGAGGACCTGAAGAAGAAGGGCCACCTGGTCGCCTACGTCGGTGACGTGGTCGGCACCGGTTCTTCCCGCAAGTCCGCCACCAACTCGGTGGTCTGGGCCACGGGCCAGGACATCCCGTTTGTTCCGAACAAGCGCTTCGGCGGCGTAACCCTGGGCGGCAAGATCGCCCCGATCTTCTTCAACACCCAGGAAGACTCCGGCTCGCTGCCGATCGAAGTGGACGTGTCGAAGCTGGAAATGGGCGACGTCATCGACGTGCAGCCCTACGACGGCAAGATCGTCAAGGCCGGTGAAACCGTCGCCGAGTTCGCGCTCAAGAGCGACGTGCTGTTCGACGAAGTGCGCGCCGGTGGCCGCATCAACCTGATCATCGGCCGCTCGCTGACCGCCAAGGCCCGCGAATTCCTGGGCCTCGAAGCCTCGACGCTGTTCCGCCTGCCGCAAGCGCCGGCCGCCAGCAACGCCGGCTTCACCCTGGCGCAGAAGATGGTCGGCCGCGCCTGCGGCCTGTCCGAAGGCCAGGGCGTGCGCCCCGGCACCTACTGCGAGCCGAAGATGACCACCGTGGGGTCGCAAGACACCACCGGCCCGATGACCCGCGACGAGCTGAAGGATCTGGCCTGCCTGGGCTTCTCGGCCGATCTGGTCATGCAGTCCTTCTGCCACACCGCCGCCTACCCGAAGCCGGTGGACGTGAAGATGCACCGCGAGCTGCCCAAGTTCATCGCCAACCGCGGTGGCGTGGCGCTGCGCCCGGGCGACGGCGTGATCCACAGCTGGCTGAACCGCCTGCTGCTGCCCGACACGGTGGGCACCGGTGGTGACTCGCATACCCGCTTCCCGATCGGCATCTCCTTCCCGGCCGGCTCCGGCCTGGTGGCCTTCGGCGCCGCCACCGGCGTGATGCCGCTGGACATGCCCGAGTCGGTGCTGGTGCGCTTCAAGGGTGAGATGCAGCCTGGCATCACCCTGCGCGATCTGGTCCACGCGATCCCGCTGTACGCCATCAAGGCCGGCCTGCTGACCGTCGAGAAGAAGGGCAAGAAGAACGTCTTCTCCGGCCGCGTGCTGGAGATCGAAGGTCTGCCGAACCTGAAGGTCGAACAGGCCTTCGAGCTGTCCGACGCCGCCGCCGAGCGTTCCGCTGCCGCCTGCTCGGTGCAGCTGAACCCCGAGCCGATCGCCGAGTACCTGCGCTCGAACATCGTTCTGATGAAGAACATGATCGCCGACGGCTACGAGGACGCGAAGACGCTGGCTCGCCGCATCGAGAAGGTCGAAGCCTGGCTGGCCGACCCGCAGCTGCTCAAGGCCGACGCCGACGCCGAGTACGCCGCCGTCATCGAGATCGATCTGGCCGACATCAAGGAGCCGATCGTCTGCTGCCCGAACGACCCGGACGACGCCAAGTTCATGTCCGAAGTCACCGGCACCAAGATCGACGAAGTGTTCGTCGGCTCGTGCATGACCAACATCGGTCACTTCCGCGCCGCCGGCAAGATCCTGGAAGGCAAGAAGGACATCCCGGTGCGCCTGTGGATGGCCCCGCCGACCAAGATGGACGCCTCCGAGCTGACCAAGGAAGGCTACTACGCCACCCTGGGCGGCGCCGGCGCCCGCATGGAAATGCCGGGCTGCTCGCTGTGCATGGGCAACCAGGCGCAGATCAAGGAAGGCGCCACCGCGATGTCGACCTCGACCCGCAACTTCCCGAACCGCCTGGGCAAGAACACCAACGTGTTCCTGGGCTCCGCCGAGCTGGCCGCCGTCTGCTCGAAGCTGGGCCGCATCCCGACGGTCGAGGAGTACATGGCCGAAGTGGCCGTGGTCGCCAAGAACGCCGACAAGATCTACAAGTACATGAACTTCGATCAGATCGAGGAGTACGCGGAGACGGCCAAGGGCGTCACGGCTGCGTGATCGCCTGAGGTTGAGAGGCTGCAGGCCTGAGGCGGCGTGAGCCGCTGCGGGCTGGAACGGCTCAGGGCCCGCCGGGGGAAACTCCGGCGGGCTTTCTCTTTGCGCCCCGACGTTTCGCCTCGGGCCGCTGCCCAGCCCAGCCCAGCCCAGCCCAGCCCAGCCCGGCCTGGCTCGGCCCGTTTGGGCATACTGACCCGCATGCCCCGCCTCGATGCTCCCGCTGTTCCGGAACCCCTGCTGCCCGCCGCCGAGGCCGAGCGGGCGCGTCGCCACACGCTGTACGAGGACGCGCAGGCCATCTTCACTGGCACGCTGTTCGTGTCGCTGGCGCTGATCATGTTCCGGCAGGCCGGGCTGATGACGGGCGGCACGGCCGGTGCTGCGTTCCTGCTGCACTACTCGACGGGCCTGAGCTTCGGCCCGGTGTTCTTCGTGCTGAACCTGCCGTTCTACGGGTTCGCGTGGAAGCGCATGGGCATGGAGTTCACGCTCAAGACCTTCCTGGCGGTTGGCCTGCTGTCGCTGGTGACGGCGTGGTCGCCGGCGCTGTTCGCCATCGAGCGGCTGCACCCGGCCTACGCGGCGGTGCTGGGCGGGCTGCTGCTCGGCTCGGGCTGCCTCTTTCTGGCGCGGCACCACGCCAGCCTGGGCGGCGCGACGATCGTCTCGCTCTACCTGCAGCGCACCCGCCGCTGGCGTGCCGGCCATGTGCAGATGGCGATCGACGGCAGCATCCTGGCGCTGTCGTTCGCGCTGATCGAGCCGCAGAAGGCGCTCTACTCGATCCTCGCCGCCGTGACGATGAACGCCTTCATCGCCATCAACCACCGCCCCGGGCGTTACGCGGTGATCTGAACCGAGGGGGGCCTCGCTTTCTAAGTGAACTGAGCGGCAGCACGCTCACCCCCGGTGAAACCACCGAGGCGCACCAGAAACGTACAGGCCCGGTGGCGGCCTGGTCGATGCGATCTGCAGCCGTTTGCAGCACCGCCACGGCGGTCTGGCGCTGCGATGCGGTCGGCGAGCGCAAAGTGCAGACGCACAGGATCAGCCCGGGCGCGGTTCACCACCTCCCCTGCCCGCGACCAGCCTCCACTACCCCATCGCCGGCTGCAGGACGCTCTGGCGGTTGCCTTCGGTGTCGAAGAAGGACAGGTAGTCGCCGACGCCGGGGATGGCCATGGGCTCGCCGAGCACCTGGCCGCCGGCGGCGGTGATGCGGGCCATGGCGGCGCGCACGTCGTCCACCGCGATCACCACCGAGGGGTGCTGCGCCGGCCAGTCGGGGTTGAAGGGGAAGAGGCCGCCGTTGATCGAGCCGCGCACCGCGCCGGGCGCGTTGCTGTCACGGGTGGTGGTGGTGGCCAGCACGTAGTGGCCCATCTCCGGGCCGAGCGGCTGCATCGCCCAACCGAAGGCCTCGGCGTAGAACTTCGCTGCACGGGCAGCGTCGCGGTAGGGCATTTCGAAGTGGACGACCGGGCAGGGTGATGTCATGGCGGGAACCTCCAGCAGGAATGACCCACCGATCCTAGTCACAGCAGTGACTCAGGCGTGACAGGGTTCACACGGCCACGATCACCCGGGGGTCAATCGGCGAACACCCGCGCGATCAGCGCGCCTTCGGCCGGCGCACCGATGGGGATGCGCACCTTGACCGGGTTGCCGAGCGCGGCGCTGACGGGCTCGCCGTCGGTGTTGCGCATCTCGGCGAGGGTCAGGAGGCGGTTGCCGGCGGGGTGGACCACCTCCAGCGTGTCGCCGACCGCGAAGCGGTTCTTGGTCTCGACCTCGGCCCAGCCGTCGGCGCCGACGCTGAGCACCTCGGCGACGAACTGGCTGCGCCGCGCCTCGGAGCTGCCGCTGAGGTAGTTCTGGGTGTCCTGGGTGGCGTGGCGCTCCAGGAAACCGCTGGTGTAGCCGCGGCTGGCGAGGCTCTCCAGGTCGGTGAGCAACGCGGGGTCGAAGCGGCGGCCGGCCACCGCGTCGTCGATCGCGCGGCGGTAGGCCTGGGCGGTGCGCGCGACGTAGTAGCGGCTCTTGGTGCGGCCCTCGATCTTCAGCGAATCGACGCCGATGGCCACCAGCCGCTCGACGTGCTCGATGGCGCGCAGGTCCTTGCTGTTGAGGATGTAGGTGCCGTGCTCATCCTCCATCACCGGCATCAGCTGACCGGGGCGCTCGCCCTCCTCCATCAGCCAGACGCGGTCGGCCATCGGGTGGCGCTGTGCGCCGCCACAGGCGGCGAAGGCGCCATCGGCGCGATCCTGCTCGGCGGCGAAGTCGAAGCGCTCACCCGCGGGCAGCGCCTCGGGCTGGACCTCGCCGCTGTCGTTGGCCTCGCTGCCCGGCTGGGCGCTGTAGGACCAGCGGCAGGCGTTCGTGCAGGTGCCCTGGTTGGGGTCGCGGCGGTTGAAGTAGCCCGACAGCAGGCAGCGCCCCGAGTAGGCGATGCACAGCGCGCCGTGCACGAAGACCTCCAGCTCCACGTCCGGGCACTCGTTGCGGATCTGCTCGATCTCGCCCAGACTGAGCTCGCGCGACAGGATGATGCGCGAGACGCCGGCGCGCTGCCAGAACTTCACCGCGGCCCAGTTGGTGCTGTTGGCCTGCACCGAGAGATGGATGGGCACCTCGGGCCAGCGCCCGCGCTCCATCTCCTCGCGCACCAGCATGATCAGGCCGGCGTCGGCCATGATCAGCGCGTCGGGGCGCAGCTCGACCACCGGCGCCAGGTCGCGCAAGTAGGTTCGCACCTTGTCGTTGTGGGCGATCAGGTTGCTGGTGACGAAGAAGCGCTTGCCGCGTTCGTGCGCCTCGGCAATGCCCTGGGCGAGTTGCTCGAGGCGGAACTCGTTGTTGCGCGCGCGCAGCGAGTAGCGCGGCTGGCCGGCGTAGACCGCGTCGGCGCCGAAGTCGTACGCGGCGCGCATGCGGTCCAGCGAGCCGGCAGGGAGAAGGAGTTCTGGAGATTGGATCTTCACGCCCGAATTGTGGCGGCTGCGCGCCTGTTATGCAGCCATCAGGCCTTATGCGTGGCGTTTGAGGGACTGGGAGGAGATTCCCCAGTTCATCCAGACTTGAGCGCTGCGGTCGACTGCCTAGAGTTCGCTGGCTCATCGTCCTGACACAGGTCCCGACACCGCCATGAACACCGCCCCCCGCCGCTCCAGTGACCGCACCGACGCGGCGCGACAGCAGCACTGCGTGTCCTCGCCCGACGTCGTGCCCCACGACGCGGCGGGTTCCGCTCAACCGGCGGATCAGTTGATCGACCGGATTCTGACGGTGCTGGCGGCCGTTGGCGCCGTCACCGGGCTGTTGCTGGGGCTGATGCGACTGCGACAGGACGGCCTGATCGACAGCGGTCTGGCGCTGAACCTGGCCTTCGCCCTCACCGCAGCGACCGCCCTGTGGCTGCTGCACCACGGCCGGCAACGCCCTGCGGCCAACCTGCTGTTCTGGGGCGGTTGGGCGTTGAATGCGGTGTTCATCTGCGCCCGTGGCGGCGTTCACAACGTCAACTGGCTGACCTTCCCGGTGCTGATCAGCGGCGCCGCCTGGATCCTGGGCCAGCGTTCGGCCCTGACGATGACCGCAGCCAGTGCGGCGTTGTACATCGCGGCGGCCCAGGCCGACGCCACCGCCTGGATCGGCGCCGTGCCGACCTATAACGCTCGGGTCGGTGCGGTCTACTACAGCGTCGTCTTCGGGCTGGGGGCGGCGATCAGTCTTCTGGCCCGGCACAGCTATCACCAGCGCATCGACCGCGAGCGGCAGATCACAGCGACCCTGACCGCACGGGATCTGGAGCTGCGCAAACTGTCCACCGTGGTCGAGCAAAGCCCACAGTGCGTGCTGATCACCGACCTGAGCGGGCGGGTGGAGTACGCCAACCCGGCCGCTCAGCAGCGGCTGCAGATCACCCGTCATCCCGAGCAGGCGAGCAACGCCTGGAAGCTGACGGCCCATGCGGCGGGATCGGCGACCGTGCAGGCCATCCGCACTGCGCTCGACGCGGGACAGTCCTGGCAGGGCGAATGGCGCCGTCTGGATGACCCACAGCAGCCACGCATCGAGGCGGCGCGCGTCAGTCCACTGCGGCAACCCGACGGCGAAGTGCGCCACCACGTCTGGTCGCTGCAAGACATCACGGCCCACCGGCAGGCCGAAGACCGCCTGCGGCACGTGTCGCTGCACGACGACCTGACCGGTCTGCCCAACCGCCGCCAGCTCGAACAGCGGCTGGACGCCCTGTTGCACGAGTCCGCCCGGCCCGGCCAGCAAGCCGCGCTGCTGGTGTTGAACGTGGACCGATTCAAGACGGTCAACGAAGCGCGCGGCCAGGCGGTGGCAGACGCCCTGCTGCGCGCGCTGGCCCAGCGCCTGCGGGAGGTGCTGACCCGCCACGAGCTGCTCGCCCGCATCGGGGCCGACGAGTTTGCGCTCCTGCTGCCGGCACTGGAGGGCGACGCCACCGCCGCGGGTCACCAGGCATTTGCCCTGGCGAACGTGATCCACGAAATGCTGCATCTGCCCCTGACGCTCGACGCCTCCAGCCCAGCCTCTGCCGCCGGCACCCCCATCACGGTGACGGCCAGCATCGGCGTGGCGGTGTTTGCCCCCCCGCTGGCGGGGGGTGCCAGCGAGGTGCAGCGCCGCGCCACCACGGCACTCAACCAGGCCAAACGCCACGGCGGCGCACAGACGGCGTTTTTTGAAACCGCGATGGGCGAGGCCGCCCAGCGGCGCTTCGACATCGAACGCGATCTGCGCGAGGCGTTGCATGCCGACCAGCTGCGCCTGTTCCTGCAGCCACAGGTGGACGCCCAAGGACGCTGGACGGGTGCCGAGGTGTTGGTGCGCTGGCTGCATCCGACGCAGGGCATGGTGTCGCCGGGGCTGTTCATCCCGATCGCCGAAGAGAGCGACCTGATCGTCGGCCTGGGCCAGTGGATCTTCACCGAGGCGGTGCGACTGATCGGTCAGGAGGCCCGCGCCGGCCGCGCGCTGCCGCTGTCGGTCAACCTCAGCCCGCGGCAGTTCCGCCACGCCGACTTCGTGCCCTGGCTGCGCGAGCTCATCGCCCGGGAACGCATCGACCCGGGCCTGCTGACGCTGGAAATCACCGAGGGGCTGGTGATCGGCAACGTCGAGGAAACGATCGCCCGCATGACCGCGCTGCGCGCGCTGGGCCTGCACTTCTCGGTGGACGACTTCGGCACCGGTTACTCGTCGCTGGCCTACCTGAAGCGCCTGCCGATCAGCGAACTGAAGATCGACAAGGCCTTCATCCAGGAAGCACCGCAGCGCGCGGACGACGCCGCGCTGGTCGAGACCATCCTCGCGGTGGCCGGCCACATGCGGCTGAAGGTCGTCGCGGAGGGCGTGGAGACCGAAGCGCAGGCGCAATTTCTCGCCGAGCGCGCGCCCGGCGTGATCCTGCAGGGCTACCTGTACGGCAAACCCGCAGCGGCCGAAGACTGGCTGGTACGCTGGCACCGCGAAGGCACCCTGCCCGCGCTGAACGCGGCGCCAGCCGCCGACGCCGCGGCTGCAGCGCCCACGCCCACCGCGCCCGCCCTCACCGCTTGCGCGTGATCACACTGCCAATCGAGTAGCCAGCACCGAAGGAGCAGATCACGCCCAGGTCGCCCGACGCCAGATCGGCGCGGTGCTCGTGGAAGGCGATGATCGAACCGGCCGACGCGGTGTTGGCGTAGGTGTCCAGAATCAGCGGGGCGATGTCGTCGCCGGCCTTGGCCTCTGCGCCCACCAGCTTCTTGATGACCAGCTGGTTCATGCCCAGGTTGGCCTGGTGCAGCCAGAAGCGGCGCACCGACGTGGGCTCGAAGGCCAGCGCCTGCAGGTGCTCGGCGATGTGCGCCGCGGCCATCGGCACGACCTCCTTGAAGACCTTGCGGCCCTCCTGGCGGAACTTCTTGTCCCGCGCGGTCGGGTCGCTGTCCTCGGCGCTGTTCATGAAGCCGAAGTTGTTGCGGATGTGGTTGGAGAACTGCGTGGCCAGCTTCGTGCCCAGCACCTCCCACTGGTCGGCGGAGGTGGCGGTGTCCACCGCCTCGACGACCACCGCGGTGCAGACGTCGCCGAAGATGAAGTGGCAGTCGCGGTCGCGCCACTCCAGGTGCGCCGAGGTGATCTCCGGGTTGACCATCAGCACGCACTTGGCGGTGCCGGCCTTGACCGCGTTGACCGCCTGCTCGATGCCGAAGGTGGCCGACGAGCAGGCCACGTTCATGTCGAAGCCGAAGCCGCGCGCGCCCACGGCCTGCTGGATCTCCACCGCCATCGCCGGGTAGGCGCGCTGCATGTTGGCCGCCGAGCAGATCACCATGTCCACGTCCGCGCCGGTCTTGTTGGCCGCGGCCAGGGCCTTCTTCGCCGCGTCGGCGGCGATCTCGGCCATCAGCGAGAGCTGGTCGTCGGCCCGTTCCTGGAAGCGCGGGTACATGCGCGTCGGGTCGAGCACGCCGGCCTTGTCCAGCACGTAGCGCTGCTTGATGCCCGAGGCCTTCTCGATGAATTCGACGCTGGAGGGCTCGATCGCCGTGGCCGTGCCGGCGGCGATCGCCGCGGCGTTCTGCTCGTTGTGCAGCGCCGCGTAGGCGTTGAAGGCCTCGACCAGCTCCGCGTTGGTGATGACTTCGGACGGCTGGTACAGGCCGGTGCCGCTGATGACGACTCGGGTCATGGGAGTGCTCTTGTCGGGGTGGCGGGATGGGACGACGCGCACCAGTGTAGGCGCGTCACCGAGCGGCAGGGCTGGCGCAGGTCAAGGCGCGTCGGGGTCGGTTCAGGCCTCGCGTTCTGCCCCGTCGCCGCCCTCATCCCCGTCGTCGGCGAACTGCGCCGCGCGGCCGCGCTTGCGCCGCGTCGCCCGCTCGCGCTCCCGCTCGGCCTCGGCCACCAGCGCCACCTCGGTCCACGCGGCCAGCTCCTCGGGCGTCTCCAGCGAAATGCGGCCCAGCGCGCCGCTGCGGAACTCGGTCAGCACGATCTCCGCGGCCTTCTGGATGTTGAGGCGCCCGCCGGCCATCACCGCACCGCGCCGGCGGCCGATGGCTTCGAGCAGCTCGGCGTCGTTGAGCGCGGCCAGATCGGCCTGCGCGCCCTGGCTGCCCGGCTTGCCGGGCGGGTCGCCCAGCTTGTAGCGCGCCTCGATGCGCCCGGGGTAGTGGCGGCGCACGTAGCCCAGCAGCTCGGCGGCGACCACCTCTTCTTCCAGCGCGTTGCGCCCCACCGCGCCGCTGGCGGCGAGGTTGTAGCCGCTCTGGTCGACCAGGATCTTCGGCCAGAGCATGCCCGGCGTGTCGTAGAGGTAGACGTCGCTGGCCAGCGCGATGCGCTGCTCCTGCTTGGTGATGCCCGGCTCGTCGCCAGTCTTGGCCGCGCGCTTGCCGGCCAGGGTGTTGATCAGCGTGGACTTGCCGACGTTGGGCACGCCGCAGATCAGCAGGCGCAGCGGCTTGACCAGCCCGCCGCGAAAGGGCGCCAGCTCCTTGCTGGCGGCGATCAGGCGCTGCGCGGGTGCGGTCTCGCTGGCGTCCAGGCCGATGGCGCGGGTGCCCGGCAGCGCGTTGTAGTGCGCCAGCCAGGCGGCGGTGCAGGCGGGGTCGGCCAGGTCCTGCTTGTTGAGGATCTTCAGCGCCGGCTTGCTGCGCGTCAGGTCACTCAGCAGCGGGTTGGCGCTGGAGCCGGGCAGGCGCGCGTCGAGCATCTCGATGACGACGTCGATGCCGGCCTTCATGCGCTCGGCGATCGCGCGCTTCGTGGAGGCCATGTGGCCAGGAAACCACTGGATGGTCATGGTCAGGTTCTCAGAATTCAGTCAGAACAGGCGCTTCGGAGGCTCAGGGGGCCTCGGGCGCGATGTGTTCGGCGTAGTCGTACAAGGCGCCCAGGATGGCCTGGCCGCGCTCGTCGTCCTCGGCCAGGCCATCGCCCAGCTGGTCGATGCGCTCGAAGAAGGCGGTCAGCGTCAGCGCGCCGCCCGCCCCGGCGTGCAGCCGCTCGGCGCAGTGTGCCTGCCACTGCGCGGCCTCGTCCGAGCTGAGCGTGTCGGGGTGGTTGCGGGCGCGGAAGCGGAACAGCAGCTCGTCCAGGCGGCCGTCCTCGAAGGCCGGGTGGCGCTCGGCCAGTTCGGTGGGCGCCAGCGCGCGCAGGCGCTCCAGCGTGCGGCGGTCGGCGTTGCCGATGAAGCCCCCGTAGAGGTCCTCGTCGACGTCGGGCGGCTCCGTCCCCGCCGGGCGGGCGAAGACCTCGTCCCACAGCCCGCCGAGGCTGGCGCCGCGGCGTGCGGCCACTTCGGCGTGGCGCAGCGCGCTGTCAACGTCCACACCCCAGCGCGCCGCCACGGCCGGCGTCAGCGTCTTCAGGTTGCCGATCACGATCGGCGACTTGTTGATGTGAATCGTCTTAATCGGCAGGCGGCGCAGGCCTTCGGGCAGGTCCTCAGCGCGGGTGAAGAGCCGCTGGCGGATCGCCTCGGCGTTGAGCGTGAAGAGCTCGGCCGGGTCCTCCGCCAGGTCCCAGACGATGACCTCGTTCTTGTTGGTCGGGTGCGGCGCCAGCGGCCAGACCACCGCGAGGCAGCCGCGCTCGGGCCCGTACATGCCCGAGATGTGCAGGAAGGGGCGGCCCACGCCCATTTCAGCCAGCACGGCGGACTTGCTGCGCAGCTTCAGGCAGAAGTCCCACAGCCGCGGCTGGCGCGCCCGCACCAGGCGCGCCAGATCGAGCGTGGCGCGCACGTCGGACAGCGCGTCGTGCGCGGCCTCGTGCGCCAGGCCGTTGGCGGCGGTGAGCGCTTCGAGCTTGAAGCTGGGGCGGCCGTCCGGGTGGGTCGGCCACTGGATGCCCTCGGGGCGCAGCGACCAGGTGCAGCGCAGCACGTCCAGCAGGTCCCAGCGGCCGCAGCCGTTCTGCCACTCGCGGCCGTAGGGGTCGATCAGGTTGCGCCAGAAGAGGTGGCGCGTCACCTCGTCGTCGAAGCGGATCGAGTTGTAGCCCACGCCCACCGTGCCCGGGCGTGCGAGCTGCTCCAGCACCACGTCGGCAAAGGCCTGCTCGGGCAGGCCCTCGGCAAGGCAGGTCTGCGGCAGGATGCCGGTGAGCAGGCAGCTCTCGGGGTCGGGCAGGTAATCGGGCGCGGGCTGGCAATAGGCCATCACCGGCGCATCGATCTCCTCCAGCGCGGCGTTGGTGCGGATGCCGGCGAACTGCGCCGGCCGGTCGCGGCGAGGCACGCGGCCGAAGGTTTCGTAGTCGTGCCAGAAGAAGCTGAAGTCAGCGGCAGCGGTGGAATCGAAAGACATGCCCTGAACATACCGCAGTCCGACGCCCTGCCCGCCGCGCTGCGGACTTTGACGGCATCAAGGCTCGTCGCGCAGGCGCACGAAGGTGGCAAAGCGCGGCTGGCCCAGGCGCGTCTCGCCGCGGTGGGTGTAGGTCACCCAGCTGCCGAGCGGCGGGGGCACTTCGCGCTGAGCGTCGCTCAGGCCCGCGCCCAGCAGGAACTCGCGGCCCGCCTCGTCGCGCACGCGCAGCGCGCCCACCCGCCCGGCATGGCGCCCACGCCCGAGCGTGTGGCCGATCACCAGCGCCTCGGCGTCCTGCTGCGGCTTGAGTTTGTAGAGCACGTCGGCGCGGCCGGTGACGTAGGGCGCATCCGCGCGGTGCAGCATCAGGCCCTCGCCGCCCTGCGCGATCACCCGGCTCAGCAGCGCCTGCAGTTCCGCGCGATCGGCCACGCGCTGCTGCGCCACCGCGAGGAGGGGCGAGCCGGGTTGCCCCTGCGCGATCGCCTCCAGCCGCTCGACCCGCTCCGCGAAGCTGCCCGCAGCCCCAGGCAGTTCGAAGAGCTGGTAGCGCAGCGCCGCCCAGGCCGTCGCGTCGGGCGCCTGACGGCGCAGCAGCGCCGCGGTGGCCTCGAAGCGGCCGCGCCCGAGCCAGAGCTCACCATCCAGCGGCACGCCCGCGGGCAGGGGGTCGAGGAACTGCGCCGGGGCATTCAGGCGGTTGCCACGTCGGGTCCAGAGCGCGGCGCCGTCCCAGAAGGCGCGTACGCCGTCGAACTTCTCGCTCACCAGGTAGCCGGTCGGCTCCAGCTGGGCGGGCAGGTCGCGGGCGAGCAGCAGGGACGGGGACGCGAGCGGTCGGGCCGGCTCGGCAGCGGCCTGCGCCGCGGCGGCCCGGTGGGGTCGTCCCGCCGCCAAGGCCAGCAGCCCGGCCAACACCACGCGGCGGCGGCAAGGACCTTGCCCGTCCCACGGGGCCTTCAACGAAGGGTCACGCAATGCTGTCATGCTGGGCTCCTTGACGGATCGGGCGGTCTTCGCACCCTGTCGGCGCGCGATACTCGCAGCCCTGATCCTGCCGCCAGACCGGCCACTCGGGCGTCCCTCCAAAGGGGGGCCGCGGGCGGCGACAATCGGGACTGGCGCGTCGTCGTCTCTGTTCGTCCCCGGTGGCTTGAAGGCCGCCACTGTCCCCCAGGAATCCAATTCCATGAAAGTCACAGTCGTCGGCACCGGCTACGTCGGTCTGGTCACAGGCGCCTGCCTGTCCGAGATGGGCAACCATGTGGTCTGTCTGGACGTCGACCCGGCCAAGATCCGCATCCTCGAAGAGGGCGGCATCCCGATCCACGAGCCCGGGCTGCTGGAAGTCGTGCGCCGCAACCGCGCCGCCGGTCGGCTGGAGTTCACCACCAACGTCGAACATGCCGTGGCGCACGGCACGCTGCAGTTCATCGCCGTGGGCACCCCGCCGGACGAAGACGGCTCGGCCGACCTGCAGTACGTGCTGGCCGCAGCCCGCAACATCGGCCGCCTGATGACCGACTACAAGGTCGTGGTCGACAAGTCCACCGTGCCGGTGGGCACCGCCGACAAGGTGCGCGCCGCCATCGCCGACGAGCTGCACAAGCGCAGCGTGGACGTGAAGTTCGCGGTCTGCTCGAACCCGGAGTTCCTGAAGGAAGGCGCGGCGGTCGACGACTTCATGAAGCCCGACCGCGTGATCGTCGGCGCCGAGGACGAGCAGGCCATCCTGCTGATGCGCGCGCTGTACCAGCCCTTCATCCGCAACCGCGACCGCCTGCTGGTCATGGACGTGCGCAGTGCCGAGTTCTCCAAGTACGCGGCCAACGCGATGCTGGCCACGCGCATCAGCTTCATGAACGAGCTGTCGCGCCTGGCCGAGCGCGTGGGCGCCGACATCGAGGCGGTGCGCCTGGGCATCGGCAGCGACCCGCGCATCGGCACGCAGTTCCTCTATCCAGGCACCGGCTACGGCGGCAGCTGCTTCCCCAAGGACGTCAAGGCTCTGGCGCGCACCAGCGCCGAGGTCGGCCTGCCCGCGGTGCTGCTCAACGCGGTCGAGCAGGTCAACGACGAGCAGAAGCTCGTGCTGGTCGACAAGATCGTCAAGGCCTACGGCGAGGACCTGAGCGGGCGCACCTTCGCGATGTGGGGCCTGGCCTTCAAGCCCAACACCGACGACATGCGCGAGGCGCCCAGCCGGGTGATCATCGCCGAGCTGCTCAAGCGTGGCGCCAAGGTCCAGGCCTACGATCCGGTGGCGCGCGAGGAGGCCGAGCGGGTGACGGAAGGCTGGGCCGGCCTGAGCTTTGCCGACCACCAGCAGCGCGCGCTGCAAGGCGCCGATGCGCTGCTGATCGTCACCGAGTGGAAGGAGTTCCGCACGCCAGACTTCGAGGTGATGCGCGAGACGCTCAAGGACCGCCGCGTCTTCGACGGTCGCAACCTCTACGACCCGGCCTTGATCCGCGGCTTCGGCCTCGAATACCACTCGATCGGGCGGCCCTGAGGCCCGCGGTTGCAGGGCGGCGGCCCACCCATCCCGGGTGGCCGCCACAGCCCTGCGGCCTCAGCGCAGGAAAATCAGGGTGTTGCAGTTGATGCTGGTGTCGCTGTACGGGTAGGTCAGCGTCGTCAGCTCGTTCGACACAGCGCGGCGCTCCCAATTGAGGCCGCAGCTGAACTCCAGGTTGCGCATCGCCTGGTAGGTCAGCCCCAGGTTGGCGGTCGTGGTGGTGTCCGTCGTACTCTGAGACACACCGGACAGCAGCGAAGTCAGCGCGTTGTCCAACGTGCGATGGGAATAGGCCACCGTCGAGTTCAAACGGACCTTCGACGTCGCCTCCCACTCACCGCGCAGTCTGTAGACGTTGCGGATGCGTGCGTCCGTGGTGTCGGCCACCGGCAGGCCCAGATCGCCGTAGCTGCCCACCACGCTGTCGCGGCTGAAGGACAGGCCCAACTTGGTCTTGCCACTGACCTTCCAATCCCAGCCCAAGGATCCGGTCCAGTAGTTGTAATCGCGCAGCGTGATCACGCTGTGGTTCTCACGCGTGCGGCTCAAGCGGACGTCGAACGTGCTGGCGGCGCTGGCGTGCAGCGTGGACGACAGTTCCAGATCGTTGCGCGTCAGGTTGTCGGCCTGACTGGCGCTGAAATTCGGGTAGCGCGCATCGGTGCGCCGCAGCGTCAACGCGACGGACAGCATCGGCGTGGGCGCAAAGCGCAGCCCGCCATTGACGGCGTGCTGATCGAGGTTCGAGTAGCGGTAGGACGCCGACGAGAAGCGCTTGTTGCTCGCGGCCAGGCCCCCTTCGAGGGTCCACATCGTCACCACGCCCATGCGCGCCTGGGCCGAAATGCCCGCCGTGCGCAGCAGGTTGCGCGAAGCGTCCGCATTGAGCGTGTCGCGGTACAGGCTCTGACTGGCGTTGGCAGCGATCGTGCCGGACAGTCGCTCCAGACTTTCCCAATCCAGCTGGCTTTGCAGGCTGTAGCCCGTGTAGTTGTAGTCGCTGGTGCGGCTGTACTGGTTCTGATTGGCGCTCAGGTCTGCCAGAAAGCGCCCCCGCCCCAGCGGCTGGTCCACGCCCGCACGCAGGCCGGCGCTGGTGATGGTGTCGCTGCTCTCGTAGCCTTCGCGGGCGCGCTTGACGTTGCTGTCGCTGGTCACCCCCAGGCTGCCACCGAGGTAGTAGGGATTGGCTTCGGCCTGGGCAGCACCCGCCAGAATCGCCAGGGTCAGCGCGGTCCACTGCGCAGCGCGCGGCATCGGAGTTGTCGGCATCGAGGCGGTCCTTCGGGTTGAGAGTCGGTTGAACGCGGGGCACTCGGGCATGACCAAACGGTCCCCATGGGGACTCAGTCAGACCGAGCGGGCGGCCCGTTGCGCAAGTGGACGACATCCTAGGCGACACACCTCAGCAACTTTTCGGTCTCTTCCGCTCACCCGCGAAAACCGTCCACTTGTACCCAGCCCTGGCGCTGGGACAGCCCCCGAATCAAGGGGGGGCCCTGGGCGGAATCCCCCCCGACCTGTTCGATGTTGACCACAGTGCGCGGAGCTGCCAATGCAGCCTGTGCGCGAGCCGGTTCAGCGCCCGTTCACCGCCCGTTCAGCCCCTGCAGCCAACCTGGCAGCGCTTCAGCCGGCAGCGGCCGCGCGAACAGGTAGCCCTGCATCGTCTGGCAACCCAGTTGGCTGAGCACCTCGCGCTGATGCACGTTCTCGACCCCTTCGGCGATCACGCGCAGCCGCAGGGAGCGCGCCAGCGCAATGATGGCCGAGACCACCGCACCGCTTTGCTCCGTCACCCCCAGGTCGTTGACGAAGGATCGGTCGATCTTCACCTCGCTGATCGGCAACTGCGTCAGGTAGGCCAGCGAGGAGTAACCCGTGCCGAAGTCATCGATCGAAATGCCCACGCCGCTTTGCGTGAGCCGATGCAGCGCCGGGATGACCCCTTCCAGGTCCTTCATCAGGCCCGTCTCGGTGATTTCCAAGTTGATCGAAGCCAACGAGACCGCATGCTGTTGGGACGCACGCTGCAGGTGATCGATCAGGTCGGTGCGCTCGAAGGCCCGACTGGGCAGATTGATCGCGACGTTCAGCGCCAGCCCGGCCTGGTCGCGCCAGCTGGCGATCTGGCGCATCGCTTCGCGAATGGCCCATTCGCTCATCGGCACGATCAGCCCGGTCTCCTCAGCCAACGGGATAAAGTTCGATGGCTGCACCAGGATGCCGCCACGCCGCCAGCGCATCAGCGCCTCGACGCCCGCGACGCGGTTGGCCCCCACATCGACCTTGGGCTGGTAATGCAGCACCAGTTCACCGCGCTCGAGCGCCTTGTGCAGCGCGCTCTCCAGCTCGAGCTTGTGTCGCCCCATGCCCGACAGGTGCGGGCGGTAGACCTGCATGTCGTTGCGGCCCGCGGACTTGACCGAGTACATCGCCACGTCGGCATTGCGCAGCAGATCCACCACCGTCAGGCCGTCGCGCGGGTACAGCGCCACCCCCACACTGGCCGTGACGAAGTACTCCTGCCCGGCCAGCAGCACCGGTGCACGGGTGACCTGCAGCAGTCGCTGGGCAAAGTGCTCGGCCTCGTGCTCATTCGCCACTTCGGGCAGCAACGCGACAAACTCATCGCCGCCGAGCCGCCCCACGGCCTCCAGCGCGTGGTGACCGCGCAGTGGGTTGACCTCGGAAACGAGGTCAACCCCACCGTCGGGGTCACACAGGCAGGCGCGCAGGCGCTCGCCGATCTCCACCAGCAGCTCGTCACCGGCGCTGTGGCCGAGTGAATCGTTGATGCCCTTGAAACGGTCGAGGTCGATCAGCAGCAGCGCGAAGCCGTGGCCCCGCCTGCGCGCATGGTCCAGCGCGCGCTCCGCGCGCCACAGCAACTGGCGACGATTGGGCAGACCGGTCAGCGAGTCGAAGTTCGCCAGGTGCTTGATCTTGTCCTCGATCAGCCGCCGGTCGGTGACGTCCTGGAGCACGCCGGTGTAGCCATCCAACGCGCCCTGCTCGTTGAACTCCGGCTCGGCTTCGATGTGCAGAATGCGCCGCCGCCCGTCCGGCAACGCCACGGTGGCATCGGTGTCGAGCACCGTGCCGTGGCGCAGCACCTCTCGCAGCAGCGCGGCCAGGCCTTGGCGCTCGGCGCCGACCAGCGTGCGCAGCGCCTGGCGCAGCCCCATTGCCTCGCGCGGGCTGCGTCCGAGCACGCGCAGCGCCTCAGGCTCGAGATGCAGACCGCGTGGCATCGGTCGCCAGTCGAAGCTGCCCATGCGCGCCAGATCCTGAGCACGAGCCAGCTTGGCACGGCTGAACAGCAGCTCGCGGTGCGTGCGCGCACTGCGCAGCAGATTGCGCACCCGCCCAAGCAGCAGGCTCCATTGGGTGGACTTGACGAAGAAGTCGTTCGCCCCGGCGTCGTAGGCGCTCTCGATCGAGGCCTCGTCGTCCAGCCCGGTCAGCATCAGCACCGGCAGCTGATCCCCGCCAGGCAGACTGCGCAGCCGTCGACAAGTGTCAAAGCCATCCATCCCCGGCATCAGCGCGTCGAGCATCACCAGGTCCGGCGTCCAGCGCCGCAGCAGCTCGAGTGCGGCTTCGCCGCTTCCAACTTCGGTGACCTGCAGCCCTCGCGTGCGCAACGCGGTGGACGTCAGCAGGCGCTGGAGGTCGTCGTCATCGACCAACAAAACGCGGGCAGGTGCGCCGTCGTCGTGCTCGTCGCCCCAGGGATGCAGACGAGGGGTCATGCGACGGGAGGAAGCAGCCTGGCCGTCTGGTGCCTCCCTCTTGCCAGCCGATTGATCGCTGGCTTCGGCAAGGCACTCGCCGCAGGCTCAGGCCTGTTGACAGGTAAATGCTCGGGGTTCATGGAGAGACCACACTGTGCAGCGACAGAACTCGACAGTTTTGCCAAAAATGCGAAAACCCGCAACACGCCGATTCCCGGCATCGGCCGACATCGAACCACAACAGGGGGTGGCCGACCGCCAGAAGTCGCGCCGCCGAGCCCGCTGACGTCGGCGTGCCTCTCTACAATGGTTCACATGCCAGCCCGTCCCGACCCCGCGTCGCCTGCTGTCCCGCGCCAGGCCTTGCCCGGCACGTCGCGCCCCTTCGGCGCCTGGTGGGCCGCTGGCTTCGCCCTCCTGGCCGCCGCCGGACTGATC
>Ga0228698_1000410_pt1 | contig 34690 bp, 31 predicted proteins | sample McNCre117_Aug_MG_FD_178015 | JGI IMG/M metagenome (GOLD analysis project Ga0228698, IMG submission 178015) | Freshwater microbial communities from McNutts Creek, Athens, Georgia, United States - 1-17_Aug_MG | ecosystem: Environmental > Aquatic > Freshwater > Creek | place: USA: Georgia... | reverse complement strand
CACGCACCGCTGCGCCCCGTGCTGGCGCTCAAAGGCCACGCAGGTGGGCGGTGCGGTCAGAAAGTGGATCAGCCCTAGCCGCAGCACCGGCTGCTGGCGCCGCCAGTGCAAGAAACGCCGCACGCCATGCAGGCAGGAATCGGCTTGCGCCTGCTGCACATCGACCGCACGGGGCAGGTGCTGGGCGCACACCGGCAGCCAGGGCCGGGCCGTTGAAAACCCCGCATGCTCCGCCTGGCTGTCCCAGGGCATGGGCGTGCGGCAACCGTCGCGGCCCTTGAACTCGGGCCAGAAAGCGATGCCGTAGGGGTCTTGCAGTTGGTCGAAGGGCACGTCGGCCTCGGTCAGGGCCAGTTCTTCGCCCTGGTACACGCAGGCGCTGCCGCGCAGGCTGGTCATCAAGGCCAGCAGCACCACCGACAGGGCCGGCGGGGCCTCGGGCCCCCCCACGCGGCTGATCACGCGTGGGGCGTCGTGGTTGCCAATCGACCAGCACGGCCAACCGTCACCGATGCCGCGCTGCAGGGAGTCGACCACCTGCCGGATGTGGCCGGCGTCCAGGTCATCATGCAGCAGGTTGAAGGTGTAGGCCATGTGCAGCTTGTCGCCGCCGCTGGTGTAGTCGGCCATCACCTGCAAGGCGTCGTCGTCGCCGATCTCGCCCACGCTGGTGGTCGCGCCGTAACGGTTCATCAAGGCCCGCAGGCGCGCCAGGAAGGCCAGGTTTTCGGGCTGGGTCTTGTCAAAGCAATGGCGTTGGCGCGAGTAGGGATTGCTGTCGGGTGTGGAGTGATCGGTGCGCGGCGCGTCGCCCCAGGGCGGGTTGTTGCGCAACTGGCGGTCATGGAACAGGAAGTTCACCGCATCAAAGCGGAACCCATCCACACCACGCTGCAGCCAGAACTCGACCACGCTGAGCAACTCGGCCTGCACCTCGGGGTGGTGCAGGTTCAGGTCGGGCTGGCTGGCCAGGAAGTTGTGCAGGTAGTACTGGCGGCGGCGCGCATCCCACTGCCAGGCTGAGCCCCCAAACACACTGAGCCAGTTGTTGGGCGGTGTGCCATCGGGCTGGGCATCGGCCCACACGAACCAGTCGGCCTTGGGGTTGTGGCTGTTGCGCCGGCTTTCGGCAAACCAGGGGTGCTCGTCAGACACATGGCTGAGCACCTGGTCGATCAGCACGCGCAGGCCCAGCGCATGGGCGCGGGCCACCAGGGCGTCAAAGTCGGCCAGCGTGCCGAAGACCGGGTCGACTTCGCGGAAGTTGGAGATGTCGTAACCAAAGTCCTTCATGGGCGACTTGAAGAATGGCGACACCCAGATGGCGTCCACGCCCAGGCTGGCGACGTGGTCCAGGTGCTGCGTGATGCCGGGCAGGTCGCCCACACCGTCGCCATTGCTGTCGGCAAAGCTGCGGGGGTAGATCTGGTAGATCACGGCGCCGCGCCACCAGTCGGCATCAACCGGGGGGCGGGTTGCCGCGGGGGCGGCGGGGCGGTCAAGGTCGATGCAGGGCATCGTGGTGGGGCTCATGGTGTGGTGCGGTGCGGCGTGCTGCGGGGATGCGTCGCCTTCATGTGGCATGCCAGTATGCATCCACGTGCAAACATTTGCACACAAGGGTTAACCCGAGCGTGCTGAGTGGCTCGCTTGGCTGTCGCAATCATCACCAGTGACGCCATCAAATTCACTTAAATGTTCTTAAAAAGTGGCGTAAGTTAATCAACGCCGGCTTTTCATTTCGGATTCGAAATGAATGGATGAGGCCTGGGTGGCGTGCACAGATGCGAACGCTTGCATCCCATCGCAGGGGCAGCATGGCGAACTCATCACGCTGTGTGGTCGCGGCGCGCTCGGCCAAGAGGTGGCCTGGCGTCAGCCTGGTGAGTGAGCCGGCCAGGGGGGCGTCTCTACGAGGTGATCAGTGTCTTTCGGTGGCGGTGGCGTGATGCTTCCCGGTGGTGAACGTGCGCTTCTGGCATCTGGCGCGTGCCTGCAATTCGGGTGAACCCGCAGCCTGGATCGTTGTGTCTGCCGCCCAACAATTCACAAATGCGCAAATGATTGCACAAAATCGTTGACACTGCCCGTGGCGTTTGGCAGCATGGCCGCCGTGTGAGTCGTGCACTGACGCCGCTCCCGCCCCTGCTCCCACCTTATTCACATCGGAGACGATTCATGAAACCCTCAAAGGCTGCTGTTCCAGCGGTGGTCGCCCAGTCGCGGCGATCCTTCATCGAGCCTGGCCTGGTCAAGCCCACTGCAATCGCTTGCGCCGTCATGCTGCTGGCTGCCAGCGGTGCCGCCCAGGCGCAAACCGCCGCAGCGCCCGCCGCCGCCCCGGCCACCGAAGTCATCACGGTCACAGGCTTCCGCGCCAGCCTGATGAAGGCCGAAGCCATCAAGCAAGGCAGCTCGACCATCGTCGAAGCGCTGACCGCGGAAGACATCGGCAAGCTGCCCGACTCGAGCATTGCCGAATCGCTCGCCCGCATTCCCGGCCTGGCCGGCGAGCGCGTGGGCGGCCGCACCACCGGCCTGTCGGTGCGCGGCTTCAAGGAAGACTACGTGGGCACCACGCTCAATGGCCGCGAGCTGCTGGGCATTGGTGACAACCGCGGCGTCGAGTACGACCTGTACCCGGCCGAAATCATGAGCGGCGCCGTGGTCTACAAGGCCGCCGACGCCAGCCTGGGCGCGCAAGGCATTGGTGGCACGGTGGATCTGCGCACCGCCCGTCCGCTGGACAACAAGGCCAACACCACCTTCAATGGTTCGTTCGAAAAGGGCAGCCTGAACTCGAACAACCCGGATTACAAGAACACCGGTTACCGCCTCGCCTTCAGCGACTCGCGTCACTTCGCTGACAACAAGGTTGGTCTGGCCATTGCGTTGGCGACCACGCATTCGCCCACCGAGTCCCAGGAGAACGGCCTGTGGGGCTGGAGCAAGAACGCCAACTTTGCCAACGCCTGGACACCCAACGGCATCGCCGTGTTCTCGCATTCGTCGATGCTCACCCGCAACACGGCGTCGGCGGTGCTGCAGTTCAAGCCCAACGACAAGGTCGATGTGGCAGTGGACGCCCTGCTGATCAACTTCCGTGACCAGGGCATCAAGCGCGGCTTCATCGAAGCCCTGCCCGACGGCAGCATCGGCACGGTGACCAATGGCGTGGCCCAGTCGGGCACCACCGGTGGTTTCAACTCGGTCATCCGCAGCGACCCGACCGACAAGGTGGGCACCCTGCGCACCTACGGTGTCAACATGAAGCTGGCCGTCAACGACCAGTGGAAGGCCAAGTTCGACATGGCCCACAGCGACACCACCAAGAGCGATCAAGAGGGTGAGAGCTACGCGGGTGTCGGTCGTGCCGGCCTGCCCAGCCAGGGCCCCAACACCACCCGTCACTGGACGACCACGCCCAATGGCCTGATGTTCAGCAACAGCTCCACCAACTTCGCCGACTACAACCTGATCCGTCTGGCCGGCCCGCAAGGCTGGGGTGGCTCGCTGGCTCCCATCGCCGCACTGCAGGCCACGTCGGCCCACCCCACCGTGGGTTTTGCGCAGGCGCAGGACGGCTTCGTCAACACCGGCGTGTTCGACGAGCACCTGAACTCGGTGCGCCTGGAGGGCGAGGGCACGGTTGACTACGGCTGGGTCAAGAAGCTCAACTTTGGCGTGTCCTACACCGACCACGCCAAGTCGAAGAACAACCACGGCTACTTCCTGACCGCCAACACCTGGCCCAATGACGGTGCCATCCCCACGGGCTCGCGCAAGGGCGTGGCCGATCTGTCGTGGGCCGGTCTTGGTCAGGTGGTGGCCTATGACGCGCTGTCGCTGATCAACTCGAACACCTACACGCGTTGGGACGCCCAGCAGCTGGAGCCCGATCGCCTGGGCGACACCTACACCGTCAAGGAAAGCGTCACCACGCTGTTTGCCAAGGCTGATTTCGACAGCAACCTGGGCTCGGTGAGCATGTTTGGCAATGTGGGCCTGCAGTTCATCCACACCAACCAGTCGTCGACGGGCTACAACTCGCTGACCGCTGCCAACCTGTTTGTGCAGGCCACCCCGATCGAAGACGGTGCCTCGTACAACAAGGTGCTGCCCACGCTGAACCTGAACTTCGACATCGGCAACAACCAGATGGTTCGTTTCGCCGCCGGCAAGGCCATGAGCCGTGCGCGCATCGACTACCTGAAGCCGGGTGGCTCGGTGAAGTTCCGCAACAACGTATTCAACGTCACCAGCACCGATCCGGCCAATGGCCCCTGGCAGTCGAACTCGGGCAACGCCAAGCTGCGCCCGAACGAGGTGAACCAGGTTGACCTGTCGCACGAGTGGTACTTTGCCAAGGACGGCTACCTGAGCGTGGGCGCCTTCTACAAGGACATCGTGAACTGGTCGCGCTCGGGCACCCAGGTGGTCGACTTCTCCAAGTACTACATCCCCGGTTACCACCAGGCGGTGTCCACGACCGGCCAGATCTTCACGCCGGCCACCTTCCAGGGCGTGAACACGTTCTATGAAGACGGCCTGAAGGGCAAGGTCAATGGCACGGAAATCGCCGCCAACCTGCCGCTGCGCGCCATCGGCCTGAACGGCTTTGGCCTGGTGGCCAGCGCGTCGCTGAACCACGGCAAGCTCAACGATGGCAGCGACATCCCGGGCCTGTCCAAGAACGCCTACCAGCTCACGGCCTTCTATGAGCAGGGCGGTTTCAGTGCTCGCGTGGGTGCCACCCAGCGCTCGGCCTACCTGTCTGAAGACCGCGGCGGCAGCAACACGCTTGCAGCCGTGAATCGTCAGCCCGTGACGCTGGTCGATGCCCAGGTCAGCTATGACTTCTCGGCATCAGAGTACAAGCAGCTCAAGGGCTTGCGCATCTCGCTGCAGGCGCAAAATCTGACCAAGCAGAACGAGGCCAACATCGACTCGGCCTCGGGTCAGATCACGCAGTACAACCGCTACGGTGCCAAGTACCAGCTCGCGCTGAAGTACTCGCTGTAATCTTGCGGTGACGCTTGAAGGCCCGGTCAGCGTTTCGGCTGCCTGGGCCTTCTTTCATTCGGCATTCATGGGTGCGGCTGCGGCGGCACCCCGCATCGAACTCTCAGGAGTGGGCACATGAGCAGGTGCATCACCAAGGTGGTGGTGGTGGGTGGCGGCACGGCCGGCTGGATGTCGGCGGCGCTGATCCGGCGTGTACTGGGCACCCAGGTGGCGGTTGAGTTGGTGGAGTCCGAAGCCATCGGCATCGTGGGGGTCGGCGAAGCCACCATCCCGCCCATCCAGGTTCTCAATTCGGTGCTGGGCATTCCCGAAGGCGAGTTTCTGCGTGAGACCCGCGCCAGCATCAAGCTGGCCATCCGGTTTGAGGGCTGGCGGGTGCCAGGTGAATCGTACTTTCACACCTTTGGCACGCCGGGGCAGAACCATGCCTTCTGCGACTTCCAGCACTTCTGGCGGCGTGGCCAGCAACTGGGCCGGGCGCAAGGCCTGTGGGATTACGACCTGAACTACCTGTGCTGCGAGCGCGGCCTGTTTGGTCGCCCCCGCACCCAGGATCCCTTCCTGGACGTGCCCTATGCCTACCACTTTGATTCTGGCCTGTACGGCCAGTACCTGCGCAAGATCAGCCAGGCCAATGGTGTGACCCGCACCGAAGGGCTGATTTCGCAGGTGCTGCTCGATCCGGAGTCGGGCCATGTGCGCACGCTGCGTCTGCAGGATGGGCGCGAGGTGCACGGCGACCTGTTCGTGGATTGCTCGGGCATGCGGGGCCTGCTGATCCAGCAGCAGCTGGACGTGGGCTACGAAGACTGGTCGCACTGGCTGCCCTGCGACCGCGCCCTGGCGGTGCCCAGCGAGCGCCTGGCCCACACGCTGCCCTACACGCGGTCCATCGCGCACCGTGCCGGCTGGCAGTGGCAGATTCCGCTGCAGCACCGCATTGGCAATGGGCTGGTGTACAGCAGCCGCCACATCAGTGATGACGAAGCCGTGGCCACCCTGCTGGGCAACCTGCCCGGGCCGGCCCTGGCCGAGCCCCGCGTGATCCCGTTTCGCACCGGGCGTGTGCGCGAGCAATGGGCCCGCAACGTGTGCGCGGTGGGGCTGTCCAGCGGCTTTCTGGAGCCGCTTGAATCGACCAGCATCTACCTGATCCAGTCGGCCATTGTTCGCCTGCTCAAGCTGTTTCCGCACCAGGGCATCACGCCTGCGCTGGTGGACGAATACAACGCGCAGTCCAGGCTCGAATACGAGACCATCCGCGACTTCATCATCCTGCACTACCACGTGAACGAGCGCACCGACTCGGCCTTCTGGCACGAGGTGCGGCACATGTCGGTGCCCCAGCGTCTGCGCGACAAGATCAACTTGTTCCGTGCTTCGGGACGGCTGTTCCAGGATCCGTACGACCTGTTCAAGGACGCTTCGTGGCTGCAGGTGCTGCTGGGCCAGGGCGTGATGCCGCAAGACCACCATCCCATCGCCGAGGCCTTCGCGCCCGATGAACTGGCTCAGGTGCTGGCCGGCATGGCAGCAGGCAAACGCAAGGGCCTGGAAGGCATGATGCCGCACGACGACTACCTGGCCGCCGCGATGAGGGCGCCCGCATGAGTGCCGCCCCTGCGCCCCTGCACATCGTCATCGTCGGCGGTGGCACGGCTGGCTGGATGGCCGCCAACCTGATGGCCCGGCGCTGGGGTGACGGCCGCGCACGCATCACCGTGATCGAATCGCCCGACATCGGCATCATCGGGGTGGGCGAGGGCTCGACCCCTTCGCTGCGGCGCTTCTTTCGACAGATCGGCGTGGCCGAAGCCGACTGGATGCCCGCCTGCAACGCCACCTACAAGCTCAACATCCGCTTCGAGGGCTGGAGCCCCGAGTCGGGTGTGGCGGCCTACAGCCACCCGTTTTTCGCCAAGCTGGATTCGCTCAACGAGCAAGCCTTCTACGTCAACTGCCGCACCCGCCGCCTGGGGCTGGATGTGACCACGCTGCCCGACCGCTTTCACATCAATGGTGTGCTGGCCGCCCAGGGCAAGGGGCCGCTGAATGCGCCGAACTTCCCGTTCAACATCGAATACGGCTACCACTTTGATTCAGCCCTGCTGGGCCAGTATCTGGCCACGCTGGCCGTGTCACGGGGGGTTGAGCGGGTGCAGGCCCACATCCGCGGCGCGCAGTTGACGGCCCAAGGCGACATCGCGGCGGTGCTGGGCGACGACGGCCTGCACATCGCGGGCGACCTGTTCATCGACTGCACCGGCTTTCAATCGCTGCTGATGCAACAGCAGCTGGATGTGCCTTTCAAATCCTTCGCCAGCAACCTCTTCAATGATGCGGCGGTGGTCATCGCCACGCCCACGCCAGCGCGCCCGGCGCTGCCGGTGCAAACGGTGTCGCGGGCCCTGTCGGCCGGCTGGTCCTGGCACATTCCCCTGACCAGCCGGATGGGCAACGGTTATGTCTACAGTTCTCAAAGCCTGTCTGCCGATGGCGCCGAGGCCGAGCTGCGGGCCTCGCTGGGCCTGCCCGATGGTGAAGGGCAGGCGCGGCACCTGAAGATGAAGGTGGGCCAGCTGGCGCGCCACTGGCACCGCAACTGCCTGGCCCTGGGCCTGTCGCAGGGCTTCATCGAACCCCTGGAGGCCACCGCCCTGCATCTGGTGCAGTCGGCCATCGAATCGTTCATGGTCTGCTTCGAGCAAGGCCAGTTCACGGCCATGCACCAGCAGCGCTTCAACGACGACATCGTCGAGCGCTTTGAGCGGGTGCGCGACTACATCGTGGCGCACTACAAGCTCAATACCCGCACCGACAGCGATTACTGGCGGGCCAACCGCGACAACGCCCAGCTGTCGGATGCGCTGGGCACCGTGCTGCAAGCCTGGTTTGATCGCGAAGACATCAGCGGCGCCATCCATCGCACACAAGGCCATTCACACTTCGGTGTCATGTCCTGGCATTGCCTGCTGGCCGGTTATGGTGCGTTTCCGCCCATTGCGCCGGAGCAACCCGGCAAGGGTGATCTGTACCTTGAAGAAGGCATTGAGCAGTTCCTCAGCGCCTGCGCCCTGAACTTTGGCAGCCACGACGATTGCTTGACCGGTGCGTGGCCGCCGGCCGCTTCGCAGTAGGCCATCCACCCCCCGACAGCACCCAGCCAGGCCATGCTCCCCACCATCACCGCCTTTGCAGCATCACCCGACCGAGGCCAGGGCCTGGCCCGAGACATGCCGGTGCGCTGGGCCCTCGAAGAAGTGGGCCAGCCCTATGCGGTGCGCCTGCTGTCGTTTGACGACATCAAGGCCCCGGCACACCGTGCGCTGCAGCCCTTCGGCCAGATCCCCACCTGGCAGGCCGGTGAGGTGGCGCTGTTTGAATCGGCCGCCATCGTGCTGCACATTGCCCAGCACCATGCGGGCCTGCTGCCCGTGGATGCGCCCGCGCGGGCACGGGCCATCAGCTGGCTGTTTGCAGCCGTGGCCACCGTTGAGCCGGTGATCGTCGAGCGCGAGACCATGGCCTTCATGGAGCAGGGCAAGCCCTGGTACACCGAGCGCCTGTCGCTGCTTGAGCAGCGCATCCATGCCCGCCTGGCCGATCTGGCTGCGCACCTGGGGCCCCGCAACTGGCTGGACGGCGACTTCAGCGCGGGTGACCTGCTGATGGTGCAGGTGCTGCGCAGGCTGGCGGGCACAGCCTTGCTGCAGGCGCACCCCCTGCTGGGCGACTACATCAGCCGTGCCCAGGCGCGGCCGGCCTTTCAGCGCGCCTTTGCCGCGCAGTTGGCGGTGTTCACCGCAGGCCACGCAGGCACCTGAGGGTGCCGGCCCGAACGCCGATCAAGGTGCCGGCATGGCCTTGAGCACCCGCTCGGCCAGCGTGGCGGCAATGGCTTCAAACTTGGGCTTGAAGGCCAGCCAGTAGGTGTAGCTGTCCTTGCCGCCCGAGGGTACGGTGAAATCGTCCTTGTTCTTGAGCACCTGGGTCAGCATGGGCATGTCGCTGCTGCGGCCCTGCACCTGTCCCCAGATGCGCAGGCTCATGTCGAACAGGCCGAACACCTTCTTGTCGTTGTAGAAGGCCAGGCTCAGATCCAGCGCGCCCGGTGCACCCCCTGCGGCGGCGCGGGCCTTGGGGTACAGGTCGTCGTTGCCCATGGCTTCAAACATGCCGGGCTTGCGGGCCTTCAGGCCCGACACCGGCAGCAGGTAAAAGCCGTAGTAGTAGCTCTTCTTGAACAGGCCGCCGTCCTGGCTGGCGGTGTCGGTGGCGCCTTCGGGCTCACCCTTGATGTCGTTGTAGAAGGGCGCGGCCACCACCTTGTCGGGGCCGTCCACCGCCAGGCCGGCGGCGCGCAGCTTGTCCAGCACGATGGCCGTGGCCTCCTGGCTGATCAGCATCGCGTCGGTCTTTTTCAGGTGGTCTTCAATCGGTTCACGCTCGGCAAAGTCGATGCCCCCTGCGCCGCCCTTGGCCTTCATCGACAGCAGGGTGGCGGCACCGGCCATCAGGCCCGAGATGATCTTCTTGTCCTCGTGGCCCTCGCCCGAGATCAGCGACAGGCGCTCCAGGCTCACGCCCACCTTCATGTTCACATTGGCCAGCACCAGGCGGTTGACCGGGGCGGCGCTGTATTTCAGTGAGTTGCCTTGCTCCTGGAAGTCGGCGGTCTGGGCCTGTGCGGCCAGTGCGGTGGCCAGCAGGCCGGCCAGCAGCCAGTGTTGGAGGCGAAGGGCAGGGGGCAGCAAACGCATGATGGGCATCCTGTGAGCGAGTGGGGATGCTGGTCTACGCCGCGCCGCCGCCCGCAAAGGCTCATCACGCCTTCACCTGCTGGCTGTCAGGGGCTCAGGATGAACTCGCGCAGCAGCGCAAAGGTGGCCTCGGGCTCATCGCGGTAGCTGCCGTGGCCCGCGTTGGCAAAGCGCACCAGGCGGCCCCAGGGTGCCGGGATGGCCGCGGCGATGTCCTGCGCATCGGCCAGTGGGCACACCGGGTCTTGATCACCGGCCAGCACCAGCACCGGGCACTGCACGGCAGCCAGGCCGGGCAGCAGGTTCATGGTCTGCATCTCGCCACCGGCCCAGGCAAACAGGATTTCCAGCCGCGTGATGCGACGCCTTCGGCCATCGTCGTTGGCCGGCGGGCGGGTGTTGTACAGGCCCATGCACAGCGCGTCATAGCGGGCCCAGGTGTCGGCATTGGGCTGCGTCCAGAAGGCCCGCGCCGCCTCGCGCGCATCGGCACCACCCAGGCGCTCAAACATCGGCAGCTTGCGATCCAGCGCCAGCGTGGGGCTGGTCGACGACAGCACCACCTTGGCCGGGTGCGCCGGGTGCCGCGCCAGGTAGCGCTGCGCCACCATGCCGCCAAAGCTTTGCCCCAGCACGATGGGCCGGCTGATGCCCAGCGCATCGCACAGGCGCACCACGTCGTCGGCAAAGGTGTCCAGCGTCCATTCGTTGGGCTGGCAGGGGCTGCTGCGGCCATGGCCCCGATGGTCCACATAAACCACCTGCGCCACATCGGCCAGGGCCGAAAACGCCGGCTTGAACGCCGCATGGTCAAAGCCCGGCCCGCCGTGCAGCAGGATCAGTGTGGGCTTGGGCCGCATGGCCGGCCCATCGGGCACCAGGCCCGGGCCTTCGATGTCGACATACAGCTGGCGGCCAGGGGCGATGGTGATCAGCATGGGGGCCTCGGTGTTCAGCTTGCCAGGTCTGCGGGGGCAACATGCAGGCGCAGCCCCAGGGCATGCAGCACCTTCATGACCGTGGCGAACTCGGGGTTGCCGTTGGCCGACAAGGCCTTGTAGAGGCTTTCGCGGCCCAGGCCTGTTTCACTCGAAACCCGGGTCATGCCTTGAGCCCGGGCAATGTCACCCAACGCCGCCGTGATCAGTGATGGGTCACCCACTTCCAGTGCGGCTTCGAGGTAGGCGACTTGATCGGCCTCGGTGGTCAGGTGTTTGGCAACGTCCCATGTGAGGGTTTTGGTTTTTGGCATGTCCGGGTCCTAGAGGTCAGCGGCCAACTGCTTGGCGGCGCGAATGTCAGCAGCTTGGGTGCCTTTGTCGCCACCTGCCAGCAATAACACAAACTCACCGCCCTTCATGGTGAAGTACACGCGATAGCCAGGTCCAAAATGAATGCGCAACTCGCTGACGCCATCACCGACTGCCTTCACGTCGCCTGCATGGCCCAACGAGAGGCGTCGTATCCGGATGTCGATGCGAGCCCGGGTTGAGCGATCCTTCAATCGCGAAAACCATGCAGCGTACAGCTCAGTCTGCCTGACTTCGATCATGGATCAAATGTATCTTTTGGGATACGAACCTGTCAATATCGAACCGACTTGTCAAACTGCCGCCGGTACTTCACAAACCCCCGCTTGCTGTCGCCCTGAAACCCGCATCGTTCAAAGAAGCGGTGGGCATCTTCGCGCTGGCGGGCGCTGAGCAGCATGATCTTGGTGCAGCCTTGCGCGGCACAGAAGGCTTCGATGGCCGCCACCTGCGCGATGTGCGGGCCCTGCACATGCACCGCCGGGTTGCTCACCAGTTGCCGGTACAGCGATTCGATGGCCGATGCATCGCCCGGCGCAGCTTGGCGGATGGCCGGCGCAGCAAGGGGTGGGGGCATGGCAGTCAATCCAGCCTGCGTCGCACATGCACGCAGCCGTGGCTGCCGTCGCGGTGCACGGTGAAGCCGGCTTGCAGGTACAGGCTCATGGGGCCGTAGTGGTTGGCGCCGTCGTCGTCGATGCCGGGTTTGGGGCTGGCTTCGGCAATGGTCAGGCCTTGGGCTTTCAGAGCGTCGCAGGCGGCCTGCAGCAAGGCCGTGGCCACGCCGCTTCGGCGGTGGGGCTTGGCCACCACAAAGCAGGTGATCTGGCCGATCTGGTGGGCCTGCGGGTCGGGCTCGTCGGCGAATGCATCGAGCATCAGGCGCGGTGCGGCATTGCACCAGCCCACCACCTGGCCATCACGGTAGGCCAGCAGGCCCTGCATGGTGCCCTGGCCAATGCGCTGGCAGGCCGCCGCGCGGTTTTGCTCGGCGCTGCGGGCCATCCAGGTGACCTGCCGGTGATCCACGTACAGAAACTGGCAGTAGCACGATTGCCACTTGGGGTTGTCGGCAAAGGCCGCACCGCCCATGTAGGCCAGAAAGCCGGCCTGCCGCTCGGGGGTGAGCGGCAGGATCTGCACGCTCGCCGGCTTCATCAAATGGCCCCCTCAGCCCGCAAGGCGGCAATGCCGGCGGCGTCCACGCCCAGCTCGGCCAGGATGGCGTCGGTGTGCTCGCCCAGGGCGGGCACGGGCAGCAGGGTGGGGTCACCGTCGTCCCACGAGCCCGGTGGCAGCAGCGTGGGCAGGGGGCCCTGGGGTGAGCCCATCTCGCGCCAGCGTGAGCGCGCGGCCAGTTGCGGGTGCGCCCACAGGCCGGCCATGTCGTTGACCTGGGCGTTGGCGATTTGCGCGGCTTCAACCCGGGCTTGCACCTGCTCGGCGCTTTGGCTGGCAAAGGCGGCTTCGATGATCTGGCGCAGCGCGTCGCGGTTTTGCGTGCGCTGGGCGTTGCCGGCAAAGCGGGGGTCTTGCGCCAGCGCGGGCTGCTGCAAGACGGTGGTGCAAAACTGCTGCCACTCGCGTTCGTTCTGCAAGCCCAGCATCACGGTCTTGCCGTCGCCAGCCGGGAACGGCCCATAGGGGTAGATGGTGGCGTGGGCGGCACCGGCACGGGGTGGCGGCGTGGCCCCTTCGAAGGCGTAGTACAGCGGGTAGCTCATCCATTCGCTCATGGCTTCGAGCATCGAGATGTCGATGCGCCGGCCCTGGCCATCGAGGCCACGTTGCAACAAGGCGGCCAGGATGTTGGTGTAGGCATACATGCCGGCGGCGATGTCGGCAATCGAGATGCCGGCCTTGCTGGGCGCATCGGGTGTGCCGGTGATGGACACAAAGCCTGACTCACTTTGAATGAGCAGGTCGTAGGCTTTTTTGTCGCGGTAGGGGCCCGGTGCCTGGGGGTCATCACCGTAGCCCGAGATGTCGCAGACGATCAGGTTGGGGCGGCGGGCCTTGAGGGCGTCAAACGACACGCCCAGGCGGGCGGCCGCACCCGGTGCCAGGTTCTGCACCACCACGTCGGCTTTCTCGATGATCAGCTGGGTGAGCAGCTCGGCGGCGCGGGGGTGTTTCACATCCAGCGTCAGGCTTTGCTTGCTGCGGTTGGTCCACACAAAGTGCGAGGCCAGGCCCTTGACGCGGGTGTCGTAGCCCCGGGCAAAGTCGCCCACGCCGGGGCGCTCGATCTTGATGACGCGGGCGCCCAGATCGGCCAGCTGGCGGGTGCAGAACGGTGCCGCGATGGCGTGTTCCAGGGTGACGACGGTGAGGCCTTTGAGAGGTTGCATGGTGTCGGGCGCTCAGGCGCCAGTGGCGGCCGCCCAGCACAGGGCCAGGCCGGTCAGGTAGGTGCCCAGCGCGCCCACAAAGCGCACCGGGTTGGGACGGGTCATCGAACCGACAAACACCATGCCCACCACCAGCAGCACCCGGCAGACGGTGGCCGCGATGATGGTGTGCTGCACCCAAGGGGCCTGACTGTGGCTGCCCAGGTACAGAAACAGCACGGCCAGAAAGGGCGCGAACTCGGCCGTGTTGCCATGGGCGCGCACCAGCCGGTACAGCGGGTGGTCGGGGTCGTCGGGCACGCCGATGAGGCGCTTGTACTTGCCACGCAGGCCCGATACCACGGGCCCCAGCCCGAACAGCATCGCGCCCAGGATGGCGGTGCACAGCAATGCGGTGGACTGCATTTGAAACCCTCCTTGTCCATGCAGTGTCATTCACCCTGCATGCTAAGGCGGCGGGCAGCCACCCGGCCTCCGGGCCTTTGCCAGGGTCAGCGGGAGGGGCGTGTGGCCAGGGCAAATGCCGGTCCCGGCGCGGGCGTGCGCCCGTCCTGGCCCCTGAGCGCATGCCAGCGGGTGATCAGCGGGCCAGTGGCAGGACGCTCCAGTGTCAGCAGCAAGGCACCGGGCGTGTACACCGCCACGCCGTGCGCGTTGACCAGCCGGCCGTCTTCGTGGCTCTTGAAGTGCAGCGCCAGGCTGTTGCCTTGGGCCTTGGCCGTGCACAGCAGCGTTTCATCGGTCTGGAAGCCCGAGATCGTGAGCTGGCATTGGGCGGCCTGGCTGCGCAGGGTGATCTCGTACTCGATCACCATGGCCGTGCCGCCTGCGGTGCGGCCCAGCACCGCTTCATGGACATAGCGGCCATCCCAGCTGGCGGTCTGGGCCCCTGCCGACAGCGTGAGCAGGCCGCCAAGAAGCAGGCCGGTGAGCAGACGGCGCTTCACGGGCTGCGATGCCGCTTGTCTGCGCCGGCAAGCCTGGGCACCAGATGGCGGGTCAGCGCGTAGGCCGTCATCATGACGCCAAGCACCATCGCGCCGCCGAGCCAGTCGGGGCCGTCGAGGCCCCCTTGCCAGGCTGGCTGCAGCAGCCGCCAGGCGCCCAGCCCACCCACCACCAGGCTCACACCTGCCACCGCCGCGCCCATCACGCGCGAAGCCACCACGGCCAGGTCATCGGCACGGGCCATCAGTCGGGCCATCCACCAGCCGTTCAGGCCGTCGGTGGCCAGCATGCCGACCACGAACAGCCCACCCAGCATCAAGCCGTGGCCCGCGCCACCAAAGGGCACGGCCGTGGCCGCAAACAGCACGGCCTGGCTCACGGTGTCAAAGCTCAGGGCAAACAGCGCGCCCACGCCGGCCACGCCCCCCGCGCTGCCGGCTCGCGTCAAGCGCCCCAGCCAGCGGCCCTTCAGGCCCACCAGCTGCACGGTGTCGGCCGGTGCCGTGCGCAACACGGCAGCCAGGTTGGCCAGCCCCAGGGCCAGCAAGAAGAAAACCGAGATGGCGCCACCAACCGGCCCCAGCCATTCAGGGGCCTGCCAAGTCGCCTGCCAGGCGCCCACCGTGCCGGCGATCAGTAGCACCACCGCGCCATGGCCCAATGAAAACAGCGTGCCACAGGCCCGGGCCAAGGCCGGATGGCGCAGCCGGTTCAGGCGGGTCAGCCCGTCGATGGTGGCCAGGTGGTCGGCGTCAAAGCCATGCCGCATGCCCAGCAGAAACACCAGGGCGCACAGGGCAGACCAATCGGTGGGCAGATCGTGGCTCATGGCAGGGTCTTTACAAGAATCATGCCAGACCATTCTGCGCACATGGCTCAAGTTTCTTAATTCCGAGCCGACAAGCTCCTTATCCCGGGCTTGCGGCCCGTGGTTTGGAGCAGGTGTGGCAGAAGCAGAAACCCTTGAAGCGGTCGCGCAGGCGACTGGCAAGCCCAGATTGCTGCTGGTGGACGACGAGCCCTCGGTGCTCAGCGCCTTGCGGCGCCTGTTTCGCATGCAGGGTTACGTCACCGAACAAGCCGCCAGCGGCGCCCTGGCCCTGGAGTTGATGAGCGAACAGGCTTTTGACCTGATCATCTCGGACATGCGCATGCCCGAGATGGATGGCGCAGCCCTGCTGGAGGCGGTGCGCGAACGCCACCCGGCCACGGTGCGCATCCTGCTCACAGGGTATGCCGACATCGACAGCACCGTGGCCGCCATCAATCGCGGCGAGATCCACCGTTACCTGACCAAGCCCTGGGTCGACAACGACCTGGTGATGGTGGTGAGCGAAGCCCTGAAGCGGCGTGAGCTGGAACAGCAGAACGCGCGCCTGCTGGCCCTGACCCAGCAACAGAACGCCGAGTTGCAGAACCTGAACGAGACGCTGGAAGCCCGGGTTGCGTCGCGCACCGCCGAGCTGGCCCAGATCAACGACCTGCTGGAGCAGGCTTACGAAGAGGTGAACGAGAACTTCACGCTGGCGGTATCGGTGTTCTCGGGTTTGCTGGAAATGCGCCAGGACGGCATCGCCGGCCATGCCCGCCGGGTAGGTGAGCTGGCGCGGCGCATGGCCGAGCGGATGACGCCCAACCTGCGTGAGCGCAAGGACATCTACCTGGCTGCCCTGCTGCACGACATCGGCAAGATCGGGTTTCCGGACAGCATGCTCAAGGTGCCGGTGTCCCGCTACAGCGTCGACGAGCTGACCCGCTACCGACGTCACCCGCTGGATGGTGAAGCCGCCCTGATGCCGCTGGCCAGGCTGCATGGCGTGGCCCTGATCGTGCGCCAGCACCATGAACGGGTGGATGGGCGCGGTTTTCCGGATGGCCTGGCGGGCGAGGCGATCGGCTTGGGTGCACGCATCGTGGCCGTGGCCAGCGACTACGACGGGCTGACCGGCGGTGGCTTGGCCGAGCGTCAGTACACCGACGCCCTGGCTCGTCAGGCACTGCGCGAAGGCGTTGGCAGCCACTACGACGAAGCGGTGGTGAATGTGCTGATGGAGGTGCTGACCGAGATGGACAACGAGAAGGTGGCCGACGTCGAGTTGCCGGTGACCAGCCTCGTGCCGCGCATGGTGCTGTCGGCGCCCTTGCTGTCGCCCAAGGGATCGATCCTGCTGCCTCAGGGTTTCAAGTTTGATGCGGCCGTGATCAGGAAGGTCAACGAATTCATGTCGAGGTCTGAGCTGCGCCTGACCGTGCGGGTGCTGCTCAACTCCATCGATCCGGTGCAACTGTCGCGCTTGAAAGCCACCGCGCCAGGCGGGGTGTTGTCATGAGCGATCTCTCCGACCTGCAGACAGCCTGGGCAGCCGAGTTGCTGGGGGCCGTTGCCGTGCCGGCCTGGTTGCACACGCCGGGCTCACCCTCGCTGGTCAACCCGGCCTTGCGACGTCTGTGCGGTCTGGATGCCACGGCCTCGGCCGCGAGTCCGCTTGACGCGCCACTGCTGGTGTCGGATGACCAGCAATCTCTGGCCACCGCGATCCAGGCCTGCCTGGCTGACGGCCAGGAGCCGCCCGCCATGCTGGTTCGGTTGCTGGCGCACGATGGTCGACATCGCCTGGTTGATGCCACCTTGCGACGGGTGCGTTGGGGTGGGCAGCTGTCCGTGCTGGTGACCTGTGCCGACCAGACGGACGTGCTGCATGTGCAATCGATGCTGGACACCATGAGCGGCTTGTTGCGGCAGATCGTCGATGGTGCGGCGGTGTCGTCCTTCGTGATCGACCGCAACCATCGGGTCACCCACTGGAATGGGGCCTGCCATCGCCTGACGGGGTATTCGGCGGCACAGATGCTGGGCAGCACCGAACCCTGGCGCGCTTTCCACACGGAGGCGCGGCCCTTGCTGGCCGATCTGGTGATTGATGGCATCGCACCGGCCGATCTGTCGGTGCAGTACGGCGACACCGTGCGCGCGAGCACCCTGGTGTCGGGGGCTTTCGAGGCTGAGGCATTCTTCCCGGCAGTTGGTGAGCAGGGCCTGTGGCTCAATGTCACGGCCGCCCCCTTGCGTGACCAGCGCGGCGAAGTGCAGGGCGCCATCGTCACGCTGCAGGACGTGAGCCAGCGTCGCCGCACCGAGGCCGAGCTGACCCGGCGGCTGGAGCTGCTGGTTGAAGAGCGATCCGCTGAACTGGCCGCCCACGCCCGGGTGCTGGACGCCTTTGTCGACACCGCTCCCATTGGCGTGGTGTACGCGGCCGGTGCCAGGGTGCTGCGCAGCAACCGCCGCATGGTCGAGATCTTCGGCGAAGCCGAGGGTGCCACCGAATGCGTGCCCGACCGCGAGTTCTACACCAGCCTCAGCGATGCGTCGCGCCTGCACGAACTGGCCGTGGCGCAGCTGGCCCATGGTCTGCCGCTGCACCATGAGATGTGGTTTCGCCACCGCAGCGGCCGCCGCATCTGGGTGCAGGTCAACGCCTACATCGTCGACCCCGACGGCCCGCACCCACGCACCTGGTGGATGTTGCAGGACCGCACCGAGATGCGCGCTGCGCAAGAAGAGCTGCATGCGCGGTTCGAGCAACTGCAGATCACCAACAGCAAGCTGGAACAGGCCCAGAACCAGCTGCTGCAAAGCGACAAGATGGCCAGCATCGGCCAGTTGGCGGCCGGCGTGGCGCACGAGATCAACAACCCGGTGGGTTTCGTCAGCTCCAACCTGACCACGCTGCGCCAGTATGTGCAGTCGCTGCTCAAGCTGGTGGACGCCCAGGCCGCGCTGCGCCAGCAACCCGATGACGCCGAACTGGCCCGCCAACTGGCCCGCGTCGAGGACGAGGCCGAGCTGGATTACCTCAAGGAAGACCTGCCCCAGCTGCTGGACGAAAGCGCCGAAGGCCTGACGCGCGTGAAGAAGATCGTGCAGGACCTGAAGGACTTTTCGCGCGTTGACCAGTCTGACTGGCAACAGGCCGACCTGAACGCCGGCCTCGAATCCACGCTGAACGTGGTGCGCAACGAGGTCAAGTACAAGGCCGAGGTCAGCATGAACCTGGGCTCCTTGCCCCTGGTGCTGTGCCTGGCCGGGCAGCTCAACCAGGTGTTCATGAACCTGATCGTCAATGCCTCGCATGCCATCGCCGATCGGGGTGTCATCACCCTGTCGTCGGGCCGCGAAGGCGACTGGGTCTGGGTGCAGGTGGACGACACCGGCTGCGGCATGAGTGAAGAGGTGCAGCGTCGCATCTTCGAGCCTTTCTTCACCACCAAGGATGTGGGCAAGGGCACGGGTCTGGGTCTGTCGTTGAGCTTCTCCATCGTGCAGCGCCACGATGGCCTGATCCAGGTGCGTTCCACACCCGGCCAGGGCAGCTCGTTCCGCGTGTGGGTGCCCATCGAAGGCCCGGAATCAGCCGGTGGCCAGGCAGGCAAGCAGGTGCCAGCATGGACATGAGTCAACCCGATCCGCTGCAGTTGCGCACCGAGCTGGCGCGCATGCGCTGGCAGGTGGATCTGCTGGCGCAAAGTGAGGCCCTGTGCCGTTCAGGTTCGATGGAACTGCAAGGCGGCACCGAAGTGCGGGCCATGTCGGCGGGCCTGCAAAAGCTGCTGGGCGGCACCGAGCACTGGCCCATGCCAGGCGAAGGCATGCGTCTGGATGCCCTGCCGTGGGTGCCTGAAAAAGAGCGGCGCCTGCTGGCCCGTTTCTGGCGTGGTGCCACGCCCGGTGATGCCTTCGAGTTCGAGCACAGCGTCCTGTGCGCGGATGGCCAGAGCCTGCGGGTACTGCATCGCGGCTTGCTGCAGCCGGCCATCACACCGGGCGGCGCGCCAGTGGGCGTGGCCATCCTGCAAGACATCACCGAGCGGCGCGACACCCAGCGCCGCATGCAGCAACTGGCCCACTTTGACGAAGTCACCGGCCTGGCCAACCGTGCGCACCTGCTGCACCAGATCGACGGCGCGGTGCATGCCGTGCGCTCGATGGACATGGGCTTTGCGCTGGTGTCGGTGCTGGTGCATCGCATCAACGAGCTGGCCCTGACCATGGGCCTGGCGGCGGGTGATTCACTGGCCACCACCATGGCGGCGCGGCTGCGCGAAGTGGCGGTGGCAGGCACCTTGATCGCCTACCTGGGCGCCGGTGAATTCGTGCTGATGCTGCGCCACGAAACCCCGATGACGCTGGACGAGCGCCGGGCCGATGTGGCGCGCCAGGCCGAGCTCATCCGTGCCGCCCTGCAGCAGGTGGTGCCCATGGGGCCGGTGGAGATCTTTGCACAATGCAGGCTGGGTGCCGCGCTGTATCCGGGGGATGCGCGTGATTCGCAGGCCTTGCTGGGCGCTGCGCAAACGGCGCGTCACGAAGCCGCTTCGCTAGGCGCCGTGCACTTTTTCAGCGGTGCCTCGCAGGCGCGGGCCCTGCGTGATCTGCAACTGGAAACCGCGCTGCGCCAGGCCCTGCAGCACGACGAGCTGTCCCTGGTCTACCAGCCCCAGGTGTGCCTGGAGAACGGCGGCATCGTGGGCGCCGAGGCCCTGCTGCGCTGGACCAGCGCCGAGTGGGGGTCGGTGCCCGCCAACGAGTTCATCCCGGTGGCCGAGCGATCGGGCCTGATCGTGGCCATCGGTGAGTGGGTCATCCGGCAGGCCTGCCAGCAGATCGTGACCTGGCAGCAGGCCGGCCTGCCGCCCGTGCGACTGTCGATCAACGTGTCGCCGGTGCAGTTTCAGCTGGGCGATGTGGTCACCACCATCCGCCTGGCGCTGGCCGATACCGGCGCACCAGCCGGCTGGCTGGCACTGGAGACCACCGAGGCCGCGCTGGCGCACGATGGCCAACGGGTGACGGCCACGCTCAAGAGCCTGCAGGCGATGGGCATCGAGATCGTGCTGGACGACTTTGGCACCGGCTCGTCCAGCCTCAGCAGCCTGCGCAACCTGCCCATCGGTCTGGTCAAGGTGGACCGGTCGTTCGTGGCCGACATCACCAGCGAGCCCGAAAGCGCCTCGGTGGCGCGGTCCATCATCAACCTGGCACATGGCCTGCGCATCCCGGTGCTGGCCGAAGGCGTCGAGACCGAAGGGCAGCTGAACATGCTGCTCGATGACGGCTGCGACCGCATCCAGGGTTACCTGTTCAGCCGGCCCGTGAGCGCCGATGAACTGGGCGCCATGCTGCGTGATGGCAAGTGCCTGCAAAGCAGCCGCCTGGCTGATCGCCCCGCCCATGCCCGGACCCTGCTGCTGGTGGATGACGAACCCAGCATCCTGTCGTCGCTCAAGCGCTTGTTCAGGCGTGATGGCTACCAGGTGCTGACCGCGGCCAGCGGCGCCGAAGCCCTGGAGGTGCTGGCCCGACAGCCCGTGGACGTCATCGTCTCGGACCAGCGCATGCCCGGCATGATGGGCGTGGACTTCCTGCGGCGTACCAAGGCCCTGCACCCCGACACCATCCGGATGACGCTGTCGGGCTTCACCGATCTGCAATCGATCATCGATGCCGTCAACGAAGGCGCGGTGTACAAGTTCCTGACCAAGCCCTGGGACGATGATCGCCTGCGTGAACACGTGGCCCAGGCCTTTGCGCAAAAGGAGATGGCCGATGAAAACCGGCGCCTGCAGGCCCAGGTCACCAAGTCGCATGCCGAGCAGGCCGCGCTCAACCATCGCCTGGAGCATCTGCTGCAACGCCAGCGGGTGCAATCGGAGCTGATGCAGATCAGTGCCGCCAGCCTGCGCGACATGATCGACGCCTTGCCGGTGGCCGTGCTGGGCCTGGCTGCCGATGGCATGCTGGCCTACATCAACCAGCCGGCCGCACAGTTGCTGCCCGGTGCGGCGGCATGCCTGGGCGACCACCCTGGTGCGGGCATTGCGGCCTTGCTGGCCGAGGTGCGGCAGGCGGGCTCACCGGCCAAGGGTTGGCCGGTGGTGGTGCAGCATAAGGCGATGCGCGCCTGGCTGACCCCCATGCCGCAGGCCCAGGTGGGTGCCGACCACGAAGCCTGGGACGACCGCGGCGAAGTGCTGGTGCTGGTGCCGGTGGCCTAGCCTTGGGCGGGTGAGAACTCGTCAAAGGCGGCCAGGGCGTTGGCCGTGTACATCAGCGATGGCCCGCCGCCCATGTACACGCACACCGACAGCATCTCCTGCACTTCTTGCCGCGTGGCACCCAGCCGAGCCAGCGCCTGGGCATGAAAGCCGATGCAGGGGTCGCAGCGCGAGGCCACCCCCAGCGCCAGCGCGATCAACTCCTTGGTCTTCTTGCTCAGTGCGCCATCGACCATGGCGGCGCGCCCCAGTTCACCAAAGGCCTTCATCACATCGGGCTGGTCCTGGCGCATGGCGCCCAGCCGGCTGTTGACGGTTTGCGTGATCTGGCGGAAATTGGCTTGGGTGTCGGACATGGTGGCTCCTGATGGCGGGTTCGGCAGGCTGCGCCAAGATACCCGTACCCGTATTTTGAGAAGCCCATGCCGGGGCCGCGTTGATTCAGGTCAATCGGCGTCCTGCTGTCGGATGGCCGCCTGCAGGCGGCTGGCGTCCAGGCGTGCACTGCGTGGGCCCATGGGTTCAAGCAGGCCTTCGCGCCTGAACTGGCTGACCAGGCGGCTGGCCGTCTCAACCGTCATGTCGAGCATGGCGCCCATTTCATCGCGCCTGGGCAACCACACGGTGCCGTCGTCGTCGGTCAGGCTTTGAAGCTTGTCCAGCAGGTGCAGCACGCGGCGCCGCGCCGGGCCTGTGGCCAGTTCGGCCACCCAGGTTTCGGCGTCATCCAGGGCACGCTGCAGGCGAAGCAGCAGCTCGGTCATCAGGGCGGGCTCGTGCTGGCCCAGATCACGCACCAGGGCGGTGGGAATGCGGCACAGCGCAGCGGGCGTGCAGGCCACGGCTTCATCCACAAAGGGCTGGCCCAGCAGCGCCTGCTGGCCAATCAGGTCGCCCGGCCCGGCCAGGCGCACGATGCGGCGATGGCCGCCTTCCGTCATGCGCTCGAACCGCACAATGCCCTTGCGCAAGGTGAACACCGCCTGCGGGTCCTGGCGTGGGCCGTACACGCGTTGATCGGCATCCAGCTCCAGGCCATCGATCTGAACATGGATACGGTCCAGCGTGGCCAGATCCAGCGCGCCAAACAAGGCCGTGCGGCGCACTTCGCACTGCGCGCACACCTGGGCTTGCGGGTGTTGGTCACCCTGTCGATAAATGGTGATGGGGGTCATGGATGGGGCGGGCATTGGTGCCCGGTGGTCGCTTGGCCATTGTGGCGCCTGCCTGCGGTTCATCGCGCCAAAGGGCATGGTCTGCCCGGGGCCAAACTGGCCCGCCGCCCGGTTAAGCTGGCTCATCGCACACTGCCAGCAGCCTGAACACGATGAGCACCCTGAACTTTGATCTGACGGGCCAGGTGGCCTTGGTCACCGGCGGCTTCAGCGGGCTGGGCCTGCACTTTGCACAGGTGCTGGCCCAGCACGGCGCCAAGGTGGCCTTGGCAGGCCGGCGGCTGGCCTTGGGCCAGGCCGTGGCCAGCGACCTGGGCCTGGCCATGGCGCGGCCGCAGGATGTGCGCGCCTTTGCGCTGGATGTCAGCAGCCCGGACAGTGTGCAGGCCTGCTGGGCGCAGGTTTCGGCCGAGCTGGGTGTGCCCGGCATCGTCGTCAACAACGCCGGCAATGTGGTGCGTGCACCCAGCCTGGATGTGAGCGATGACGACTGGCGTGCGGTCGTCGATGTCAACCTCAGCGGGGTGTTTCGCGTGGCGCAGGCGGCCGCGCGGGCCCTGGTGCAGGCGGGGCAGCCCGGCAGCATCATCAACATCGCGTCCATCCTGGGCTTGCGCGTGCGGCCCCAGGTGGCCTCGTACGCGGCCACCAAGGCTGGCGTGGTGCAGCTGACGCATGCCCTGGCGCTGGAGTGGGCCCAGCACGGCATCCGCGTCAATGCGCTGGCGCCAGGCTATTTTGAAACCGACATCAACCGCGATCTGTTGCGCTCGCCCGCCGGGCAGGCGCTCATCTCACGGGTGCCGCAACAGCGCGTGGGCACCTTGCACGAACTGAGCGGGCCGTTGCTGCTGCTGGCATCGCCAGCGTCGTCCTACATGACCGGTGCGGTGATCCCGGTCGATGGCGGGCATCTGGTGAACACGCTGTGAGCCCCGCCCAGTGCGCGGGCAGCGGCCATCAGCCTGCCTGATCGGCCTTTGCGCAGGCCTGGCAGATGCAGGCGCGGCCGCGCGCGTCCACCGGCACGCGGGCCAGCACGCTGGCTGAAAACTGCACCTGGGTGCACCAGCAGGCCGACTCAAAGCTGCCGGTGGTGGCGGCGATGCAAGCGTTGGGCTGCCCGCACAAGGGGCACCGGCAGGCTGCTGCGTCGCACAGCGGGGTGGTGGCCTGCCCGGTGGTGTCGCTCACCTCAGGCTGCGGCCAGCTCTGGACGCTGTGCGGCCTCGGCCACCACGGCCTGTGCAGCGGGTGGGGCACCCAGGGGCACCACCGTGGCGCTGGCCGGCAAGGCATCCTGCCGTTCGGCCTGTGCCTGCAGCAAGGCCACCAGCTTGGGGCGGGCCACCAGCAGGCCCACGGCCACGCCGGTGGCCAGGCACATCACGTAGGTTGACATGAAACCCAGCAGGCCCAGCTTGGGGGCGATGAGCCGGGCCACCCCCACAAAGCTGGCATAGAGCCACGACACCGAGCTGACCGCACCCAGCACCGCACACAGGGTGGCACCGTGCCCGGGCTTGTCCAGTGACGGCGAGGTCATCACCGGGAAGGCAAACTGGTGCAGCAGCCAGCCATTGAGCGTGAGCACCGACACCACCGTCAGCTTGGTCAGCAGCTTGGGGCGGTCCAGCAGCGCCGCCAGATCCCAGCCCACATCCATGACGATCAGCGTGGCGCCGGTGATCCACAGCGTAGCCAGCAGCCGCACGATGGTGCGGCCAGTGGCCACCAGTTTGTCCTGATCGATCTGCCTGGATGACAGCAACGCCAGATCCTCAGCCAGGATGGCCGCAAAGGCCAGCGCAAAGGCGATGAGGTGCGCAAACAAGAACAACTGGCGCGCAACCAGGGTCAGCGTTTCCATGATGGCTTCACTTCTCAGACAGATTGAGCGGGACCACCGCGTGCAACGGGCCTGACACCGCTTTTGAGCGGCTTTGGCGGATTGACGGGACTACTTTGGTTGCTGGCGCTGATTCTTGACTTGTTGTCAGGTAATTGGCAAATCAATGACCCCCTGGAACAAGGGATCCCCATTGACTAGACTGAAAATGGGTGATAAAGAAATTCGTTAGGTGAGTGGCCATGGGCGGACGCGCTCGAGCCGCTGCGGCCCACCCTGCAAGGCGCCGGCAGCGCGAATGGGCAGCGCGAATGGGCAGCGCAAACGGGCAACGCAAACGGGCAGCGCAAACGGGCAGCGCCAAGCCGCAACGCAGACCGATGGCGCCGACCGCAGGTGTATCGGTTGTGGCGCCGAGCGCTGGCGCAGGGGCGGTTATCAGGCGCCCATGGCTGCGCCGCTGGCTGCGGTGCCGGCATTGCCCAGGCTGGCACTTGGGCGCTGCGCACTGCGAAGGGTGGCCCAGGGGTTCACTTCGCCCTCGGCGCTGAAGGTCATCACCTCACCAAACACATAGCCACCCAGCAGGCGCTTCTTGAAGGGCATGTACAGGGCCACTGCCAGGCCGCTTTGATGCTCGTACAAGACCTTGATGGCACTGGTGCGCGGCCGGCCCTGGGGCGTGATGGTGACGGTTTCGGCGATGGCCAGTGCGGCCACTGCCCGCTGGCGCACCCGAGCACGCAGCATGCAGTGCAGGTACAGCATGATCTGGGTGGTTCGGTCTCGGCCGTTGGGGAACTGCTCGGGATCGGTGCCCAGCATGGCAATGTGGCTCAGGGCGTCTTGCGTGGCGGCGTGCGGCAGGCATCGTCCTTGCGTGATCAGACGCTGTCTGGATGCGTCAAACAGGCTGGTGGCCAGGGCATCGATGCTGGGCTTGAGTCGCGCAAACAACTGCTCAGGAAGACTCATGATGGGCGCCTTGTACTGCTAAGGGCAACCCGGCCAGAAGTGTTGCCGGATGCAAGCGTTGCGTCCGCAGATGGCCAGGGATGCTTCATGCTACCAGCGATGTGATGCTGCCAGCAGCCCTTGCGGCCCTCGAAAACCCCTCATGTGCAACGTTTTACATCTGGTGTACTTTGGCGCACAAATGTAAGTTTGTGTGTCAATTTGCCCGACGCATCATTGGGCTTGATGCGGCAACGGGCTCAGACACCAAGATAACCGGTTAGCTCAGGGTTGTTGGCCACGGCTTCGGCTGGCCCGGACAACACCACCTGGCCCTTCTGCAACACCAGGGCCGTGTCAGCCCTGGACAGCACGCGGCGCCAGTCGCGGTCGACGATCAGCGTGGCGATGCCGCTGGCGCTGATCTCGCCGATCACGCGCCAGATCTCGGCCACGATCAAAGGAGCCAGGCCCTCGGTGGCCTCGTCCAGGATGATCAGCTGCGGGTGCGTCATCAGCGCCCGGCCAATCGACAGCATCTGCTGCTCACCGCCCGACAGTTGCGAGCCCAGGTTGCCCAGGCGCTCGGCCAGTCGGGGGAAGGTGGCCAGCACGCGGTCGTAGGTCCAGTCACGCTGGCCTTCGCGGCCGGGGCGGGCGGCCATCACCAGGTTTTCGCGCACGCTCAGGTTGCCAAACACGCCGCGCCCTTCGGGCACATAGGCCACGCCCAGGCGCGCCACTTCGTGCGGCTTGGCGCGGCTGCAATCCTGGCCAAACACCTGGATGCGGCCTTCGCGTTGCGCCACGTGGCCCAGCACGGTGCGGATCAGCGTGCTCTTGCCCATGCCGTTGCGGCCCAGCAGGCCCACAGTCTGGCCGCGGCCGATGGTCAGGTCAACCCCGTGCAGGATGTGGCTGCTGCCATACCAGGCGTGCAGGCCCTGGGCTTGCACGATGGCTTCGGGATCGTTGGGGTGCAGTGGCGGGGTCATGGTGGTGGCTCAGTGCCCGCCCAGGTAGGCGGCCTGCACCTCGGGGTTGTGGCGCACGGCGTCGGGTGAACCGGTGGCGATCACACTGCCATTGACCATCACGGTGATGGTGTCGGCGATGCGGAAGACGGCGTCCATGTCGTGTTCCACCAGCAAGATGGCATGGCCTTGGCGCAGCTCGGTCAGCAGGGCCAGCATGCGTTCGGTTTCTTCGGCACCCATGCCGGCCAGGGGTTCGTCCAGCAGCAGCACCTGCGGGCCGGTGGCCAGGCACATGGCGATCTCCAGCTGGCGCTTTTGCCCGTGCGACAGCAGGCCCGCCTGGCGATCGGCCACCGCATCCAGCCCGGTGCGGGCCACGGCGGCGCGTGCCGCGCCCATGCTGAACTCGCAGCGCTGGGCGTCGCGCCACCACTGCCAGGGTTGCGGATGGCGGGCCTGGGCGGCCAGGCGGCAGTTTTCCAACACGGTGAAGCCAGGGTAGATGGTGTTGCGCTGGTAGCTGCGGCCCAGGCCGGCGCGGGCGCGCTGGGGCTGCGACCAGCGGGTCACATCCTGCCCCAGCAATTGCACCTGGCCGCTGCTGGGTTCGGTCTCGCCTGACAGCAGGTTGATCAGCGTGGACTTGCCCGCGCCATTGGTGCCGATGACGGCGTGCACCGTGCCCGACTCCAGGGCCAGCGACACCTGGTTGACGGCCACCAGGCCGCCCCAGCGGCGGGTGAGCTGATGGCCCTGCAGCAGCACGGTCATGGGGCCTCCGATGCGTTGGCTGCAGCCGCCGAGCTGGGGCGCTGGCCGGTCAGGCGCGCGGCCAGCTGGCCCGGCAGGCCCACCAAGCCGCGCGGCAGCAAGGCCACGCTGGCGATGATGGTCAGGCCCAGGCCCAGCGTCCAGTGCTTGGCAAAGGCACCAAAGATGGCCTCACTCTTGAAAAACTCCTGCAGCAGCGCAAAGGCAAAGGCACCGATCAGCGCGCCACGCAAATGCCCCAGGCCGCCCAGGATGATCATGATCAGCACCGCACCCGACAGGTGCCAGCTCATCAGCTCGGGGTTCACAAAGCCGTCCTTCACGCCAAACAGGAAGCCGCCCAGGCCCGCCATGCCCCCCGAGATCACAAAAGCCGCCAGCTTGTAGGGGTAGGTGGAGAAGCCGGTGGCGCGCATGCGTTGCTCATTGGCCTTGATGCCGGCCAGCGCCCGCCCGAAGCGCGAGCACAGCAGCAGGGCCATGAAGCCAAATTGCAGGGCCAGGCAGGCCAGCGTGAAGCCGTAGATGGCCAGCGGCTTGTCCAGATCCAGCCAGGGGCTGGCGGCAGGGCCCAGCACCGGCTTGGCCGTCAGGTAGATGCCATCGGTGCCGCCACCCAGCGGGGTGTCGTGCACGATGTAGTAGGCCATCTGCGCAAAGGCGAGGGTGACCATGATGAAGTACACCCCCTGCGTGCGCAGGCACAGCGCGCCCATCACGGCCGCGTAGGCAGCGGCTGCGGCCACGCTGGCCGGCAGCAGCCACCACAGGCCCGGTGCATCACCATTGGCCGGCGACAGCAGCACGGCCGCGTAGGCCCCGATGCCGAAGAACGCGGCCTGGCCAAAGCACACCAGGCCGGTGGCGCCCACCAGCAACTCAAGGCTGAGCGCAAAGATCGCGTACACCATGATCTTGGTGACCAGATCCAGCCCGAAGCTGCCCGCCACCGCGGGGTACAGCGCCAAGGCCGCGAAACACGCGACGACAAATCCCAGCTTGTGCTTCATGTCGTCATCCGGCAGAGAAAAGACCGCTGGGTTTCCACAGCAGGATCAGCGCCATCAGCACGTACACCAGCACGCCCGCGGCTTGCGGAAACACCACCTTGCCAAAGGTGTCGACGATGCCGATCAGCAGCGCCGCCAGCAGGGCGCCACGGATGGAGCCGATGCCGCCGATCACCACCACCACAAAGCAGATGATCAGCACCTGGTTGCCCATGCCCGGGTACACCGACGAAATGGGTGCGGCCACCATGCCCGCCAGCACCGCCACCGCCATGCCGGCGGCAAACACCACGCGGTACAGAAACTGCACATCGATGCCCAGCGACTGCACCATCTCGCGGTTGTTGCTGCCCGCGCGGATCATCATGCCCAGCCGGGTGCGGGTGAACACGAGGTACATGCCCAGCGCCAGCGCCAGGCACACGCCCGACACAAACAGCCGGTACACCGGGTAGGTCATCATCTCGCCCAGCGCGATGGTGCCGGCCAGCAGATCAGGTGGTGGCACGCCATGCACATCGTCGCCCACCAGCAGGCTGCGCAGTTCTTCAAACACCAGGATCAGCCCATAGGTCATCAGCACCTGCTGCAGGTGTTCACGCTCGTACAAAAAGCTGAAGAACGCCCACTCCAGCAAGTAGCCCAGGATCACCGCCAGCACCAGGCCCACCAGCAGCGTGGCAAAAAAGCCCCCGCCAAAGGTGCTGGCCACCACCGGCGCCAGCGCATAGGCCATGTAAGCCCCCACCATGTAGAAGCTGCCATGCGCCAGGTTGATCACGCCCATGATCCCGAAGATCAGCGTGAGCCCCGACGCCACCAGAAACAGCAGCAAGCCGTACTGCAGGGCGTTCAGGCACTGGATGAGGAAAGTGGCGAGATCCATGGAGGCGGCAAAATTTGGCTGGCGCACGAAGCGAAAGCTCTGACCCGAAGGCCGTAGCGAGCAGGCCGAGGTTGGGTCGAGCATCGCAGCCGTACACCCGTACGGCGAGAAGCACAGGCCCGAGATCGGCCTGCGCAGTAGGCCAGCGGGTTAGAGCTTGCAGCCGCGGGCGGGGTCGGTCAGGCCCTTGCTGGCCACACTGACCAACTTGTTCTCCTTGCCAACCACCTCACGCAGGTACATGTCCTGCACCGGGTTGTGCGACTTGGACATGGTGAACGCACCACGCGGGCTGTCGATCTTGGCCTTTTGCAGCGCGGCCGCAAACTCGGCCTTCTTGCTCACGTCACCCTTGGTGGCGTTCAGGCCGATGGCCAGCATCTGCGCGGCGTCATAGCCCTGCACCGCGTACACATCGGGCTGCAGCTTGTAGGTCTTGGCATAGGCCAGTCGGAAGGCGTTGTCACGCGGGGGGTTCAGGCTGTCGGCGTAGTGCAGCGTGGTCAGCAGGCCGGCGGCGGCGTCGCCTTGCGCCTCCAGCGTGCCGTCGGTGATGAAGCCGGCGCCGTACAGCGGGATGCTCTTCTTCAGGCCGGCTGCGGCGTAATCCTTGACGAACTTGACGGCGCCGCCGCCGGCAAAGAAGGTGTACACCGCGTCGGGCTTGGCGGCTGCGATTTCGGTCAGCAGGGCCTGGAACTCGACATTGGGGAAGGGCAGGCTCAGCTCCTTGGTGACCTGGCCGCCGCCCTTCTCGAACGCTTCCTTGAAACCCTTGACCGATTCATCACCAGCGGCGTACTTCCAGGTGATGGTGACCACCTTCTTGTGGCCCTTCTTGGCCACCACTTCGCCCATGGCGTAACCCGGCTGCCAGTTGCTGAAGCTGGAGCGGAAGATGTTGGGCGCGCACATCGGGCCGGTCACGGCGTCGGCGCCGGCATTGGGCACGATCAGGATGGTGCCGGTGTCCTTGGCCACCTTGGCCATGGCCATGGCCACGCCCGAGTGCACCGTGCCGATCAGCACATCCACGTTGTCGCGCTTGACCAGCTTGTTGACGTTGTCGGTGGCCTTGGACGGGTCGCTTTCGTCGTCAACCTTGAAGAACTCGACCTCGCGGCCGGCAATCTTGCCGCCCAGCTCGGTCACATGCAGGCGAAAGCCGTTTTCAATGGCATTGCCCAGCGCGGCAAAGGTGCCGGTGTAGGGCAGCATCAGGCCCACCTTGAGCTTCTGGCTCTGGGCGCCTGCCGGGGCGCTCAGGGCCATCAGGGCTGCGGCGGCCGAAGCCAGGGCCAGGGTGTGCAGGGCGTGGCGGCGGGTGGTCATGTTGTCGTCTCCTGAAGGGCTCGTGGGATGTCTTGAAAAAAGGCCTGGATCGCGGTGATCACCTGGGCCGTCTGATCACGATGAGGGCTGTGTCCGCAGGCCGGCAGCTTGCACAGCACGGTTTGCGGGCACACCTGGGCAATGCCGTCGATCTGGGCCATTGTCCCGTATGGGTCGTCTTCACCTTGGATGGCCAGCACCGGGTGCGTGATGGTGCAAAGCTCGGCACCAATCTGCCATTCGGGAAAGCGAGGCGACAGCCACACGTCGTTCCAGCCCCAGAAGGCTGAATCCACGTCGTCGTGGTAGCGGGCCAGGCGCTCACGCAGGCCACCATGCAGGTACTGCTCACGCGCTTGCCGGATGCTCACCAGACCGAATTCCTCAACCAGGATATGCGGGGCCATCACGATGGTGGCGGCCACCTGCGCCGGGTAGGCCGCGGCGTGCAGCAGTGCGATCGAGCCGCCATCACTGTGGCCCAGCAGGGCACAGGGCCCGGTGACCCCCAGCGCCTGCAGCAGAGCCGGCAGCACCTCGTGGGCCTGCTGGTGCAGAAAGCTGTTGTCCCAGTGCTCATCGGCCGGGCGCGGGGACGACCTGCCGTAGCCGGGGCGCGAATACACCAGGCCGCGCAGGCCCAGCGCGGCGCACAGCTGCCCGGGGAAATCCCGCCACATGGCCACCGAGCCCAGCCCCTCGTGCAGAAACACCAGCAGCGGGCCGGGCGCCCGGGCGTCACCCACCCAGGCGTGCTCCATCTGCACCGGGCGGCCGCGCCAGTTGATCTGAACGAGCGGGTTGCTCATGGCGGGTTGCGCCGATCAGCCCTGCGCTTCGCGCTCGCGCAGCTTGAAGCGCTGGATCTTGCCGGTGGCCGTCTTGGGCAGGTCGTCCACAAAGGCGATCTGGCGCGGGTATTTGTAGGGCGCCAGGCGCTCTTTCACAAACAGCTTCAGCTCGTCTTCGGTGGTGTGGGCGCCGGGCTTGCACACCACATAGGCCTTGGTCTTGGTCAGGCCTTCGGCGTCGGCCACGCCGATCACCGCGGCCTCGAGCACGGCCGGGTGCTGCACCAGCGTGGCTTCAACCTCGAAGGGCGACACATAGATGCCGCTGACCTTGAGCATGTCGTCGCTGCGGCCGCTGTAGGTGTAGCTGCCGTCCTCGTTGCGCACGTACTTGTCGCCGCTCTTGGTCCAGCCGCCCTGGAAGGTCTCGCGGGTTTTTTGTCGGTTGCCCCAGTACATCATCGCGGCCGAGGGGCCATGGATGTACAGGTCGCCGGGTTCACCATCGGGCACCGGGCCGCCGTTTTCGCCACGCAGCTCGATGTCGTAGCCGGGCACCGGCCAGCCGGTGGTGCCGTAACGCACGCGGCCCGGTGCGTTGGACAAAAAGATGTGCAGCATCTCGGTCGAGCCGATGCCGTCGATGATGTCGACGCCAAAGTGGCGCTTGAAGCGTTCACCCAGGTCGGCGGGCAAGGCTTCGCCAGCCGATGACACCAGGCGCAGGGCCACCTGCTCGCGGCCGGGCAGGGCGGGGTGCGCCAGCATGCCGGCAAAGCCGGTGGGCGCGCCATAAAACACCGTGGGTTGCAGCGTGCCCGTGCTACCCGGCACCTGGCCCAGCCAGCGCTTGAAGGTGGCGTCGGGTGTGGGCCGCTCGGCCATCAGGATGGTGGTGGCGCCCACGCTCATCGGGAAGGTCAGGCCATTGCCCAGCCCGTAGGCAAAAAACAGCTTGGCCGCCGAAAAGCACACATCGGCCTCTTGCAGGCCCAGCACCGCCTTGGCGTACAGCTCGCAAGTCCAGTAGGGGTTGGCATGCGAATGCACCGTGCCCTTGGGCCGGCCGGTCGAGCCCGATGAATACAGCCAGAAGGCCGGGTCGTCACCTTGCGTGGCGGCAGGCTTGGCCAGGGGCTGATGGGCCTGCACAAAGGTTTCAAACTCGACTTCGGCCGGGTGCAGGGGGGCTGCCGGGCGCGACACGATGACCTTGCCCACTTCGTGATCGGATTGGGTCATGGCGGCCACCAGGGCGGGCAGCAGCGCACCCGACACCAACACCGCCTGGGCGCGCGAGTGCTCGAGCATGTAGGCGTAATCGGGCGCGGTCAGCAGTGTGTTCACGGCCACCGGCACCAGGCCGGCGTACAGGGCACCCAAGAAGCTCACCGGCCAATCGTTGCAGTCGTGCATCAGCAGCAGCACGCGTTCTTCACGGCGCAGGCCCAGGCCGCGCAGCCCGGCGGCCATGCGGCGCACCCGCTCATCCAGTTGCCCATAGCGGAGCGTGCCCAGGTCGTCGACAAAGGCGGCCTTGGCTGCGCGCCCGGCATTGGTGGCCAGCAGGTGCGCAGCGATGTTGAAGCGTTCACCCGGCGGCTGGATGCCAGGGGCGGGCGAAGTGGTGGCGGCGTTCATCGTGAGGGGCTCCTGCAGCCGGTGTGCGGCTCAGCGGGTGAAATCGATGCGGCCCTGGGGCAGCAGGTACAGCACCAGGGCGCGGCCCTGGGCCACGGTGGGGTGGTGCGCGGTGCCGGGCTCGTACACCAGCCAGCCGGCGGGGCGGCCGTCAAAGGTGGCGGCCTGGCCATCCATGGGCATGATCAGGTCGATCTCGCCCAGCGGGTGGGCATGGTGCGGGCCGGCGATGTCGGCCATGTCCACCACATCCACCGAAAAGCCGTGCAGGTCATCGGCCGGCTTGAAGATGCGGCCATAACGGATGCCGCCGCCTTCGCGGTTGCACAGCCAGCCCTCGGCCACCCCTTGGCGGCACGATTGCACCAGCGCGGCGAAGGTGGCGCTGCCGGCGCCGTGTTCGGCATTGAGCCAGGCATCGAGCGCGGCATCGAGCGGCCGCCCGGCCAACTGGGCGGTCAGGCTGGCAATCTGCTGGCGAAAGGCGGTGTGGGGCACGGTGGACTGGCTCCGTTTTGACGCTTCGGGTTGCGACGGCCTGAAATATGAAGTATTGTGCAAGCAGACGAACGGTACTGCCGCGCCCCCACCATGTCAAGCACTATAATGCATACCCCCGGGTTAACCACCAGCGCCGCCGATGGCGACGATGCCGGCGAAGACAAGAACCCCACGCTGCTGGCCCTGGGCGAGCGCGTGCGCCACCTGCGTGCGCGCCGGGGCATGACGCGCAAGGCCGTGGCGCTGGCAGCCGATGTGTCCGAGCGCCACCTGGCCAACCTGGAATACGGCATCGGCAATGCCTCGTTCCTGGTGCTGCAGCAGGTGGCCGGTGCGCTGCAGTGCTCGATGGCCGAGCTGATCGGCGACGTCACCACGTCGTCGCCCGAGTGGCTGCTGATCCGCGAGATGCTGGAGAACCAGACCGAAGCCACGCTGCACCGCGTGCGGGTGGCCATCGGCGAGATGCTGGGCACCGGCGGCAGCAATGGCCAGGGCGCGCGTGAGCGCAGCCCGCGCGTGGCGCTGGTGGGTTTGCGCGGCGCGGGCAAGAGCACGCTGGGCCAGATGCTGGCCGACGACCTCGAATACCCCTTTGTCGAGTTGAGCCGCGAGATCGAGAAGTTCGCCGGTTGCAGCATCAGCGAGATCCAGGGCCTGTACGGCATGAACGCCTACCGCCGCTACGAGCGCCGCGCCCTCGAAGAGGCCATCCAGATCTACCCCGAGGCGGTCATCGCCACGCCGGGCGGCCTGGTGTCGGATGCCGCCACCTTCAACCTGCTGTTGGCTCACTGCACCACGGTGTGGCTGCAGGCCTCGCCCGAAGACCACATGCAGCGGGTGGCCGCGCAGGGTGACATGCGACCCATGGCCGCCAGCCGCGAGGCCATGGACGACCTGCGCCAGATCCTGGCAGGCCGCGCGGCTTTCTATTCGAAGGCTGATCTGGCGGTGGACACCAGTGCCGCCGGGCTGGAACCCACGTTTTCAGCCCTGCGCAGCAAGGTGCGGCAGGCACTGGCCTTGCCAGTCTGAAGCCAGGCCACCGCAAACATGCACAAAAATGCATGACAACGCTTGACGCGATTTTAAACATGCAAGATACTGCATTCATCGCAGACACCTGCACGATGTTGCAAACCCGGAGACCCGCATGAGCAACCCTGATCGCGTCGAGTACCAGACCCAGCCCAGCCAGTACCGCCACTGGAAGCTCAGTTTTGAAGGCCCGGTGGCCACCCTGGCCGCCGACTTTGACGAAAACGGCGGCCTGCGCCCCGGCTACAAGCTCAAGCTCAACAGCTACGACCTGGGCGTGGACATCGAGCTGAACGACGCCATCAACCGCAT
>Ga0228698_1000409_pt1 | contig 34837 bp, 23 predicted proteins | sample McNCre117_Aug_MG_FD_178015 | JGI IMG/M metagenome (GOLD analysis project Ga0228698, IMG submission 178015) | Freshwater microbial communities from McNutts Creek, Athens, Georgia, United States - 1-17_Aug_MG | ecosystem: Environmental > Aquatic > Freshwater > Creek | place: USA: Georgia... | reverse complement strand
CGCCCGCGCCGCCGGCGCCCGGCTGGACGCACCGCGCCTGCTGCCCCGCAGCCACGACGCCGACGGCGGCCTGTACGTCTGCACCGGCCTGGGTTCGCGCGGGCTGAGCAGCGCGCTGCTGGCCGGCGAGCTGCTGGCCGCGTGGATCGACGGGGCGCCCTGCCCCGTCGAGGCCGAGCTGCGCGACGCGGTGGACCCGGCGCGCTATCGTTGATTCGGCTGAACCGGCTGACCCCGGCTGATCGGCTCGGCGTGTGACGGCAGGCGCAGCCGCAGGCTCAGCGGCGCGGCGCCGACCAGCAGCAGCAGGGCCATGCCGCGAAACAGCAGCGTCGGCCCGAGCGCCGCGCCGATCGCGCCGAAAGCCATGGGCAGCAGCGTGCTCGACAGGTTGATGATCGACGAGCGCAGCGCGATGGCTTCGCCCTCCTGCCCCGGCGGCGCCAGGTGGTGCAGCGCGGTCATGATCATCGGCTGCACCGAGCCGAGGGCCAGGCCGATGGCCAGGGCGCCCGCGGCCATCTGCGCCACGCCCTGCGCCCAGGGGTAGATGAAGAAGCACAGCGCCAAGATCACCGCGGCGCCGCCCAGCACCTGGCGCTCGCTGAAGCGGCCCGCCACCAGCGGAATCGCCACGCGCACCACCGCCACCGCGAAGGCGAAGACGCCCAGCACGCTGCCGATGGCCGAGGCGCTGAGCCCGCGCTCGTGGCCCAGCAGCGGCACGAGGAAGGCGTAAAGGTCCCAGCTGCTGGAGAAAAAGCCGTTGAGCCCCAGCAGCGCCCCCATCCCAGGCAGCAGCAGCAGCTCGCGCGGCGAGTGGCGGGCGGGCGCAGGGGCCGGGCCGGGGGCGCCCGCCCGGTCGTCAGCGGCGGGCGACGGGGCGCGGACCTCGCGCGGCACCCGCCGCATCATCGCCAGCGTCAGCAGCGGCAGCAGGCCCATGGCGCCAAAGGCGGCGGCGAAGCCGAGCTGGTCGATCAGCACGCCCACCAGCACCGGGCCGATGACGTTGCTGATCGCCGGGGCCAGCCCCATCCAGCTGAAGACGCGGCGCAGCTCGCCGGGGTCGGCTCGGGCGGCCGGGTCGGCCCCGGCGGCCCGCGCCGCTTCCTGCAGCAAGTGACCGGCGGTGCGCTGCATCGCGATCAGGCCCACGTTGCAGCCGGTGCCGGCCAGCGTCGCCGCGCCCATCAGCAGCAGGAACTGGCCAACGGCCACCGGCAGCGGCGCGGCGGCCCCACCCGTCATCAGCCCACCGAGCCAGGCCCCCGGCACCGCCAGCGCGGCGGCGCCGATCAGCAGGCCGACGCAGACGCGCACCGGGCGGTGGTAGCCGCGCCGGTCCACCCAGCGCCCAGCCGGCAGGGCCAGCAGCACGGGCATGAGCGCGAAGCAGGCCAGCAGCACGCCGGCTGCGCCCTCGGCCCGGCCCCAGGGCCCCAGGCCCTGGCGCAGCAGCAGCAGCGGGCCGCCCAGGCGCAGCCCGGTCATCGCGGCGTGCAGGCCGATCTGCGCCGTCAGCAGCGCAATCAGCACCGCCGCGGCCAGGCGGCCGGGCGACGAAGACGCTGCGGGAGGGGCAACGTCGGTGCGGGCGCGGTCATCGCTCATCGCGCTGCCCCGTCGGCAGGCGCTGTGCCCTCGTCGGCCAGCCCCAGCAGCGCCCCGGCCGGGCCGGGCTCCAGCGCCTCGACGCTGCGCAGCTGGCGCGCCATCGCGCGGGTGCGCACCTCCGCCTGCTCGATGGTGTGGCCGGCCTCCTGCAGCTTCTTGCGGGTCTTTTCCAGCACGTCGCCGAACTTGGCGAATTCGGTCTTGACGGCGCCGAGCACGGTCCAGACCTCCGAGCTGCGCTTTTCCAGCGCCAGGGTGCGAAAGCCCATCTGCAGGCTGTTGAGCATGGCCAGCAGCGTGGTCGGCCCGGCCAGCGTGACGCGGTGCTGGCGCTGCAGCGCCTCGGTCAGTCCGGGGCGGCGCAGCAGCTCGGCGTACAGGCCCTCGGTGGGCAGGAAGAGCACCGCGAAGTCGGTGGTGTGCGGCGGCGCCAGGTACTTGGCGGCGATGGTTCGGGCCTCGTCGCGCACGCGCTGCTCCAGCGCGCGGCCGGCGGCCTCCGCCGCCTCACGGTCGGCGTGGTCCTGGGCGTCGATCAGGCGCTCGTAGTCCTCGCGCGGGAACTTGGCGTCCAGCGGCAGCCAGACGGGGCTGTCGCTGCCGCCGGTGGCCCGGCCCGGCAGGCGGATCGCGAACTCGACCCGTTCGTTGCTGCCCGGCACGGTGGCCACGTTGACGGCGTACTGCTCCGGCGTGAACACCTGTTCGAGCAGGCCGGCCAGCTGCACCTCGCCGAAGATGCCGCGGGTCTTGACGTTGCCCAGCACGCGCTTCAAGTCGCCCACGCCCTGGGCCAGCGTCTGCATCTCGCCCAGGCCGCGGTGCACCAGCTCCAGCCGCTCGGCCACCTGGCGGAAGCTCTCACCCAGGCGGGTCTCCAGCGTGGCGTGCAGCTTCTCGTCCACCGTGGCGCGCATCTGTTCCAGGCGCTTCTCGTTGTCGGCCTGCAGGGCCTGCAGCCGCGCCTCGACGCTGCCCTGCACCGCCACCAGCCGCTGTTCGACGGCGCTGCGCAGCTCGCCCAGGCGGCGGTCATTGGCCTCACCGAGCAAGCGCCACTGGTCGGTCTGCGTGCGCGCCAGCTCGCCGGACTGGGCCAGCAGCGCGCGCTGAAACTCCGTCAACCGGCTGCCCAGTTCCAGCCGGGTACCGCGAGCGGATTCACTCCATTCGCCGCGCAGCTCGCGCGCCAGGCGCTCCAGCCGGCCATCTTGCGCGTCCTGCCAGCCGTCGAGCAGGTCTTGCAAGGCGGTCGCCGGGGGGGCGGCCTGGGGGCGTCGAAGCAGAAACAGCAGCAGGGCGAGCTGCACCAGCGCGAGCGCGCCAAGCAGCCCGAAGGCAAGGTCCAGGGTCATCGCCACATTGTCTCAGCGGCGCGACCCGCCCCGTCAGGTGACCAGCTCGCGCAGGAAGTCCGGCAGCGGCGCGGACTTCTGCTTCGGGAAGTCCACCCAGACGATCTTGGCGCCGCCGGCGGCGTCGATCTCGCCCGGGCGATCCACCCGCTCCAGCGTCACGTAGGTGTCGAAGCTCGTGCGGCCCGGGTTGCGCACGTAGTGCCGTGCCCGAACGTCGCCCGGGTACTCCAGCTGGCGGTAGAAGTTGCAGAAGGCGTTGACGATCACCGGGCCTTCGCCGGCCGGGTTCGGGCCAATCTTCAGCGCCTCGAACCAGTCCAGCCGCACGATCTCCAGGTAGCGGAAGTAGATCGTGTTGTTGACGTGGCCCATCGCGTCCATGTCCCCCCAGCGGATCGGGAAGACCACCTCGTGGACCAGCTTCTTGTCGTCGGGGATCTCGAAGCGCATCGTCAGCCCGCCGCCTCGGGGTCGATCGCCACGCCCAGCTCGCCAGCGATGCGCGTGACCAGCGCGCGCAGCGCCGCCACCTCGGCGCTGAGCTGGCGGTGCTCGGCGCGCAGCACGGCCAGCTCGTCGAGGTCCACCGACGCGACGGCGCTGGCTGATGGCGCCGCCGCCGGGGCGGGGACCAGCAGCGCCGGATCGGGCTCGCCGCAGAGCAGGTGCATCCAGCGCTGTTCCCGGGCACCGGGCGCACGCGGCAGCTTCATCACCTTGGGCGGGTAGCGGTCGGCCAGCTCTTCGAGGAAGGCCTCGACCGAGGAGATGTCCGCGAAGCGGTGCAGCCGCTCGCTGTGCAGGCGCAGCTCGGCGGCGGTCAGCGGGCCGCGCAGCATCAGCGTGGCCAGCAGCGCCACCGCCTGACTCGGCACCGCCAGCATCCGGCCCAGGTTGTGCTCGTAGCGCGTGACGCGCCCGCCGCTGCTCTCGAAGACCAGGCTGATCGCCTTCAGGTCGTCCAGCGCGGTGAGCAGCAGCGACTCGACCACGTTCATCACCGGCTCGCGCGCGGTCTTCTGGTTGCAGCCGGCCACCAGCGCGTTCAGGCTCAGCGGGTAGGTGTCGGGCACGGTGGCCTGCTTTTCGACCAGCACCGCGACCACCCGCGCCTCCAGCGGACTCAGATCCCTCATGGCGACGCCTCCGCGCTCAGAGGCCGAAGCCGTCGTCGGCCTGGATCACCGCGCCGTTGATGAAGCGGCTCTCGTTGGCGCAGAGCATCAGCAGCGTGGTGTCGAGGTCCTGCGGCTGGCCCAGGCGCTTGCGCGGCAGCATCTGGATCAACTTCTGGCCGGACTCGGTCTGCCAGTGGTGGTGGTTGATCTCGGTGTCGATGTAGCCCGGGCAGATGGCGTTGACGTTGATGCCGAACTTGCCCCACTCCAGCGCCATCGCGCGAGTCATGTGGATCACCGAGGCCTTGCTCATCGCGTACACGCCGATCTGGCTGAGCACGCGCAGGCCCGCCATCGAGGCGATGTTGACGATGCGCCCGCCGGTGAAGGTGCCCGGCGCCGCGCCGCGCGCGCGTTGCACCATGCGCCGGCCCACCTCCTGGGCGACGAAGAAGGCGCCGCGCACGTTGGTGTCGAAGACGAAGTCGAAGTCTTCCGGCTCAACCTCCAGCAGCTTCTGCGTGGTGCTGACGCCCGAGTTGTTGATCAGGATGTCGAGCGTGCCGACCTCGGTCTCAGCGTGCGCCACCGCGGCCTGGATGCTGGCCACGTCGGTGACGTCCAGGCCGACGACGTGGGCGTCGCCGCCCTGCCCTTCGATCTCGGCGCGCAGGTCCTTCAGCCGCTCGGTGCGCCGGCCGGCCAGCACCACCGCGGCGCCGGCCTTGGCCAGCGTGCGCGCGAACTGCGACCCCAGCCCGCTGGAGGCGCCGGTGACGAGGGCCACGCGGCCGGAAAGATCGATGCTGTAGCTCATGGGGAGGGCTCCGTGTTGTTGTGGCGATGGGCGCCGCCGCACCGGCGGTGCGCTCGACGCGAGCGCGCGACCTGCGAATCGGGGAAAGATAGCACGAGGCCCCAGAGCGGTGCGCCGCGCCGGGGCCTCAGGGGGCGGCTGGCGCGGCGAGGGGCAGCACGATCGGGCAGCCGGCGGCGGACTCGACGCAGCGTGCCCAGTCGTCCACCGGCATCGGGCGGGCGAAGTGATAGCCCTGGAACTCGGGCACGCCCAGGCTGCGCAGGGCCTCGAACTGCGCCAAGGTCTCGACGCCCTCGGCCACCGTGGACATGCCCAGCACCTCGCACAGGCGCAGCATCGGCTCGAGCATGCGCAGCACCCGCTCGTCGCGCTCGATGTCCATCACGAAGCTGCGGTCGATCTTCACCTTCGTGAACGGCAGGTGGCGCAGGTAGCCCAGCGAGGAGTAGCCGGTGCCGAAGTCGTCCAACGCCAGGGAGAAGCCGTGCCGGCGCAGGCGCTGCAGCACCGGCGTCACCACCTCGATACCCACCAGCAGCGCCGATTCGGTCAGCTCCAGCTCCAGCAGCGCCGGGGGGATGCCCGCGCGCTCGCAGGCCAGCAGCAGCTGGCGATCCAGCCCGGGCTGCAGCAGCTGCTTGGGCGAGAGGTTCACCGCCACCGGCAGCGCCCGCCCGGCCGCCTGGCAGCGTGCCGCCAGCTTGGCTGCGGCGTGCAGCGCGTGGCGCCCCATCAGGCCGATCAGACCGAGCTTCTCGGCCATCGGGATGAACTCCACCGGCGACACCGGACCGAAGGCCTGGGTGGGCCAGCGCATCAGCAGCTCGGCGCCCACCGCCTGGCCCAGGGGATCGACCTTGGGCTGGGCCACGAAGGCAAAGCCGTTGCGCTCGGCATCGGCGCGCAGCAGGCTGAACAGGCGCACGCGCCGCTGCACGTCGTCTTCCAGGCCGGTGTCGTAAAAGGCCAGGCGATTGCGGCCGGGTTCGCGCGCCGCGCAGGTGGCCACATCGAGCTTGCGCAGCAGCTCCACCGGCTGCTCGCCGTCGCGCGGAGCCAACACCGCCCCGATGCTGGGCGACAGCGACACCTGGTGCTCGCCGACCGCAAAGGGGGACGCAAACGCCGCGATCACGCCCTGCGCGGCCGCGCGCACCTCGGTCTCGCCGCTGCCAGGGGGAAGGACCGCCGCGAAGCTGGTGCCACTCCAGCGCGCCAGCAGTTCGTTGCCGTCGAGGCGGCCCGGTCCACTCAGCCCCACCACGCCGGCCAGACGCTGCGAAGCTGCGCGCAGCAGGCGGTCGCCGGCCTCGTGGCCGTAGGACTCGTTGATGTCCTTGAAGCCGCCCAGATCCAGCTGCATCAACGCAAAACCGCTGCCTTCGGCCAACCGGCGCACGAGGTAGCCTTCCAGCCCGCTGCGGTTGGGCAGCTCGGTGAGCCCGTCCAGCCGGGCGACGCGTTCCAGATCGCGCGCCATCGCCTGCAGCGTCTGGGCCGCCTCGCGCTCGGCGCTCATGTCCTTGACCGTTCCCAGCGCCCGAGAGGCCCGACCCTGGTCGTCGCGCTCGACGACGCGCCCGCGCAGCTTCAGCCAGCGGGTGCGACCGCCCTGCGGCAGCCGCATCGAGACTTCGAAATCCGGTCGCCGCCCCTGCAGGTGCGCCCGCCAAGCCTGCCGGGCCGCATCGACGTCGTCCGGGTGCATGCGCTCGCCGAAGCGGTGCGGAGTCATCGCCGGCAGCGCGACGCACTCGCCGGCCAGCTCGAAGGGGTCGATCACGACGAGGTTGTCCGCGCTGCGCCACTCCCAGACGCTGGCGCCGCTGGCCCACAGCGCCTGGCGCAGGCGCAGCTCGCCCGCGCTTTGAGGGGGCTTCGCGCAGGAGGGATCAACTGGGGCGTTGGGGTCGGTGGACATTCGAGGCGCGGGCGACAGACCGTCACGGCAACGCGGCCAGGATAGGCGGGGCCGCCCCTTCCCGAAGCGGCAAGGAAACCCCGAAGCGTTGCCCTTCTTTGCGTCGCCAAAAACGCTGCATTCCCCAAAACGCCTGCGCCACAGCCAAGCGATTCGAGTGGGTCCCCGCCTCTATTTCGGCGCAGCGCAGGTGACAGAGGTTTTTCGCCCCCCTGGATAGAATCAGCGCCGCTCTGCCCTTCAGATACCCATAAGGGTTGCCGCGCTCCCCGGCCAGAGGGCCGCGGACAACTGCCGATCCATCGACCGACAAGAGAGAACCTCACATGAGCCCGCAGGAGATCCTGGACCAGTTCGGTCCGCGCGAATCCATGGAATACGACGTGGTGATCGTCGGCGCCGGCCCGGCGGGCCTGGCCACGGCGATCCGGCTCAAGCAGCTGGCGGCCGAGAAGGGCGGCGAGATCAACGTCGTCGTGCTGGAAAAGGGCTCCGAGCCGGGCGCGCACATCCTCTCCGGCGCCGTGATGGACCCGCGCGCGATCAACGAGCTCTTTCCCAACTGGAAGGAACTCGGCGCCCCGCTGAACCAGCCCGTCACCGGCGACGACATTCTCGTGCTCGGCCACGAGCACGCCAAGCGCATCCCCGATGCGCTCGTGCCGCGCAACTTCCACAACGAAGGCAACTACGTCATCAGCCTGGGCGCGCTGGTCAAGTGGCTGGCCGAGCAGGCCGAAGCGCTGGGCGTGGAGATCTTCCCCGGCTTCGCCGCCGCCGAAGTGCTCTACGACGAGCAGGGCCGCGTGCGCGGCGTGGCCACCGGCAACATGGGCGTGGGCAAGGACGGCGAGCCCGGTGAATCCTTCCAGCTCGGCATGGAGCTGCTTGGGAAGTACACCATCTTTGCCGAAGGCGCGCGCGGCCACCTGGGCAAGCAGCTGCTGGCCAAGTACGACCTCACCGCCGGCAAGGACCCGCAGAGCTTTGCGATCGGCATCAAGGAACTCTGGGAGATCCCGCCCGAGAAGGCTCAGCCCGGGCGCGTCGTGCACACCGCCGGCTGGCCGATGGACGACGCCACCTTCGGCGGCGGCTTCCTGTACCACCTGGAAGGCAACCAGGTCACGCTGGGCTTCGTCATCGGGCTGGACTACACCAACCCCTGGATGAGCCCCTTCGAGGAAATGCAGCGCTGGAAGACCCACCCGGCGATCCGCGCGCACATCGAGGGCGGCAAGCGCGTCAGCTACGGCGCGCGCGCCATCAACAACGGCAGCCCTCAGGCCATGCCCAAGATGGTCTTCCCCGGCGGTGCGCTGGTGGGCTGCGACCTGGGCACCATGAACGCCGCGCGCATCAAGGGCAGCCACGCCGCCTTGAAGAGCGGCATGCTCTGCGCCGAGGCGCTGTTCGAGGCTGTGACGGCCGGGCGCGAGAAGGACGAGCTCAGCGCCTACCCGGCCGCGTTTGAGAGCAGCTGGCTGATGGAAGAACTCCAGCAGACGCGCAACTTCAAGCTCTGGTTCAAGAAGGGCCGCCTGGTGGGCGAGCTGATGACCGGCGTCGAGCAGTGGCTCCTGCCCAAGATCGGCGTCGCCAGCCCGCCGTGGACGCTGCACCGCAGCGAGCCGGACCACGTGTACCTGAAGCCGGCCACCGAGTGCGCCAAGATCGACTACCCGAAGCCCGACGGCAAGTTGACCTTCGACCGCCTCAGCAGCGTGTTCGTGAGCAACACGAACCACGAGGAGAACCAGCCGGCGCACCTGACGCTGAAGGACGCGGGCGTGCCCGTGGCCATCAACCTGGCGAAGTTCGCCGGCCCGGAAGCGCGCTTCTGCCCGGCGGGGGTGTACGAGTTCGTCAACAAGGACGGCGCCGATCAACTCGTGATCAACGCGCAGAACTGCGTGCACTGCAAGACCTGCGACGTCAAGGACCCGGCGCAGAACATCGTCTGGGTCACCCCGGAGGGCGGCGGCGGGCCGAATTACGCGGGGATGTGAGCAGGTCGGGGGGCCTGCAAAGCAAAGGGCGCCAAGGCGCCCTTTTTCTTTGGTTCTTTGCGGTCGCCAGTGGTGTGGTCAGCGCCGCAGCGGATCACTCCGCTTTGGGCGGGGCCCAGCTGGGCGGGCGCTTCTCGATGAAGGCCTGCACGCCCTCGAGCGCGCTGTCGTCCATCATGTTGCAGGCCATGGTCTGGCCGGCGAGCTGGTAGGCCGCGCCGATGCCCATCTCCAGCTGGCGATAGAACTGGCCCTTGCCCATCGCGATGGCCACGCGCGGCTTGGCAACGATGCTGGCCAGCAGCTTCTCGATCTCCGCATCCAGCGCTTCCAACGACACCACCCGGTTGACCAGGCCGCGCTGCTTCGCCTCCTCGGCCGAAATGAAGTCGCCGGTCACCAGCATCTCGAAGGCCTGCTTGCGGCCCATGTTGCGCGACAGCGCCACGCTCGGCGTGGCGCAGAACAGGCCCAGGTTGACGCCGCTGACCGCGAAGCGGGCGTTGCTCGCGGCCACCGCCAGGTCGCACATCGCCACCAGCTGGCAGCCCGCCGCGGTGGCCACCGCATGCACGCGGGCGATCACCGGCACGGGCAGCGCCTGGATCGCCAGCATCACCTTGGCGCAGCGCGCGAACAGCGTCTGGTAGTACTCCAGCGACGGCTGGGCCCGCATCTCCTTCAGATCGTGGCCGGCGCAGAAGGCCTTGCCCGAGGCGGCGAGCACCACCGCGCGCACCGATTCGTCCTTGGCCAGCGCATCGAACTCGTTGAGCAGCGCCGCCAGCATGTCTTCAGACAGCGAGTTGAAGGCCTGTGGCCGGTCGAGCGCCAGTGTGACAACGCCCCGGTCGTCCTGGTGGCGCAGCAGCAGCGGATCGTCGATCGTCAACATGCGGGTCTCCTCGTCGTTCGGTGCACGCCGTGGTGCGAGGATGGGATCCTAGCGCGACGAGGCCAGGCCGTTCACCGCGCCCTTCACCGCACCTTTCACCCCCTCGGCCATGGGGCGCGACCCCGCCGCGCTGCGTGGGGCCCGCAGGCGGCTGGGCGCGCTTATCCTCGGGGCGCTCATGACGCCTTCCACCGCCTTCGATCGACGCCATCGCCCCCCCTCGCGCCTACCCGCGCGGGCGCCCCGCAGCCTGGCCGCCCGCGCCCTGAGCCTGGGCATCGCCTTCACGCTCACCGTCACCTTCGTGGCCGCCGATGCGTTCGCCGCTGGCAAGGGCGGCGGCGCCTCTGCACGCCATCACCGCATCGCAGCCAAGGCCCCGCCCGCCCCGCCTTCCCCACCCTACGGCCTGCGCGAGGACGTGCAGGCCTACATCCGCCAGCTGGCCGAGGCCGACACGACGCTGGACCGGGCCTGGCTGGAGGCCACCGTCGGCCAGGCGCGCTTTCAGCCGCAGGTCGCCCGGCTCATCATGCCGCCGCCGGTGGGCGTGCCCAAGAACTGGCAGGCCTACCGCGACCGCTTCATCGAGCCGCGCCGCATCGACGCCGGCCTGGCTTTTTGGAACGCCCACGCGCAGGCGCTGGAGGCCGCGCAGGCGCGCTGGGGCGTGCCGCCGGAGCTCGTGGTGGGCATCATCGGCGTAGAGACCTTCTACGGCCGGATGACCGGCGGCTTTCGCGCCGTCGACGCGCTGGCCACGCTGGCCTTCGACTTTCCCAGCGGGCGCAGTGACCGCAGCGGCTTCTTCCGCGACGAGTTGACCGCGCTGATTCAGCTGGCGCGCCGCCAGGGCCTGGATCTGCAGACGCTGCGCGGCAGCTACGCGGGCGCGCTCGGTTGGGGCCAGTTCATGCCGAGCTCTTGGGCGCGCTACGGCGTGGACTTCGACGGTGACGGGGTTGCGGCGCTGGACCGCAGCGCGGTGGACGCCATCGGCAGCGTGGCCCATTTCCTCGCCGCCCACGGCTGGGAGCGCGACCTGCCGACGCACCTGGGCGTCGAGCCCCCCACTGACCCGACCGCCCGGGCCCAGCTGCTGGCGCCGGACATCCGCCCCACTTTCAGCGCCGCGCAGATGCAGGCGCTGGGCGCCACGCTTGGCCCTGTGCCTGTCCAAGCCGATCGCCTCGCGCTGGTCGAGCTGCAAAACGGTGGCGAGGCGCCCAGCTACGTCGCGGGCACGCAGAACTTCTGGGTGGTCACCCGCTACAACTGGTCGGCCTACTACGCGATGGCGGTGATCCAACTCGGCCAGGCGGTGGCCCAGCGCCGCGCGGCCAGCGTCCCCTGAATCGCACCCAAAGCGACGCGCAGCCGGGATTTCGACGGCTGCAGTGTCTACACTGCGCGGTTGCGCCCGGGTGGCGCCCTGCCCTTTCATGCTGCAACTCAAGAACATCACCCTGCGCCGCGGCGCCAAGGTCGTCCTCGACGGCGCCACGGTCACCCTGCAACCCGGCGAAAAGGCCAGCCTGGTCGGCCGCAACGGCGCCGGCAAGTCGTCCCTCTTCGCGCTGCTCACCGGCCGGCTGAATGCGGACGGCGGCGACGTCGAGATGCCCCCGCGCTGGCGGCTGGCCGAAGTGGCCCAGTCGATGCCCGAGACCGACCAGGGCGCCACGGACTTCGTGCTCGAAGGCGACACGCCGCTGATGGCCGCGCGCGCCGCGGTGGCCGCCGCCGAAGCGGGCGGCGACGGCCACGCCATCGCCGAGGCGCACACCACCCTGGCCGAGGCCGGAGGCTTCGACGCCAAGGCCCGCGCGCAGGCCCTGCTGCTGGGTCTGGGCTTCCCGGTCGCCAAGGTGGAGGCGCCAGTCAACAGCTTCTCCGGCGGCTGGCGCATGCGCCTGCAGCTCGCCCGCGCGCTGATGTGCCCCAGCGACCTGCTGCTGCTCGACGAGCCGACCAACCACTTGGACCTGGACGCTCTCGTCTGGCTGGAGGCCTGGCTGCAGCGCTACGAGGGCACGATGCTGGTCATCAGCCACGACCGCGAGTTCCTCGACGCCATCACCCGCGTCACGCTGCACCTGGAAGACGCCCGGCTGACGCGCTACGGCGGCAACTACACGACCTTCGAGGGCATGCGCGCCGAGCGCATGCTCCAGCAGCAGGCCGCCTTCGGCCGCCAGCAGGAGAAGATCGCCCAGCTGCAGCGCTTCATCGACCGCTTCAAGGCCAAGGCCACCAAGGCCAAGCAGGCGCAAAGTCGCGTCAAGGCCCTGGCACGGATGGAAAAGCTCGCCCCGGTGCTGACCAGCGCCGACTTCGAGTTCGAATTCCGCGAGCCCGCCAGCCTGCCCAACCCGATGCTGGTGCTCAGCGACGTGGCGGTGGGCTACCGCGCCGAGGACGACGCGGAAACCGTGATCGTGCGCGACGTGTCCAAGTCGGTGCTGCCGGGCCAGCGCATCGGCATCCTCGGCGCCAACGGCCAGGGCAAGTCCACGCTGATCAAGACGCTGGCGCGCACCCAGCCGTCCCTGGGTGGGCGGGTTCAGGAGGGCAAGGGCCTGGCGATCGGCTACTTCGCGCAGCAGGAGATGGACGTGCTGCGCCCGGACGAAGGCCCGCTCGCCCACATGATCCGCCTGGCCAAGGAGGTGTCGCCGCAGGCGCGCGAGCAGGAGCTGCGCGACTTCCTGGGCGGCTTCCGCTTCGTGGGCGACATGGTGGGCCAGCCGGTGGGCAGCCTGTCGGGCGGCGAAAAGGCCCGCCTGGTCCTGGCGATGCTGGTCTGGCAGCGGCCCAACCTGCTGCTGCTGGACGAGCCGACCAACCACCTGGACCTCACCACCCGCGAGGCGCTGAGCATGGCGCTCAACGAGTACGAGGGCACGGTGATGCTGGTCAGTCACGACCGCGCGCTGCTGCGCGAGGTTTGCGACGAGTTCTGGCTGGTGGCGCACGGCAAGGTCGAGCCCTTCGACGGCGACCTGGACGACTACCAGAAATGGCTGCTGGAACAGAGCCGCGAAACCGCCCGGGCCGCCCGCGAAACCGCGGCCCCCACTCCCGCCGCCGGATCAACGCCGGAAAGCAACGCCAATCGGCGCGAGGAGCGCAAGGCGCAGGCCGCCGCGCGGCAGAAGATCGAAGCCCAGGCCAAGCCGCTGAAGCAGGAGCAGGGGCGCATCGAACGCAGCCTGGCCGAGGCGCAGGGCGAACAGGCCCGGCTGCTCGAAGCGCTCGGCCACCCCGACACCCCGCCCACGGAACGGGCCGAGCAGGGTCGCCGGCTCAAGCAGCTGGAGCAGGACATCGAGACGCTGGAAACCCGCTGGCTGGAGCTGGGCGAGGCGATCGAGCAACTCGCCGCCGGCTGAGTTTCAGGCTGTCTGAAACCACAGGGCTGTTTTTATATACAGCTCTGTGGCACACTGGCGGCCATGCTCCACGCCCTGACATCGCCGATCGAGTCGGTTCCTGGCGAGGCCGCAGCGCTGGCCGGCGGCTTCAGCCTCAATCTGTTTCATGACCTGTCGCCGGGTGGGCGGCAGCAGCGCCGCCGAACCCGCGGGGTAGCGGCGGCCCCGCCGTCTACGCCAGCGACCGTCCCAGAGCCGGCGACGACGCAGGATACAGCCCCGCGCCCTACCGCCCGATCGCGAGAGCGGGCCTGGCCGGTGTTCCAGGTGCATGCGCACACCCTCCCCATCAACGGCGATGGGAGCGCTCAAGGCGCCGCGGCGGCGTCGACTCAGGTGATCGAAGAGCGCTGCCTGAGCCTGCTGCGCGCGAACGACTCGGCCGCCGCGCGGGGCTCCCTGGCCGCCAACCCCTATCGCGGCTGCAGCATCGGCTGTCTGGGCTGCAGCGCCGCATCCCCCCAGGTCCACGCCAAGCTTCAGGCGGCGGATCGGCTGCGCGACGAGTTGCGTCAGCCGCGCTACCACGTGCGCCCGCTGCAGATCGGCTCGTCGGCGGATGCCTACCAGCCGGTGGAGCGCGATCTGCGCCTCACACGCAGCCTGCTGGAATTGCTCCACGACTGCGGCCATCCCGTGATTCTGGTGACGCGCTCGCCGGGCGTTCTGCGTGACCTGGATCTGCTGGTTCCGATGGCGAAGGAGAATCGCCTGCGGCTGCTCATCAGCCTGTGCACGCTCGACAACGCCCTCAGTGCCCAGCTGGAACCCCACGCCGCCTTGCCCGCCGAGCGGCTCAGCACTCTGAAGCGGCTGAGCAAAGCAGGCATACCGGTGGGGCTGCACTTTGGGCCGATTTGGCGAGACAGCACCGCCGAGGGCGCACAGCCCCTGCTGGAAGCCGCGGCCCGTGCCGGGGCGACCCATCTTCAACTCAGCCACGGCGATGTCAGCGACCGAGCGGATGCGCCGGCGTGGCAGCGCGAATTTGACGAACAACTGCGCCGCCTGGCGGCCACGCTGGGGCTGGACACGTCCGTATCGCCCTTGGATTCATCGCACTTTCAACCACCGACCCGTCGCGAACCCGTTGGCGTGACATTGGCTCAAGGGGGCCCCACGTTCATTCAGCCGGGCTGCCAGAGCTGTTTGTTCTAAGACGGTGGTGTCTTGATGTGCGTGCGGGGGCGGCGGCCGGCCCACAGGGATTCAAAATCTTCCAAAGGCCGTGAAGACGCAGCGCCGCAGATACCGACGCCGCGGACCCAACCGACACCGTGTTGGCCATACTGACGCGGAAAACAAAAAGGCCACCGTGCGATCACGATGGCCTTTGAAATTTGGAGCGGGAGACGAGGCTCGAACTCGCGACCTCAACCTTGGCAAGGTTGCGCTCTACCAACTGAGCTACTCCCGCATCGAAATGCGCACTAACAATCTCTTATTCGGGCCTGATTGGTGACAAGACCGAATCGAAAACCGCCTGATTGCAGTCTTCTCCAATTTTGGAGCGGGAGACGAGGCTCGAACTCGCGACCTCAACCTTGGCAAGGTTGCGCTCTACCAACTGAGCTACTCCCGCGTCAAACACCCAAAACACCTATTTCAAACCACTCACCAAATCCCAAATCAGCACTGGAGGCGCGAGGCGGAGTCGAACCGCCCTGGGCGGATTTGCAATCCGCTGCATAACCGCTTTGCTATCGCGCCGCGAGATACCAGACTGCCCATTGACAGAAACGAAGACCACTTCATTTCCAGATCAACCTGGAGCGGGAGACGAGGCTCGAACTCGCGACCTCAACCTTGGCAAGGTTGCGCTCTACCAACTGAGCTACTCCCGCTTGGGATTCGATGCGCTTTGCGTTGAATTCAGTGCGTTGCGCGTCGAGAAAGAGATTGTAGAACAGAACTTTCTCGTTCCGCAAGCCCTATTCTGTTTTTTCTTTGTAGCACTCCGAGGGCGTGCTGTGGCGGTCTGACCAAGTCCCGGGCGACGCTTGCCGTCCGGGACCTTTCAGATCAGTGCTTGGTCGCGTCCGTTGCAGCAGCCGGTGCGGGTTCGGCCGGCAGGGCCGGTGCAACCTTGGCGTCCTCTTCCGGAAGCGGCTGAGGTACGGCCGCCAAAGCAATCTCGAGGACCTTGTCGATCCAGCGCACCGGAACGATCTCGAGTTGGTTCTTGACGTTCTCCGGAATGTCCTGAAGGTCCTTGGCGTTGTCTTCGGGGATCAACACCGTCTTGATGCCGCCGCGGTGGGCCGCCAGCAGCTTCTCCTTCAGGCCACCAATCTCGGTCACCTCACCGCGCAGAGTGATTTCACCGGTCATCGCAACGTCGGCCCGCACCGGAATCCCGGTCAGCGCCGAGACGAACGCCGTCGTCATCGCTGCACCCGCGCTCGGGCCGTCCTTGGGCGTTGCGCCATCGGGCACGTGGATGTGGATGTCGCGCTTCTCGAACAGCTCATCCCTGATACCCAGGCGAGCAGCCCGGCTGCGCACCACTGTGCGTGCAGCCTCGACCGACTCCTTCATCACGTCACCCAGCGAACCGGTTCGAATGATGTTGCCCTTGCCCGGCATCACCGCCGCTTCGATGGTCAGCAGGTCACCGCCGACCTCGGTCCAGGCCAAGCCGTTGATCTGACCGACCTGATCCTGCTTCTCAGCCTCACCGAAGCTGTACTTGCGCACGCCGAGATACTCGTTGAGGTTCTCGGCGGTCACCACGACCTTGGCGTCGTACTTCTTCAGCGAAAGACCCTTGACCACCTTTCGGCAGATCTTGGAGATTTCGCGCTCCAGTGAACGGACGCCCGCTTCCCGGGTGTAGTAACGGATGATCCCGCGGATGGCGTCTTCCGCCACATCGAGCTCCTCGTCACCCACGCCGTTGTTCTTGCGTTGCTTGGGCAGCAGGTAGCGTTGCGCGATCGAAACCTTTTCGTCCTCGGTGTAGCCGGACAGACGGATCACCTCCATACGATCCAGCAGCGCCGGGGGAATGTTCAGCGAGTTGGACGTCGCAATGAACATCACGTCCGACAGGTCGAAGTCGACCTCGACGTAGTGGTCCGAGAAGGTGTGGTTCTGCTCGGGATCGAGCACTTCCAGCAGCGCCGAAGACGGATCGCCACGGAAGTCCATGCCCAGCTTGTCGATCTCGTCGAGCAGGAACAGCGGATTGCGCACAGCCACCTTGCTCAGGCTCTGCAGCACCTTGCCCGGCATCGAGCCGATGTAGGTGCGCCGATGCCCGCGGATCTCAGCCTCGTCCCGCACACCACCCAAGGCCATGCGCACGAACTTGCGCCCCGTCGCACGGGCCACCGACTGACCCAGCGAGGTCTTGCCCACGCCCGGAGGCCCGACCAGGCAGAGGATCGGTGCCTTCACCTTGTCCACACGCTGTTGCACCGCAAGGTATTCGAGGATGCGTTCCTTGACCTTTTCCAGGCCATAGTGATCCTCATTGAGTACCTCTTCGGCCAGTGGCAGGTCGTGCTTGACCTTGCTCTTCTTGGCCCACGGCAGGTTGATCAGGGTGTCGATGTAGTTGCGCACCACCGTCGCTTCGGCGGACATCGGCGACATCAGCTTGAGCTTCTTGAGCTCGGCCTCGGCCTTCTTGCGCGCCTCCTTCGACATCTTGGCGCCGACAATCTTCTTCTCGAGTTCCTCGAGATCGGCGCCCTCTTCGCCTTCGCCGAGTTCCTTCTGGATCGCCTTGACCTGCTCGTTCAGGTAGTACTCACGCTGGCTCTTTTCCATCTGGCGCTTGACGCGCCCGCGGATGCGCTTTTCGACCTGCAGGATGTCGACTTCGTGCTCCAGCAGCTCGAGCAGCTTTTCCAGCCGCGCCGACACAGGCACAAGGTCCAGAATCGACTGCTTGGCCTCGAGCTTCAGCGGCAAATGGGCCGCGATCGTGTCGGCCAAGCGGCCAGCATCATCGATGCCACCGATCGAGGTCAGGATCTCGGGCGGGATCTTCTTGTTGAGCTTGACGTACTGGTCGAACTGCTGAGTCACCGCGCGGCGCAGCGCCTCGATTTCTGGCGAACCTTGATCGGGCACCGGCACGGGCACGACAACGCTGGTGAAGTACTCACCGCTGTCGTCGATGCTCTGGGTATTGGCGCGCTGCAGGCCTTCAACCAAGACCTTCACAGTACCGTCCGGCAGCTTCAGCATCTGCAGGATCGAAGAGACACAGCCGGTCTCGAACATGTCGTCCGGCTTGGGCTCATCCTTGCCGGCGGCCTTCTGGGCCACCAGCATGATCTGGCGCCCAGCCTCCATCGCCGCTTCCAAGGCCTTGATGGACTTGGGGCGGCCGACGAAGAGCGGGATGACCATGTGGGGGAACACCACCACGTCGCGCAGCGGCAGCAGCGGCAGCGTGATGGGCTCGGGGGGGAGTACGGGGTGACCGGACATCAGAACCTCTCTTTCAGCGCTCCATCTGGGAGCGCAGCGCCAGATTGCAAGGGCACGCCATCGTCAAGCGACGCAGCGAGCGCGTTCGGGCTCCGCCGGAATGGCGGCCACAGTCAGCATGTGGCCGCAGAAAACGGGTCAGGCGCTGGCCTTAGCCTGCTCGCGGTAGACCAGCAACGGCTTGGTGTTGTCCTCGATGGTGTGCTCATCGACCACAACTTTGGCCACACCGTCGAAAGTGGGCAGATCGAACATCGTGTCCATCAGCGCCTGCTCGACGATCGAGCGCAGGCCTCGCGCGCCCGTTTTGCGCTTGAGCGCCTTTTGGGCAATGGCCTTGAGCGCCGAGGTCCGGATCTCCAGATCAACGCTGTCCATCGAGAACAGCCGCTGATACTGCTTCACCAGCGCATTCTTCGGTTCGGTGAGGATCTGCACCAGCGCATCCTCTGTGAGTTCACCCAACGTCGCGATCACTGGCAAGCGACCAACCAGTTCGGGAATCAGACCGAACTTGATCAGATCTTCCGGTTCGATCTGCTTAAACACCTCGGTCAGCGAACGCTCTTGCTTGCTTTCCACGCTGGCGCCAAAGCCGATGCCGGACTTCTCTGACCGGTTGGCAATCACCTTCTCCAGGCCATCGAAGGCACCGCCGCAGATGAACAGGATGTTGGTCGTGTCGATCTGAAGGAAGTCTTGGTTCGGGTGCTTGCGTCCGCCTTGAGGCGGCACGCTGGCCATGGTGCCTTCAACCAGCTTGAGCAGGGCCTGCTGTACACCCTCACCCGACACGTCCCGAGTGATGCTCGGGTTATCGGCCTTGCGGCTGATCTTGTCGATCTCGTCGATGTAAACGATGCCACGCTGAGCACGCTCGACTTCGTAGTTGCAGTTCTGCAGCAGCTTCTGAATGATGTTCTCGACGTCCTCGCCGACGTAGCCGGCCTCTGTCAGCGTCGTCGCATCGGCGATCACGAAGGGCACATTCAGCAGGCGAGCCAGCGTCTGCGCCAGCAGCGTCTTGCCCGAACCGGTCGGACCGATCAGCAGGATGTTGCTCTTGGACAGTTCGACTTCGTCACCCTTGGGCTTGTCGCCCATGTGCTTGAGCCGCTTGTAGTGGTTGTAGACCGCCACCGCCAGCGTGCGCTTGGCGGTGTCCTGACCGATCACGTACTGGTCAAGGATGGCCTTGATTTCCCCCGGAACCGGCAGGTCACTGCGGCCAGACTTGCTGGCGCTGTCCCCAGCGGGCACCTCATCGCGGATGATGTCATTACAGAGCTCGATGCATTCATCACAGATGAACACCGACGGTCCAGCGATCAGTTTCTTGACCTCGTGCTGGCTCTTGCCACAGAACGAGCAATACAGAATCTTCTCGCCGTTGGAGCCTTTTTTTTCGGGCATGGATTGCGGCCTCGAGAAATTCGAAAAGATGATAAGTCAAAAGCAGGGCCGCGACGGAGAACCCTTGGGCCTCGGTGCACGCCTGTCACGCCAGACGCGCAGGCGCACCGCCTTGGCAAAGAGTCCTGCCGGCTCAGGCCCGCTTGGTCAGCACCTGGTCGATCAGGCCGTAAGTCTGCGCCTCGTCGGCACTCATGAAGTAGTCGCGTTCGGTGTCGTTCTGGATCTTTTCCAGGGACTGCCCAGTGCGCTCGGCCAGGATGCGATTGAGTTGCTCACGCGTTTTCAGGATCTCGCGAGCATGGATCTCGATGTCGGTGGCCTGCCCCTGTGCACCCCCCAAGGGCTGGTGGATCATGATCTTCGAGTTCGGCAACGAGAAGCGCTTGCCCTTCGCGCCGGCAGCCAACAAAAAAGCGCCCATCGATGCAGCAAGACCCATGCACAACGTCGACACCTGCGGCTTGATGAACTGCATGGTGTCGTAAATCGACATGCCCGCGCTCACGCTGCCGCCCGGGGAATTGATGTACAGCGAGATGTCCTTGTCCGGGTTCTCGCTTTCCAGAAACAGCAGCTGCGCTACGACCAGATTGGCCGTTTGGTCATTGACCGGGCCCACCAGGAAGATCACCCGCTCGCGCAGCAGGCGCGAGTAGATGTCGTAGGACCGCTCACCGCGGCCCGATTGCTCGATGACGATGGGAACCATGCCCAGATTGGAGGTGTCGAGTGCGCTCATGGATTGCCTTGAGACGGCGGGGGCCGTCAAACCGTAGTCGATGCCGATTATGTTCCCGGTCAACACCCTAGTCTGGCGCTGGGTAACTGCCAGATGTGACAAGGGGCGCTCGACAGCGCCCCTTGAGGGTCAGGCCACCAGCGACGGAGGCCCGAGCGGGCGGACTCAGGCGCCCATCAGTTCGTCGAAGGCCAAGGCCTTGTCGACGACCTTGGCCTTGCCCAGCACGAACTCGGCGACGTTGGCCTCGATGACGACGGCCTCGACTTCACCCAGACGCTGAGCGTCGCCAAAGTACCAGCGCACGACCTCTTCGGGCTTCTCGTAGCTCTGAGCCAGCTCTTCGACGTGGGACTTGATCTGCTCCGGCGTGGCCGACAGGTTGTTGGCGCGCACGATCTCGGCGATGGTCAGGCCCAGGCGCACGCGGCGTTCGGCCTGCGGCTGGAACACCTCGGTGGGGATCGGGGCGTTGTCGGCGTCCTTGATGCCGCGCTGCTTCAGATCCTCGCGGGCCCCGGCGACCAGGCGCTCGAGCTCGCCGTCGATCAGCGCCTTGGGCAGGTCGAAGCTGGTCGCCTTCTCCAGCGCGCCCATCACGGCTTGCTTGTTGCGAGCGGCGACGCGGAACTTGACCTCGCGCTCGAGGTTCTTCTTGATGTCGGCGCGCAGGCCATCCACGGTCGCGTCGGCGATGCCGAGCGTCTGCGCGAATTCTTCGTTCACCTCAGGCAGCTGCTGGGCCTCGACCTTGGTCAGGGTGACCAGGAAGTCGGCTTCCTTGCCCGCCACGTCCTTGCCGTGGTAGTCCTCAGGGAAGGCCAGCGGGAAGGTCTTGGACTCGCCCGCCTTCATGCCGCGCACGGCCTTCTCGAACTGCTCGAGCATGCGGCCTTCGCCCAGGATGAACTGGAAGCCTTCGGCTTTGCCGCCAGCGAAGGGCTCGCCGTCGATCTTGCCTTCGAAGTCGATCGTGACGCGGTCGTCATCGGCGGCGGCCTCGTCGGCGCTGCGGTCGGCGAAGCTGCGACGCTGCTTGCGCAGGATGTCGAGCGTGCGGTCGATGGCGGCGTCGGTCACTTCGCTGGAGACGCGCTCCACCTCGACTTCGGCCAGATCGCCCACCACCACGTCCGGGTAAACCTCGAACACCGCGTCGAAGGCCACTTCGCCTTCGCCGGCGCCTTCCTTTTCGCTGATGCGCGGCATGCCCGCCACGCGCAGCTCGGCCTCGTTGGCGGCCTGCTGGAAGGCCTGACCGACCTTGTCGTTCACGACCTCGTACTGCACGGAGTAGCCATAGCGCTGCGTGACCACGCCCATCGGCACCTTGCCGGGACGGAAGCCGTCGGCCTTGACCGTGCGGGCCAGGCGCTTCAGCCGGCTCTCGACCTCCTTGCGAATGTCTTCGGCCGACAGGGTCAGCGTGATGCGGCGCTCGAGTTTCTCGAGGGTCTCCACAGTAACAGCCATTTGCTCAGACTCTTTCGTGTTTGTTTCTTGCCTGGTGCGCGGGGCCGGACTCGAACCGGCACGCCCGTGAAGGCGTCAGGACCTAAACCTGGTGCGTCTACCAATTTCGCCACCCGCGCGGTGGTTTGGGAAAACCGGCCAGAGGGCCGATTGCCAAACGATGAGGGGAGTCGGCACGAACTCCCCCCGGCGAACCTTGAACCGGCTATTCTAGCCCGCTTTCTAAGTCGCTCCGGCTGGCGCCTCCCGGCGCACGCGGAACCAGGCGGCGTACATCGCCGGCAGCGCGAGCAGCGTCAATGCCGTGGCGACGATCAGCCCGCCCATGATGGCCACCGCCATCGGCCCCCAGAACACGCTGCGCGTCAGCGGGATCATCGCCAGCACCGCCGCGGCCGCGGTCAGCACGATTGGGCGGAAGCGCCGCACCGCCGACTCGACGATGGCGTCCCAGGTGGGCACGCCGGCCATGCGGTCCTGCTCGATCTGGTCGATGAGGATCACCGAATTGCGCATGATCATGCCCATCAGCGCGATCACGCCCAACAGCGCGACGAAGCCGAAGGGTCGGTTGAGCGCCAGCAGCGCCGCGGCGACACCCGCCATGCCGAGCGGTCCGGTCAGAAAGACCAGCAGCGCGCGCGAGAAGCTCTGCAGCTGCAGCATCAGCAGCGTGAAGATGAGGAACAGCATGATCGGCATGCCCGCGGCGATCGAGCCCTGGCCCTTGCTGCTCTCAGCCACCGCGCCGGCCACGGTGATCGTATAACCCGGCGGCATGCGCTTCATCAGCTCCTGCATCGCCGGCCAGGACTGGGCCGTGACGGTGGCGCCCTGCAGGCCTTCGGCCACGTCGCCTTGCACCGTCACTGCGAACTGGCGGCTTTCGCGCCAGATCACGCCCGGCTCCCAACCGTGGGTCAGCCGCGCGATCTGCGTGAGCGGGATGACCCGGCCGGTGGACGTCGGCACGTAGGCCGAGGCCAGGTCGGTGATCGCAGCGCGGTCGGTGGCCGGCTGGCGCAGCACGATGTCCACCAGCTTGTCGCCCTCGCGGTACTGGCCCACGGTGCTGCCGCTGAGCAGCATGCGCGTGGCCTGGGCGATGCCCTGGCTGGTCACGCCGAGCGCGCGCGCCTTGTCCTGGTCCACCTCCAGGCGCACCGACTTGATCGACTCGTTCCAGTTGTCGTTGACGCCGCGCATGTTTGGGTTGCGACGCAGCAGCTCCTTGGCCAGGTCGGCCCAGTGGCGCACCTGCACCGCATCGGGCCCGATGACGCGGAACTGCACCGGATAGGCCACCGGCGGGCCGCTGGCGAGCAGCTTGACGCGCGCGCGCACCTCCGGAAACTCCTCGGCCAGCAGCCGCGGCAGGCGCAGGCGCAGGTCGTCGCGGTCGGCCAGACTGCGCGCGTTCACGATCAGTTGGCTGACGTTGGGCTGCGCGAAGATTTGCTCCAGCGGCAGGAAGAAGCGTGGCACGCCGCTGCCGATCCAGGCGCTGGTGGTGGCCACCGCCCCATCGTGCAGCACGCGGGCCTCGAAGCGCTTGGCCACGGCCTCGCTTTCCAGCAGCGTCGAGCCTTCCGGCAGCCACATCTCCACCAGCAATTCGGAGCGGTTCGAGTCCGGGAAGAACTGCTGCTGCACCCGCGTCATGCCCGCCAGGCCGACGGCGAAGGTCGCGATCGTCAGGCCGATCGTGATCCAGCGGTGCTGCACGCACCAGTTCACCATCGAGCGAAAGCGCGCGTAGAACGGCGTGTCGAAGAGCTCGTGCGGCTGGCCGTCGGCCGGCGCGTGCACCTTCAGGAAGCGCGCGCCCAGCGCCGGCACAAAGTAGACCGACACCACCCAGGAAATCAGCAGCGCCGCGGCGGTGACCGCAAAGATCGCGAAGGTGTACTCGCCCACCGTCGACTTGGCCATGCCGATGGGCAGGAAGCCCGCCGCGGTGATCAGCGTGCCCGTGAGCATGGGCATCGAGGTGGCGTCGTAGGCGTAGGTGGCGGCGTAGAGCTTGTCGTGCCCCTCCTCCAGCTTGCGCACCATCATCTCGACCGCAATGATCGCGTCGTCCACCAGCAGCCCCAGCGCGATGATCAGCGAGCCCAGCGAGATCTTGTGCAGGCCCACGCCCCAGTAGTACATGGTGACGAAGGTGATGGCCAGCACCAGCGGGATCGTGATGCCCACGACCACGCCCGGGCGCACGTCGATGCGCAGCGGCCGCCAGTGCAGCCCCAGGCTGACGAAGCTCACCGCCAACACCACCACCACGGCCTCGATCAGCACGCGCACGAACTCGTTGACCGAGGTGGCCACCACCTTGGGCTGATCCTGGATCTGCGACAGCTCGATGCCTGCGGGCAGCTCGGCGCGGACGTCGGCCACCGCGGCACGCAAGGCCTCGCCCATCGCGATGATGTCGCCGCCCTTGGCCATCGACACGCCCAGCGCGATTACCTCGCGGCCCTGGTGGCGCACCTTGACCGTCGCGGGGTCGATCGTCGCGCGGCGGATCTCGGCGATGTCGGACAGGCGGATCTGGCTGGCCACCCCCGTGGCGGGGTTCACCGCCCGAATCGGCAGGCGCCCCAGCTCCTCCACCGAGTGGAGTTGGCCGCCCACGCGCAGCTGCAGGGCCTGGCTGCCGGCGTCGAAGCTACCGGCGCCTTCCACCGCGTTCTGCGCGCCCAGTTGCGCCACCACCTGGTTCAGGTCGATGCCCAGCTGGGCCAGGCGCTTGCCGGGGATCTCGACGAAGATCTTCTCGACCTGCGCGCCGAAGACGTCCACCTTGGCCACGTCCTTGACGCCCAGCAAGCGCGAGCGCACCCGGTCGCCGAACTCGCGCAGCTCCTCGTGGCTGAAGCCCTCGGCCGACAGCGCGTAGATCGAGCCGTAGACGTCGCCGAACTCGTCGTTGAAGTACGGCCCCAGCACGCCCTGAGGCAGCGTGGCGCGCATGTCGCCGATCTTCTTGCGCACCTGGTACCAGACCTGGGGCACCTCCTTGGGCGGCGAGCTGTCCTTGATCTGGAAGATCGTCACCGACTCGCCCGGCTTGGTGTAGCTGCGGATGACGTCCGCGTAGGGCACCTCCTGCAGGGTCTTCTCGATCTTGTCGGTCACCTGCTCGGCCATCTGCTGGGCCGTGGCGCCGGGCCAGGCCGCCTGCACCACCATGGCGCGGAAGGTGAAGGGCGGATCCTCGTCCTGGCCGAGCTGGAAGTAGGCCGCAAAGCCCAACACCATCAGCACGACCATCAGGTAGCGCGTCAGCGCCGGGTGCTCCAGCGCCCAGCGGGAAATGTTGATGCCGCCGCCGCGGGGGCGGTCGTGGGTGTGCAGTTTCATGCCGTTGCGCTCCCGGATGTCAGTGGCGCACCGCCGAGGCCGCCGTCGGCGACGACGCTGCCGCCACAGGCCCGCCGGCCTTCGGCTCGATGTAGCGCTTGACCTTCTGGCCCTGCGTCAGCGCGTGAACGCCCGCGGTGATCACCTCCTGACCCGCCGAGAGGCCGGAGCCGATCAGCAGCTGCTGGCCGTCCGCCCCCGCCACCGTCACCGGCTGCAGGTGCACCGACATCGTCGCCCCATCGAGCAGCCAGACATTGCTGCGCCCGCCCTGCTCGAACACCGCCGCCAGCGGCAGGCGCACCACGCCGTCGCGGCTCGCACCGGCCAGCCGCACCGTCGCGGTCTGACCGAGGCGCACGTCGGCACGGCCCACGTCGGCCTTCACCAGGAAGGTTCGCGTGGCGGCATCGGCCGCGGCGGCCACCTCGCGCACCGTCGCGGCCAGCTCCGGCTGCATGCCTGCCGCGCCGCCCCAGATCGATACCTTCAGTGCACCCGGCTTGCCGCGCAGGGCCCGCAGCTGCGGCAGGCGGTCCTCCGGTACGCCGAAGACCACATCGCGCGGCCCATCGTGGGCCAAACGCAACACCGGCGTGCCGGCACCGACCACCATGCCCGGCTCGGCCTCAACGGCGGTGATGACGCCACCGGCATCCGCGACGAGGCGGGCGTAATCGGCCTGGTGGCCCTGTACGCCGGCCTGCGCCTTGGCTTGGTCGAAGCTCCCCTGGGCGGCCTTGAGTGCCGTCTCGCGCCGCTCCACCTCGGCCGCACCCACGAAGCTCTGCGCGAACAGATCCTTGGCCCGCGACAAGTCCGCCCGAGCCTGATCGAGATTCGCCTGCGCCGCCCGCAGCGCCGCCTGAGCCGCGTCCTGGCCGAGCTGCAGGTCGGCCGCATCGAGCTGCGCGAGCAGCTGCCCGGCCTTGACCACGTCCCCCAGCTCCACAGACCGCTTGAGCAGCTTGCCGCCAACGCGGAACCCCAGGCGGGACTCGACGCGCGCGCGCACCTCGCCAGCGAATTCCGACGAAGCGGTCGCGCTGCCCAGGCCGACGGTCTGGGTGCGGACCGCCCGCAGCGGCTCCGCCGGGGGTTCGGGGCGGCTGCAGGCCACCAGGGCGCCGGCCAGTGCCAGCGAGCTCAGGGTCAGGGCAGGAATGCGCATGGTGGGTCGCGCCTCGGATGAAGACGGAGGAAAGGACCGGGAAAGGTCCGGGAAAGGTCCGGGAAGGAACGGGGCATTCAGGCATTCGCCAACTTGAGCGTCATCAAGACAGCTACTGACTGACTGGTCAGTAATGTACGAGCGAGCGTTCCACGCTGTCAAACGCGATGCGGAGGGTTTCACAACTTCGGCCGCAGGCGTCTGGTCTGAACCGGGTCAATCCCGCAATCGGGGCCCGCATAATCCGCCCGCCCCAAGATCATGAGCGTCGACCACTACGAGAACTTCCCCGTCGCGTCCTGGCTGTGTCCAGCCGCGCTGCGCCCGGCCGTGACCGCCATCTACTGGTACGCACGCACCGCCGACGACCTGGCCGACGAGGGCCAGATGCCGGCGCTCGAGCGCATCGCCGCGCTGGAGGCCTACCGCTTCGACCTGCAGGCCGTCGCGCGGGGCCTGGCGCCCTCGCCGCGCTGGGCGCGCATCTTCGAGCCGTTGGGCGCCGTCCTGCGTGAGCACCACCTGCCGCTGAGCCTGCTCGAAGACCTGCTCGACGCCTTCGAGCAGGACGTGCGCCAGCACCGCTACCTCGACCGCGCCGCGGTGCTCGCCTACTGCCGGCGCTCGGCCAACCCGATCGGCCGGCTGCTGCTGCACCTGTACGGCGTGCGCGACACGACCTCGCTGGAACAGTCCGACGCCGTCTGCACCGCGCTGCAGCTGATCAACTTCTGGCAGGACCTGAGCATCGACCTGCCGCGCGACCGCCTGTACCTGCCGTTGGACGACTGCGAACGCCACGGACTGGGCGTCGACCAGCTGATGAACCGTCAGGACACGCCCGCCACCAAGGCCCTGATTGCCGAGGAAGTGGCCTGGGCGCGCGGCTTGATGCGCTACGGCGCGCCTCTGGCGCTGCGCCTGCCCGGGCGCATCGGCTGGGAACTGCGGCTGGTGGTGCAAGGCGGGCTGCGCATCCTGACCAAGATTGAAAGCCTGGACCACGCGGTGCTGCGCCAGCGTCCGCGCCTGCAGCCCTGGGATTCGGCCCTGCTGGCCTGGCGCGCACTGCACATGTGAACCCTTCGGAGCGGGTGGGCGCGCAATGAGGCCTGGCGCTGCGACAATCCGCCCCTCATGACTCCGCAGCAATACGTACAGGACAAGGCGGCCGCCAGTGGCTCCAGTTTTTACTACGCCTTTCTGTTCCTGCCCCCCCCGCGCCGCGCCGCGATCACGGCGTTCTACGCCTTCTGCCGTGAGGTGGACGACGTCGTCGACGAAGTCAGCGACCCCAGCGTGGCCGCCAACACGCTCGGCTGGTGGCGCGGCGAGGTGCAGCGCGCCTTCGCCGGCTCGCCGCAGCACCCGGTCATGCAGGCGCTGATGCCGCATTGCGCCGACTACGGCATCACCGCCGCTCACCTACTGGCGGTGATCGAGGGCTGCGAGATGGACCTCAGCCAGAGCCGCTACCTGGACTACATCGGCCTGCAGCGCTACTGCCACCTGGTGGCGGGCATCGTTGGTGAGGTGGCGGCCAACATCTTCGGGCGCACGCAGGACGCCACCGTGGCCTATGCGCATCGCATGGGCCTGGCCTTTCAGCTCACCAACATCATCCGCGACGTCGGCGACGACGCCCGGCGCGGGCGCATCTACCTGCCGATCAACGAGCTGCAGCGCTTCGACGTCAAGGCGCACGAGATCCTCAACCGCGTCTACAGCGAGCGATTCTCCGCACTGATGCGCTTTCAGGTCGAGCGCGCCCACCAGACCTACGACGAGGCGCTGGCCCTGCTGCCCGAGGCCGACCGCCGCGCCCAGAAGACCGGCCTGATGATGGCCAACATCTACCGCACCCTGCTGCGCGAGATCGAGGCCGGCGGCTACCAGGTGCTGCACCAGCGCATCTCGCTGACGCCGCTGCGCAAGCTCTGGATCGCGATGCGCACCAACTGGCGCGGCCAGTGACCCCCCGGTCGGCCCTGCCCCCGCCGCGGCGTGTGGCGGTGATCGGCGCCGGCTGGGCCGGGCTGGCCGCCGCGGTGCAGGCCTGTGCCGACGGCCACGCCGTCACACTCTTCGAGATGGCGCCGCAGGCCGGCGGGCGCGCGCGCAGCCAGGCGGCCGACGCGAACGGGGAGCGCCTGGACAACGGCCAACATATCCTGATCGGCGCCTACACCGCCACGCTGGCGCTGATGCGCCAGGTCGGCGCCGACCCCGACGCCCTGCTGCTGCGCGAACCGCTGACCCTGGTCGATGCCGATGGCCGTGGCCTGCGCATGCCACCAGGCGCCCCGCTCCCGGCCTTTGCCCGCGCGCTGTGGGCCATGCGCCACTGGCGCCTGCGCGAGCGGGCTGCGCTGAGCCTGGCCGCGCTGGGCTGGTTGCGGCGGCGCTTCACCTGCGACGCCCGCCTGACCGTGGCCGAGCTCACCGCCCCCCTGCCGACCCGCGTGCGCCAGGAGCTGCTCGACCCGCTGTGCGTCGCCGCGCTCAACACGCCGGCCGAGGCGGCCAGCGCGCAGGTCTTTCTGCGCGTGCTGCGCGACGCGCTTTTCGCTGGCCCGGGCTCCAGCGACCTGCTGATCCCGCGCCGGCCGCTGGCCGAGCTGCTGCCCGAGCCGGCGCTGGCCTGGCTGGCTCAGCACGGCGCGGACCTGCGCCTGGGCCGGCGGGTGCAGTCGCTCGCCCCGGGCCCTGGCGGCGCCTGGGCGGTGGACGGCGAGCCCTTCGACGCCGTCGTGCTGGCCGCCAGCGCCCGTGAGGCCGCTCGGCTGACCGCCGGCCTGCCGGCGCCGGCCGCCGCCGCGTGGTCCGCTCAGGCGGCCGCCTTTGCCTACGAACCCATCCTCACCGCCTACGTCGATGCGCCCGGCGCGCGGCTGGCTGCACCGATGGTGGCACTGCCGGAATCGGGCACCGCGCCGGCGCAGTTCGCCTTCGACCACGGCCAGCTCGGCGGACTGGCGGGGCGCTTCGCCTTCGTGGTCAGTGGCGCCGCGCCCTGGGTGGCGCGCGGCCCGGAAGCCGCCGCCGCGGCCCTGCTGGACCAGGCGCGCAGCGCGCTGCCCGGCGCCGCCGCCGTCTGCCTGCGCCAGGTGGTGGCGGAAAAGCGCGCCACCTTCCGCTGTGTGCCAGGCCTGCGGCGCCCGCCAGCGGCCATCGCCCCCAAGCTGATCGCCGCCGGCGACTACGTGGATGGCCCCTACCCCGCCACGCTCGAAGGCGCTGTGCGGGCCGGGCGAGACGCCGCTGCGCGGCTTTTCAACTCGGTCCGGTCTGACCGCTCGCCACCCCGCTGATCGGGCGATCGCCGCCGCGCCGCGTTGCCCACAATCGACGCGCGATGAACAGCCCCCTGATGACGCAGATCGGCCAGCGCGTCGTGGCCTGGCACAACCGCCACCCGCTGGCGCGCCGCGTCACGCTGGCGCACATCCACAGCATTGGCGTCGTCGCCCTGCCCTTCGACCGCGTGGATCCCGCGGCGCAGGCCGAAGGCAACGGCACCTCCGACCCCGCCGCCGCGGCGGACGCGGCGCCAACCGGCCGGCTCGCTGCCCTGAAGAAGCCCCTGCGTGCGCTGAACGCCCTGCTCGGCCAACTCCGACTCCGACTGCCGCGGCGCCGCAAGGCCCCGCCGGTCAGCAGCGACGGTCGCCAGGCGGTGTTCGACGAGGACTTCATCGGCTCGCTGCCCGAAGGCGAAGTGCGCCGCTGGGCCGAGCAGCACGCCCTGCGCAGCCGCCCCGGCGAGGACGACTGGCCGCAGCGCGACGTGCCGGTCGCCCGCCGCTGGGCCCGGGACGCCGCCGACGACGGTGACGCCCCGCCCTTGTCCGACGCCCGGCGCGCCGAGCTGAATGACCTGATCGTCGACCTGTCCGACCGCCCCGCCGACGCCGAACCCGAGCCAGCAGCCCCCCCGGATGGCGAGGCGTCCGCCGCGGCAGACGACGAGACCGCCGGCCCGCAAATCCGCTGGGCCGTGACCGCCGCCATCGACGTGGACGGCGCCCGCCGCCGCCTGCTGCTCACCAACACCGCCAAGCCCGCCATCCTGGGCCGCCGCGCGATCAGTCCGGCGCGACTCATCGCCGCCACCGCGCTGCTGAGCCTGCTCGTCGCTGCCGCGGTGGCGCTGCCCTGGCTCAAGCGGGTCAAGGCGGCCCAGGCCGCCAACCATGCCCCCGCGGCGGCCTCTGCCGCATCGGCGGGAGTGGCCGCGTCGAAACCAGTGGTCGCCGCCTCGGGCGCTGCCTCGGGGGCTTCTGCGGCCCTGGCCAGTGCGCCCGCCGCAGCGGCAGCCTCCTCCGCCAGCGCCCATGGCCACGAAGCCGCAGCCTCGGACGCCCATGGCGGCCACGATGGCCCTTCCGCCGCCGCGGCAGGGGCTGCCTCGGCGGCCGCCTCGGGTGCGGCCTCGTCGCCCACGGCAGCGGGCAGCGCGCATGGCCACACCGACGGCCCAGCCGATGCCCACGCGCCGGCCGACGCCAAGGGCGCCCGCGCCCCTGCGGTGGCGGCCCCCGCGGCCTCGGTGGCCCCTGGCCCAGTGTTCGCGCTCGTCAGCCGCGCCGCCATGTCGAAGGCCGAGCCGCAGGTGGCGCTGCAGCGCATGCAGGACGCCGCCGCCTCGCTCGCGTCGACCCTGCCCGACACCCGCACCGAGCTGGTGCTGCAAGGCGGGCGCTGGCAGGCGGTGTGGTGGCCCTTCCGCAGCCGCGCGGACGCCACCCAGGCGCGCTGGGCGCTGGCGCTCAAGGGCGTGACGGTCGAGGTCGTGGAGTTCTGACGCCGCGCAGGGACAGCGCGGGAGTCTGCGACCCGCCTACACTGGCGGGTTGCGCACTTTGTGAACCGCCGCGTCCGCCATGCTCCGCCACGAACTTGAACTGCTTTCCCCCGCCCGCAGCGCCGACATCGGCATCGAGGCGGTGAACCACGGCGCGGACGCCGTCTACATCGGCGGGCCGGGCTGGGGGGCGCGCGCCAGCGCCGGCAACTCGGTGGCCGACATCGCCCGGCTGGTGGCCCACGCGCACCGCTTCCACAGCCGCATCTTCGTCACGCTGAACACCATCTTGCGCGACGACGAGCTGGAATCGGCCCGCCAGCTCGTCTGGCAGCTCCACGACACCGGGGTGGACGCGCTGATCGTGCAGGACATGGGCCTGCTCGAGCTCGACCTGCCGCCCATCCAGCTGCACGCCAGCACGCAGACCGACATCCGCACGCCCGAGAAGGCGCGCTTCCTGCAAGACGCCGGCTTCAGCCAGATGGTGCTGGCGCGCGAGCTGACGCTGCCGGAGATCCGCGCCATCGCCGACCAGGTGCCCGATGCGACGCTGGAGTTCTTCGTCCACGGCGCGCTCTGCGTGGCCTACTCGGGCCAGTGCTACATCAGCCACGCCCACACCGGGCGCAGCGCCAACCGCGGCGACTGCTCGCAGGCCTGCCGCCTGCCCTACACGGTGAGCGACAGCCTGGGGCGCATCGTCGCGCACGAGCAGCACGTGCTCTCGCTGAAGGACAACAACCAGAGCGCCAACCTGGCCGCGCTGGTCGATGCGGGCATCCGCAGCTTCAAGATCGAGGGCCGCTACAAGGACATGGGCTACGTGAAGAACCTCACCGCCCACTACCGGCTGCTGCTCGACGAGCTGTTGGAGCAGCGCCCGGATCTGGCGCGCGCCTCGGCCGGGCGCTGCAGCTACACCTTCACGCCCGACCCGGACCGCAACTTCAACCGCGGCAGCACCGACTACTTCGTCAACGGCCGCAAGGATGACATCGGCGCCTTCGACAGCCCCAAGCACGCCGGCCTGCCGCTGGGTTGGGTGACGAAGGTGACGGCCGAGCACGTCGAGGTGGCGCTCGACGAGGGCGTCGCGGCGTTGAACAACAACGACGCGCTGACCTATTTCGACCTGCAAAAGGAGCTGGTGGGGCTGCCGATCGACACCGCGCGCTGCGTGGACGCCGGCAAGCGGCTCTGGCAGATCGTGCCCAAGGAGGCGATCACCAGCTACAAGGACCTGCGGCGCGACACCTTCCTCAGCCGCAACCGCGACATGGCCTGGGACCGCCTGCTGGACAAGAAGAGCGCGGAGCGCCGCGTCGGCCTCTGGCTGAAGCTGTCGGACACCCCGGACGGCCTGGCGCTGACCGCCACCGACGAAGCGGGCGTCGAGGTCATCTCCACGCTGCCCACGCCCAAGGCGCCGCCGAAGGACGCCGCGCGCGCCGAGGCCACGCTGCGCGAGCAGCTCGGCAAGCTCGGCGGCACGATCTACGCGCTGGAGCATTTGGCGATCGCGACCGCGCAGCCCTGGTTCGTGCCCGCCAGCACGCTCAACGCGCTGCGCCGCGCCGCCATCGACGCGCTGGACGCCGCTCGCCTGGCCGCCCACGAGCGCCCGGTGCGCGCTGCGCCCGTCGAGCCGCCCGCGCCCTACCCCGACGACGGCCTGAGCTACCTCGCCAACGTCTACAACCAAAAGGCGCGCGACTTCTACGCCCGCCACGGCGTCAAGGTCATCGAGGCCGCCTACGAAAGCCACGAGGCCCTCGGCGAGGTCAGCCTGATGATCACCAAGCACTGCGTACGCTTCAGCCTGAGCCTGTGCCCCAAGCAGGCCAAGGGCGTGACCGGCGTGCAGGGCACCGTCAAGGCCGAGCCGCTGACGCTGGTCAACGGCAGCGAGAAGCTCACGCTGCGCTTCGACTGCAAGCCCTGCGAGATGCACGTGGTCGGCCGCATGAAAAAGACGGTGCTGCACCAGAGCCGCCGCGAGGAACAGCAGCGCCTCGCCGAGGGCGTGCCGATGCAGTTCTACCGAACGCGGCCGGTGCCGCGCGTCGCCGGATGAGCGGGGCCGCTGGACCGATCGCCGGAACCGCCACATGACCCGCTTCCAAGCCAACCTGCTGCTGATCGCCGTTGCGCTGATCTGGGGCTCCGCCTTCGTGGCGCAGAGCACCGCGATGGCGCACGTCGGGCCGATGACCTTCACCGGGCTGCGCTTCCTGATCGGTGCGGCGGTGGTGCTGCCGTTTGCGCTGCGCGAGTGGCGCTTCCTGCGCGAGCGCCAGCTGGCGCCGGGGCGCGGCGATGCGCTGCAGATCGGCGGTCTGGGCCTGCTGCTGTGGCTGGGTGCGGTGATGCAGCAGATCGGCATCATCGGCACCACCGTCACCAACGCCGGCTTCCTGACCGCGCTGTACGTGCCGCTGGTGCCGCTGCTGGCCTGGTGGTGGCTGGGGCGGCGGCCGCACGCCTCGGTCTGGCCGGCGTCGATCGGCTGCCTGGTCGGCACCTGGATGCTCTCGGGCGCTGGCTCCGTGGCGCTGCAGACCGGTGACCTCTGGGTGATCGCCTCGGCGCTGCCCTGGGCGGTGCACGTGCTCTTTGTCGGCCGGGTGGCCGACCGCATGGCCGCGCCCTTCGCGGTGGCCTGCGGGCAGTTCCTGGTCTGCGGGCTGATCTCGCTGGCCTGCGCCGGTGTGGCCGAGGCGGTGGAGCCGGCCGCGCTCTGGGCCGCGGCGCGCGACATCGCCTACACCGGGCTGGTGTCGGTGGGCATCGGTTTCACCGCCCAGGTGATCGGCCAGCGCAACACCGCGGCTGCGGACGCGGCGATCATCCTGTCGTCCGAGACGGTGTTCGCCGCACTCTTCGGCTACGTGCTGATGGGCGACCGCCTGAGCCGCGCCGGCTGGGCGGGCTGCGCCCTGATCCTGAGCTGCATCCTGGCGGTGCAGCTGCTGCCGATGCTGCGCGAGCGGGTCGCCGCGGCGCGCTGATTCAAGCGCTGAGTCAAGCGTCAGGCCCGCCAGATTCCGCCGGCGCAGCCTTCAGCCCACGGCGATCAGAACGAGTAGCGGCCCATCAGGTCGATGCGCGACAGCTTGCCGGTCTCGCCGTCGAAGGTCTTGCGCTGACCGAGCACCAGCTCGCCGCCCAGCTCGACGTTCTTGATCGGCGAGTAGATCAGGTTGATGTGGAACTGCTCCAGGGTCTTGTTGTTCAAGGCCTGGGCCGTCTTGCCCTTGTTCATGCCGAAGGCGAGGTTGCCGCGCAGCTGGTCGGTGAAGGTCTTGGCGTAGCCGACCACCAGTCCCTGGTTCTTGTCGAAGGTGAGGGCGCCGGTGGCCGCGTCGATGGCGTAGCCGTTGCTGCCGTACAGCTGATCGATGTCGCCCTCGACCCAGGTGTACTGCGCCATCAGCAGGTCCTTGTCGGTGACCTTGAAGCTGCCGCCCACGGCCGCGCCGTAGCCGCGCTTGCTTTGGGTGGTGGAGCGCTTCTCATGGCTCAGCGCCCGCACATTCACCGCGCCCCAGTCGAAGGACTTGTCGAAGCGCGCCACCAGCTGCGGCGTGCGCTCGTTGGCGCTGCCGGCGCCGAACTGGTCCTCCGGATCCTCGACGGCGAAGGTGAGCTTGATGCCCTCCTGCGGCATGCCGTAGGTGTAGCGCACCATCGTGCGGCGCGAGAAGGGCGCGCCGATCGGGCCGTTGAAGTCCACCGTCTCGGGCAGGTCGTCCAGGTCCATGAAGGTGGACCAGGTCTGGCCGACCAGCCAGCCGGCGTACTCGCCGTAGGCGTGGCGCAGGCGCAGGCGGTTGCGGTTGCCACTGCCCCAGCTGTAGAAATCCATCTCCAGCTTGGTGTTGAAGGTGCCCTGGCTGGTGGGGGTCGAGCTCTCGAAGCCGAAGCGCGAGGTCTGCGCCGTCAGCTTCGTGCGGCCCTTCTGGCCCGACAGCGGCTGGTTGCTCAGGTCGGTGAAGTTGTCGTTCGCACCGCTGGCCTGCACGTCATACAGAGCATGCGCCTCGGCGTAGCCGTAGACCCGCACCGAGGTTTCCGAGCCCGGCAGGCGGAAGCTGCCCGGGTTGTCACCGGCGACCACCGCGTCCTTGGACTTGATCTCCAGCGCGTCCACGCGGTCGCTCAGGCCGGTGGCGGACTTTTCCTTCTTCAGCGTCTCGATCTCCGCGCGCAGCTTGCGCAGCTCCTCGCGCATCTCGTCGAGCCCGGCGTTGGAC